>Ga0187848_10000373_pt1 | contig 41165 bp, 72 predicted proteins | sample June2016WEW_4_40_FD_132424 | JGI IMG/M metagenome (GOLD analysis project Ga0187848, IMG submission 132424) | Peatland microbial communities from SPRUCE experiment site at the Marcell Experimental Forest, Minnesota, USA - June2016WEW_4_40 | ecosystem: Environmental > Terrestrial > Soil >... | reverse complement strand
TTTGCCTTTCAGGATGCGGGCCTGCCTCAGATCCACGTGGATTTCATCGGCGTAATCTTCGTCGCCGGGTTCGTGGCGCAGGACCGTGAATTCCACGGTTACAGTTCCGAGTTTTGGCGGTTTCATTGGCATAGTCTTTTCCTGGTCCTCGTTGCTGGAACGCGATGCGCTTGAGGCCATTGCGCCCCGCTGAACGCTTGCACAGAAAGGCAGCGCGGCAGGCTGTACCATTCTCCCCCGAGATTTTCCAACCATACCGCGCTACCTCTGTTCAACGGGCACGGAGAGAAGGTTCGGCCCGTCAAAATCGTTACCAGTTCTCAGTGAACGTCTTCAGGCTCTCCGCAACGCTTCCCAGGCTCTCCGCTATCGAAAGCAGCGCAAGAATCTGAATCTTTGCCATCGTGTCGCAGCCTTCAGTATTGAAGCATTCTTGCACTTCTAATGCCCTCTGCCGAAGCTCTGCCAGGGTGGGGATATGCAGCGAAGCGGGGGCTTCAAGGGCCGGGCCGTCCAAAAGATCTCCTAGAGGCTTCAGGTCGTCATGGCGCACGGTTGCGGCCTCCTTGCAGCCGTGGATGGTGACGGAGGTGAACAGATCGTCGTCGGGCCATCCGATTGCGGAACTTGTCGGCAGGGCCGGGCCTGGTTCGATTCTCAACTTTCTATCAGACGGAGAGCACCAGCAGTACAGACTTGGGCTGGCCGCATATCCCTTCAGCGCGTCTGGCGGAAACGACATCACGCCGCGCGTGGCGGTCGCTACGGGCCATGTTTCGTAGATCGTCACGTCAAGCGGCATGTGCGATCCTTCAGGCCGGTCCTGAAGTTCGGTCCAGGCTCGGAGCTTGGCGGATTCGAGCGAATCGTCTTGAGACCGTACTCCGTTGTAGGGGTCTGCCCATGTGTATTTCACGGTTTTGCCTCTTTCTTGGGCTTCGGAATGAGCCCTACTTGCGTTTCGATGGTCTGGTACACCATGACGGCTGCATTGTCCGCAACGGCTTTGCTGAGCACCTGTTCAGCCCAGCGGTCGATTTCGGCCCGGTCATTGCCGAAGATTTGCACCGGGCGCTCGGCTGTGGTGTCGCCGGGGTCAACGAGTAGGGCGCGGTATCGAAGTTCCATCGGTTCCTTTCACTGAAACAGGCCGGTTGCTTTCATCTCGCCCTGCACGGCCTCATCCTGGCACTCCAGCGCCGCCGAGTGCTGAAGCCTACGGCAAACCCAGCACATGAGCTTGCGATTCGTTTGCAAGGCGTCCCACGTCGTCTGAAAGGCATTGAGGCAGACAGGGCAGCACAACTCAATCGGGTCGTCTGCCAGAGGGGGAGACGAGAGAAGATTAGGCATTGGGGTTGCGCTCCCACAGGCTTAGAAGCCCTTGCTTCGCTGCTGCGATCAATATAGTGCTCACGGCGTCCTGGCGGGCTTGGTCGGTCCACTGTTCGCCTGCTTGCTTCAGGCCGTCAGTTACGAACTGAAGCACCTCGCGGAAAGCAACGTTGTACGGGATGCAAACCCGCGTGGGCTTCCGGCTGCTCTGGATGGCCGCCACCGCAAGGCCCGGCAGTGTGGCAGCATAATGACGCCCGCGGACTTCCAGGAGTAACGCTTCCAGGCGAGCGCAGAGTTTCTTCCATACGTCCCATTCGGCGTCCGTGCGGTACGACGTGCGCCCCGCGTTCGCTATTTCACGCAAGGACGTTGCCAACCCCAAGGCGTCCAACAGTTCGGAGCGCAGCACCTTCACCTCTGCCGCCATCACGTCTATGGCTGCCATGTAATCAGTCCAGACGTAGTTTGGAAACAAGTCGGCGTAGCGCGCGAGAAGCATCTTGCACACGTCCTCTCCGCTCCAGCATGTTCATCTTGGCAATCACGCCTTCCTGCTTCGGACTCCGGCATGTGCAAGCAGCGTGGCCGTAAATCACACAGCCCCAGCAGCCCGGAATGTGGACACCGTGCCAGTTGTAGCAGTGTTTTCCCGCGCGGTAGTCCGTCACTTCCTCTTGCACGCGGCGGCCAGCTTTGCGATTTCCGCCGTGATCTTGATTAGCTTCGATTCGTCGGCCCTCATTCTCCCAATAGCGTCGGTTATCTTCTCGCGCAGCCAGCCCTGCCGGGAGCGGAGCAGTTGCAGACGCCGGTACTCGGGGCATCGCGCAATCTTCGCGTGTGTCCATGTTCGCTTCTTTTCCTTGATGTGCTCGCGGTACGCTGGATCGTTTCGGTAGCGAGCCTTCTGCCACTTCCGATGCCGCACGCGATCCCGTTGAGACTGCATCACCAGATCCTTTCACTTTGTCCCTCCCTCACGTTCATCGGCATTTCCTTCCCATCACGTACAACCGTGATTCCAATGAGCGGATCTCTGCCAGGATCGCGGGCCGGTGGGCCGGTCGCGTGTTGCGGTGGTTGTACCGTGCCACTGCCATTTGATAGGCTGCGGTGATCTGCACGCCTTGATGGTTGGCACCGCCGCCTGCGTGTAAGGCTACGTCTCGGATGAGGGTGGCGCTGGGCTGCATGTTCATTCGGTGGGCTCCTTGGAATCTTGTTTGCTGGGGTCCCAAGATGCTCTAGCCTTAGCTTGGATGAGGCGTGCCATGTTGTTGGCAGTGCCTATCGTGTAGTCGCCTTTGCCGGTGGCTAATAGAATAGTTGCCAACAGTGCGGTGAGTTGATCTTCTCTCATGCTTCCCATTCTGCGCCTGCCTTCTCCCTTCTGTCATTCGGGAAAGGGCCTGTTAACGGTACCTGCTAACTTCCAAGGCAAAGGCCGCCGTACAAGCGTTCACCGGAGCGCGCTACGGTCGGGCTGGTCGCGTTCGAGCATCGCGGCCATTCTGCGATACACAGGGTCTCCCAAGCTTGCTAGAAGATCCTGGCGTATCGACTCGATACGGCCGGCCATTTCTTCAAGGCACTTGTAATATTCCAACCCCGCGCGGCATTCGCGGATCAGCGTTTCGGCTACGCTTCGCAGGGCGCCAAGGTACCGGCCTTCGTCGCCTTCTCCGTGCGTGAGTTCTGCCAGCTCGCGGAGGTGTTCAAGACGGTCAAGCAGTTCTTTCATGCGGCACCCTTTGGAGCGTTGAACCGCACCAGTTTGCCGTTGATGCGGAGTTCTTTCAACTCGCCTGTGATGTCCACGCGGCCACCTGTGGTTACGCTTATCTCTAAGCGCTGGGACGTGCTGCGTTGGGGTTGTTGCGCGGGCTGATGGCTTGCACGTAAATTACATGGCATTTCTCGCATACCCAATAGGCTGAGCCCAGCCAGAGCATCGGGTGCCCTTTGGGGCAATTTAGCGGAGATGTGTGCTGCCAAAATGAATTCATTTGGCGGATGCGCTTCAGAGCATCTACTAAACCTTCAACCTTGGGGTCCAATCTGACATGCACCCGCATAGTCCGCCCGCGTTTTAGTCGTATAGTTTTCACAGGCATTGCTTTCTTCTCTCCTGCTTCCCATTCTAAGTGTTTTCATGCGGCCTTGCTGCTGGAACGCTCGGCGTCCCGGTTTATTTCGTTTCTTCCTCTTCAATCAGGGCCAGGGCCGCTTCCTGCATCATGCGAAGCCTGCCAGCGATAGAGAGTAGGTCTCCGTGCATGTCCTTCGATCCAAGCAAGCGGTTTACCACGCGCTCCACTTCGCGCGCTCCCATGTCAAGGTTCGCCATGTTCGATAATCCGGTTTGCTTTCGGGGCTCGGGTGGGATCAGCCGGCCGCTTTCCAGTTTCGTCAAGAAAGCCAATAGCTCAGCCTGATCCATCGCAACTACTGACGTCGAGTGTTTGAGAATGTGCTCAAGCCTTGATAGCAGCACGGGGCCGATGAGCCGCACGCCGGGCCGGTCGCTTTCGGCAAGCAATTGGATGAGCCGTGCGAGTTCCGAAGCGGCTACTTGCTGATCGCGGGTGAGCTTTTGGTTTGTCGGTTTCATGCGGCCAATTTCTCCCGGTAGAACTGATTCAATTTCGCTATTGTTCCCCACACGTCGAGCCTGTGGACTTCGGCAAAGCGTACTGGGCCTAGTTTGTGGTAGAGCCGGTGGCACAGATGGCAAAGGGGCAGAGTATGAAGGTCTGAAGCTTTCTGTCCCACGCCGTGCGGTCCGAAATGCGCCGCTTCGATTCCCCAGGCTCGGCCGCAACAGAGGCACGGCAAGCGCCGGATGAATCGCTTGTACCACGGGTCTCTGATGGGCTTCTCCCAGCGGAGTAAAGGGGAGTTGATGGTTAGGATATCGCTCATTTAAGGATCCCACCCAGCCGCATAATTTCACGCATAGCGATATCCGGGTCCATGCGTCTCCATTCGCGGTCTTCCAACACTGCGAGCATTTCGCAGGGCGATAGCCCGCCGCGTTCAGCGAGCCGTTGCAGGGATTGGGAATGGTTCTTCTGCGCCTGCGCCTCGTGTGGGGCAAGCAGAGATAGCGGCACGGTGTCGGGCCAGTGCGGATAGTGGCGGTAGTCGCTTGGCTGTTTCAGCACTGGGAACGTCGGCAAAAATGGTTTCATCGGTACTTGCTCCACCACCCCATATCACCAGGGCGTTGCGGAGGATTCCAGGCTTCGCACTGGCCGGCTCAGCGAATCCCAGATCGACTTTCCGTTGCGGTCGAGGGCAATCCAACCGTGCTTAACGATGGTTTGCACAGACTTAGGCTTGACGGTCGGCTTACGTGGCATTGCGTTGCTCTCCTCGGGCTTTGGCAAGGGCAAGTTGCAATGCCTTTACGGCATACTCTTTCCCTTGCGCGTTCAACGTTTCAAGCAGGGCTTCGCGTTCGTGTTCCGGTAGATGGCTCACGCACGTCTCGATGGTGACGAAGCCGTCGAGTCCCCAGTCGATTAGCCGGAATGGTCGCAACTGCCCCCACGTGCCGCTATCCATTGGGTTGCTCTCCTCGAGATAGCTGGTAAGCTATGGCTGCATCGCGGAGGCATTCGTAGTCTTCTCGCGTGCCGTCGCCAACCCACATTCCGTTGATGTAGATCCCGTTTGGCAACTTCTGGCCCGCCACGCTGTTCTCAAGTGGCCGGTACATGATCATGCGAACATCCGCCAGATGAATAGTGAACCCACTCCAGGGCTCAAACAGCCCTATGCGTTTCCGCTTCTCTGCTTGTTTCATCGCTTCCGATTATCCGCCCGCCAGTACGATTCTGTCAATACATTCTTGCACGTATGCGAGAAACAGGAGTACCATATCTTTGGTGAACAAATGCTCATGATGCACGGCGAGAAAATCGGCCCCGTTCCTGAAATAGAACAGCGCGTGGAGGATCTAGAGCGCCGGGTTGCAAACCTGGAAGCCAGAACCGATCACGCTGCAATTGCGCGAATGGGGGGCAGGGCGGCCGCAAAGAAGCGAAGCCCAGCGCAGCGCCGCAAGCTCGCACAGAAAGCTATCAAGGCCCGGTGGGATGCGTACCGAAAACGCCAGGGGCTCAGTGTTTCCGAAGCCGGAAGCAAGGGCGGGAAAGCGCGGGCCGCAAACCTTTCACCCAGGCGCCGCCGTGCCATCGCAAGCCTGGGAGGGGCAGCACGGGCTAAGAAGTTAAGCAAGCGCGAACGGGTGAGGATTGCGCGAAGGGCAGGGCAAGGGAACGGTAAAGGCAAGTGAGCCTGATTGACTTCAACCCGCTAAACTATGAAGAGGTCGCCGCCGCGCGTGCCGTGTTGGGCCTTCCGCCACCGCTCGGACGCTGCGCATTCTGCGAAGCAACCGAAGGGCTGTACCTCTGCGCATGGCCGGTATGGGGTTTTGAGGCTACGGCATACGGCGCGTTGCGCATTGGGGATCAGGTTCGCCGCATTACTGACAAGCGGCAACGCAGGCCGGCAACGGTCGTGCATCTGGTAAAGCAAGACGTTCGGGACTATCCCGATCCGCGCGTGTTTGTCACGATCTCCATTGGCTCACGGCTGAAAGAGTTTGCGGTCTACCAGCGGTCGCCTGTTCAGGTTCTCAAGGATCGGAACTGCGATACTCCGTGTTGCGAGTTGCACCGTTGCGAACGCGGGCCGGGCGCTACTTTCTGCGCCTCTCACTGGGCGCTTTTGGAGTACTACCCGCCCGAAAAAGAGTGCGTGTCAAATTGAACGCACTCAAGGGTTTACCCTTCGTTTCCACTTCTGATAACCGGAGGGGCAGCACGGGCTAAGAAGCTCAGCAAGCGGCAGAGGGTCAATATTGCTCGGTTGGCAGGGCAGGGGAATGGCAAAAAGACGGCCTGAATTCCGCGTGTCAATTTGTGGACTGCGGCCTTGGTTGGCTTCGCATAAGAGCCATTATGTCAACTAGTGTCTTTGCAACTACTTGCGTCTGTTGAGCCGCATTCCGGCCTGTGCGTGACTTGTAGCGCACCCAATGTTTACAGGGGTACACCATTCCGGGGTGTCTGTGGGAGAATTGCCACGATGGGTTAGGGCTTTTGGGGCCATGGAACGCCGAGAAGTCTCGCTCCGTGCGCGGTTAGGGGCTTGCCGTCTTTCACGTGGATTATGGGCGTGCTTTGCTTGCTCTCGAACTCTTCGCGGTGAACAATCATGCTGCGAATCAGGTCCCCTGCTGCAATCGCGTTGCTGACTGTCAGCACGCCACCACGAAGAGTTATCGCGCATTCGAGCATCTTTCGGGAGCCTTCGCGCACTTGGCGTTTGCTCGGTTTAGCTGTAGATCCCTTAATTACGCCGCGATTTCGGCGGCCTTCCTCAGCCATCCGAATTACCCGCTTGCGTTCCTCACGTTCGATTGACTCAGGAGTGGGCATGTTCTTCACCGTAGCTGGGCGCCGCGGCTTGGATCTGCGCCGCGTAGTTGGTTGCTCCGAGTCCACGCCAGAGGTTCATGGGAAACCTCTTGGAATCCCGCCCGTGTGTTCTGCACGTTCAACGCATTTGATCCGGTGCCGATAGTAGGCGTTGCCACGAATCGCCCGGTTGCAGCGCGGGCAAACGTGCATAGTTTGCAGGTGTCGTTTTACTGCTTGCTGTCGACGGTTGTGGGTGCGTCCAAAGCTCATATGGTGGCTCCGAGGCCACGCCAGAGGTTCATGCTACCCTGCCTTTCTTGCGGGACGCGCTACGATCGGGTGGGGTTGATTCCAGCAGAGCGGCTTCTAAGAGCGCGCGGCACCTGGGGCAGTTCACTCTTGACGGCTGCATGGTGGCGCGGCGCGTCCGGTAGCGGTGGCACGCAGGGCGGCCTGCCGGCGACTTCTTCCAATGTCTCAGCGTGTTTCGTATCATCTCAGTGCCAACCAAGCCACTAGCCCAATAATTCCCACTCCCACCAGGGCAAGGCTTGTACCAGACAGGCCGGTTGAGGTCTCCAGGGGATTGAGTAGCGCAGAAGTCCAATCGTCCGCTGTAGGGCTCGCCAGGTCCAATTCCGATGAATCTGTCGAGGTGTCCAACAGTCCAGAGCCTGAATCCAAGCCGGCGGCTGCCAGGATCGAGCTTGCGTAGCTCTGTACGGAGCCCGGTACCGCGGCGCCGCTTGCAATGTTGCCGGGGCCCCAGTTGTAGGCTTCCAGGGCTGTATTCCAGTCGCCGTACTGGTTGTAAAGCTGTTGCAGGTATTCCAAGCCCCCGGTGATGTTCTGGCTGGGGTCGGTCGGGTCTACGTGCAAGCCCGCGGCGGTCGCTGGCATGAGCTGAAACAAGCCGATCGCGCGCGCGCCGCTCGACGTTGCCGGCCCGATGGCGTTGGGGTTTAGGCTGCTTTCCTGGGTGGCCACTGCCAGGGCAAGTGCCGGGGGGATTCCGTAGCTGGGCGCCGCGGCTTGGATCTGCGCCGCATATGGGTTGGTGGCTCCCAATCCACGCCAGATGGTCATGGGTTTCCTCGTGCGGCGTCGTATGCTGCAATGGCTCGCCAAATCTCGTCTCGCCTCTTTATGCCGATGCCTGGAATACGCAATAGTTCGGCTTCTCTTAAGCTCCGTAGGCCATCAACTGTCCTGATATCACGGCCACCTTCATTCCATGGATATTCACCGGCTGCCGCGACTAGGCAACGGTAAGTGAACACGCCAAGTTCAAGTTCGCCAACTTCTGCCAGTGCCTTCATGGTTTGTCCTCTCGGTTCAAGGATTTCATAGCTCGGTGCATTTGTCGGCCCAAAGGTTCATGCTCTCCTCTTGATCGGCGCCACGCGCTCGCGCTTCTTCTTCTTGGGCGTTGGAACGATTCTAACGCTCTGCGGTCGTGCCAGGGGTAGCATGGAGCCATTTAGCGCTGGATTCTCGAAGTTCTCGCCGCAGGTGCGGCACTCGTAGCGCCGGCCACCCGCGAACATTATGCCTTCATGCGCCAGGCGGCAGTACAGCCGGCGAATCGTGCGCCACGCCTTCATTTCGGTCTTGTCCCCTTCCCCGTCAAAACATTCCAGAGCCACTTCGCAGCGAAAACAGGGATTTGGATTACCAGAAGGAGGTTGGATTGTTCAATGGGCTTCTGGTCGCTCATACGGTTATAGTCTACACCCGATCCGGCTTGTAGATGCGGGCAAAACGGCCATGGCTATACATATTTCTTGATGGCTGGCACATCTTGAAAGCTACCGGAGTGCTCGTTATCGTACCGGGACTTCGCTTCGGCTTGGATCTTCTCCGCGATATCCAGAGCTTCAGATTGCTGGTACTTCCCGTTGCTCATCAAGATCGCCATGAGCAAAGAGGTTAGTTGGTAGTGGCTCATCGTGACCACGCGCAACGCCAAGTATATCCGCGTTTTCGGCCCTAGCCGCTTCATCAGATCACCCCCAGGCTGTGCAGGATCGCAGCAAAGGGAATGGCTGTAATCAACAGGCCCATGAATCGAAGATTGATTCTCATGCCTTCGATTTTGGAACGGATACCCTGCATTTGCAAGCCTGCTTTTAGTTAACAGTTTGGCGAGTTCCCATGGACATGTGACGGGGGCGGATTAAGGGGCCGCTGTACCCGTCTCCGCGCGGTCGTGGGTTAGGTGCCATTCACGCGCTAGAATCATGCAATCTCGCCTTTTCCTTGCCTTACAGCTTGTAGAACTTCAGCCGGCCAATCTGAACCGTGAATTTATCCGGTGTGGCCCATGCCGGAGGTTGGATGCTCTTGTCGAAGTAGGCCGTTGCGCCGCCGGTTGGATCGGGCGTTACCGTGGCCGGAAGCATCGAAGCGAAGCTGTACTGCGGATCGTTGGTCTGCGGGTAGAGGTTCCGCTGAACGTCGTTCGAGTTCCAACAGGAAAACTGGAACGCTTGCAAGCATACCTTCTCCGGGTCTGACGGCCACCCGTTCGCCGGGGATGCGGCTGCACGGTTCAGGATCGCGTGGTAGACCGCAAGCATGGCCTCCTGTCCTTCGCCGCGGGCTTCTCTCCAGACGGTTATGGGTACGATGTTCATAGCGTCCTGAACTCCACGGAGCCGGGATCTGCGTTAATGTCGTATGCGTCAAGCGGGTTGCATTGCATTGAACCGTTGGCCCCCAGTTCAAAGTTGAGCCATTCTTGAATCTGCGTGGGCGTGGCGGCCACTGGAAGCTCCAGAGTGAATGTAACCGATACCCTCATTGTTCCTCCGCAAAGATCTCTAACCTGCCATGCCAGGGAACCACCACCAGGCCGTCTCCGTCCGCGTCCATCAGGATGACGTAGGGCAGCGCTCTAACCCCGTCTGCCGTGTTTGCAGTGAGCGGGTTGGTGCCGTTGCGATAAGGGAGTTCGCAGCCATCCTGATCGAAGCGTTTTACGGTTATGCGCTTGGCTGATTCCATGACGCTCTCAATTCTACACCTTCAAGAGAAAGAAGCAAGTACCAGAAGGACTACACCGTGCAAGCGTTGAGGTGAGGCGCGCTTCGGTCGAGGGCCTTGCGTTCAAGCAGCGCGGGCTACGTCGTGCACCGTCTTCGTTTCACGCCTCGCAGCGTGATCTTGATCTGAGTAGGAGCCAGGGGCAGGAAGAGGCTGAACTCAGACGCCGCTGCGTTCAAGTCTTGCGCGTCGACGGTTACGAAAATCGCATCGCCGCCAATTGTGACGCGGAGCAACGATTCGTTATTGCCGCCATGCAGGACGGTGCCAGGCCGACTGTAGACGCTGTAGTCGTACCATCCGATTGCGGGGTTTTGCAGGTTATTGGTCCGGGATATCTGGAGCAAAGATGGAGACCCTAAAATACTTGCCCATTGCCGCGACATGACTACAGCGATGGCATAAAGCGTCTGTTTGCCGTCGAAGTAGAGCATGGGTGCGGACGTGAAATTTTGGACTTGATCCAATCCATCGGCGGTTGGGAAGATGCTGTCGGATTGGGTCCATACCGGGTTGTCGAGCGGGGTCCCAATCCAGACAGTGCCGCAAACGGGATTGTATGACGGCGGGGGGCCGGGTGAGGGGCCTTCGGTTGTTGGAACCACAATGAAGTTTCCAACTACTGCTGGTGTGCCCAAGTACAAGCCTGGAAACGTTGTGAATTGATGAAACTGCCCTAGGCTGTTGTCGGGATTGATCGCTTGGTAACACTGCGGAACGCCTGCTCCGTTCACGGCGAAACACACGTGCAGCCGTCCTGTGGAATCCATGCAGGCAAAGGCGTCGAGCCCCGCAGCATTAACCTGAAACGTCGGTAGCCAGACATTTGCTTGCGTGAGAACCGCACAGCGGATGGCGCTATTGACGGTGCTTTGGTAGAGAACCGCTCTGGTGCCGTCCGGTCTCAGGTAAGCGCCGAAGATCGGGCCGATATCCGATGGGTTTGATCCAGTGCCTGTGTACGGTGCGCCCCAGGTTCCCGTAATGAGGTTGAAATCTTGGATTTGAAAACTGTGCCCGATCCCAGATACGGCAGTGAAAAAGGTGACTTTTGAATTGGCAACGTCCAGGTACCCGGCGCCGAAGGCTTGCGGTGGCTCGTTGGCCGCGTCCTGGATCTGCCAGGTATTGCCGCCGTCGAGCGACTTCAAACACTCCACGGCAAACATGGTTGGCGCTGCATTGGGCAAGTACGTGTACAGGAAGTCGTACAGCGCGCCGCCGAATGTGAACGCGCCGATGGGAGTCCCGGGCGTGTTCCCGGTGTTCAGGTTGCGTCCTGGGTTCACCGGGTCTATTTCGACGGGGAAGGGGGCAGGCAGTGTGCTCATATCAGTACGTGTCCAAGTCGATGAATAGTTGGCTTCCGGCTTCGCACAGAATCTCAGGCTCAAAGGGTACAACCATTTTCCCGATCGGCGGGTTTCCTTGTGTCGAACTCGAGTAGGCCCGGTCTGCCGGCACCAGCACCTGGGAAATCTGCGCATGGCCGCCGGCGGATTGCTCCCAGAGCCTCAAGGCGATGTTGCCCGCATTGCCTGAGATCATGATGCCGCGGAGGTGGAATTCGCAATCGGGTTGCAGGCTGAGAGGGATTTGATTCGCCGGGAACTGAGCGAGCGCCGGGTTGCTGATCGAGTCGAAGTAGTACTCGAATTCCTCGTCGACCCAGCCGGGAGGAGGTGGCGGATAGGCGGATTGTGGCCGGTAATTCATGCGGATTCTCCCCCCGCATTTGCGGGTAGTCGACTACCCCCATTTGGGGGGGTGCGCGGACATATATGTCCTGGGATTCCTGCAAGTCCTTTGCTTGCAGCGTGCGCTTTTTGGATCAAACTTCTCCTTGTCCAAGACATGTCGCGGCCCCACTCCTCCACGGGCCATATGCCCGTCTCCGGGTTGATGGTGTGCTTCGGGTTGGCCGGGTCAATGATCGGCTGGGGCAGGGTAGCCCGTAGCGCGGCCGCCTGGCGCGTGCCGTTGCCCTCCAGGGCCGTTGCTTGCGCGAGTAGGTCTGCGGTTGTCATTACACCTCTGCCGGCAACAGCCAGCCGCCGAATTGCGCGCAGAAAAAATTTGGGGCACCCACGCCCAGCGAGTTGTTGATAACTTTGGCGCGGATTACGTCCTCGGGATCGAAGATTTCAGGCCGGGGAAGCTGCAACGGCCCCCATAGCAGGCTTCCCTGGTTGAATGGGATGTTGCTCCAGTCTGCCAGCGGCGAGCCTTGCAGCGCGCCGCCACCGAGCGGGGTGTTCTTGTCTACGCTGCATTGGAAGTCTCCAGGATTCCCGGTGCCCACCATGCCCGTGGTGAATGCTCCGATCAGGAGTTGCGTCATGACAAACATGTACCCGCTGGGGACGCTGAACGTCAGGATCGTTGCCTGGTTTGCGGCGCCCACTGCTGGAGAAGCAATGTAGCCCATCGGGTCGCGGCGGATCGAGTTCCGCGGCGCCATGATCCAGTTGTAAGGCCATTGGTTTTTGGCTTCGTCCATGCGCCGGATGGCTTCGCCGCCTCGCATGATGTCGGGGCCGGTGAGCGTGCGGCTCATGCGTCCCGGGATCGCGTAACCGGGATCGCCTGGGCGCCGGTCTGGTGTGAAATATTCGCCTAGCATTTCTCCGGTACCTCCAGCACTCCGATCACTAACTCCACCCGCTGAGACGAGCCTTGCGGCCCGCTGGTGCCACCAAGCGTATCCCATATTTCCACTAGAAAAAGTCCGTCTCCCACAACCGGATGCAGTGCTGGCAACAGACTTGGGAAGCTGCCAATCTTGCCGGTCGTGTCGAGCACGTTGTTGCTCAAGTACGTGGGCTTGTAGTTGCCCAAGAAAAACGATGGGACGGGTTCATCCCAGAACGAATGGTCCATGGCCGCATCGCGGATCTGGACCGTGAATAATTGCGGCTGGGAAGTCGCCACCAGCGCCGGCAAGTAGAAGCCGAAGATCAGTGAACCGGGCGTGATGCGCAGCCCGTACGTCACGTACGCGAAGGCTCCAATCAATTCGTCGCTGCTCGCCGGGGCCTTGTAAAACTTCGGCTTGTAGCAGGCTTCATCGGCAAGCGGAGCCAGTTGCTGAATCTCCCAGCTGTCATAATGGCCCCAGTAGGCGCGGGTCAAGGGATCGAGTTCCAACGGGCTTGTGGCGAGTTCTATCATTGGCTCTCTCCAGGCCAGCGGGTTAGCATGCCGTCGCCTTCGATCACGTGAGGCTGCTGGCACATTTCTGCCAGAAGGCTGTTTATGTCAACCGGCGGCTTCTGGCATGCACAATTGCGGTGAGCATCACGCCATAGTTGGCAGCGAGAATCTTGCCTGTGAGGCCACTTCCTCGAATCTGGAGGCGTTCCAAAACAGCATCCGAAGCACCCGCGAGGGTCTAGCTTCGCTTCTCTCAAAGTCTCCATCGGCGTTACACACCAGTTCGGGTCTTTGAAGTAGCGGAGCTTGCCGGGATCGCCTTCGGATGTTCCTACGCTCATTGCGGGTACACCTTAGCCCCCACCAAGTTGATGGGATAGTCTGGAATCGTTGCTGAGCCTGCATAGGCTCCGTCCGCCCGCGAGATGTCGTACTTGAGTTGGTGCGAAGTTGGCACGTAGATCTCGGGGAAGATCACGCTTGGCTGAAAGTTGCCTGTTCCGATGGCCGGGATTGTAACGCCGCCACACTGATAGTTGCCGTTCGAGGGGCCAAACAGGACTTCCACGTGACACGGCGCGTTTGAGAAAGCCTTGTCGCTCTCATCCCTCAGCGTGACGAACACCTCCAAGCCGAAGGGCGCGAAGCTGGGGCCCGCCTGACCGTACCTCACCACGAAATCGGCGTCATTCAGCACTTGGAAGATTTGTGCGAGCCGCTGGTCGGTTGGCGCTAAGTTCTGAATCATCCCATCCGGGTTGCCACTGGTCATCGGGTTGATCGGGTAGACGAAGGGAATCTGTTTGAACTTCTTGGGGTACGTGTAGGCTTGCACCGTTCCCCACGGATAGAGCTTCACGCCGAGCCAATACAGTTCCAGATTCGTGAGCGTGGATGTTCCGGTGTTCTGGATCTCAACAACCAACTGGGAGCCAGCCGGATAGAGCACCTGGGGAGTTACAGGCTTCCACGCCCCTCCCTGCCCTCCGTAGGGCATCACCAGATTTTGCGGGATGAATTGCGAGCTGAAAAAGTTCTGATCCGGGCCGGCGAAGCGTAAGCCCAGATTTTGGATTCCAACTTGAGTTTTTGTTTCCAGCGAGTCGTAAGAAACGCGGTGGCAGCGCCCTCGAAGCAAAAAGGGCGCATCTGTGTCGAGGTGTAACTCAATGCCGGTGATAATTTGACCTGGCGCTACCGCTGCGAGCCGGGGGTCCGCAAACTGTCCGTTCAGATCCGGCTGCGAACTGATCTTGTAGATCTGGAAGCGCTGCTGGAATTGCGGTTTCATGGAAGCGTCAACTCCTCGGCATCGTCAGGCTCAACGGACATGACTGTAAAACTAGACCGCAACTCTGGCATTGTAGCCACGGAACCTTTGGGTTCTCAAAACGGCTTGCCGCAACCGGCTTGGTTGTTGAGCACTTGCAGCTTGGGCAATGAGGCTTCATGCGCTCGCCTTTCTCCGTCTGAAGCCTTCCAGGAACAGGCAGAAATACATGTTGCCCACGCCCCCTTGATCGACTAACTGGAGGTCTGCAAACACTCCCGCGGACGGTGCAACAATCCAGTTGCGTGGCACGGGCGCCGATCCGATCAACGTGGCGTCGAGGTAGTCATCGAACAAGGCGTAGCCGGAATCGTCACGCACCTTCACGAGAAACGTACCGCTGGTAACGCCTGCATCGGCCTGCACTGCCACCAAGAGCCGGCGGATATGCGCCTCTTCGTTCGGAGGAATCTGAAATTGCTGGGTTGCCGTGACGTTCGCCGCGGTGACGCTGATCGCCGTTGACGGAATGCCGGTCGCCAAGTTCACGGGCGTAATCGGGCTGTAGGTCCACTCCTCATCAAAGTAACCGGGGGGACAGGTCTCTGCGATTCCTTGCTGCCAGGCCGGAGCCCAAATGTTCTCGTTCACAGTGCCGAAGATCCGCGGCAGCGTTCCGGCAAGTTCGAGGTTGGGGCATACCCGCGTAGCGCCCGACTTTACTGCGTAGAGGTATGCCCCTTCGAACAGGATCGCAACCGGCTGCGCTTGGGCCGTGTTGGTCACCTGGAAAGTTACCTGGATCTTGGAACCGGGCGGGCACTGTTGCTCTACATTCCAGAGGTATCGGTACGAGCCGTAGCCCGCAATTTGCAAGAGGTCTTGCAGTTGGTTGATGAGAAAGCGCCCATCCGGTTTCAAGATCTGTAACGAGACCGTGGTAGCCGTGCTGCTGGTGATCTGCATGGAGCGCAAACACCAGGGCGCGTCTCCGACGATCTCTTTCGTAATCGTTTGCGTTGGCGTGCCAGCGTTCGCTGGGAACACCTGTTGCACGAGGAACGATTTCGGGATATAGACGGCTGCCAGCGCCACGCCGGGAGGCGGTTCGGGTCTGCCGCATTTCGACAGCACGTAATCGGCTTGGGTTAAGAGCTGGACGTCCATGTCTTTAATCCCTTGCGGCCTCTACCGTTTCAATCATACACCCGGTTGTCAAGGACTTCCTTGGGCATCGCGCTCGTCTTGCCGCCCTTGCGCGTTTGTAGCCTTCAGCAATTGTTCAAGCCGTCCGTTCACGGCGATGCTCACGCCGGTAAGGGTGGCGTCCACTTTCTTCACTGCGGTGTGCGTGCGCGCGGCGATAATGGCCGCGATGGCCGTCAAGCTCGTGGGTACGGCGGCGATCAGCGCTAATTTGACGGCATCGCTCATTTGCTTTGACTCGCTCCGTACACAATCAATCCCAGCCCGGTAATGAGCACAGCGCCCGCCCACGGCCGATCCCGCAGCCGCTCAATGAGCGTGGGGGCCACGGCGCACGGCCCGGTCGTATCGGCTGCCGGTGGAACACCCCACGGAGTACCAGGCTGTACCACGCGTCTCCTGCGTTTCGGGAATGGGGTAGGCTGCGCGGAGGCAGGCTGAGCGCTTGGCAGATTGATCCACGGGATTACAACCGGAGCGCCGCTGATGTCGGAGGCCGATATCAACGCGCCGTCTCCCGATGCTGCGTTAACGATGGGGTTGAGTGCTTCAGTGTTCCGCGTCAAGCCCTGAATCTGGGATTGTTGGGCCTGTTGCGCTTCGATTGCCACACCGGCACTCGGCATGGAGGCGGGAGAAGGTACGCACTGCGCCACGCTCTTGGCGACGGCTCCCGCGGCGGCTGTGCGGGCCATCAGCCAATCGGAGGCGTACAATTCATCGGGAGAAAACGGCGTCGTGCTGTTCGTACCTGGGACTTGCGAGCTGTCGAGAATCATACCGTCATCGCCTCCACCACGTTACCACCCAAACCACCCCAACAATTCCAAAAGAAAGTACCAAAATCGCGGGGATGAAGCCTATAGCCAGCATTTCCAGCCAGCAGCGTCTCATCCCCGCATTGTAGCGGAAGAACGGGCCGGGGGGTGAATCCGGCCCGCCCTCATCCCGTCTCGGAGGAAAACGGGAAGAACGCAACGCCTACTGGATGGCGCGATCCGTCAAACCGGAAATGTAGGCCATCAACTGCAATCCCGCGCCCGCTTGGGCCGTGGTGAGCAGCGTCAGGGCCGCGCCGCCGGGGCCGGCATTGGCCGGCAAGTAGAGCGTGAGGCTCCAGGTCAGGAGCGGAGCCAAATACTTGGCGTACTGCGCCGTCACGCGATCCGCGGTGTGAATGTTGGTGATGCCCAACGAATACACCTGTTGGCCGCGAGTCGTGCTCACGCCGTAGAAGCCAAGCCCGCCGGGCTTGAATTCCAGGGCGCCTTCGAGGAAGATCGCGTCGATGATTTTGAACTCGAAGTAGCAGTAGTTGGCGAACGAAATCATGTCGAGTTCGTTTGAGTTGATGACGCCGCCGACTGCACCGGGTTGCAAGTTCGGTCCTACCTGCTTGAAGTAGAAGCCGAGCCCGTCCATAATGAGGTCGCGGGGCGCGCCGAAGCCGTTGGTGCAGCTTTGCGGCATATTGGTTTCGACTTTGGTCAGGGTCTGAGTCGCCGGGCCGCCCACTAGCGGGTTGGGGTCCGGTTGGCCCACAGCCGCGTTGAAAAGCTGATACTGTGGGGCCACCACGGTTCCGTTGGCGAGTTTCAGAGTGCTGTAATAGCGCCACGGGTCGCGTTTCACCGTGCTGTTGAGCAGGGCGTTGATGTTGATCTGACCATTCGGCAAAACGGGTACCGTCGCACCGAAATACTGCTTCGTCGGGGTTGCACTTGGGGACATTGTATTTTCTCCTGGGTTTCCCGGCTCGTTATGCCGGTCCCATTGCTAAGATTCTGTTGCCAGTGAGGGGCGGGCTCCGAAGAACCCGCCCCGGATCATTTGCAGAGGCCCTGAGAGCGAACTAGTACAGGTACGCTCCCACGCCTTTCCCGCCCGTCACGTTCGCGCCCCCGACATTCACGGGGGTCATTGGAGCCGGCGCCATGCCGGTGCCAGGGTTGATGGTCTGGGCGTAGGGCCGCTGCAACCCGGTGACAGTCTGAGGCGTGAGGAAACTGAAATCCGTCAGGATATCCCCCATCCCCAAGCTCGCGGAGTAAGATCCCAGCAGGCTGTAGTCCTGAATCACCCGGCGCACGATCGCGCCGCCGCCGCCGCCGATGATACCGGACGTCACCGAGGGTTTCTTCAGGAACGCGTGGCCCGCCCAGGCCAGGATGCCCGTGACGGCGGCCATGCTGAGGTAGCCCACGATGCCCGTGTTGCTGGCACCCATGAGCAGGTTGGGCAGCGTGCTCGCTCCGGTGGCGCCGATTACGACGCCTCCGGCGAGCTCCAGCCATTCCATCGGCCGGCCAAAGGCGCCGGGGTTGGAACGGCGGCGGCTGCGGTGAATGCGGTGACGCCGAACGGTGGTCTTTCCAGGGTTGCGGTGACGCCGCTTGTGAGTCTTTCGTTTCGCCATACTTCTCCTTCCAGGGTTCACAAGGGCGTAGATCGCCCCTGGATTGCTTCTGCGTGTCCTCGTCTTGCGACGTGGAGCTGTTCGCGCCCGATGTCTCTTGGGTGCGGATCTCTTGGTTTTACGAGCGGTGTTACTGCGCCGCTTCTTCGCGGCGGCTCGCTGCCGCTTCGTGCCGAAGTACTTCAACTGTTTTCGGGTCATGTGAGCCTTTCGCTTGGAAGCGTTGCGCTTGTGCTTTTTCCGCTTCGCGGGATTTACGATAATCGTTTCGTGAACGGCAGTTGCCATGAATCACCCCCTAATTGGAGGCCGTCCAGGGCCGCTGCACGATCACGTTGTAGGTGCCGCCGGAACTCGTGGCCGATGCCTTGGTAATCGTGATGGTGTTCGTTCCCAAGGCAAACGAGAGCAACGGCTGCACCTGAACGTTGCTGCTGGTGAACTGCGCCACGTACCAACAGATCCACGGGTATAGGGCCGCCAGTTGCGCCGCCGTCAGTTGGAAGTTATGCGTAATCGTGGCCGTGGTGTCGGTGTCGGCCATGAATACCTGGGCAATGATCGAGTTGACCACTTGAGCTTGAGCCGCAGTGGGCTCTGTCGTACCTCCGGTGTAGCCCCCTCCCGGGCCGCCTCCGTCCTGGAAGCTGCCATAGGTGACGGCGACGGTTCCGAGCGCCAGAGGCCCGAACATGAACGCGATGGTGAGCCCGGTAACCAGGCTCAGGTGGAACAAGAAGACGGCCGCGGGCAAGATGGCAAGCGCCACAAGCGCCGCGCCGAATTTCACTTTCTTCGTCATACTTTCTCTTTCTCCTTTTGCCCGCAGGCAATTTTTCTACCCCGCAAAAGCAAAAGGGGCTACCAACGCTCAGCCTCGCGGCATTGCGCTAGCAGCCCCTTCTAGAAGGCTTGCCTTTGCGGTTTGCTACATCACCCGATCTCGGTAGCTATCCGAAACCAGGGAACCTTCAAAATCGTTACGGCATGTGCGCCTCCAGGCTGTCTGACGCATCACATTCATAGTCGGAAGCATCAATCTCGGGAAGTGCTACAGGCTTCCCGTTCACACGTTCCGCCATCTGCTGAATCTCCGCTGGCGCGTCCGCTTTCAGAAGCATAGTGGGCTCCTGACACAGCGTTTTCATGTGGGCTATTTTCCCTAGGGGGTCGAAATAGCAGCGGAGCCCCTTTTCCTTGCAGCGCCAGAAGAAACTAAAGTCTTCACCCATGTAACCATACTCGGCGTGCTCGTTGGGGATGGGAGTGAATGCCCGTGCTCCCACTGTTTCCAATGCCTCGCGTCTCATCAGGACGCACGGGAAGCCGCTGCCCAAGTCCTGCACGGGTCTGATTGCAGTGCCGCCTTTGAAAACGTCGGCTAAGGTGAAATAGTTCACCGTGCCGTCTTCGTTGAACGTCCCTACCGAGGCGTGCCACTGTTCCTGACGGGGTAACCAGCACCAGCCCACCAGGACGTCGCACTGGGGATTCGCTTCCATGAATTCAATCCAGCGCTGGGCGGTTTCAACGGGCATCACGTTATCATCGTCAAGCCACAGCACGTAAGGCGTGCGAGGGTCGCCACCGTAGAACTTCGTGCGAGGGTCGCCACCGTAGAACTTCAAGACCGATTCCGAGATTGCGATCCGCGTCACGTGCGCGTGGGTGTCGTAGCCGAGTAGCGCGGTGAAATCGAATCCCAGGTGTCCAAAGAGGTTCTGGAGGCTGAATACGCCGTTGAGCCAGTCCCGGTGGAAGGTCTCGCCGGGCAAGCAGGCTACGATGCGGCGCCGGGGCGCGGGTTGACGCGGAACGTCTGTCCATGGGTCGATGGCCGTCTTTAGCGGCTTAAACCCGCTTGCCACTCGCCGGTTGTAGACTGCTTCTCCGGTCCTCCAGGCTTCGGAGCGGTGCTGGCGCTTGTAGATCTCATCCGTGGGCGCGGTGCCGTACTCGGGGTGCGCGTGCGGGAAAACGGGGAGACGCTTCCGGCAGTCGATTACCACGCCGTCGCGCAGCGCCACTTCGGTAAAGTCGTTGTCTGCGCACATGCCGATGTACTCGGGGTAGAACACGTAGCCGTAGCGCTCGTAGTAGGGCCGGGTGAGCAACGAGAAGAACATGACGGCTTCTGATGGCGCGCCGGTCGCAACCCAGACCACGTACTCCTTTTCGAGGTTGGGAATCACCTTCAAGAGTTCAAGGTCCCAGTTCTTCGGAGGTGTCCAGTCGTCTGCAACAGTGATGATAAAGCGGCCCGTGCTTGCCCCTGCAGCTGCGTTCCATGCGTCTACAGCGCAACGGCGGCCATGATTGTACACGTGTTTGAAATCGTAGATGTTGGGCGGCGAGATCAGTTGAGAGATTGGCTCGCCTTCATCTGAGCACAGCACATATTCGATTGCCGCCGTGTGCGCCGCGTTTTCGAGCCACGAATTTGCAGCCGCTTCCCAGCCGTGCGGCCCGCGTGCTGTTGCATGGATCAATGAAAAAATCGGCTTGCCTTTGCCGAAGTGCCGCGCGAACGCTTCACGCCCTACGGCCCAACTCTCCGCGCTCTGCTCGATTTCGTAAACGGAGTCCTTCTCCGCTTTGCCATAGCTGAAATGCTTGTGTTCAAACAAGAGGTGCCGGGCGTCGACTACCACGCCGTCTCTGAAGCTCTGCACCGTGAATTCGTCGTCTGCCACTACTCCCAGGTAGTCGGGATGGTGCAGGTATCCGAACTTTTCGTATCGCTTGCGCGTGAGAATGCAATGCGTCAACAGGTGCGGGTCTCCGCCTGTGTCCACGTCAATGACGGCTTCGCGGCTCAAGCATTCAAGAGGCGGTAGCGCTGGAGCTTGGTACAGCACGTTCAGAAGTTCCGTATCCCAGTGTTCACAGGGGTACCAGTCGTCTGCTACTCCAATGATGACTTGGCCGGTGCTGGCTGCTGCTGCTGCATTCCACCCCTTGACGGAGCCGTCGCGCGTGGAAATCGTGACGCGGCGCGGTTTCCAAGGGCTGATACGCCCGATACTCCAGTCCGCATTTTCTGGCATGCAGAGAATGTATTCGCAGCGCTTTGGATCGTCGCAGCGGTCGAACCATGCTTGCGCCGCATCCTGCCATCCATCAGGCGTTCGTGCTGTCGTGTGGCACAGCGAGAAAATCGGTTTCATTCTTTCACCCCTGTAATCAGAATATGCGCTCCGAGAATTCTTTCAAGACCTGAAAACAACCACGCGGGCATGACGTTAAACGGCCATGCCTTCACGTATCGGTACTCCAGATAATCCGCCACGCGGTACGGGAAGATATGACGGACGTACAACTCTTTGACCTTGAAACCAGCCGCTTCAATCAATCTGCGGGCTTCCTTGCGCGAGTACGTGTACACCACGGGGCAATCCGGCTGCGCTTCCGGTTGCTGATGCGTCAAGAACTTCCAACTGTACTTGTGGTACAGCATCACTTTCAGCGTGCCGCCGGGCTTCAGGAGTTCATAGGCTTTGCTCAACACCTTCTCGGGGTGCGGGGTGTGGTGCAACACGCCAAACGAGTAAACGAGGTCGCAGCACTGCGCCGCTGCCCACGGGAGCGCTTCCGCGTCTGCCCTGCAAACCGAAATGTTATCGAGGCCGAACAGATAGGCGCGCAGCTTCACCAATTCGACGGCGCTTTCTGTCAGATCGACGGCGGTAACTTGGGCACCTGCCCTTGCAAAGCTGATAGTGTCCGTTCCTAGCCCGCATCCGATTTCCACCACATAGCGCCCTCGCCACTTCTCGAACTGCGCGAACTCCGGTATATGCGGTTCAACAAAGTACTTCCGTTTCTCCACGTCATCGAAGTAGGCGCGCGTACCTACCCTCTCTGGGGAGTGCCGGATGTTGCAGGGCCGGGACTCCCAGTAGGAGCGGACGGATTCGATTGAGGCCGTCATGCCGGGACTCCATAGTTAACAGTACTGGCAACAGGACTTTTCCCGATTCGCTGCCTGGAAAGTGAGCGCATACTGGATTCAGATCGGCGATCACAGATCGCAGATTGTAGAGAAATCCCCCACTGGGGGAAGAAAGAAGGCCATAGGCCATGTCCCAGACGATCACCCGCACCCAGCGCCGCGCAATCCTCCGCTCGGCAGACCAATCCCAATCCAATATCTCCATCCAGATCATCCCCGGCGTAGCCGTTGCGCCGCGCACCGTAGGCCAGTCCTGGCACTACGAGACCCGCGGCGGGAGCATGATCTATCACCCCGGCGCCTACAGCAAGACTGGCTGGAGCAACATGGTGTACTGCCACTCCACCCGCCGCGTGATCGTGGGCGAGCAGTGGGTAGCCCAGGCGTAGCCGAGGTACGGATGGTCGGGCACTCGCAAGAGCGTCCCTCCACCCGCATCGCGGGAGAGGAGAAACACCATGCAAGCCACAGTATCGTACACGCTCACAGAGCAAGCCCAGCGCGCGCAGATGGCGGCCACAGGCCAGCCGGTAGCCCGCAAACAGACCATGACCATTGAGATCACCCCCGACGATCTGCCGCTGTGCAATGTCGCGGAAGACGGCACGCTGAGCGTGGACCCCCACCACTCCAATGCCGGCCCCCTGGTCTGCGCCGGGTGGTACGACAGCAACCCCATACAGGCCAACGTGTACGGCCCTGATATTTTGGCTGACATCCGCGCCGGCAAACAGATCATCGACGCGGCCAAAGCGGCACTGATCGAGACAGCCAATGCCTACGTCCTCGCGACGGAATCCGAGCGCAAGGAATCGCTGAGCGACGTGGTCAAGGTCCCTGCCACTCCCGAAATCAAGGCAATGCTCCCGGCCTTGCGTTACGCCGAGCACATCACGGACACGCAGGCTTACTCCTCCGCAGTCGGTGTCTATGTATCCGACTTGCGGCCCGAGGTGCAGGCTGTCCTCTCGGCTCGCTACGATGCCCACCAGGAGGCCAAGCGCGCCGCTTCTTCCGCCGCCATTGACGCGTGGATCGCTAATCCAGATCTGCGGCTCTCCCCCCGTTATGACGGGGCCGACATCACCATAGGCGATCTCACGGGCGTATACACGCCGGAAACCAGGGTCAAAATCGAGCACCGCTACAGGGACCTCTATGCTGAGATCGTGCGGCGGAATAAGTTGGACGAGGCCGCGAAGGCGGCACGGGATAAGGCCGTCGAAGACGCCAAGACGGTCGCTATCGAGGAGTTTGTCGCGACTTGCGGCGAGTCGATCCGGCAACAATATGACGATGGCCTGCTGTGCCGCAAAACCATTGTCACGATGCTTGCGGACGCTGCCCTCGCGACTCTCCCTTCCTCCTGCCCCGATAGCGTGGTGTGCCGGGATAGCGACTGCCCATGCGGAGACGGGGAGGTCGAGTGCATTCCCCCGCACGTCTACGAGGCGTGGAAACGCTTGACCGTACCCGAGGGTACCAAGGTCGAGTTCCACTGCGTGCGCAATTGCCGGGGCCTGGAGGATTACGAGGAGTGCGAGGAGCGAGCCGACCGAATGGAGTATCATGCCATCCTGACAGTGCCGCACGGGCCGTTTTCGTTTACTCGCAGGATCAAGTTGTAGTCTTCCGCTCGCACGGGAGGCCGTCGAAGCCTCCCGTGCGGGAAAGAAACTGCTATGCATATCCCCAAAGGTACGCCCAAAATCCCGCCCCGCACGAAGTCTCTCGTCGGCTGTCGGTTTGGCCGGCTGTTGGTCCGTTACTACGCCGGTACCGACAAGAGTGGAGGGTCCGTATGGTGCTGTCTCTGCGACTGCGGGACGGTGCTTCGAGTCCCTGGAAAGCGCCTGATCGGGAGCCTGGAGAGCCATGTTACTTGATCCCGTGCCGTTTCTTTACCGCGCTCCAACTGGAGGCGCTTTCGCCTGCTCGTGAGCGGGAGTAGTCCTTCGCGCCGCGTATCGGGTGGAACGTCCCGCCCGCATCAACAAAGCCTTCCGAGATGTTGCGGCGCATCGGGGTAAACGTGATTCCGCCCGTCTTACGGTTCTTCTTTACCAGCACGCCGGAGGCGCGTTTGAAAGCCGGGTTCTGCTTCCGCAAAAAGCGGGTGAGTGCAGCGCTAACGCGCTTCTCGGTCTTACGGACCTTGCGTTTTGATCCTCGTCTCATTTGTCAATCCCTTCTGCCTTGATATCGTACCCGCCGCCAGAAAAGGTCAGTTGCTCGTCTCGCACGGAGTAGATTACGTGCGGTTGTGGCTTCTCGAATTTGTGGACATAGATTGCTGTGCCGCCTTCGCTTCCCAGATGGTCTTTTGTGGTGTGGTACTCCACTGCTACGGCTTTCCCCAGCGTCTCCGTTTCATGCGGTTGACGGATTCCGAAGGCTTTCAGGTCTACGGCCTGATCGCCGCCCTCGATGAATAACTGATTCTTGGCTTCGTTGAAGGCTAGAACAGCGCCTTTGAAGCCTTGGAGCGTCATGTGATCGCCACCGCGCTCGGGTGCGATTTCGAGCTTCAAGAGCTTGCCTGCCCCTGCTAGATGCCGGTGGAAGTGTACCGACTTGCGCACCTCGATTGTTTCGTCGGGTTGCCTGCCGTGGAACTCTTCGTATGCTTCGGTTGCAGCCTGGGCGGGGTTGCCGCGCTTCTTGTTCGCTTTGCGCTTTCCTGCTTTTGCCACCCGTTGCAACTCTCTTGCTCCTTTGGCAGTTCTTTGCTTGGAGGCTGCGCACACTGCATTCGGATCGGATGCCCCACCACGTTTTGATACAGCGGAGACACAGCGGGCAAAGGAGCCTTTGCCGGGGTTGCCCTGGGCGATTTGAAAGCTGAGCTTTTGAATTTTGCGGTCTAACGCAAGAATGCGCTTCACGATAGGCTTGGCCGATTCGCTCAGCGTGTCGCGTCCCTTCAGTTGAGCGTACAGCCTCCGACGTTCTTCCTGCGCACGTTCGGCTTGTTCCCTGAGCGCCGGATTCATCCTGCTTGCCAGTTGTCTCACGGCTGCTTTCTCCTCTGCGCTAAGAGACTTGAAAGTCTTTTTCTTGGTCTGCGACTTCGTGATGGCGTCCAGGAGGTCGGTATCCTCTGAAGCCCTTGGCGTCTTCTTGTATGTGACGGCCCGCGTTTTCGGCATGTGTGCTGCGATTCCGCCGCGCGCTGGAACCGTGCTCGGTAGTTTGCTGTGGCCGAATCCGAAAAGGTTCTTGCGCCTGGCCGGGTTAGGGATCTCTCCCGGCCCTGCGATTTGCCGTAGGCTGTACTCGGACTGCTTGCCGGTCTTGTCGTATCGCTGTTGGATTAGCCGTTGGATCTTGTCGCGGGCGTGCATCCGGTCGCGTGCGCCGAAGTAGATCGTTCCGCGAACTAGCCCCGTGGTTTCTTCCGCTGCCCACCAGCCCTGGTCTTTCGGTGGCACCTTGTGCGGCCAACGGGTAAAGAAACCGGGGTTTTGCTGGCGTTTCACTGTTGGTACCTCTGGTACTTGCGAGAGTCTTCGGTCATGGTCCAGAATAAAGGCCATGCGCATGAGCACGTTCGTATTCGTTCATCACGCGGATTTAGGACGCCCTTGCTGGAAGCAAATGCGGCGGAGGCTGCGCCTGTTGGCTCGATGCGATATCGTCCACGATGCGATACCGGCGATGGGCTATTGTTCCTTCGATGGTTCACGCTTCGACACGGCTGAGCGGTGCTGTGTCGGCTTCGAGTTTGCCGACGATGCTTCAGCCCTCGCATTCCTTCGGAGGCTACGGCGAATCGCTGATGTGCGTGTGCAGATCGGAACCATGCAATTCCAAGGGCGCTGGGACCTTCCTTCCAGAACGCTAACAGCGTTATTAGATTCGGGGTCAAATTAACGACTCCTCCCGGATTCTGTTTGCGCTTCGCCATTAGATTAGCGATTCCTCACGCTCAAGCCGCGCCCGCTTCAGTGCCACATCTGCCTTGCGCTTCCGCGTGCTTGAAGCTCTTCGGCTGCTTGCAGAGATCTTGCGTTTCACGGTCATGGCATCCGAAATAAACGAGATGATCGTGTACCCCGCCACAATGGCGATGGCCCATTCTCCAAAGCCCCAGGTACTCAAATCGAACGGCGTATCGAACAGGCCAAGTCCGCGATTGCAGCCGCCGCATCCGCATTCAGGCATCTGGATCGCCAGCGCATCTTCAAGCCCTGGAGGTGGCGGGGGCAGCATGTTGAACTGATTTGCTATCTGATCGGGTAAGCAGCCGGAATAGGATACGATCATCGCCTTCTCTTGCCTCCAGACATGGACAGGACTATGCCGAGCACCAGGAGCCCGCCAACGGTGTAGATGCCCCAACATGGCAGCGGAATGGCCGTTCCGAAGAGGCTGCACGTGGAGGTGGCGGCCGCCGGGGAATTGCTGCTTGCCGGATACTGCACGGGGCCTTCAGTCGGGTCGCACTGAATCGGCCCCACGAATCCCGCTGGGACCGTGATTGAAGAACAGGCCGGAAGCACGTTGAGAATCGCGGTCGAAGGGTCGAAGCTCTGAAACGCGGAGCCGGTGCGCCAATCGGGTGAAAGCGTGATAGTGTCGCTGCTGTCGTCGCCTAGTCCGTAGTTCATCGCTTTGCTCCCATGAACACAAGAAAAAACCCGAGCGCTCCGAGGCCAACCGCCACATACAAAGCGGTATTGTCAGGCTGTGGCGCTGGCGGGTTTCCGGATGCGGCTGCGTTGGCTTGAGCCTGTTCCGGCGTGGTGTAACCAGGTGAACCAGCGTTGATTCCGGGGGTCCAACAGATCGGGTTAAAAATGTTCGTGAGGGAGTCGCAGTCAACGGTGTTCCCTGACGAATCGACCTTGTAGTAGCCGGGTCCGAACAGGTCTCCCACGCCCTGCATATAAAGGATACTACGCACTCTTGCGCCTCCGTTTCTTTGGAAGCCAGCCGATAGCCTGAAACGCTTCTGCGAGCGTTGCCCCGGTCGGAGTTAATCCTTGTGCATTGAGATAGCCCTCCAGAACTGGTGCCAGTGCGCTGTTGATTTGGCTGGGCAGCACCGACGAAGCCAGCGCCATGACGTTTACTCTGCCATCCGGCGAGACAACGGCCTGCACGGCTTCAGGCTTTGGTACAAACTGTTTGACCTTCGATTCCAGGTCGTAGCGCCGCCGCTTCGCCGGGTCCTTTAAAACTTCGTACGCCTCGTTTACGGCCCGCATCAGTTCCGCACCGCGGGGTGCAACGTCGGGATGCAGGCGTTTTGCCAGCTCGCGGTATGCGGCTTGGATCTCCGCGCCGGTTGCGCCCTTGGGCACTCCGAGAATGGCGTACAGGTCTTTCATAAGCCGCTCGATTCCGTTCCGAACAGAGAAGAACCGGGGAGCCAAGCCCATTTTGCCTTTACTGCTTGTGCTGCTGGACAGGGATATGAGCCTGGGTTCAGGTTGGCTTGTGAATCGCCAGGCAACGGCGTGCATGTAAGCAAAGCAGCTTGAACCTGTTTGCTGCCAGTCTGAAACGGCACGTACCATCCCACTGCAACGCCTGCGATTATAAGCAAGGGCTTCATGGCCGTAGTCTTTCCTGTCTGGCACGGCTCCATCGGTCTGGAGGCTTACAGCCTTCTTTGTTACCGCAAAGCGGACAGAAAATGGGGCGCACACGGCGTTGTAATCTTTGCCGCCATTCGTATCCGCAATTGAAGCACTTGTACTGCGGCCTTCCGGAGCGGTCTGTGCGTTTCGGGTTCAGACGCATGATTGCCCGTACAGGGATGCTCACCGCCGCCCTCCTGCCATCAGAAGTCCGAACCCCACAACTGCAACGCCGATGATGATCCACGTTGTAGTACTTATTCCCGCCGCGGGTCCTTGAGGCGTGCCGGGAGTCTGCGCCGCAACGTTCAGCAGCGTGTTGTAGATAGCGTTGAGTTCATTCGATGCGGTACCGCCGGGAGTCGCTACGGAGGCATTGCCGGAATCGTCGAGGCATTGGACCGGCCCTTGAATGCCGGTCATGTTCACAACATCGGAACAAAGTGGGGTATCGCCTAAGCCAAACATATTACATCACCGCATGGGGAAAGAATCCCGGCCTTGCGTTCCGAATGAAGTTTCCGAGCCCGCCAAATACCCCGAGCCCTGAGAGCCCGTACTGCGCAGTAAGAAGCGGGGCCATCTGCGCCCAGTATTGGGATGCGGTGATCGGCGTATTCATGTCGCTGAGCGTCGGAACGTTTGCAAGCGGCGTGCTGGGAACGGCTGTCCCGGTTGCAGTGCCATCCCAGACCCGATCCAGGTAGAAGTTCCAATGGTATGGAGATCCCGACATCGCATCGCTGCCGTCAGTTGGCGAAAAGTTGGTATCGCCGGCCGCGGCTGCTTTCAGCCGGGTATAGATTTGATCGAGGCTGTTGAACGTCGATACCGGAGGCGTTCCGCCACTGGGAGGCGAGGGAAGCAAGGGAAGCACGGCGGGGACGGGGTTGACATTGGGCGTTGGAATCAGTTGTGAAGGTTCGGAAGTCCCGGGCGTGCCCACTGTTGAAGTTGCGGGTGCTGCCGCCGTAGGCGTGGCGAAAAAGTATTCGTACACGAAGTAGGCCCCCACCGCAATAATTCCCCATGTGACGATCGAAGAATTGCCGCTATCTTTTGCCATATCGTTACATCTCCGTCCCGCTGCCTGGCGTTTGAATTGTAAGCCGCGATGGCGGGCTGCCAGGTTTCGCCAAGAGACTGATGCGATTTGCGAGCGCATTCGCCGCCGCGATCTTGGCCGCCGCCGCCGCCTGCGCCGCATCCGCCGCCGCTTGCTGTTGAGCTGCTTGGTCCGATGCCGCCTGGGCCGCCGCCGCTTGTTGCGCTGCCGCCGCAATGGCCGCTTGGGTTGCCGGGTCCTGATTCGCACCGGAAGAATTGACCACTACAGGCTGAGCGGGCGTAATCGCCGCGGCTGCCGCTGGTGCGGCTGAACTGAAATAGCCCTGGCTGTAGAGGTAGTACGCCACTACAGCCGCGCCGCCGATTATCAGAACTGTGGTCATGCCTGAATCTTGAGCCATCAGTTAGCCCCCTTACTCATGAAGTACAGCACCAGTCCCCCAACTCCAACCCAAGCCCACCAGGGGATTGAAGAAAGATCGAAGCCGGAGCTTGCAGCCGTCGCCGGCGCGGTTGCTCCCGGAGTTGCTGGGGTCGTACCTCCCGAATTCACGGGCGTTGCGCCGGCCGGCGTTTGCGCTGCCCAGCTCTGCGCCGGGATCGCGGAAACGTTCTGCGCGTCCGTGGGCGCCATCTGCGTTTGGTTCTGGTAGGGAGTCGCAACCGGGTTGAGAAACTGATCGAGGTTGCGGTACGAATTCACGTCGCCGCCGTACACTGGCTTGCCTGCCATCAGCACAGGCTCTGGCGCGTTCGGGATGAAGCCCGCCGCAACGGCCGCCGCCGCGTTTTGTTCGGCGTTCAGCGACGGGTCGTACACGTTCGACCACACGCTCCCGCCTGAATACGGGATCTGGGTGAGCGGGCTCACGCTGCCCAACAGGAACGATTGCGCATAGGGATTCCAGTAGCCTGCGCTCAGCGCTCCGTTCGACGGATTCAGCCCCAAACCGTGCATGCGAACGATTCTCATTTGAAAGCCATCCATGCGATCAGCAGCGCTGCACCGATCAAAACCGGCACCGCGTAAGAGGTGCTGATGCCCGCCGATTGCAGAGCGGACGTGATCCCGGTTGCGCTCGCAACGCTCGTGGCGGCGCTCTCCGCTTCACTGTCTGCCACCACGTCAGGGTCATTGGCAATGGGGTCGCGGTAACCGTTAAACCAGTTCCAACACGCTCCCGGTTGCGGTTCGCCAGGATACGCCAGCAGTGGAGAGGTCGTGGTTTGTTTCCACTGGCACGCTCCCGCTTGACGGTTTGCAATGCAGTTCTTTCCCGCGTTTCCTGTGGACGGGTTACCGCAATTGTTGGAGGAGGTCAAGGCCGCCCACACCTGATCGAAGTTTGCCAGTGCCGCCGATTGCGCCGTTTGAGACCTGGGGGCCGGCAGTGCGAAGTAGGCTGCGATATTCGTTTTGAGAAGCGCCTCGGCCTGATTCGCCCACTGGGAAGTTTCGATGCAGGTCTGCCCGCAGCCGCTGTTCTTGATGAGGTAGCCTGCGAGCATCGTGATTCCGGCAAGGGCCGCGCCGATGATTGGGATGGCGGTCGCGGCGCTCATTCCAAGAATCAGGCCGCCGCTTGAAGCTGCTGTTACGCCCAGCGCCGTGGTCGCGGCCAGGCTCGAACCGGAGCCGATTACTTGCGCAAGTTGCGCATCGGACGCGGCGGAGGTATCGTCCCCCAACCCTGGAAAGGTTGGCAGGCCGGGCCAATACGGACATGGAGCAGTGACGTACATAAGCTATTTCTTCATCGCGCTGATAGCGAATATCAGGCCGCCCGCCAATAACAAGATCGGCAGATAGGAACTGATCGTACTGGTGCTGAGCAACGAAGTGCCTGAACTCGCTGGAGTCTGGGAGCACACGCCCGCCGAGTTGCAGACGGTCGTTGTAGGCGCAACCACTTGGCCGCCGATCTTTGTCCAGGCGTTCAGCAGGCTTGAAATCTCCGTGCCGAGTGCGCTCGAGCCGGATGAACTGGTTGGCGCGCCACCTGTGGATGGCGGATTGACCACGGTGGGAGTCGTGAGGCCCGCATACGGGTTCAGTTGCGAGGTTTCCCAACTCAACTCCGCACTTGCGTTGGGATCGACTACCGGCGTTTCGAGCGCCGAAAAGTCTGTGTCGTCCTGGCCCAGCCCTTCGTAGCCGCCGCAACATCCAAAGCCTCTTCGCATACTCGGTACTCCATGAAGGCCGCGGAACGTGCCGCGGTCCTGATCTTGAATTGGGTTTCCTTGCGAGTCCCAGATTTGTTTCGCTGTCACGCGCTGCGCCGGAACTTCCCAGCCCGGATACTTGCCGTGGGATGCGTCGAGCGGAAGCCGGGTGCCATTCTGCAACACGGCCCGCGGGTACACGTGCGAGAAGATTCCCGGAGAGCGCGGATCGACTGCAACCGTGACGATTTCCCAACCGATACCGGCGCATTGCAACAGCGCGCAGATCAGTGTGGTGAACACAGCGCAGTCGCCTTTCGGCTGCTGCATTTTGAGCAACGCCTCGGGGCTAATGAGCAGTTGCAGCTCGTCGGACTTCTGCAGCCAGCGTTCGAGCAGCTTTTGGTGGTGAACGAATTTGATGCTGAGCTTCGCCCACCACCAGATCTTTTCCGGCGCGGCGCCGGCAAGCGATTGAAACCGGCTGAGCGCATCGCTGCACGCCGCCATCACAATTGGATCGCTCAGCGAGTGCGACACTAGCCGGCACATGTAGCGAACCGTCTGCGCTGTCGCTTCGAAGGGATCTGTGGTGCTCGCTTGCTCGAAGCCGGGGTTCTGGCGCAGGTAGGCCGCCGCGCGGGCGTCGGACATCGGCGTCTCCCAGGCTTGGAGCATTACACGTCAAGGGTACACCATGTCCTGACATTCAACAAGTTGGGGAGGGGTAGTATACGCTATACTATTGCCGAGTCCATAAGGGCCTGAGAAAGACAAGAAAAACATAAGGTAAAGACAATATGGCACAAGTAAAAGACAAGAAAAAGTCTGGCAAAAATAGCGGCGCAACCGTTTTGGAGATGGACAAACCGGAGGAAAGCGAACCAATTTCCGAACAAACAGCCCCGCGGGCCGAAACTCCTGAGCATCGGCGGAAACCAGGTCCAGGACGCGGCCACGGTTCGGACGGTCCCACGTTTTGGGAGAAACTCCAAGTCATCCCGTTGGACGATTGGGGCGCGCGATTCTACGTCTACCTCTACCGCCTTGAGCCGTTGATTGATCGCCTCCGCTCTGGCGAAAAGAAGTACGTCATGCGTTACGAAAAGGCAGTCGATGAGGAAACCATTCTTGTGGAGCATGGCAGCGGACGCTATCGGCTTGTTCTTGTTTGCCTGAAGCCGGCGAGCAAAGAAAGCTCCGAAATGGCCTCGCTCGATTTCGATCTGCTGAACGGGAAATATCCGCCGAAGGTTCCCAAAGGCGAATGGTTGGACGATCCGCGCAATACGCGCTGGGCGTGGGCTAAAGCGAGCATCGATCCTCCGGTGGTACCGCTTGCCGCTGGCAACCCCGCTGAGACGTTCATGGAGGCCGTGAGGCTCACGAACGATATCCGGGGCCAGGTGCGCGAAGAACTCGTTCCGGCCGAAACAGAAAAGAAAACCAGCGCCACTAGCACGATTGCCGACTTTACGGGCTTAGTGGGAGCGGTCAAAACGCTGATGCCCGCGCCGCCGCCTGCCACCGATAACAAGATGCTCGAAACCGTGGTGTCCTTGCTTCAGTCGCAGATCGCCGCGAGCAACCAGGAGGCCCAGCAGTTGCGCGCCCAGGTCTTTCAATTGATCACGGATCGCAAGAACGAAAAACCAACCACCTCGGCGCTAGATGTCGTCAAGGGCTTCATCGACGAAGCAGACAACCTCATTCCGAAGATCCGCGGCCTGTTCACCGCAACAACGGATGGCGTTACCTCCGTGGTTCACGGTCGGCCGCGGAAGTGGTGGGAAGATTCGCTCGTGAAATTGGCCGAAGGTGCCGCGCCGCTGATCCCGCAAGTGGGCGCGCGCTTGCTTGCGCCTCCACGCCCCGCAATGCAGGTGGCGCCGCAGATCGCCGCGCCGGGACAGCAGCCGCAGCCGTCCAACCCTGCGAACGATGCGGCCCTGCGCCTCATGGGCTTGATCCAACGGCCCCGGGTGGTGCAGAAACTCCAGGAGGTCTTCACCGGGTTCATGCAGGGAAAAACAGAAGAAGGCGTGCCGATCGACGGCGAAGATTTTGCGATTTGGCTGCACGATGCCCACGGAGAAGAACCGCTCAAGGATCTGCAACTGTTGGGCACGGGCAACGTTCTGGTGCTCATGAAACAGCAGCCCTGGTGGCAGCTGGTCGCAGCCCACGAAGCCAAGATGCAGGAATTCCTTTCCCAGATTCTTCAATTCCAGCCGGAACTTGAAGACGAACCGGACGGCGACGAAACCGATTTAACAGCCGGTGCGAAAGCGCCGCAAGGGGTGAACTGATGGCAACGAATGGAACGCTTGTCAAGCTGCAAACGAAATGCCGGGTCCCGACTGAAACCGGGCCGTGCGGCCATACGGTAACGCACTTTCCCATGGACGCGATACCGATCATTGGGCAGCCGGCCGGCAAGAAAGTCGCTGAACTCGTCATGGCGTTGATGGGGCACCTCCAAAAAAAGCACCCGGATATTTTCGTCTCGATTCAGGCCATGGGCTCCACGTTCATGGGTTTCCTGGCGCTGCGATTGTTTGAGACTTCGGACGCGGCGTTGCTCGCGGCTTGCGACCAAACGCAGGCGCACTTACGGCAACTGTCCGCTTTGCAATTCTCGGATGAGAGCGTGGAGGCCACTATTCGCAACACACTGCGCAAGGCGCTGGCAGCGAAGCACACCGAATCTGAAATTGAAGCCCTCTGCGCCGAACTTCAGCCGGTCTTAACGGTCGCAATGCGCGGTGTTCGGGATGCCTTGACGGGAGCCGTGCAACTACCCAGCGATCAAGCCCCACCGGCCTAAACCTCAAAACAGTACCGGGTGGTCTTTTCTCTTAGGTGTGGGGCGGCTATAATGTAGGCGTCCCACACCTCAAGCCCGAAAGGAACGAATAGTATGCCACCCAGTAAGAAGCCCCCCGAATTCAAGCCCCGCAAGTGCCGTTACTGCAAGTTGGTTTTCGTCCCGGTGATCGGTGCCAAGAACAACCGGCGCAACGCGGAGTTGCAGCGATTCTGCTGCGACAATCACCGGAAAGCCTGGCACCGCAACGGCGGAATGAACATGGAACGCCTGATGGAATCTGTTGAGCGGGAAGTGCGCAAGATGGTGAAGCGCATCATGACGGCAGACGATGAAACGCTGTTGGAAGCCGTGCGGGAAATTATCAGGGATGAACAGGTAAAGGCGAACCGGAAGCCGCAAGACAATTTCAGGGATCTTATTGCCCCTTTAGGCGAGCCGTCCATTCTCGGCTAGATAAACTTTCCGTCGCTCCGAAGGTGGCGGTACCGGATGAAGCGCCCGCCACCTTCGGTTGTAAGCCCGATACCAAAGCAGTTTACCCAACGGAGTTCTGCGGCCCGGAGGGGCAAGGTGCATCGGCCATTCGCTGCGAACTTCAGGCAGCATCCGAATCGGCATCGGGTGATACCTCGTGAGCCTGCGAATGAAGTTCGCGCACGGCCTTTTCGATATCGGCGTTGGTGATTAAGCCCGCCGGGGACGTTTCGCGCCGTTTGCCATGAGCGCCCGCGATAATTTCGGCCCATGGCCGGTGGCAGTGCAGGCAGATCCCTTCAGTTTTTAAACTGAACCGCTGAGCTGGCCCATACTGCTTTTCCCACTCTGCGCGTAAATCCTGCTTGGGCAGAAAACGGTCCTTGATATTTTCGGCTGTGTCGCGGATTTCGCGCACTGTGGGAAAGTGCGTATCGAAGTATGCGAGCAAAGCGCGGAGGTGGTCAACAGAAACGCAGACATTTTGAAATTCGCGGGCGAAGCGCTTCTCTCCGAGTTCTGAGGTGGGATACCCATCGAAGCCGGATAGCTCCGAACGCATCAACGTCAATGCAACTTCATCAACGATTGCGTTCACGTTCACGCCTCATTCTTTCTCGCGTATCGAGCGCGTATTGCCGCCGCTGCGCGGCAAGTTCCGCGCGCTCTTTGGCGACGATGGCGTCAATCTCGGCTGCGCTCACGATGCGATGTGCTTCTGGGAGTGCTTTCCCGCGGCTCCAGTTGTGGTGAATTTCCTTGCAGATGGCCGGGACGGATCGGGGAGACCCTATGGTCTTTCCGCATCGCGTAACGGCGGCCTTCACCAGCCAATCGTGGGGTACGTCCTGAATCGCTTGGCAGGCTTCAGCGAGCGCCTGGGGATCGCCTGAGAGGGTTTTGCGGCACCAGCGCAAAAGGGAATCATCGAACAGGTTGCAGAGTTCCGCGGCCCGCGGGTGGAAAACTGGTACTTTTCTTGCGGCTTCTTTTCCGGTTATCGTACTACCCACATTTGTGGGTATCGGACTACCCCCATTTGAGGGGATGTCAGGACATATATGTCCGCGCTCCCTTGTATCCTGTTGATTCCGTTGGACTGGAGTATTTGACTCCTCTTTCTCCGAAACTTCCCAGGCTTTGCATACCAGTTCGCCCGATTCTACTGCCGCGGTGAATGCCATGTCAAGGCCCTTGCCTTGCCACTCTACGCGATAGAAGCGAACGCCAGTCGTTACGGGGATAGCCCTGGACCTGTGGCCCGCCTTGACGGTCTGCGGAGATTTGGTGAGCTGAACCGTGCCGGCCTTGGTTTCAAGCACCGGGGCTTCGGCTTCAGGCTCGTCTATCGCCGCGTCGTGGATCTCGGCTTGCTTTGCTTCGAGCCATTCTCGATAGGACTGCTTGATGTTGGGCCAGTCCCGGTACAGGAGCCTTACAACCACCTTGCCCCCTGCAAACCGCGCTATGACGGCCATCTTGCGTTCTGCCAGGTACTCGAGCACGCGGTTGACTTGCCGCTCGTCGCACTGCGCCAGTGTGGCAAGCTCGGCAACCAGGAGCATGCTGCTTTCCAGTGGCAGCGCGCCGGTCTCTTTGTTCTTGTTCCGGCCAAGGTTCTGAAAGATCAGCGTCACGACGGCCCAACACGAGGCGCCGGAAGCGAGCCGGCAGAGGTCCGCGATGAAAGCGTGGAACAGTGGAACGAAGCCTGTTCGCGGTTGGTCGTAGTCGGTGCCAGCGCGGGCCAGCCGATCAAGCTCTTTCCATTCCCGCGGTTTGCAGGACCCTTTGGCTTGCTCGGCTGGCCTAGTTGCCTGGCTAGGCTGCTTGCGGGGGGAACCCGCTGGGATTGCGTTTGGTAGTGCTCCCATCTTCTTTCCTTCCGTGCCCTTGACGAAGCGTGGAAGTCCTGCTAAACTGAGAGCAGGATTCGCGGCTTGTGTAGGGCAGCGAGTTTAATCCTCTTGGGCGCGTTTCGGCAACGCGCCCTTTCTTTTTCTCTGAAACTTTCTCAAATGCAAGCGCTTGGGCCGTCTTGCGCCACAGCGAGAGGCAAGAGGGACAGTTGCACAGCGTGCACAGCGCGACTGTTAATGACGCCACGTTTTGCATTGTAAGCCTCTGTACGCCACCCCGTCAATCTATCGGCTTTCGTGGGGAACAGGAGGCGAATCCTCTTCCCTCGTCTGTCGATGGGTGATAGGACATATACGTCCTAATGCAAGACGTGTATGTCCCACGGCGCGGCCCTTCCTTAAGATAAAAGAACTTTCTTAAAGAACTTAAAGACTTAAAAGGCGGGCGGGCCGCAGAAGTTTGCAGACTCCTGGGGCACTGAAGCCTTGGGCGTCTTGCCCGCCCGCCTTCATTTTTTCCAAACCAAAACACCAGAACACCGGGCCGGGTGGTACAGTGGGAAGCGTAAAGGAGAATTTCCCGTATGGCAGACTCTTCACCGGGGGTCAGTCAGCAAGCCGCTGAAATAAACCTCCAAAATATCAAAACGCTTCTCGATCGGTTCGTGGGCCTGATGGCTCAAGGGGCCGAAGACAATCAAGAAGACTCGCGCGCATGGTCGGCTCTGAAGTTACGCCATGCCAACAACGCCGCCACGATTGACCACATGGTAGACGCGGGACTCGTCGCTGCGCAGGCGACCGCCGCCACGGAAAACCAACAGACTGTTTCGCCGGCCGGCACTGCCGCCTCCGAAACGGCAAAGGGCGCGGTAGCGGATGCGGGCGCCGGGATCGCAACGGCAAACCAAGCCATCGCAGACAGCCTCGCGGCCTTCCAGACTGCCATCCTGGGGGCTGTTGCGGATCTGAAGGCTGCTCTCGTGGCGCCTATCGTCACATCCGTGGGAGGTGCTTCCACCCCTTCCCAAACGAAGCCGCCCACCACGACGGCTTAACAAGCTCCCATACGGGAGTACTGCCGGCGCTCCGCGCGTTTGCCATTGAGCGCGCGGGGCTCGGCGGTATCCCGCTGGTACAAACTTCAAAACAGGAGACGCACAGCATGAGTTTTCTTTCCAACCTCGAATCGCATCTGAACCTGATTCCAACCATCGTGCAGGCTGTTCAAGCCTTCCAGGCCATCGGCCACAGCAAAGAAACCACCGTTCAGAAGCTCGGCCAAATCATCGAAGTGACGGCCGCGCTGGGAGAAGCCGTTCCGATTCCATTGGTCGCCGCCATCTCTGCCACAGTCGAGAGCATCGCGGAACAGATTTTCAACCCCGCGCCAGTCCCCACGACGTCGACCACCGCCAAGCCTACGCCCACGCCGTCGACGTCTTGACGGGCGGGTGTAAAATAGTTTCAGTGGTCTGTTGAAGAATCAGAGCGATTGCAAGTGAGCGGGCAGGTCAAGCCGGGGTGAAAGTCCTCGGGGGCTTGCCCGCTTTCGGTTTTCAGGAAAGGCGCTACACTGGAAGGGTTAGGAGACTTCGGTATGACCATTCTACAGATCGTTTTGGCCGTGGCGCTGTTTGCTCTGGCTTTCTGGCTCATCAACCACTTTATCGGGCCAGGGCTGTTCAAGAACATTCTCATCGGCTGCGTAGTCGTGTTGGCGCTGATCGTGATCTTGAGCGGGTTGGGGCTCATGCCGTTGCTTAACACGCCGATTACGGGCCGCGCACCGGCACCGGGGTATTACCCGCGTTAAGCCTGGTACAGCACGTTCCCTGCCCCGTCCACTACCCGCGCGCTGTGGTACTGGAAAATCAGCCGGTTCACCCGCTGCACGGCATTGCCGAAGATAAACCAGGGGTTCTGGGGGTCCGCCTGCCACACTCCGGGCATTTCACGCGGGCAGTAGTACTCAACGCGGTACATGCCTGCCATTCTACGCCCGCTCGCGCTACAATGCACCTGTGCATCCGATATTTCAAAAGTTCCCCGCCGCGGCTTCCGGCGCCTTTCTGGGCGAAACGATTCGGCCTGAGTTCGGCGTAGGGCCAGTGGGCAGCATGCCAGGGACCGATCCGGAATACTGGGAATGGATCGACGTTCTGGAGTCGGTAGACCAAGCCGAAGGGTCGTACATGATGATGGAGCTGGGGGCCGGTTTCGGACGGTGGAGCGCGCTGGCAGCCCGCTATCGGGGCTTGGCACCCATTCGGGTTATTGCAGTCGAAGCGGAGCCTACGCACTTTGAATGGCTGCATCTGCATCTTTCCGATAACGGCTTTGCTGGCCTCAGCTATGAACTGATTCAGGCCGCGGTAAGCGATTCAGCCGGGCGGGTGGGCTTCCTCACCGGGCGGCCCGCCGAATGGTACGGCCAGTGCATCGCGCCGGAAGGCCAGGGCGTTGAGGTCCGCAAACTTTCCTTGCGCGGCCTTCTCGAGCCGCTGTCGCGGGTGGATCTGATCGACTTGGACGTGCAAGGCGAAGAACTGCGCTGCATCACCTCGGCAATCGAGCAGGTCGACGCGAAGGTAAAGCGGCTCCAGATCGGCACGCACAGCGCGGAGATAGAGGCAGGGCTGCGCTCGTTGCTTACAGAGCATGGCTGGAAGTGCCAGGTAGACTTCGGGCTCTTGCAGGTCAACGAAACGCCCTACGGCCCGATGCAGTTCACCGATGGCGTTCAGAGTTGGGTGAATCCAAGACTGGTACGTCCGTAGCCTTGCATTCGCCGGCAATCGGGTGTATATTTCAAACCGTGGCCGGGGAGTGACTTAAACAGCCTTCGGGCAGGCCCTTCGGGGTACGCTATGATCCGGCCCTTTCCCCCGTACCCCTCCTGGTAGTACAATTCCCTCATGAAGAAACTCATTGCGCTTCTGTTCGCTGCAGCCCTCCTGTGCGCCCAGACTCCAAACTGCACCCCTGGCACCCAGGTTTTCACTGCCGCCGCCCCTGGTGTCGCTTTTGCGAACAAGCCAACCATTTCCGGGGGCAACTCGTGTAACGGATGGATTGTAGACTACTGGACCGATGGAGCGACTGGCGTTTCCGTCCAAATCGAAGGGGCTCCCGACGTTGCGGGACACCCAGGCTCGTGGAGCGTGCTTACCGCCACTTCGTTTTCCGCCAACCCAGCCACAGCCACAGCGCGGGGCGAAATCTACGCTTGCTGCGATTTCTACCCTTGGTTGCGCATCAACCCAACTGTTTTTACGGGCTCGTCCCAAACCATGACGGTGCGGATCAATGGGTTTCTCGGAAGCCAAGTTGTTGCCGCGGGGCCGTCTGGTGCCGGAATAACGCAATTGACAGGGGATGGTACAGCCGGGCCGGGCTCGGGGTCGCAAGCGTTGACGGTCAACGAGTCGGGAAACTTGAAAGGTGGGGTACTTGGTTCAGTGCCTTACCAGAGCGCACCGGGAACTACTGGCATGACGGCTGCTAACAACGGAACTTTGCCGGAGTGCCTTGTGGAAACTGGCACCGGAAGCGGAGGCGATGCGCCTCTGTTCGCGCCTTGCCCTTCGCAGTCGGCCTTGATTTTCTACCTACAGAATTCTGTCCTGACAACCGCGACGTATTCAAGTGGCGGCTCTTTTTCGGGCTCGGGAAACTGCACGCTTACGGCATTCAACGGAGGCGGGCAAGGGGCCACGGCGACGATTGCCGTGAGTTCCGGTACGCCGGGAGCCATCACGGTAACGGCCGCGGGAACCAACTACACCAGCGCGCCCACTACCGCAACAGTGGGAAGCGCCGGGGGCTGTACCGGATCGGGAACCGCGACAATCACCAGCACGCTCAACGTACCGGCTTCCGATCTCACGCCCGACTTTCCAATGCTTCAGATGCCCTACTCGCCGTTTAGCACAATGCTTTTCGCGCTCACGCTCAACACGGCGGGCACCTTGCCAGTGGCAACCTGGGTAACGCCCTCGGGTGTTCCGGGGTTGACTTTCATCCCGGCCGGCCTCTATCAATTCCACGTTCACGCGGCCCGCACGAATGCGTTTACCGGCACGGTTCAGCTCCAGGGCGTTATTCAAGAGGTGGATGCAACCGGGCACTTCATTGCCACGATTGGCACAACGGAGTTGACTCCGAATCTGACGATCACGCCTACCGATTACACCCTCGATTTCGCGGATGGCAACACGTACACCTTTGCCTCCACCAGTTCGCGGGTTGCGCTTCTGGTGCAGTCGGTTCAAACGTCGTTTAACGTGGCGGGAAATATTCAACTACTTGTGGGGGGCACTGCCGATCCGCACCTCTTGATTCCTACATCGGGGCCGGTGGCTTCAGGCATCACCCAGTTGACTACGGACGTAACCGCGGGACCGGGAAGCGGCACGCAGGCCGCTACAGTCGTGGGGTTGAAAACCGTTCCTTTCTGCACGGGCTACACCCCAACGAACGGGCAGTTTGTCCAGTACACCACAGGAGGGACGCCAAACCCCTGCTACAGCGCCGCCGGGGCATCTGGAAGCGGGATCACCACGCTGACGCAAGATGTTTCGGCGGGGCCGGGATCGGGATCGCAGGCCGCTACGGTCGTGGGCATCAATGCGGTACCTCTGTGCTCGGGGTTTAGCCCTTCCAACGGCCAGTTTTTGCAGTACACCACGGGCGGCAGTCCGAACCCCTGCTACACGGCGGCCAGCGGCGGTGGGGGAGGTGGGGCTTTGGTCTTGCTGGAGGAGCACACCGCGTCTAACCAGCAGTTTCTAAACTTCACGTCTTGGAGTTCGGCGACTTACGACGAATATCTGATCGAAGTGCTGTACATGACGCCGGCATCGAACGCTCAAAGTTTGTATTTTCAGGTTTCCACCGATGGCGGAAGCACATACGTTTCCAGCGGTTATGAGTGGGCTTATTACTATCTGGCCCCATCCTCAAATGGAAACGGCGGGTCCGCTTCAACTTTTGCGATTCAGCTTTGCGATACCGTCCAGAACACCGTTGCGTTGGGAGGGTGTTCGAATTCGATCAAGTTTTTCGTGCCGAATACGGTTTCGTATTCGCGGTTCACGTTCCACGGCGCGTACGGGAACAGCGTGCAGGGATTCGAATCAATCGGCTTCGGGTCCTTCGACTCCACGACGCCCATCAACGCGTTCCGGTTCAGTTTCGGCAGCGGCAACATTTCCACGGGCATCGCGCGAGTCTACGGATTGACGCATTGAGCGCGGTCCCTCAGCCTTTCTGAATGTACGCCCTGAACGGCCGCACTGACACCTTGCACACCGGGTCTCGCAGCACTTCCACTTCCGGGTATCCGTAAGCGCCTTCGATCGTGAAAGCT
>Ga0187848_10000371_pt1 | contig 41180 bp, 35 predicted proteins | sample June2016WEW_4_40_FD_132424 | JGI IMG/M metagenome (GOLD analysis project Ga0187848, IMG submission 132424) | Peatland microbial communities from SPRUCE experiment site at the Marcell Experimental Forest, Minnesota, USA - June2016WEW_4_40 | ecosystem: Environmental > Terrestrial > Soil >... | reverse complement strand
GTAGGGCGCGGTGACCAGATCGACCTCGCAGCCGAAGGCCTTGGCGAGGCCGGCCCATCGCTCGCCGAACTTGCCGGCGCTGAGTACCAGCACGCGATCGCCGGGCGAGGTGAGGTTGGAGACGGAGGCCTCCATTGCGCCGGTGCCTGAACTGGAGAGGACGATGACGTCGTTCTGCGTGCCGACGAAGTCCTTCAGCTGCGCGAGGACGCGGCTGTAGAGTGCGCGGAACTCGGGCGTGCGGTGGTGAACATCTGCCGCGGCCATGGCGAACTGGGCGGCAGGAAGCAGGGGGGTTGGGCCGGGCGTGAAGAGACGCGTTTTCTGGATCATGAGCTTATTGTAATGGAGCCGCGCGGCAGCTACTTTGCCAGCTCGGCTTTGACGAGTTCGGCGACGAGCTTGCCGTCGGCGCGCAGGCCGGACGCGAGGATTTGTTGCTGCGCGAGCTTCATGACGGCTCCCATCTCGCGCGGTGTGGGCTTGAGGCCGGAGCTTTCGGCGAGCTGGGCGACGGCTTGCTGGACGATGGCGCGGAGCTGGTCCTCGCTGGCGGCCTGCGGCATGTAGACCTCGATCATGGCGATCTCGGCCTGCTCCCGGGCGGCAAGCTCGGGACGGTTGCCCTTGGTGAAGCTGTCGACCGAGTCGCGGCGCTGTTTGAGGAGAGTAGACAGGACCTGGGTCTGCTCGGCATCGGTGAGCGGCTGGCGCTTGTCGATCTCCCTGGAGCGCAGCGCGGACTTGACCATGCGCAGGGTGGTGAGGCGATGTTCCTGGTGGGCCTTCATGGCGGCGATGATGTCGGCGTTGACCTTTTCTGCGATGCTCATGCAAGTCTCCGTGCCGCGGGGCTGCCCGGGCAGATTCATTGTACGAGCTTGCGAGGAGCGCGGCGCGATGTGCGCGGTGTGCGCGGCGCGGGACTGCGATAGGACTCGGTGCGCGATTGCGATAGGATTGAAAGCGAGGATTTTTTCGCATGACTGAGATGAACCGCCTTCGTTCCGTGGTTGTCGCCGCTGCCGTTGCGATGACTCTGCCCTTTGCCGCCGCGCCTGCTGCCGCACCACTGATGGCGCAGCGGTCCGCGCCGCCGGGATCGGGCGAGACGTTCAAGGACACGTCGATGCTGAAGCCTCCGGCGGGGGCGAAGATTGCGATCTACGAGCTGGAGGACCTGGAGTGCCCGGCCTGCGCGCACGCGTTTCCCATCGTCCATGCGGCGGCGGCGCACTACAACATCCCGATTGTGCGCAGGGACTTCCCCTTGCTGCAGCACATCTGGAGCTTCGACGCTGCGGTGTGGGCCCGCTTTCTGCAGGACAAGGTGTCGCCCAAGACGGCGGACGAGTATCGCGGCGCGGTGTTCGCGGCGCAGACCGGAATCGCCAGCAAGGACGACATGCTGAACTTCACGCGGAGGTTCTTCCAGACGCACGGGCTGCAACTGCCGTTCGTGCCCGACCCGACGGGCCAGTTCAAGAAGGAAGTGGAGGCGGACAGGGCGCTGGGCGAGAGGCTGGGAGTGCAGTTCACGCCGTCAATCATCGTTTGCACGCAACACGAATGGGTGCATGTGACGGACATCTCGCTGCTCTACCAGACCATCGACGAGCTGGAGGCAAAGGTTGCGGCGGAGCCGAGTCCGGCGAGAAAGCCAGTCCACAAATAGTGACACGCCGAGATTGAGCGCCGTCTCCGTGCGCAGAGACGGCGGGAACCCGGCATCTCCGGGACATTCCATTCGATCCATCACAAGCAGCGCGCAATCAGGTGCAGCGCGAGGAGACACTCCATTGCTTGCGCGGTCAGAATCGCGCCGGTGAGCAGGAGGAAGAGCTTGCGCGTGCGGGTTTCGAGCGCGTCGGCGAAGACGCCGCCGATGAAGGTGAAGAAAAACGGCAGCGCCCAAAACCAGGGCGCGCTCACGGTCTGCGTGGTGATGAGGGGCGCGAGCGCGAGCAGGACCAGAAGCGGCGCGGTGTTGCCGAAGTAGCGGCTGCGGCGCACAGCGCAATAGAGCATAGCGGCAACGCAGGCCGCGATCAGGATGGGGAAGTTCGCCAGGCTGCCGGCGAAGCCGCGATCTACAACAAAACTGCGAACGCCCGCGAGAGAGAACCAGAAACGTGCCGCTCCGCCGGTGAAGACGTAGCTGAAGGCGGCCGGGCGAAATCCGTAGAACGCGAAGAGGATTGCAAGCGCGCCGATGGCGGAGATGAGGAGAACCTGAAAGACGTAGCCGCGACGACGTTCGGCGAGGTAAAGCATGAAGGCCAGCGCTGCGATGAAGCCAACGATTGCGGCCAGAAGATGCGCCGCCGCGGTGAGGCCCAGCGCGATGGTCAGCAGCACGATGCGCGGACGCCACTTGCGGCGCGGCCCCTGCATGGCGTGGGCGACGCCGATGGCGGTGTAGATGAGTCCGTAGAGTCCCCACATGGCGAGTACGTCGTTATTGGGCGCGACCGCCATGCGGACGACGGCGGGGCAGAAGCAGTAGAGGCCGAGCGCGAAGAAACCGCCCTCGTTGCCGTAGAGACGGCGCGTAACCCACCACAGGCCGCCGCCCAGCAACAGCGCGAAGAGCACGAACGGCAGATGGATGAGAACGACGACGAAGTTCAGTTGATGGCGCGACTCCCATGTGGATCCGTTGAGCGAGCCGCCGGTGTAGAGGCGATTGGCGGGCGAACGAAAGTGATCGACAGCGAGCAGAGTAAGGCGCTCGAGGGTGAGCGGAAGGCCAGCCACGCGGTAGGCGAATGTTCCGTCGCCGTTGAGGTTGCCGCAGGTGGTGAAGGTCCCGGCGAGCGGCGAGGGACGCTCCCACATCTCGCGGCCGCAGCGGGCGAAGCGATCGTCGGCGGTGGAGAGCTGCTGGTGGCCGACGATCCAGAGACACTGGGCGAGTAGGGCCAGAAGGAGAAGCGCGGCAAGACGTTGCGGCCGCCCGATGTGGATGCGCGGGAGGGTCATGCGGCGATGGCTGGCGGACCGATCTTCACGCTCGTCTGCGCTCTCCTGTGGTGGATGCGATGGTTCGTGTCACGATTCGAGTGTATCGCGCGTGAAGGACAGATATTGAGATTCTGGCCTGTGGCCAGAATGACGGTTCGGGAAGGGGTGTCCGGGGAAATTATTTTTCGCTGAGGAAGAGGGACTCGATTTCGAGCCAGTTGTGGACGCGGCGGAAGCCGGTGACGGCGGCGTTGTGGGGCGCGTCGTAGAGGATTCCGGCGCCGGAGAAGCGGCGGAGCTGGCGTGGGTTGTCGTCGATGAGGTAGTCGGCGCGGAGGATGGACTTGTCTCCGCAGAAGACGATGTGGGTGGCGGGGATGGTGGGGAAGTGGCGCTCCAGCCAGCGATACTTGGCGTTGAACGACGTTGGGACCTCCATGGCGGCGGATGCGATGAAGACCTCGAATTGCTGCTGTAGGCGGCGCAGGACGCGCTGCGCGTCGGGGATGACGTCGAGGACGTCGAAGAAGTCGTCGGAGCGGAGATACTCCTCGAGGCGGGGATGGCGGTCGATGGCGACGACGTCCCAGATCCACTTGCCGCGCAGGTCGGCCTTGGTGATGTTGCCGTTGTAGTCGCGGTTGTAGCGGATGAGGTGCTCGGCGACGGTGTCGGCGATGACCTCGTCCATGTCAACGGCAATTCGTTGCGGGGTGAGGGACTTCTTCATCTGTTTCTATTATGCGGCGAGCGAGCAAATGCGGGAGTTTTGTGGGAGAAAGGTGCGGGCGGTTGCGGCGGGGCGGGGTGTATCGGGGTTCCTTCGACTCGCTACGCTCGCTCAGGATGACGGAGTAAAACAAACAACCGCAGGTTCCTTCGACAAGCTCAGGACAGGCTCTTCGACTGCGTTTGGCGCAGGTGCCCGCCAAACTCCGCTCAGGATGACAATGCTTGGGCGGGGATGGATTCCGCGGGTTTGGGCTGGGGGGCGTCGCGGGCGGGATCGTAGTAGAGGAGGTGGCCGCAGTTCTCGCAGGTCATCAGCGTCTGGCTGGAGGGGGAGCCGGGGGTGTTGTCGCGCAGGTCGTTCCAGTGCTGCGGGCGGAGCATCATCTGGCATGCGGAGCACTTCTGGTTGAGGGCCTGGGCGACGGCGGCGCCCTTGGAGCGGCTGATGCGGTCGTAGATGGAGAGCGAGTCCTCGCCGGTGGGGCTTTGGGCGATCTCTGTGCGCAGGGCCTCGCGCTTGCCGTCGAGAACGGCGAGCTCGGCGCGGTCGCGGGCGAGGAGTTCGTCGATGCGGGCGCGCTCCTGCTCGAGCTGCCGGGCGGCGTCGGCGACGGCCTGATCGGCGCGGGCGCGCTGGGCATCGAGCGCTTCGCCGCGCTCCATGCTCTCCAGCTCGGCGTCTTCGAGGCGGTTGATCTGGGCGCGGGCGAAGGCGGCCTCGTGTTCCAGCGCGGTGACCTGGACGGAGGTGGTGGAGAGGTCGATCTTCTTCTGGGTTCGCGCGAGCTTCTGTTTCTGGTCTGCGATCTCGGACTCCTGGCGGCGGCGCAGGGCCTCTTCTTTGGCGATGAGGTCGAGGACGGCGGCGCGCTGGCCTTCGGTGGCCCTGGCCTTGGCTTCGAGCGCGGCGAGCTGGCGTGGCAGCGCGTCGATCTGGCCGCGCAGACGCTTTGCCTCGATGTCATGCGATTGCAGGACGACGAGCTTGGCGAGATCCGAATGCATGGAGGGGCCTCTCAAGAATTGCCACCGTTTGCGGCTGACGGACGCGCAAGGTGCGGACGGCGGAGAAGTTCGAGTCTAGCATGGGCTGGGGTTGCATTCTCCGGCGGGCGGGCCGATGGGACGGGAGGCGGAGGGCAGGCACGGTCTGCTTCGGGTGCTCCCGGTCAGAGCGGAACCAGAGTTGCCGTAGCTTAGCGAAGAGGATGCGATGCGGTTTTCCTTCCACCCCAGCGACGAGGACCTGTCACTGGGGACCCCGCTTGAGGGGAAAACCGCGCATTGTCCGTTTGCCCCGGATACACAGACTCTGGTTTCGCTCTAGCGGCGGCGAAGATGCCAAAGATTTCAACACTACTTACTCTTTAGACAACAACTGATTACTATTTAGACAACTTTTATGGCTGTCAGCGGTCTAAACTTAAGATAGGCAATTCGTACGCTAGAAGAATTTGCTTGAAGTACATTCCTTTTTCCCTGTTTCACAGCCTGCTTTTGGGGCTGTATGTCTGTGTGCAACCAGCACAAGGGGTTTTTCCTTGGCACCCGCAAGACTTTTGCTCGTCGACGACGACGAATCGGTCCTGACCGGACTGGGGACCGTCCTCGAAGCGCAAGGATATAGTGTCACGACCGCGTCGAGCGTGATCGAGGCGCTGCAGCACATTGCGAGCGAGAGCTTCGACGTGCTGCTGAGCGACCTGCACATGCCGGACGACGGCGATGGCCTGATCGTCGTGGGGGCGATGCGCCATGCCAATCCAAAGGCCGTGACCCTGCTGCTGAGCGCCAACCCCGACATGACGAAGGCCACCGCTTCCATGCTGCGACAGGTGGACGATATCGTGACGAAGCCGGTGAAGGCCGGAGCCATCCTGCAGGCGATCCGCCAGCATCTGGCGCAGGAGAAGCCGTCGCGGCGCAGCGGAAGCATCGAGTTGGCGGCGACGGTGCTGGAACGGGAGAGCGCATCGGTGACCCAAGCGTGGCTGCAGGCCATGAAGGAGACCGGCGGCCTGACGGCGGCGCCCATCACGGAGGAAGAGCAGACGGATTATCTGCCCGACGCGATCGACGAGATTGTCTATCGCCTGCGCTATCCGCAGCGGCTGGGATCGATGACGCTGTTCTCCATGGCCGCGCTGCAGCATGGCGCGCGGCGGCGGCGGCAGGGCTTTGCGGCGCCGGTGCTGGTGGAGGAGGCGCGGGCGCTGCAGGTGGCGCTCTTCCAGGCGGTGCAACACAATCTCGACCTGATCGGCGTTGGCCAGTTGCCCGGGACCCTGATGGTGATTGCGGACGAGGTGAATGCGCAACTGCTGCAAAGCCTCTCGGGCTACGAGAATGAGAAGCCCGCCGGCTTCCCGCAGGACGACCGGCCTGCGCAGAAACGGGAGACGGATGAACGGGAGACAGGCCGAAGGCAGGAGATTGCGGAATCCACGGTGAAGGTGCCGGAGGCTGCCATCTTTGTCCGCAAGTATCTGGGGAACCGGCCACAATCGTAGGACCAAAATTGCAGCCATGGGCAGCGCAGCCCTCCGGATAGAAAGCGCGCAGACAACCGATTTCACTGCGGAGTTAGCGGCGAGGCACCTCTGCGCTCGCAAGGCGCGTCTTAGTTGACAGAATCCAGTATTCTGTAAAAGATGGCCCCGCAGTGTGGGCGCGATTTGACGCGAAGGAGGATTTATATGGCTGAGAAAGTGAAGAAGGCAAAGGCAACGGCGAAGCCACGGACGAGCGCGGCTCAGGCCAAGAAGACCACGGCAAAGAAGGTGGCGGTTGGCAAACCTCCGGCCGCAAAGACGCCATCGCGCGAAGAGATTGCGCAGTTGGCGCATCGCTACTTTGTGGAGCGCGGCGGAAAGAATGGTGCGGACCAGCAGGACTGGTTGCGGGCCGAACGAGAGCTGAAGGGCGCGTGAAGCGGATTCTAGTCAGGACGGCGGCAGGGCTGATGGTGGCGCTGATGGTCCTCTATGTGGGGGACTGGGCGGTGTGGCGGGTGCGCGTGGCGCGAGGCGGCGGGATGGGGTCGGTGGTGGTGAGCAGCATCGTGGTAATGCCGCTGAAGAACAACAAGGAGGAGTACGACTGGGGCGGCACGGCGGATGTGAGTTGCAGCCGGTCCATCTTTCCCCAGGCCGGCAGCGGGGCGTGCTGGTGGCTGCGCCGGCACAATGTGGTCTTCCAGCGCTAGCAATGCGAAAGACGACGCGTGAGGATGTCCTGCAAATCTTTCAGGAAGACTCTGAATCGATGTTTGGCATTCGCTAAGAACTTTTTGATATTGCTGCGACTCTGTTGATGGTGAGGATAAATCGATATCACTCGTACCTTTTGTGTCCGATGGATCGGTTTTGTTTGCTTTTCCGATGTAATGAATTCCTCCGCGCCAGCAAATACCGCACATGCAATGTGTATTGCATCAAGCCCCTGAATGCCAGTCTCACAACCTTCCGCCAATGCATATTCCAGGAGCGCGGGACTTGTCGGGATGCTGCGTGTGTTCAGGCGAAAAAACTCGTTATAGAAGTCGGCTTCTTCTTGCCTTCTATGGAACACTGCTTTGGGCAAAACCTCTAAGCGCACATAGTCGCTAGTAATGTATTCGCGCTCTGGGTCGGCCAGATACGGGAGTGCAAGAAGGGACAAATTGGCATCGCCTCTCGCAGCGGCGATAAGAACGCCGGAATCGATATAGGTCGTTATCATTCTTCAGACGGGCTACCTTCGCATTTCGCGCAATTCAGATTCCAGTTCGTCTCCGCTTATGAGGGGAATTCCAGCACTCTCAATTTTGCGCCGATGTGACATCAGATGCTCTTTTGTATCCGTCGTGACAAGAATCGGCGTGGCATAGACAACACCCCCAACGGATGTGCGACTCCACATTGACTGATTGCCCGCATCGTCGAATGATGGCGTTCCCTCATAGGGGGATGTCAGCAATTCTTCAATCTTCGTGTTGCTTATCGATAACGACATGTACAGGCTCCTTATTCAGAGGTTGGTCGTAGTAATGCTTACGGCTAATCCACTTGAAACTTTCGTGTTTGGTGATTGCGGCTACCTCAATCGGGCCGCCGACGGTGTTTGGTCCCGGTAAAAAGCGTGCGAACATAATGGCCGTATGAACCAGGAATCGCGCCAGATCAATGGCATCCTGAATTGGCATTGGAGCAAATACCAGTGGTGCTCGCAGCCGGGAAAGCAGCAATGGGGCTAGATTTGTCTCTACTTCGGCAGGATCCTGTGTGGGCTGAGTGACCTGTGCCAAAACAGCGAAGATATTAGGACTGAAGCCAAATAGCATACGTTGTATGCTCTCACTCTGACCGCCCCAATTGATGCCAGATTCTTCGGGTTTTCTGAGAGGCTTCGGAGTCTGAACGACTCCCTGAGCAATTTCAATCGACCAAGATTCTCCAAGATTTCCCGGTTTTGAATACCCCCCCAACAGAAAGCCTATATTTGTATTGCTCTTTGCCCGAGGGTCTAAGCTAGAACATTCTGCATCAAAGAATTTCGCCATGATTCCGGCGATGCCTTCCATTGTATAGTTGGTGGGATCGAATCCCATTTCTTTCGCAGGATCGTTCTTGGTGGTCTTTGTCAGTTTTTGTCGGAGATCCTTTACCAGCGTACCGATTGAAGCATTGCCAATATTGCCGCTTCCAAAGGTGATGCAACCAATTGGAAGCCCTTTGACGATGTTGAATATTTTGTTGGCGTTATCGTACACGTTTCCGACAAGCGGGGTTCCAGACGGGATAATCACGCCCGGAGGCGGTGACAGTGAAAGAGTTGACGCGCTGTCCGCTGCCAACACAACCCCGTCGTGAACGCCGATCAGGATGGCTATACTCATGCTCTATCTCTTTCTCTCAGGCTGAGATTGCCCAAACGCAACTCCGTTGGATCAGTATCCTGTTGTCCGGCCATACTAAACCACTGGCCCCAAGCGCGTCATAAATAAATCCTACCTGTCATTCGCCCTGATTCCTAATACGACTTAAGCGAGAATCAAGTTTCCACCCCCCCTTGTTTGCAATGCCCTGTCATATAAGAGGATAGCTTGCCTGAACCAGGGCGAGGGCTTCTTCGCGGGTGGTTGCGGCGCCTTCGAGCTGGGCGTCCTCGGCGAGCGCGAGCATGGGTTTGAACTGCGGGGAGGGGCGGTAGCCGGCGGCGATGAGGTCGCGCCCGGTAAGCAGCGGCGCGGGGCGAAGATCGGGTGCGGGCTCGGCCTCGTAGTGGGCGCGGGCGAAGTTGTAGCAGGTGAGGCCGCCGTGGGATGAGAGGGCATCGAGGCGGTGCAACTCGAGGTGCTCTTCGAAGCGCGACAGGCGGAGGAAGCGCTTGAGGGTGGACTGCTTCATCTGGAAGACGTCGCCGAAGCGCATGTGGTTGGCGACGAGCGCGAGAACCTGGGCGGTGTCGTCGCCAGAGAAGCGCAGGCGCGCGAGGATGGTCTCACTGATGCGGATGCCGGCCTCGACGTGGCCGTAGAAATGGATGCGGTCGGGCTTCTGATTGCTGCCGGGAGTTGCCGGTTTGGGCGGCTGGTAGGTGGCGGGCTTGCCGATGTCGTGCAGCAGCGCGCCCCAGGCGAGGGTGGGCGAGGCACTTCGTGCCGTGCTCGACGCTTCGCGTGAAGGCAAAGGCTCGTCTGTGGCAGGTCCGAGCTGCTCCAGCATGAGCATGGTGTGGGTCCAGACATCGCCCTCGGGGTGGAACTCGGGCGGCTGGGCGACGCCGCGCAGGCGGACGGCTTCGGGCAGGACCTGGGCGAGGAGGCCGAGATCGAAGAGCAGCTCGAAGCCGCGGCGCGCGCCTCCCTCGGTGAGGATGCGGGTGAGTTCGTCGCGGATGCGCTCGGCGCTGACGTGGGCGATCTCGGCGGCGTGGCGGCGGATGGCGGCGGAGGTTGCGGGGTCGATCTGGAAGTTGAGGCGCGCGGCGAAGCGGACGGCGCGCATCATGCGCAGCTTGTCTTCGGCGAAGCGCAGGGAGGGGTCGCCGATGGCGCGGATGATGCCGCGAGCGAGGTCTTCGCGGCCGTGGACGAAGTCGAGCGTGGCGCGGGCGGGGTCGCCGGTGGCGAGCGGATCGAGGAGCATTCCGTTGATGGTGAAGTCGCGGCGGAGGACGTCTTCGCGGGGGTCGGTGGTGTAACGCACTGCATCGGGACGGCGGCCGTCGGAGTAGGCCCCGTCCGAGCGGAAGGTGGCGACCTCGGTGGCGATCTCGGCGTCGTCGATCTCATTGCAGACAAGGACGACGCCGAAGTGCGCGCCGACGGTGAAGGTCTTGGGGAAGAGGGCGACGATCTCGTCGGGCGTGGCGGAGGTGGCGACGTCGAAGTCCTTGGGCGCGAGGCCCAGCAGCAGGTCGCGCACGCATCCGCCGGCGAAGAAGGCCTGGTGGCCCGCGTCGCGCAGGCGGCAGGCGATGGCGAGCGCAGCGAGATAGTGCGGGTTGGAGTGTTGGTCGCCCTGCATGTCCTTATGATAGAGAGATGCGGGCGGCGAGCGCGAGAGCAATGCGGAGTGGCGGCGGACTAATTTTGGGGATTGAGAGCTCGTGCGACGAGACGGCGGCGGCGGTGGTGCGCGCGGGCGGCGAGGTGCTGGCCAATGTGGTGGCGTCGCAGATGGCGCTGCACGCGAAGTACGGCGGGGTGGTTCCGGAGCTGGCGAGCCGCGAACACTTGCGCAACATCGTGCCGGTGGTGCGGGCGGCGATGGCGGAGGCGGGGGTGGGGTTCGACAATTTGGATGCGATTGCGGTGACCGAGGGGCCGGGGCTGGCTGGCGCACTGCTGGTGGGGATCACTTACGCGAAGGCGCTGGCGCTGGCGCTGGGCAAACCGCTGATCGCGGTGAACCACCTGGAGGGGCACATTCATGCGGTGCTGATGGAAAATACAGGGAACAGGAAACAGGTGACAGGGAACAGCCTGGGACCGCTGCTGGCTCTGGTGGTGAGTGGAGGGCACACGCATCTGTATCTGTGTACCCACATCTCAGACACGAGATGTGGGGCACCCGATTCCAAACCCACTCATGACGATGAGACCGTCATGGATGGGGCACTCGGTTCATGGCAGTACAGGAATGTGGGGCGGACGGTGGACGATGCGGCGGGCGAGGCCTTCGACAAGGTGGCCAAGCTGCTTGGGCTGGGGTATCCCGGCGGGCCGTGGATGGATGCGCTGGCCAGGAGCGGGAATCCGCGGACGGTGGAGTTCAGGTTTGGGCAGATCAAGGCACGTCGTGGAAAGGTCGAAAAAGAGTCGCCGTGCGCGCAGCACTTTGATTTTTCGTTCAGCGGGATCAAGACGGCGGTGTTGCGGTATATCCAGGCGCATGGGATGGCGGCGGGCGTGGAGGCGCGGCGGCGGGCGCTGGCGGAGGCGCTGAAGGCGAATCCGGCGCTGAGGCCGGCGGACGCGGTGCGGGAGATGCCGGAGGTCTTCGACCGGCAGACGCTGGATTTGATTGCGAGCTTCCAGTACGCGGTGGTGGGGAATTTGATGCGGCAGACGTTTGCGGCGGCGGAGGCGCTGGGGGCGCGGGGGATTGTGGTGTCGGGCGGCGTGTCGGCGAACAGCGAGCTAAGGCGGCGATTTGCCGAAGAGGCGGCGCGGCGCGGGCTGCGGGTGGAGTTTCCGACGATGGCAATGTCGACCGACAACGCGGCGATGATTGCGGCGGCGGCTTGGGGGAAGTTCTGCGCGGGGGAGTTTGCCAAGGAGGGGTTGGTGGCTACTCCACAGTTGAAGCTGGGGTGAGAAGTGCGTTGTCCGTTCTCCGTTCTCCGTTGTCTGTTCAGTGCTTATGTGTCCAGATAGGCTCAGCGAGACTGTAGAATCTTATGGGAACAAATAAGAGAAAGAGCAGACTGCACCGCGGCTTACGCCCGGATGCGGCGGCGAGAGAGCGCAGTGGCATCGTTGGAACTGTTCAATACATTGAGCGGGAAGGTGGAGCGGCTGGAGCCGGTGGGCGCGCCGGCGCTGCGGATGTATGCCTGCGGACCGACGATCTACGACTACGGGCACATTGGGAACTTCAGGACGTTTCTGCATGTGGACGTGCTGCGGAGGTTCCTGCGCCAGCAGGGCGTGGCCGTCGAACACGTGATGAACGTGACGGACGTGGACGACAAGATCATCCGCAACGCACTGGCGGCGAAACAACCGATTGGCGAGTACACGGCGCAATTTGAGAAGGCGTTCTTTGAAGATATGGACGCGCTTGGGATCGAACGGCCGGAGCATGTGCCGCGCGCGACCGAACACATTGCGGAGATGGTAACGCTGATCGAGCGGCTGGCGGCCAAGGACATTGCGTACCAGACGGAGGATGGGAGCTGGTACTTCCGCATCGAGCGGTTTCCGGAGTATGGGAAGCTGTCGAAGAAAGATCTGGAGGGGATCGAGGACGGCGCGCGGGTGGACGCGGACGAGTACGAGAAGGACGCGGCGCGGGACTTCGCGCTGTGGAAAGCGGCCAAGGAGGGCGAGCCGAGCTGGCAGACGGCGCTGGGCGCGGGACGGCCGGGATGGCACATTGAGTGCTCGGCGATGGCGACGGCGATCCTGGGCGAGAGCTTCGACCTGCACGCGGGCGGCGAAGACCTGATGTTTCCCCACCACGAGAACGAGATTGCGCAGTCGGAGGCGGCCTCCGGCAAAACTTTCGCCCGGCACTGGATGCATGTCAGGTTCCTGCTGGTGGAGGGGAAGAAGATGGCGAAGTCGCTGGGGAACTTTTATACCCTGCGCGATTTGCTGCTGAAGGGGCACAAGGCATCGGCGATCCGGTATCTGCTGCTGAGCGTGCCGTATCGCCATCAGATGAACTTTACGTTTGAGGGGCTCGCCGGGGCGACGAATGCGATCGAGCGGCTGCGGACGTTCCATCAGCGGATGCTGCGCGGCGGGTTTGCGGCGGGGGCGAATGCGGAGGTCGCAGCGGCGACGGTGAAGGCTGCGAGCGAGTTTACGGCGGCGCTGGCCAACGACCTGAATACGGCCGAGGCTGCGGCGGCGATCAGCGAGATGGTGCGGGCGGCGAACTCGGCGGCCGACGCGGGGACGCTGAGTGCGGAGAATGCGGCGGAGGTGCTGCGCGTGCTGGGGATCTTCGATGAGGTCTTCGCGGTGCTGGAGGACCGCGACGAGGAGCTGACGCGGGCGGCGCTAGCGTGGGCCGAGGCGGAGGGGAAGATCGGCGAGGCTGCGCCGGAGCTGGTGGCAAGGCTGGCGCTGAGCGATGCGGAGATTGAGAAGTTGGTGGCGGAGCGGACCGAGGCGAAGAAGGCAAGGAACTTTGCGCGGGCGGATGCGATCCGCATGGAGCTGGCGGCCAAGGGCGTGGCGATCGAGGACTCGAAGGACGGAGTGCGGTGGAAGCGGAAGTAAGCTGCAGGTTCGAGGTACCAGGTTCGAGGTTCGAGGGCTAGGAGCGATTCACTCCTCGATGGGGACTTCCAGCATGGGGTCGGAGGGCACGGGTGTGGTGTTGGTGCGGGAAAGGATGACGGTGGCGACGGCGGCGATGATGAGGACGGTCCCGGCAAGCTCGGCCGGTGCGAGGCGCTCGTGGAAGAGGGCCGCGCCGATCAGCACGGCGATGACGGGGTTGACGAAGGCGTAGGTGGAGACCTTGGTGATGGCGACGTGCTGCACCAGGTATGTGTAGGCGGAGAGGCCGACGACCGTTCCGAAGACGGCGAGGAATGCGATGGCGAGGAGTCCGCTGCTGGTCCAGCGGGCGGTATGGAAGCAGCCTCCGGCGGTGGCGAGGGTGAGGTTGACGACTCCGGCGGCGCCGATCTGCCATGTGGTGGCGACGAAGGTGTCGACGCGGAAGCGGAAGCGGCGCGCGAGCACGGAGCCGATGGCGAAGGAGAGCGCGGCGCCAATCAGCAGGACGAAGCCGAAGAGGCTGCGCTGGCCTGCGCCGCCGTTGGCGGTGCGATGCAGCGTGGGCCAGAGCAGGACCAGCATTCCGAGAGCGCCAAGCAGGGTGCCGAGCCATCCGCGCAGGTTGAGCCGCTCGCCGTGGGGCAGGACGGTCTCGAAGAGCGCGATGAAGATGGGGATTGTGGCGACCACCAGCGAGGCGTATCCGGAGGCGACCCTGGTCTCGGCCCAGATGAGCAGGACGTTGTTGGCGGTCATGATGAGAACGCCGACCAGGGCGAGTTGCCACGCGGCTCGCAGCGGGACGCGCAGGCTGGTGCCGCGCGCCAGACATATGGCGCCGATGAGTACGAATGAAAAGAGAGTGCGGATGGCGCCCACCAGCGGCGGCGCTAGGTGCTGGCCGGCGATGAGAATGGCGCCGTAGGTCGAGCCCCAGCAGAGATACACGCAGGCGAAGGCGATGGCGATGCGGGTTTTTTGCGAGAGGGGAACGGGCATCTGTTCTTAAGGTACTAGGTTCGAGGTTCCAGGTTCGAGGGAAGTCGCATTGGGTTCGGCGATGCGTCTAAACTTTGGAGTTGGGATGGAACGGCGATGATGAAAAAAATCGCAGCCTGGGGTTGGGCGCTGGCGCTTGCGGCGGGAGTGGCGGGGGTGGGGCGCGCGCAGTCTCCGCAGGCGGATGCGGGCGCGGGGCAGACTGCGACCGCTGCTCCGCATCGCACGCGGCTGATTCTGAAGGACGGCGGCTACCAGATCGTGATGAGCTACCAGGTAATCGGCAACATCGTTCGCTACTACAGCGCGGAGCGCGACGCGACGGAGGAGATTCCGGAGGATCTGGTTGACTGGGACGCGACGCATAAGTGGGAGCGGCAACATCCGGCGGTGGATGAGAGCGATGCGGGGCAGGGATTGGCAGTGGCCCCCGCTCCGGCGATCGATCCGGAACTGCTGAAGGAGGAGGCGGACCGCGCGGCGTGGACTCCGGAGGTTGCGCCGGACCTGCGGCTGCCGGAGCAGGACAGCGTGCTGGCGCTGGACTATTTCCACGGCGCGCCGGAGCTGGTGCCTCTGGTGCAGTCGGAGGGCGAGCTGAACCGGACGACGGGGCACAACATTCTGAAGCTGGCGATCAATCCGCGCTCGGCCTCGCACCAGATCGAGCAGTTGAAGGGCGTGGAGGCGGCGGTGCAACTGCATGTGGACACGCCGGCGATCTATGTGCGGCTGGGCGACGACTCGGGGGTGATGCGGGGCGGGACCCCGCTGACGGTGGACACGCACGGGGCCGGCGGGGTGAAGACGGACTCCAGCGGCGGCTCTGCCGACAGCGGATATGTGATGGTGCGGGCGGATGTGCGCACGGACGCGCGGGTGCTGGCCAGCTTCAATATCGGAATGCTGGGCGGCGGCGCGAAGCAGCAGGAGGACGTGATCGAGACGGCGAGCGAGGTGCTGCCCGGAGGCCACTGGATGAAGGTGACGCCGAAGCGGCCGCTGGACTTCGGCGAGTACGCGCTGATGGAGGTGGTCTCCGACAACGAGATCAACCTGGGGGTTTGGGACTTTGGCGTGCATCCGGTGGCGCCGGAGAACCGGGACGCGATCAAGCCGGAGCCGAAGCGGCCGGTAACGCTGGAGCGGCGGGAGGCGCAGTAGGTGCAGGGGCAGGTTGTCCGTTGTCCGTTGAAAACAGCCTAGCGGCGGCGGGCTTCGAGGTCTCCGGCGGCCATGGTTGCGGTCTTGCCGGAGGGTGCGGTCGGCTTGGCGCCGGTGAGCAGGCCGAGACCGGCGACGGCGATGTTGTCGCGGGTGGTTTTGGCCTCGTACATCATGGTGTCGGCGGCGCGGATGATGGCGGGAACGCTGGCCCCATCCTCGGGGAAGGTGGCCAGGCCGAAGCTGCCGGCGAGGGCGAGGAAGAGGCCCTGTCCGGTGAGGAAGCGGGCCTTGCGGAGCTGCTCCCAGAGCTTCATGGTGGCGTCGATGGCGGCCTGCTTTTCCAGGCCTGGGAGCAGGGCGACGAACTCGTCGCCGCCGTAGCGGAAGCAGGAGTTGGCGGGGCCGAGGGCGCGCCGCATGAGGCCGCCGACCTCGGCCAGCAGGCGGCTGCCGATGAGGTGGCCGTGGGTATCGTTGACCAGCTTGAAGTGGTCGAGGTCCACGAAGAGCAGGCTGAAGCGGGTCTCGGGGATGGTTGCGGCGAGCTCGATCTGCTCGTCCAGCAGGGTGTAGAGGTGGCGCGCGTTGAAGAGGCCGGTGCAGTCGTCGGTGATGGTGAGCTCGTGGATGAGCTTGACCGAGCGGGCATTCTGGATGGCGATGGCGGCGTAGTCGCACAGGATGCGCAGGAAGGAGATGGAGTACTCGCTCTCCAGGTCGAGCTTGGTGTTGAGCAGCTGGATGACGCCGAGAGTTTTCTCTCCGGAACGGATGGGGATGCAGGCGATGGAGCGGATCCTGAGCTCGCGATGGGCGCGCGAGAAGGCGTCCCACCGGGTGTCGAGGGAGACGTCGGGCACAACCAGGGGATTGCCGGTGGAGGCGACCCATCCGGCGACGCCCTCGCCAAGCGGAACGCGCAGTCCCTTCAGGCTTTGCGAGTCCTCGCCGACCGCGATGGCGTAGTAGAGGTCCTGGGCCTCCTCGTCGACCATGAGCATGGACCAGCGCTCCGGGCCGAAAAACTGGGCCATCTTCTGCATGATGATGAGCAGTATCTCTTCGAGTTCGAGGGTCTGGGTGAGGGCGCGCGCGACCTCGTGGAAGACGCCCAGATGGTCCATCTGGCGGCTTTCGATGACCTCGAACTGACGCTTTTCCTTCAATACAGACCTCAGATCAGCAGAATACAGAGGGGACCAATCCTGCAATACAACAAAGATGGAACGCTGTCGTCCGCAGCAGATTATCCGCCGATATGCACCATGTTTCTGGAAGGCTTTTCGAATCCGGGCTCGCCGATGTGATGGCGGGCCTCCTTCCGCATGACGACACGCCTAATATACGATGCAAGTTCTTCATCGGTTCCATCGCGCCGCGGAGGCGCTCCGGTAGAGCGGCGATGGGGGCAGGGATGCGATGGGTACTCTCCGTGTGGGTTGGATGTTCTTTTTTGGGAAGAAGATCCAATTCCGGATTGCGCGCTGTGCGATTTCCACTTGCGAACCGCGCAGAATTCAGTATAGTAAGTTTATCTGCGTTGAATGTTAGTCGGGCCGGGGATTGTCTGCCGGGCGCGAAGTCGTCTTCAGCACAACCATCGGCCATGAATGCGTAGAGTTCCAAACCCTGCACGATTTTTCCTAGGTCATTAGTGCTGTCTTCTCCATTTACCCTGGGTCTGCCATGGGTGCGTGGAGTTGTAATCCCTGAACTATTTTTTCCCGGGGGCATTTGTGATGTCTACTCCACTTTTTGTGCAGCAGTGGCTTTCCGATCTTGCCTTGCCGTTGTTATTCATAGGCGTGGGCATACTAATTGGTTTCATGGCCCTCTATATATCGGCGCAAAACCGGCGATCTTCGCTGGTGCGTGACCGCTCGGGGCGCACCGAGGAGACGTTTGCGGGGTATCTGGCTGAGTACGGATACGATCCTGAGCTCGCCCGCGCCACCTACCGGTACCTTCAAGGACAGCAGAATGTGGCCTTTCCGATCGATCCGTTCGACGATCTGGACTGCGATCTGGGCCTCGACAGCGAGGACCTGAGGGAGACGATCCGCGCGTTGCTGGCGGAGACGGGGCGGAGCTATCTGCCGGGCCTGCTCGACTCGCCGCTGGTGACGGTGGCCGACCTGGTGCGAACCATCCAGGCTTCTCCGCGGCGGGAGGAGATGGTGGCGTAGACTTCGCGGCCAAAGGTGCGTCTCAAATGGGTGGAATGGGGAGACGCAACGGTCGTGTGGCGGAGTGAGTTCTGCCATGGGTCTACTGCGCAGGAGCCTCCGGTGCGGTGCATCCCAGGCGTGCCTGCGAGATTGAGCGTAGTCTTGAATCTGTGGCACACGTCTGCCGTAAGGCGACGAGCGCAGCTTGCGCGAACCGGCAGCCTGCCGCCGGACCCGGCCGGGAGAACTTTGGCGGGGATGTGCGGCGCGCGACGGATGGATTGTGGTGCCTGTCCGCAGAAGAGCCGATCGCAGCGAGCGTTGCTGAGATTCCGCGTGGAGAATCTGTTGCAAACGACCTGCGAGTTGCGCGCCAATCGAACAGAATGCGCCGCTCTGCTTCTGGCCTTCGGGCTGTGTTCGCCGATGGCCGCGCAGCCGGTTGGCGCGCCGCAAGAGGATCTTGCCTCGCCGCCGGTGGCACGCGCAGGCCTGGCGGAAGCGGTCGCGGTCGCGGGCCGCCTGGTGTTGCCGGGCGTGGGCGAAGCGGGCCGGAATGCCACGGCGCAGAAGCCTCCCGCGACACCGGGCCAACTGATCGTGATCGGGTTCATGGGGGGCAACGTCGGCGCGGGCAACATGGTGCATCGCGAGGCGCTGGTGGCCAGGGAGCTTCAGCAGCGTTTTCCGCACGGCCTGCATGCCGCGGTGTTTGCCAACAGCGACTGGAAGAACGCGCTGCGCACCGTCCTTCAGCTTCTGGACGCAAACGGCAATGGGCGGCCGAGCGCAGGTGAGAGGAGCGCTGCGCGGATCGTCATCTACGGCCATAGCTGGGGAGCGTCGGAGACGGTGACGCTGGCCCGGCGGCTGGACCAACTGGGGATTCCGGTGCTGCTGACCATCCAGATCGACAGCGTGGAGAAGTTGAACGAGAACGACGGCAGCATTCCGCCCAATGTGCGCGAGGCGGTGAACTTCTACCAGACCGAGGGCCTGCTGCATGGCCGCAGCTCGATTGCGGCGATGGACCCGAAGCAGACGACGATCTTGGGCAACTACGAGTCGAGCTACCGGGGGCATCCGGTCTCCTGCGCCGGCTACCCGTGGTTCGCGCGGGCCTTCATGAAGCCGCACATCGAGATCGAGAACGACCCGTCGGTTTGGGGCCGGGTGGAAGAGCTGATTGGCAAGCAGATGCCTTGACCGGAGAGGTCCGCGGGACGACGACTCACGGCGGAAGATCGAGGCGACCGGCTGGTTTCGCATTGCGGCCGCAGGGGTGGGATTGGGCGATGTCCTGGATCGGAACCAGAGTACAGGCTGCGGAAAAACTCCCGTATTTGCCTTTCGGAGGGAGCAGGGGGCTTCAGCCCCCTGAATAAGGCCAATCGAATCAAGGGGGCTTTAGCCCCGGGCCTTTTGCCAGAAGCGGCAATCAACCCTTTTTCCGCAGCCAGAGTAACCGTGCCCATGCTAAGAGGATTCAAGGCGGCTTTTTCTTAAGGAAAAAGCCACTCGAAGGATTTGCCTCAGGGGAGCTCTACTCTGCTTCCGCTCAAGTTGGCGGGAGGCGGCGTTGCTTTGGCTCGCTTGAGGGTCATCTCGCCGCCGGGGAAGTCCCCCTGGTCCGATTTGGAGGTCAGCTTGATTTCGTCGCCGGCGGCGTTGATGGTCCCCTCATGCGTGATCGTCATGCCATTGAAGGAGACTTTGAAGGAAATCTTGTCGCCATTCACCGTGCCATCGCTGATGGCGATTGGATCGCCTTGCGGGCCCAAAACCGTGCCGGTGAGCTTGTCGCCATCCTGCTTGAAGGTGAATGTGATCTGGAAGCCTCCGCCGCCATCGGGGCCACTGAACTCGCCCGTCCAGGTGCCCGAAACATCGGTGGCGGCCAACGCGGTCACAGTGGGGAAGGCCATTATCAGAGCGGCGCAAGCACAGAGCAGTTTTTTCATAGGTTGGTCCCTCGCAATCATATTCACAACGCAAAAGATGATAGACGATTCCAACGGTCCGTGTCGCAAGCGCGTCTTGGGGGCAGCTTCGCAGAGCGGATTTGCGGATGGCGAAGCTCTGGCGTCGCGCGCGGCACCGTAAAATACATCAGGATGAATCAACCAGAACGATTGCCCCATTTCAGAGCGATTGCCCCGCGCAATCGACAGACGAAAGGCCCGGCTTGAAGTATCTTGCATCCCTGTTGCTCGTCGCGCTGGTTCTGGCTGCTCTGGCGGCCTGGGCGATCTACGCCCCCATCGGCCCTGCGGCGGGCACCTCCGACGATGCAGCAACCTACGTCGACATCGCTCCCGGCACGGGGACCCGGGACATCGCCGCGCAACTGGAGAAGGCGGGAGTGCTGCGCAGCCGCTACGCCTTCGACCTGCTGCGCGCGGTCAAGGGCGGCAAGCTGATGGCCGGGGAGTACCGCTTCAACCGGCCCGCGGCGGCCAGCGAGGTCTACGCGCGCATGGTTCGCGGCGATGTGTACACCATCCCGGTCACGATTCCCGAGGGCTACAACATCTTCGAGATCGCGCAGGCGGTCGAAAACGCCCACCTCGGCTCGCGCGACGACTTCCTCGCCGCCGAACGCAGCCAGACCGCGCTGATCGCCGACCTCGCCCCCCAGGCCACCTCGCTGGAGGGCTTCCTCTTCCCCGACACCTACCGCTTCAGCCACCATGCCACGCCGGAGCAGATGGTGGGAGCGATGGTGCGGCGCTTCCGGCAGGTTGCGGCCCAGCTCGGCCTGACGCCCGGCGGTTCCGGGAGCGAGATCGCCCGCACGGTCATTCTTGCTTCGCTGGTGGCAAAAGAGGTGAGCCATGATGGGGAGCGTGCGCTGGTTGCGGGCGTCTTCGCCAACCGCTTGGCCAAGGGCATTCCGCTGGCCACCGATCCCAGTGTGATCTACGCGGCGCAACTGGAAGGGCGGTATCGCGGCGCGATCTATGCCTCCGATCTCGAATCCCCGTCGCCGTACAACACCTATCGCCACGCCGGTCTGCCTCCGGGACCGATCTGCAATCCCGGCATTGCCGCGCTGAAGGCTTCGCTGGCGCCGGCGCGCACCGGCTTCCTCTACTTCGTGGCCGACGCCGAGGGGCACAGCCGCTTCTCCGCCACGCTGAAGGAGCACACCGAGCAAGTGGAAGCCTACCGCCGCGCTCTGCACCAGCCCACTCAGGCTCGCATCCCTCACCAGTCCGCCCACTCCCGCGCCCCACACCGTAACATCCACGCGCACACCCACGCCAGCGCCCGGTAAGTTGCGTCGCAGACCCCTTTCCAACGACCGCATCTAATTCATATTGCAGATCATTTTGCCGTTTTGGACGCATCGGAACGCGCCGCCAGCTATACTAGAAGTTTGTGCGCATAACGATCAGACAAGCCGTCGCAACAGGGCTGCTCGCGATGACTCCGGCACTCACCGGATGCCTCGTGCATACCCGCAGCGTCCTGAAGACGCGGCTCCCGGATATTGTCCGCAACGCGACCCTCGACCAGTTGCTCAAGCAGGTGGACGAGCGCAACGCCGCCATCCAGAGCATGACGCTGTATGTGCGCATGTCCACCAGCACCGGCGGCAGCCTGCAGGGCGAGGTGAAGGAATCCATCAGCTTCAATGGATTCATCATTGTCGGCAAGCCGGAGCAGATCAACGTGATTCTGACATTGCCCATCGTGGGTAGCCAGGCGCTGAACATGGTTTCCGACGGCAAGACGTTCAAGATGCTGATTCCGCCCAAGAACTGTGCCATCGTCGGGTCCGATGTGGTGACCAACAGCTCCCAGAAGGGACTCTACAGCCTGCGCCCCGCAGTCATCCTCGATTCCCTGTTGATTCACGGACTGGAACCCGACCAGATCGTCACGATGACCCAGGACAGCCGTGTCATCGAGAATCCGAAGAAGCGGAAAGACCTGATCCAGGACCCGGACTACGACATCGAGTTTCTCTCCCAACCTCAAGGGCAGACTGCCCGCACGCTGCACGTTGTCCACATCGACCGTATGAACCTGCTGCCCTGGCGGCAGGACATCTACAACGCCGAGGGCAAGATCGAGACCCAGGCCTTCTACAGCAACTACCAGAAGTTCGGCGACATCACCTTTCCCACCAAGATCGTGATTCAGCGGCCGCTGGATGAGCTGGGCCTGACCATCACCATCACCAAGGGAACCACCTTCAACCAGCCGCTGCTGGAAGACCAGTTCAAGCTGGACATCCCCGATACCACCGCGCACCTCACCAACATGGACGACCCGGCGAGCGCAACGATCAAAGACCCGTGCGCCGCGCATGTGCCGCAATCGCAGCATTGATCTGGAGCGCCAGCTCCAGCGCGGCCCGGCCATCCTCCGCTGTCACCACCGGCTGGGTCCGCCCGCGCACCGCATCCAGGAACGACTCGATCTCCAGGCGCAGCGGCTCACCCGGCTCGACCGGGACCTTGCGCAGCGACATTCCCGGCGCAGGCTGACTGCCCAGCGCAACGGCACTGGCTAGCGCGGCCAGTTGCGCCGGACCAAGCCCAGAGGCAGCCGTCACGTCGATCAGCAGCAGGTCCTGGCGCGCGAAGTCCAGCGAGAGGTACTGGTGCGGCTGAAAGAAGCGCATCTTGCGCACCCGCTCGGTGCTGACGCGGCTGGCGGTGAAGTTGGCCACGCAGCCGTTCTCGAACTCCAGCCGCACATTGGCGATGTCCACCCTGGGCGAGAGCACCGGCAGCCCCACGGCACGCAGCTCGCGCACCGGCGAAGCCACCAGGCTGAGCACAATGTCCAGGTCGTGGATCATCAGGTCCAGCACCACATCCACGTCCAGCGAACGCGGGGTGAATACGCTGAGCCGATGCACCTCGAAGAACATGGGCCGGTTGAGCAGGCCGCGCACGGCGCGCACGGCAGGATTGAAGCGCTCCAGATGGCCCACCTGCACCGTGCGGCCGAGCTCGTGGGCCAGGCGAACGATCTCGTCGGCCTCGGCGAGGCCCGCGGCGATAGGTTTTTCAATCAGCAGATCGACGCCCGCGGCCAATAGAGTTTGCGCGCACGCTGCGTGATGCACCGTCGGCACGCAGAGCGACGCCGCATCCGGCTTGCAGGCCGCGAGACACTCGTCGATTGAGGCGAATCCGGGGATGGCGTACTTCGCCGTCGCAGCGGACCGCGTTGCTTCATTGGGATCGACGACAGCGGCAAGCTCGACCGGCGCGCCCGCCTGCTCCAGCTCGCGGTAGACACGCAGATGATTGCGCCCGAAGGCTCCCGCGCCCACCACCGCCACCCGCACCGGTGCCGAAGTCGTCATGTCAACCAACACTCTTCCGGGTACGCACATGTCCCCGTTTTGCTTAAGGGCACGGGTTCACCCGTGCCATAAGCGCCGCAATTGTAACCCGGCTTTAGCCGCTGAGGCCCGCATTCATTGGCTGTTCCCACTACTTCACCGGGGCTTCCACCACCTGGCGGCAGCGCGCGTAGAGTTCGAGCAACTCCGTCACCTGGTCCTCGGGCTTGGACGAGGCGGTTACGCCGAAGCCCGTGGCGCCGGCGGCCTTCGTCCCCACATGCGCCTGCGATGCCACAAACTTCAGCAGATCGAGCGCGATGTCTTCCGTGCGGCGAGCCGCATTGATTCCTTCAGTCATCAAAATACCTCTCTCATTCCAGACCCGATGTTAACGGCCAGACTCATATCGAAGCAAATCCCGCACACTCAGCCTACGCGGACGGCGCAGAGGATTTCGTAGGGGATGGTTTGGGCGAGGCGGGCGTGGTCGTCGGCGGTGATGCCGTCGCCGAGGACAACGACTTCGTCGCCGACGCGGACGCCGGGGATGGCGGTGACATCGACCATGGTCAGGTTCATGGAGACGCGGCCGACGATGGAGGCTCGATGGGCTGATCCGTCGCCGCCGCGCAGGATGACCCAGCCGCCGGGGCGGGCGTTTGTGCCGGAGAGCTCGCGGCGGAGGCCGTCGGCGTAGCCTACGGGAAGCAAAGCGAGGCGCATGGGGGCGGGCGCGGTGAAGGTGGCGTTGTAACCTACGGTTTCGCCGGCGGGCAGATCGCGCAGGTCCATCACGCGCGTCTTCCAGCTCATGACGGGACGAAGCGCGGGGCGCAGCTTCGGGGGCACATATCCGCGACCTGCGGTTAATGAGGCAATGTTCTTGTGTTGCTCAATCTCGACGCAGTAGCCATAGAGCGCGCAGCCGCAGCGCACCATTGCGCGGGCGCCGACGGAGCGGGCGAGATCGACCAGCCAGGGCGAGGCCTGGGCCGGATTGTCCACCGACGACGAACTGCCCGCGTGGACCCACTTGGGCGCGAGGCCCTGCCTGCGCACCTGCGCAATCGCCGCCTCGAACCTCCGCTCCTGCCTCTGCGTCAACTCGGAGTGGGCGGCCTCGGCCGCGCAGAAGTGGGTCAGCAGACCATCGAGCGGGAGCTCGGCGGCGTCAATCTCCGCGAGCAGGTCCTCCAGCTCCGCGCCGGGGTGGACCCCCTGTCGCGCCATGCCGGTGTCTACCTCGACGTGGACGGCAAGGCCGGAGCCTTCCAGCCAGCCCACCTGCTCCGGAGTCCAGACCACCGGGGTCAGCGCGTGCTCGGCGATTGCCTCCACATCCTGCTGCGTGAAGCCGCACATCAGCAGAATCCCGGGCTGGCCGCCGCGCGCCAGTCCAGCCTCGGCGAGCGCCAGCCGCGTCCGCGCGCCCTCACTCGCGCCGGTGACGCCCAGCCACGGCGCTCCGGCGCGTGCCAGGGCCGGCGAGCAGAGCTCAATCCCGTGCCCGTAAGCATTGGCCTTGACCACCGCCAGCACCGCGGTCTCGGCGCCGACCGCCTGCGCGATGGCACGGAAGTTTGCCGCCAGCCGCTCTTCGGAGACCTCAATCCAGCTTGTCATCGGAATCGCCACCGCCGTCTCACGCCCATGCTGGCCTTAGAACCCAACGGTTTCAGTCGGCGCGAGGTTCTCGAAGCGAGTATAGTCCGCGCGGAAGGCGAGCTTGATGCTTCCGGTGGGCCCGTTGCGCTGCTTGGCCACGATGATCTCGGCCTGTCCCTTCACATCCTCGTTGTCGCGGTCGTAGTACTCCTCGCGGTGGATGAAGGCGACCACGTCGGCGTCCTGCTCGATGGAGCCCGACTCGCGCAGGTCGCTGAGCAGGGGCTTCTTGTCGCCGGCGCGCTGCTCGCTGCCGCGCGAGAGCTGGCTGAGCGCCAGCACGGGCACGCGCATCTCCTTGGCCAGCGCCTTCAGGCCGCGCGAGATGGAGCTGACCTCCTGGGTGCGGTTCTCGAAGCCTCGCTTGCCGGAGGTGTTGATCCCGGTCATCAACTGCAGGTAGTCGATGACGATGAGGTCGAGCTGGCCCTGCTGCTGCTTCAGGCGGCGCGCCTTGGCGCGCATCTCGGGCAGGGTGATGCCGGGCGTGTCGTCGATGAAGAGCCGGGCGTCCATCAGCCGCTCCAGCGCCTTCATCAGCTTGCCGCGGTCCTCGCGCAACATGGAGCCGGTCTGCAGCTTGCGCGACCCGACCAGGGCCTCGCTGGCCAACATGCGGCGCAGCAGGCTCTCCTTGCTCATCTCGAGCGAGAAGACGGCGACGACTTTGCCGTCCTGCACCGCGGCGTTCTGCGCGATGTTGATGGCCCAGGCCGTCTTGCCCATCGAAGGCCGGGCCGCGATGATGATCAGCTCGGAGTCTTGCAGGCCGCTGGTCATCTTGTCGAAGTCGGTGTAGCGCGTGGCCAGGCCGGTGACCTCGCGGCCCTGCTCGTAGAGTTTGTCGATGGAGACGAAGCTGCCGGCGACGATCTCTCCTATGCCGGCGAGCCCGCGCTGGATCGCCGAGTCGGCAACGTCGGCCAACTGCGCCTCCACGTCGCCCAGCACCGTGATGGCGTCTTCGCTCTGGTCCGCCGCGCGAACGCCGCCATCGTGGAAGATGCCCATCAACTGGCGCAGCAGGCTCTTGTCGCGGACGATCTGGACGTAGCTCTCGATGTTGAAGTTGCGCGGAATGCCCTCGGTGAGGAACGCGAGATAGGCGGGTCCTCCGATGGAGTCCAGTTCGTGCCGCCGGGTCAGCTCCTCTTGCACCGTGAGGTAATCGATTCCGTGGCCCTTGGCCATTAGATCGACGACGGCGCGGAAGACGCGCTGGTGCGAGTCGAGGGAAAAGTCCTCGGCCTTCAACTTCTCGGTCGCGTCACTGATGGCGACGCTGTCCAGCAGCATCGCGCCGAGAATTGCGACCTCGGTGTGGACCGATGAGGGCAAGCCGGGCATTTCAGTGATTTGTGTGAGTGCAGCCATAGCCGCAATCGAAGTTATTCGATGAGGCCCTGTGCGTTTCATGTTGTTTTGTTGATAGCTAGGAAAACTAGCCAATAACTCAACCTATGCCTACGCCGTGCGGCGGCGGGTCTGGATCTCAATAAAGCAGTTGACCAGGGTGACGGCGGCGGGGGTCACACCCTGGATGCGGCTGGCCTGGCCGAGCGTGCGCGGACGCACGCGGCCCAGCGTCTCGACCATCTCGCGCGAGAGGCCGCCGCAGGCCGCGTAGTCGAACCACGCCGGAATGACGCGCTGCTCATCGCGCTTCAGGCGCTCCATAGACTTGCGCTGCTGCTGCAGATAGCCCGCGTACTTGATCTCCGTCTCGACGGTCTTCATCTCATTGCGCACCCAGGCGGGCAACTTGCGCGAATCTGGGTGCCCCATCCATGACGGTTTCATCCGGGGTCCCCAGTGAGCGGTCTTTGCTCGCTGGGGTGGGATCGTCATGGGTGGGTTTCCGATCCATTCACTCAGCTCTGGCACGCCTTCCATCGAAGCAGCCAGCACCGGCCAGAGAGACTCCACTGTAATTTCGGGACGCTTCAGCATCTGCGCGTAGGTTTGCGTGGCGAGATCGCTCGCGTCGCCGCGAAGGGAGTGGACCAGCGCCGGCGGCAGAGCGTCAACATCCACGCGCGTCTTCGTCAGCAACTGTTCGAAGGCCGCCGCGCGGGCCTGCTTTGCCTCGTACGCCGCCCAGGCCGCGTCGTCGATGAGGCCAAGCCGGCGGCCATGCGGAGTGAGGCGGCGGTCGGCGTTGTCGATGCGCAGATGCAGGCGAAACTCCGCGCGCGAGGTGAACATGCGATAGGGTTCGTCGGTGCCCTTGGAGATGAGGTCGTCGATGAGGATTCCGGTGTAGGCCTCGGTGCGGTCCAGCGTGAAGTCGGAAAATTCGGGTGCCCCATCCATCGCGGCCTCATCGCGATGGGTGGGATGGAGCGCAGCCCGGGCCCACAGCGCTGCATTGATTCCGGCCATCAGTCCCTGGCAGGCGGCCTCCTCATACCCACTCGTCCCGTTGATCTGGCCGGCGAGATAAAGCCCCGCGAACTTCTTGACTGCGAGCGTGCGGTCCAGCTCGGTGGGGTCGATGGCGTCGTACTCGATGGCGTAGCCGGGGCGCAGCATCTCTGCGTTCTCCAGGCCGGGGATGGAATGCACCATGGCGGCCTGCACCTCCATGGGCAGGCTGGTGCTCATGCCGTTGATGTAGACCTCGTGGGTGTTCAGCCCCTCCGGCTCGAGGAAGAACTGGTGATGCGTCTTGTCCGGGAAGCGCACGATCTTGGTCTCGATGGACGGGCAGTAACGCGGCCCGATGGCGGAGATCTGCCCGGTATACATCGGCGAGCGATGCACGTTCTCGCGGATCAGGCGCAGCGTCTCCGGCGTGGTGGTGGCGATATAGCAACTGACCTGAGGCAACGCGGGGACCCACGTACCCGCCTCAGCATTGGGTGCCCCATCCATCGCAGTGACCGGGGTACCCGGCGAGCGTTCTTTGCTCGTTGGGGTGGCAGAGCGATGGGTGGGATGGATCGCCGCAGAACTTCGTGCTGCGCGAAAGCTGAACGGCGTCGGGTCCTCATCTCCCGGCTGCTCCACGAACTTCGTCCAGTCGATGGTGCGGCCGTCGAGGCGCGGCGGGGTTCCGGTCTTCAGGCGGCACTCGCGCAGGCCCAGCCGCTTCAGCGCCTCGCCGAGCAAGACGCTGGCCGGTTCGCCGCTGCGCCCCGCGGCATACTGCTGCTCGCCGCAGTGGATGATGCCATTGAGAAATGTCCCGGTGGTGACCACCACCGCCCTCGCGTGGACCACGCGCCCATCGCGCAGGCGCACGCCGGTCACACGCTTTTGTTTGTCATTCCGTAGCGCAGCGGAGGAATCTGCTGCTTCACCTTGAACCTCGAACCTCAAACCTTGGATCTCTACATCGACCACCTCGGCCTGCTTGATGAAGAGATTCTTCTGCCCCTCCAGGACCTCGCGCATCTTGACGCGGTAGAGGGCCTTGTCGCACTGCGCGCGCGGCGACCAGACGGCCGGGCCACGCGATGTGTTGAGCAGGCGGAACTGAATGCCGCAGGCGTCGGCGACCTCGCCCATGATGCCGCCCAGCGCGTCCACCTCGCGCACCAGGTGTCCCTTGGCGATGCCGCCGATGGCCGGGTTGCAGCTCATCTGCGCGATCAGGTCGAGGTTCAGCGTGAACAGCGCCGTGCGCAGGCCCATGCGCGCCGCCGCCATCGCCGCCTCGCAGCCCGCGTGCCCGGCGCCAACCACCACCACATCGAACTGTTCGGTAAACGCCACCCCTCCATTTTATGTGTCCAATCGCATCTTCTTGAAGCGCCTGGGGTCTAAGATGGGAGCGCGACTTATCGGCAATCACTTATAGCGTTGCAGCAGAGGCAGCAGCGAACGCACAGGAGAGTAGATAACGATGCGACTCCGCACAGCAAGCCTGATTGCACTTGGCCTGGCCCTAAGCCTACCTGCCTTGCTCGCAGCAGCAGCCCAGACCGACGACGGGCCCGCGCCACTGGTTGCGCCGCACTCCGTCGATCTGCCGCAGGACGCATCGCAGGCCATCGTTCCGACGCTGCACGTCACATCGCGCGAGATCGTCGTCGACGTGATGGTCACCGACGCCAACGGCAACGCCGTGCGCGGCCTCAAGCAGTCCGACTTCAGCATGAAGGAAGATGGCCACCCCCAGCCCATCCGGAGCTTCGCGGAGTTTGGCGCAGCGAAGCCGCTACCAGCCCATCGCCTGCCAGTACTCCCGCCCAACGTCTATACCAACTTTCAGGAAACGCCAGCCACTGGTCCAGTCAACATCATCCTGATCGATGCCTTGCACTCCAACTTTGTGGGCATCTATCACGCTCTACAGGGTGTTTCCCAGTATCTGAACGGGATGCCCCAGGGCACACAGCTCGCCATCTTCTGGCTCTCCGAGAGCGGGCTGCACATGCTACAGGGATTCACTACCGATCCGGCCTTGTTGCGCAGAGCCGTGCAGACCCTACGAATCGACATCGGATCGCTTCAGGATCGATACGCGATGGACCGTGTCACCATCGACGCACTCAACCAGATTGCCGCCTACGTCTCCTGGATCAAGGGAAGGAAGAACCTGCTGTGGTTCACCTCCGGCATGCCCGTCCATCTCATCCGCGATGGAGGCTATAGCTGGAGCAGCGGGTCCTCATCCGACCGTATCAGCGATTCCTTGTTCATGGGTACCAGCGCGGGCCCGGATATGGGCATGATCCATCGCCTGATGGACACCTACGAACTTTTCAGTGCCGAACAGATTGCAGTCTCTCCGATCGACCCAGGCGGAGTCGTCGGCCTGGGTACGGGGCAGATGATGGCTGAGGAGGTGGCGGAGCAAAGCGGCGGAGTGGCCTACTACAACAACAACGATCTGAAGTCGCTTGTCGCCGAGGCCATCAACGATGGCGCCCACTTCTATACACTCTCCTACGTCCCGCCGAGGAAGAAGAACGACGGCCACTACCACTCCATCAAAGTTGGACTCGATAAGCCCGACCTGCATCTTGTCTATCGTACGGGCTATAACTCCGAAGACCCCAAACCGCCTGAGCAATTCGCAGGGCCCGCACTCATCAAGGCCTCCCTTGAAGGCAAGGCGCCTATGGCCACCCAACTGCTGTTCGATGCCACAGTCCGGCCCGCTGCATCCACCGCCGCCGCACCAGCCCCGGTTCCGGCGGCGAAACACAAAAGCAAGAAACCCGTTCAGCGCACCCCCTACGACCTTCTCTACGCCATTCCGCAAAGCCAGATCACCTTCGCTGATGGCCCCGACAATACCCACAACGCAAACCTCGAGTTCGCCCTTACCGCCTACGACATCTACGGAAAATTCCTCGGCCGCCATAGCCAGAACGTCACACTTGCCCTAACCGACGAAAAGTACCTGCGCTTTATCCAGGCGCCGCTTCAATTCCACGAGTTGATTTACTTCTATCCAGGCCCACTCTTCCTGCGAGTTGGCGTCCTCGATGGGGTCTCCAACAAAGTCGGCACCCTCGAAGTCTCCGTCAACGTCCAGAAGGGTTCCATCGCTCCGTGTCCGCCCCGTTGCCCGCTGCCAAAGCCCGCACCAGCACCAGCGACGCACTAGAACTCCAGGCGAAGGCCGAGCTGGAGTTGGCGCTCGCGGGCCTGGCTGGTTGCGGCGGCGGTATATGCGCCGAAGGGCTGGACGTTCAGTCCCTCGGTAGCTACGGTTGCCGCATCCTGGAAGACCAGTGGAGTTACCCCATTGACAGCCGGGTCCACCAAGAACGCGCGCTGGGTGATCCCCGAATAGTTCGGACGATTGGTTAGGTTGAAGGCTTCGGCGGAGGCGCGCAGGCGCAGCCCCTCGCCCAGGCGGAAGGTGCGGCTCAGGCGCATGTCGAGGTTGACGAAGTCGGGCAGGTGCAGCGTGTTGCGTCCCACCGTGGGCAGCACAACCGAGCCGCCCGAGCCGTTGATGCTCTCGCGGCCGCCGGGCAGGCGCGTGCCGCCGAAGATGTCGTAGCTGTAGCCGCGCCCGCTCGATTCGGAGAAGATCCAGGCCATCGACCAGCCATCGGCCAGCCTCCCCACTGCGCGCTCGGCCGTCGCGGAGACTCCCGACCCACCGTTGCCGCTCAACTGGGGCGACCAGACGATTGTGGCCACTACGCGATGGGGAAAGTTCAGCGCCGAGAGGCCCTTGTCGTAGCGCACCGTGAAGGGGTCGAATTGCCCGTTGGTGCGAGGCACCGCGCCCGCGCTCTGGCCAAAGTCGATCGCCTTGGACCAGGTCCACGCCACGCGGAAGTCCAGCCCGCGCGCGCGCTCGCCATAGAAGCTCTCGCCGCCTGCTCCACGCCCCGCGCCCATCCCGCGCCGCGCCTCCAGCGTCAGCCCGTGGTAGCTGGCATTGGCGTTGGAAACCAGGTCCGTCACCGGGCCGAAGCTGGGAGTGACGCGCGCCGTGTACACCGGAATGGCGAAGGTCTCGCCGTCCCGCACGCCGACCGCGCCCGTCCCGCCCTGTAGCTGGAAGGTCTGCACCTCTGTCGAGGGAGCGATGTTGATGTCCACCGAGTTGGGCAGTTGCCGGTCGAGATTCAACACATAGCCCACATATCCCTGCACACCCGCGCCCAGCCCGTGCTCGATGGAAAACGTTCCCTGCTGAACTTCAGGCAGGCGAAAATTTCGATTGAAGACGACCGCCGAGGTCGTCGCGGCCACGACTCCCGTCGGCGGCGTGAGGAACGAGCACGCGTAGCCGAAGCCTACCGTCGTAACCTGCGGACAAGACGTCTCAGTCGTGGGCAGAATCCTGATCCGCGTTGTGGAGCTGGGTAGCGCCGTGTCCAGCAGGGCCGCGCGGATGGTCGCGCCGGGCAGCTTGCCGAAGTAGACGCCGTACCCCAAGCGAAGCACCCCGCGGCCAACTCCGAAGGGCTGCCACGCCACGCCCAGCCGCGGGCCGAAGTTGTTGCGGTCCTCGGGAAAGACGCTGGTCGCGCCCACCGCGCCGAATACCACGTCCAGCGCCGCGTTTGGCTGCTGCGGAAGCGGCAGGAACTGGTACTCGAAGCGCAGCCCTGCGTGGATGGTCAGGCGCTGGGTCACGCGCCAATCATCCTGAAAGAAGCCCGCCCAGTCCTGTGTGTGGAAGGTCAGGCCCGTCTGCCCGAAGCTCTGCGCATAGGAGCGGAACTTAAAGTAGTGCGGTGGCGTGTTAATCGGGGTGATCTGCTGACAGCCTCCGTTCGGATACGTGTTCACGTTGCACGTATAATCCGTGATCCAGTCCACCAGCCCGCCTAATACTACCGGCGTGACTTGCCCGCCCGTTACCGTAGTTGCGCTGCTGTCGTAGCTGAACGTCCCCTCGGCGTTGGTCAGTGAGTCGGTGTAGTCGCGGAGCGCGCTGAAGTCTCCGCCAAACTGCAGGAAGTGATGCCCGCGGACCCAGCCCGCAACGTCCGCCAGCTCGAAGCGCCTTTCGTCGGGATAGGCCTTCTGGCCCAGCGCCGACGGCGTTCCGAAGACCAGTCCCTGGGGCCCGATGGAGACCTCGGGCGGCATTCCTCCCGGGCCAACATTCGGCTCCTGCGCCAGCGGAGTCTGCGGTGACTCGTACTGCAACTGGCGCCCGTACTGCACGCGCAGCTCGTTGCTCAGCCTGCTGTTGATGAACTGGATCCAGCGCGCCACGCCCGCGTCCACCTTGCCGTAGCTCGATCCCAGGCTGGCCATACCGCGGTCCACCACTGGCTCCGAGCGCGCTCCCGCAGGCGAGCTCCAACGCGCCCGGTTGTACTCAAGAACCATCCGGCTGCCGCTTCCGCGCTGCCAGTCCACGCGCCCGAAGTTGACCGTCTGGTCTGCCCGGCGGGCGACGGTTCCGGTCAGGCTGTCGAGATAGTTCAGGGCCGCATTGGTCTGGGCTGGCGTCACTCCGCGATTGGCCAGCAGGGCCGTCTGGCTCGCGGTCAACGAATAAAAACCTGCGTAGCCGGGAGCGGAGATTGCGGGAAAGTTCCGCTGCTGCTGGTCGAACGCATAAAAATAGAAGAGCCGCTGTCCCTGGTTCGCGTTATTGTGCGACCAACCGGCCTCGTTTGTGCTGGTGAGAAACCCGGGAACCGGCCCGCCAATTCTGCCGCCAAACTGTTGCCGCTGGTCCTGCGGCTTCACCACCGCGCTGGTCACCACGCCATCCGCATAGCTCGACGCAATGGAGAAGGGATTGGCCGCCGCCCAGGCGCTGTCGCGCACGGTGTAGAAGGCCATTCCATGCAACCGCGTTCCACCCGAGCGCGAGACTGTGGTGACCACGCCGCCCACCCCGTGTCCATAGAGCGCCGAGCCATACGCCGTCGCATCTCCCTGCCCCAGTACGCGGAACTCGCGCACCACTGCCTGCGAAAAGACGTACGATGAACCCGCCCGCTGGCCGCCGTCGGCCACCGAACCCGCGCCACTTCCCACGCCCGACGCCCGGTCGTAGACCGCGTCCGAACCCGCCGCAACCTCCTCCTCCACACCCGCTCCCGCCGCCGCTCCGGAGAAGCTCTGGTCGCTGCTGGCTCCATCCGTGCGCGAGCTGTTCTCGGTTGCCGCGACCCCACGAAAGCTCACGTCGGTGGAGTCGCCATTGCCGCTCGCCGCGCTATTTGCACCAGCAACGGTCAGGGCCAGCGAACTCCACTGCCCGCCATTCACGGGCAGGCCTGCCAGATCCGCCTCGGGCAAATCCGTTCCGCCGCTGCCCGCCTGGTTCGCCCCACTCGGCGAATTCGACTGTCCAGAGACAGGCGGCCGCATCCGCGCAATAACCTCAGTCACCTCACCCAGCCCAACCTGCACCGGTTCCGGAAGCGTCACCTCCACCCCAGCTTTCTCCACCGACAGCTCATACTCGCCCACCGGCAGCCGCACGACCAGGAACTCACCCTTCGACCCCGAGCGCGCCCTCATCGCCAGCCCCGTCTCCAAATTGCGCGCCATCACAGACGCGCCATCCACCGGCGAGCCCGCAGCACCCACCACCTGCCCGCCGATCGCCCCATCCGTCCCGCTCTGCGCCCACACGCACCCACCCAGCCCGAAGGCCAGTCCCACGGCGCAGCAGCTCAACCAACTCAGCCTGCCGCGCCCAGACCCCATCTCATCCCCCTTTAAGCTCTGATTTCCGGGCAATGATTCCCGGACGAAAAGAAGACGACAGCAAGAGGTATTTCCGCGCAACACCACCCAAACCTGTTCCTGCGACCAAGCCCGTGGCCCTCAACGTGTGCCATTTCGGGAACACGCAGCGCGTAACCAACCAAGTAGCCGAAGACTAACTGACTTTTCCCGATTAGGGAATTCTAATCTCCATTTGGGAAGCCCGCCGCATCGCGCGAGATCCCCCCTCGCAGACGGATTGCCAGCCGCAACCACCCCCAACCGCCCGGCGCACTCACGTTCAGGATTCCACGCCGGCTCACATTTTTCTCTCATCTTCCGATAACAGATGTGAGGTCGTAAAATGCCCGCCGAGACTTATATAGCAAAGACGATCGAGAACGCTCCGGACGCCATCGCAAGCCATGTGCGATGGAAGATCACCCTGCTGCTGGCGGCGCGAATGCGCGAGCCGCTGAGCGAACGCGCCACCCGTTCCATCCAGCATCCCGACGAGGACGCCATCCGAAAATGGCTGCTCAGTGAATACACGCGGCACCTGCGGGGCACGCCGGAGTACCTGGCCGCGGTGGACCAGCACATGGCGTTTCATCAACAGATGCTCGCCATCGCCAACCTGATCAATGCCGGAGACTACGAGCAGGCTGAACGCCTGCTCAACTCGCCCGAACACTTCGAGAACCCCTCGGTCGCTCTGGCCAACGCCATCATGGCGCTGGACCGCACTCCGGCCGGGAAGCCCGCGCCTCAGAAAATAATTCCTGTTGTTGTGCGAAAGACGCCGACTTCATAGACGCGTGCAGCCCACGCGAACCCCGCAGGCCCCCGCAGCCTGCGCCAGCACGGAGTTCGGCGTCTTGCGCCGGGGTTATTTCTTGGGCGTGTACTCGCACCAGACCAGATTGTCGCGATAGTCGATGTGCAACACCAACTGGGTCAGCGCGGGCGCTCCGATAAACCCCGAAATGTCCACGCCGTCATCGTGCGAGATTTTGGTTGTATCGATCGACGTCATGCTGGGCGAATCCAGGCGCAGGCCGGCAAATGCCAGGGTGAACTTGCCCGCCTCATAGACCTTGTCCACCTCGCCCTGGATGCCGCGGATCTCCATGCTGTCATCGCGCGAGACTTTGGTCACCTCCCTGGCCGCAGCCGGTGAGATCAGGTTCGAATCCGCTCCCGTATCCAGGATGAAAAGCTTGTCCTTCCAGGCGCTGTCGTCCTTTATCCTCTTGGTGTCCACGAGTCCAGTGGGCATTATCAGGTCGTGTCTGTAGCGATAGACGCGCTGCCACTTTTCCATTCCCGGCGCGATATATGGGTCGTGCGCCTCCACAATCTCGTCGTCGTCCGCCGGGTCCGGCGTTGCTACGGCAGCCTTCTTTTCTCCCGGACGCTCGGGCAGCGGAGCGATGCGCAGCTCGTGTTTTGGGAAGTCCAGCGTCAGCAGGGAGGCGTCGAAGACATCGCCGCCAATCAGCCCGTCGGAGTCCAGCACGCTCCACTTCTCCAGAATCTCCACCGGGCAGTTGGTGAACTCGATGCCGCCGATCTTGACGCTCGCCACATGCGTAATCGAGGTCTTCACCTTAGCCTTGTCGCCGATCCCCCCCGTCTGTGTGGCGTCCTGGCGTTGGATTCCGAGAAACATCGCCGCCGCGCGCGAGATGGTGATGCCGCTGGCGCCGGTGTCGATCTGTAGTCTTCGCCCCTTGCCGTTGAACTTGACGTCTAGCCCCCAGCCCACGAAATGATTCGGCCCATCCATCACCGCTGTCATCGGCACCGTCGCTTCGCGCGGCGAGGTTGGCGCCATGCGGCAGTCCGACGCATGGTAGAGAGACTCCTTCTCCAGATTTGTCTTTAGCTTCGTTCTGTTCTCTTCACTGATCTGATCGCTGTGTTCGGCGTAGTCGGCCCACTTGGCCAGCCGCTCCTTGCGGGGTAGGGTATCGATCCACGCCGAATTGATATCGTCGTCGGTGGGATGCAGTTTGTACGCCTGCTCAATCATGCGCTTGCTGGACGCATGGAGTCCCGCAAGTCCATCAACCTCAGCAATCCCATAGTAGGCGCGCGCATTGCACAGGTCCGCCACCGCAGCCTTCTGAAACTGGAGAAATGCCACGCGCGGAACCCCCTGGCGCAGACGCACATCGCCCAGCGCGATCAAGGCCATCGAACTCGCCGGCTCAGCCGCGGCCCACGTCTCCGCATCCCGCGCAGCGTCGTCCACCTTGTTCTGCGCGAGCAGCGCGCGCACCAACCCCTCGTGCGCCGCCTCATTGTCCGCACTCTTGGCCAGCAGGGCGCGGAACAGAACCTCCGCCGGGGCGAAATCCCCTTTGTTCAGGGCCGTCTCCGCCGGGTTGGGCGCGAACGAGTTGACCGTGCAAGTCTTCCTCGCTGGCGCAACCGTTTGTCCCGGCGTCGCCGCCGCAGTCTGAGCCTGCGCGTGAGCTACAACGCCGCTGGCCCCCGAAACGACCAGCACAAACCACCCGACACACAACTCCGCCAGCAACCACCGGGCCCTCGCCACCGTTCTCTCCTGGAAAAACGCGATGGCGGAATCATATCCTCTCGGCCTTCAATTGCAATCGTTTTTCCATCACCGCTATCGCCTCGGCGCTCTGGTCCACCATGCAGAAGGCGCGACCGTTCTTGGCTGCCGCCTCGCCCGTGGTCCCGCTGCCGGCGAAGAAGTCCAGCACCAGGTCGCCGGGGTTGGAGTGAACGCGCACGATCCGCTCCAGGATTCCCAACGGCTTCTGCGTGGCGTAGCCGGTCTTCTCCCTGCCGGTGGGCGAGACGATGGTGTGCCACCAGACGTCGGTGGGCGTCTTGCCGCGCGCGGCCTTGCGGGCGCCTACCAGCCCTGGCGCCATGTACGGGATGCGGTCGCTCTCGCCCAGGTTGAAGGTGTAGCGCCGGGGATCGCGCGTGTACCAGAGGATGTTGTCGTGCTTGGCGGGCCAGCGTTTGGTTGCGCGCGCTCCGTAGTCGTATGCCCAGACGATCTCGTTCTGAAAACAATCGCGACCGAATATCTCGTCCAGCATCACCTTGCAGTAGTGGACCTCGCGGAAGTCGATGTGGAAGAAGAGGCTGCCGGTTGGGGTGAGGACGCGATAAGCCTCCAGCAGGCGCGGGCGCAGAAAACCGGGGAAGTCGTCGAACCGGTCGTCGTAGCCTGCGGTCTTTGCGGAACCGGCCTCGCACGCTGGCCCCGCCGCACTTTGCAGCAACTCCGTGCGGTACCTATGCCCGCCGAAGCCGACGCGGTCGCCCGCCGGGTCGCGCACCGTCTTCATTTGCAGACGTGTCTGCCGCCGGCCGGTGTTGAAGGGCGGATCGATGTAGACGAGCGCCACCGAGCCGGTCGCCATCCCTCGCAACACTTCCAGATTGTCGCCCTGCACGATGCGGTTCAATCTGTCCCCCTCTTTCGTTGCCACTCCAGAGTATCCCGAATGGCGCTTTGCAAACTGCAAACGGGACCAACGACCCGGGGCCAAGGCCTTTCGATTCCAGCGCGGCGAGGAGTATCGTTTCGACGGGCCCAAATTGCGGCGATCCGGGGTGGCAAAATGGCAGATGCTGCAACTGTGAAGCCTCCCAAGCCGCGACCCACAACCGCTGCCGCTGCGGGCGCACCGAGCCTTGCGCCCACACGCGCCTTCGCCATGCTCTCCCATCGCGGCCAGGTGCGCCGGGCCAACCAGGACGCATGCGCAACGCTGGCCGAGCATGGGGCCTTCGTCGTCTGCGACGGCATGGGAGGCGCGGCTGGCGGCGAGGTCGCCAGCCACCTGGCGACGGAGGTTTTTCTGGACTGCCTCGCGCAGCCCGGTTCCGCAACGCAAGCCCGCGCCCGGCTCGCCGAAGCCATCCGCGTTGCCAACCAGACCGTCTACCGGCACGCGCAGAAGTCCACCAGCCTGCACGGCATGGGCACTACGCTGGTTGCGCTGCTGTGGGAGGAAGACACGCAGCGGTCAAAGGATGCGCGAGTCAGCCCCACGCTCTGGATCGCCCATGTTGGCGACAGCCGCTGCTATCTCTTCCGCTCCGGCGGCCTCCAGATGCTCACCGAGGACCAATCGCTGGTGGAGGAACAGGTGCGCGCCGGGCTGCTCAGCCGCGCCCAGGCCGCCGCCTCGCCCATGCGCAACATCATCACCCGCGCCATCGGCACGCAGCCGACGGTCGAGCCGGAGATCGCCTCGCACTCCGCGCAGCCCGGCGACCTCTACCTGCTGGCCTCCGACGGCCTGAGCCGCGAGCTGGACAACGGCGAGATCGCACAGATTCTCGCCCGCACCGCTGGACCGGTAGCGCTCGCTACTGGCCGCCGCGACTCCGCTGCCCCAGACCTTGCGCTGCAATCCGCGCTCGATAGCGCCTGCCAAGCGCTGATCGACGCCGCCAACGCAAAGGGCGGCCACGACAATATCACCGTCCTGCTCGTCGCGTGCCCATAGAACGCTCGGAGAGGCTGGCCCTCTTCCAACGGCGAACTTCAGTCACAAATCGAACGGGCCTGCGTCGGTTAGACTCGTACACGAAAGGAGAGACGATTGCGCAACGGGAGTGCACGCCTCTTTCGCGTGGCGCTGGCCGCCAGCCTCAGCGTCTGTGCACTGCTGTTCTTTGTGTGGAGCTGGCACTGGCCGCTGGTGGGCGACGCGTCGTTGATCCACTACATCGGGTGGCTCATCGGGCGCGGCTGGGCTCCCTACCGCGAGATCGGCGACATGAATATGCCCGGCTCGTACCTGATCGAGCTGGCCGCCATGCACATGTTTGGCATGGGCGACCTGGCGTGGCGGCTCTTCGACTTCACGCTGATGGGCGCGGCGGGCGCGTCATTCTTTGTGATTACGCGATGCGTGGGTGCCCCATCCTTCGCGGCGCCATCGCGAAGGGTGGGATCGGAAGATGGATGGCTTGCCGGCCTCTTCGCCGCATGCCTCTTTATCCTGGTCCACGGACGCGACGGCCTGGCCGAGGGCGGACAGCGCGACCTGACCATGGCCGTCTGCCTGATCGTTGCGACGGCCTTCCTGTTTGTCGCAATCCGCAGAGACTGGCCGTGGGCGGCGGCGTCCTTCGGGCTCTTCTCCGGCGTGGCGCTGACCATCAAGCCCACCGCTCTGCCGCTGACTGTGGCGCAACTTCTGCTGGCGCTCTATGTTCTGCGAGGGAGTGGAACGCAGGGCCAATCGCCGAACCGTGGTTGGCTGCGCCATGCGGCGGCTGCCATTCTGAGTTATCTCATCGCACCGGGCATCGCCTTCGCTTTTCTGCTGCGGGAGCGAGCGCTTGCGGCCTTTTTTGAGAATCTTCACGGACTCGTCCTCTACTACTCCGGGCTGGGACATCGCCCGCTGGGATTCCTGCTGCTGCACAGCGTCTCGCCCCTGCTGCCTCTGGTTTTGCTCTGGTTGGCGGTGCTGGCGCTACACCGTCCGAAGCTGGACTGGGAGCGTGTAGCACTGGGCTGTGGCGCGCTCTTCGGACTCGTCTCCTACCTGGTTCAGGCGCGCGGATTTCCGTATTATCGCTACACGCTGCTTATCTTCCTGCTGCCGCTGATGGCTGTGGACTTTACCCGTGCCGCGCAGACGCGGCTCTCTGACCTGTGGCGCACGACGGCCCACATCCGGCGCACGAAGGCCGCACGCTGGCTTGCACTGGCCGCGCTCAGTTTTGGAGGGTTGGTTCTGGCGCCGCAGTCCGCCGTGCTGATCCATCGCTATCGCTGGTGGGAGACGGACTTCATCACTTCGCTGGAGCAGAACCTCGACGCTCTGGGCGGTCAGAGGCTCTCCGGCCACATCCAGTGCATCGACACGATCTCCGGCTGCGGCAATGTTCTCTATCGCATGAGGCTGGAGCCCGCAAACGGCCTGCTGGTGGACTTTCCGCTGTTCGGCGCGGACGATGTTTCCTTTGTGCGGCAGACGCGGGAACGATTTTTCACTGCAATGAACGCGTCTCCGCCACAGGTGCTCGTGGTTTCGAGCGCGCTCTACGTGGATGGGCCGGGAGAATTTCGGAAGCTCGATCGCTGGCCCGCATTTAAGGCCTTCCTCGCCGACGACTATACGCTCGAGACCGAGTGGACGCCGAGCCGCACCGCGCGCTGGTGGAGTCGCGAAGAGACGCCCGCAAGCTACCGCGTTTATGTTCTGCGCAGGTAGTGAATTCGGCAACTGGGCTTTCCCTCAGGGACTAAAGCCGTATTGCAAATAAAGCATTTTACGGCACGGGTGAACCCGTGCCCTTAAGCAAAATAGAGTTTTTCAGCACCCTCTGAAGCCCGTCCCCTTCAAGACAACCCAAGGCCCACAATTTCACATCCGTCCAGCGTATCTTTGAAGCTATGCGCATGACGGTCCTCGCCTCCGGCTCGAAGGGCAACTCGACGGTGATTGCCAGCGCCGAGACGCGTGTGCTGGTGGACGCGGGGCTCAGTTGCCGCGAACTGCTGAAGCGCTTGGCGATGGCCAACGAAGACCCCGCCGCGCTGGACGCCATCCTGATTACGCATGAGCATACGGATCATGTGGCGGGCCTGGCGGTGCTGGCGCGCAGGCTGCGCATTCCGGTGTACTTCAGCGAGCCGACGCACCGCGCCTGGGTGCGGCAGATGACCCCGCGAACCACCATGACCTACGCCAAGTGGCTGGAACATCTCCAGAGGGAGAAGGAAGCGCGCGCCGCGCAAGATGCATTGGAGAATGGCGCAGTTGGAGTCCTGACATATCTCGAAGCCGCATCCGGCGAAGACGATCCCGACGAAGACGTGCCGGAAGCAGCGACCCGGCGCGACCCGGCCAGCCTGCCCGCGGTGGAGTACTTCCAGCCGGGGACGAACTTTTCCATCGGCGACCTCATGATCACGCCCTTCACCACTCCGCACGACGCGGCCGACCCCTGTGGCTTCGTCTTCGAGTCGGCCTCGGAGTCCATCCGCATGGCCATCGCTACCGACCTCGGCTACATGCCTCCCAACGTCAAGCGCGCGCTGGAGCGGATCGACGTGCTGCTGCTGGAATCCAACCACGACCTGGAGATGCTGAAGGACGGCCCCTACCCGTGGGCGGTCAAGCAGCGCGTGCTCTCCCGCGTGGGGCATCTCTCGAACCACGCTACCGCCGAGTTTCTGGCCCGCGACTACGACGGAAATGCCACGTACATCGTCCTCGGCCATCTTTCGGAGACCAACAACGTTCCCGAGCTCGCGCTGCTCTCTGCCGAAGAGGCGATCCGGGAGCGAGGGAAGCTGTTGGGCAACCGTATTCTGCTCGCCCAGCAGTCTGCTCCGATTGCCTCAATCTGCCTATAACCGATTTTTATTCAACACTTTAGCAAAAAGAAGAGAGCGACCGGCAGGCCGCCGCTCACTGTTGAGCAGTTTCGACAGAATCCGGACCCAGTTGTTCTTTTCCCCGTTTTGCGCTATCAAGTCAAGTAGAATGGTGTCTATAACACTATGGTAACTTTTGCCTCACGAAGATCGCGATCGCGCCGCTTGGATGAACCGCGCTGCACAGACCCGGTCATTGGAGACATTCTGGCCGGCTGGCGATACGACATCTCCGGCCTCTCT
>Ga0187848_10000369_pt1 | contig 41494 bp, 34 predicted proteins | sample June2016WEW_4_40_FD_132424 | JGI IMG/M metagenome (GOLD analysis project Ga0187848, IMG submission 132424) | Peatland microbial communities from SPRUCE experiment site at the Marcell Experimental Forest, Minnesota, USA - June2016WEW_4_40 | ecosystem: Environmental > Terrestrial > Soil >... | reverse complement strand
TCGATGGCCGACTTTACCAGGTGTTCGATGCCCTCGGCGGAAAGATCCGAGGTGTAGGACGAGCCGGTGCGTTTGCCAATCAGAATCCGCAGCCCGGCGGCGCGCGAGCCGGCCTCTTTCAGGTTTTCGAGTTCGCGCATGCGCACGTTGGCGGAAAACTCGTCGCCTTCCTCGATGGTGCACTCAGCGTCGCCGGCACCCGCAGCGAGCGCCCGCCGCACCACGTCCTGCGCCAGTTCGCCCAAATGGTTTTCGCCGGAAGGCATATTCTCAGGCTAACATCGTCTCGCGGGCAGCCCTCAGGACGCCAGCGGCTCGAAGCGTGCCTGGAAAAAGCGCAGATGCTTCGGCTCGTGGACCATGCGGAGGCCCCTGAGCGAGTCGCGCCTTTCGAAAACGCTCAGAACGGATTCAGCGGCCACGTCCATGTGGGCCTGCGTATAGACGCGGCGCGGGATGGCGAGGCGAACCAGTTCGAGGCGTGGCATGCGTTCCTGGCCGGTTTCGGGATCGCGGCCGGCGGAGACGGCGCCGCGCTCCATGGAACGCACGCCGGCATCGAGATAGAGGGCTGCGGCGAGCGTCTGTGCCGGATACTGCGGCTGCGGAATGTGCGGCAGGAAGGCTCTGGCATCGAGAAACACGCCGTGGCCGCCGATCGGCTGGACCAGTGGAATCCCCCAATCCATCAGCTTCTGGCCGAGGTAACGCACCTGGCCGACGCGCGCGCGGATGTGGTCGTCCTCGAGCGACTCTCCGATGCCGACGGCCACCGCTTCCATGTCGCGCCCGGCCATGCCGCCGTAAGTGTGCAGCCCTTCGAAAACCACCAGCAGATTGCGGGCGCGCTCAGCGATCTCAGGATCGCGGAGCGCCAGGAATCCGCCGATATTGGCGAGCGGGTCCTTCTTGGCGCTCATGGTGCAGCCATCGGAAAGGGCGCACAGGTCGCTGACGATCGCGGCAATCGAACGGCCGCGCTGGCCCGGCTCGCGCTCTTCGATGAAGTAGGCGTTCTCGGCGATGCGAGTGGCGTCGAGGATAATCCGCACGCCGTGGCGCTGTGCCATCTCGCGCACGGCGCGAAGATTGGCGAGCGAAATGGGCTGGCCGCCGGCCATATTGACCGTGGCCGCAATGCTGAGATACGGCACTTTGCCGGGATTGGCGGCGAGGATCTGCTCGAGTTTCTCGAGGTCCACGTCGCCCTTGAACGGATGGTTGCTCGATGGATCGTGGGCTTCGGGAACAATGATGTCGGTGAACCGGCCGCCGGCGAGTTCCTGGTGCATGCGCGTGGTGGTGAAATACATGTTGCCCGGAACCACATCGCCGGGCCGGATCAGAATCTGCGAGAGGATGTGCTCGGCGCCCCGGCCCTGGTGCGTGGGAATGACGTGTTCATAGCCGTAGGCGCGGCGGGCGGCATCTTCCAGGCGATAGAAGCTCTCGCTGCCCGCATAGGCCTCGTCGCCCAGCATCATCGCCGACCATTGCCGGTCGCTCATGGCGGAGGTGCCGGAATCGGTCAGCAGGTCAATGTACACGTCTCGCGAAGCCAGCAGAAAGGTGTTGTAACCGGCCTCCCGCAGCGCCCGCTGGCGCTCCTCCGGGGATGTCATGCGGACCCGTTCGACCACCTTGATGCGGAACGGTTCCGCCCAGCTTTTCTTTCGCTCCATGGAAACCTCCGTAGACTGATAGGATACGGGAAATGCAGAGGCCGGTCGAATGAGGTTTGGTGATATTCTTCCACCAGCGCGGTCATAGCACCCGGCCGATGTGCTGGAATTCCTAATGCGCGATCTCCGGCGTATTGAGGACGATGTTCTTGCGCGCGGCCGTGGTTTTCTCCACAAAAAGCAGGGCATCATAGGTCCGCGGTGCGTTCAGCGGAAACAGGACATGGGCCGCGTTCTCGGAGAATACGGCGCCGATGCTCCGTGTCAGGTGCGGCTCGTTCCACCACACCGCGACCGGCCCGGTCTTGGGGATTTGCCGCAGATCCAGTGCGAACAGGGGAATTCCGGTCGCGGCCAGGGTGGCATCCAGGCTGCCAGCGGGAGCCGGCGGCACGGTGAAATCGCGGAGCATCTTGCCCGTCTCCACCGCTCGAAAGGATCCCTGGTTGAAGGCAAAACCAAAAACGACCATGCTGTCGCCATACATCTCCCGCAGCCAGGATCCCATCGAGCGGTACTGTCCGCTGGTAGCCGTGCCGACGTGCCCGTTGTGCGCCCACACGACTATCTTCGCTTTCGGCGAGTTGTCCAGAATCCACTTGACGTTGCGCGCCATGCTTTCGTCGCGGGTGACCTGGTTGGCCCTCATCTGCATCGACTGCCAAACAACTCTGGCGTTCTGGATGGCCCACTCGACATCGGCGGCCGTGACGGAGCCTTTCCGATAAACCTCGTGCGATCCCTCGAGATGGCGCACCACGTCGCTCCAGGTTGCCGAAGCAACCTTGGCGTCCGTCGCATTCGATGGGGTTGCGGCCCCGCCTACGTACTTCATCTGCAGGCTGTGCTTTCCGCTGTGGAATACGGCGTCATCCGGCCGCACCTGGTAGCCGATTCCGCCGGTAAAGAACCCCTTCGCCGAATCCTCGAAGTCCAGATCGAGGACGCCGGTATCTGCGTAAGGCTTGCCGTCCAGCTCCACCGCCAGGCCGTCGAACCATGCCGACCCATCGCCGGTGAGGAGCGCGCCGAAGTTGATGTTTATGGTGCCGGCCGCTACGGGCAAATCGATGTCATACTTTTTCCAGTCCGTGGTGCCGGTCACTCCGCGATCCTGCATGTTGTCGAAAGCCAGAATTCCCGAGGCGCCATCGACGCGCCACCACAGCCCCGCATACCCGCGCGTGATTCCTTCGGTCTTGATGTAGCCGCTGTAATGTACGCGCTTGCCCGCTGCTTCCTTGACGGGAAAGTTCGCCGTGGCAAATCCGAAGCTTGCCCCCTGGGGCGCCTCCTGCGCATGGCTTGCCTGCTCCGACGCAAGGTGGAGCGCGGTCGAGTACGCCTGATCGTTTTTGGCGACGAAATCCTGCACGATCTCCATCGCCACCGTGGGCGTTTGCATGTCGAAGCCGGTGAATTCGACGCGTCCTTTGCCGGACTTGTTGAATTCCCTCATCCAGCGGATCATGTCCAGCACTTCCTCGGTATCCCACGTCCAGAAATACATGCCTTTCAGCAGCTTTTTGGGATCTCCGTTGCCGTTGAGGACGTAGTCGTTCAGGCGGTACGCTTCCGGCATGTTGGCTTCGATCGAAAAAATGGTGAAACCCATTTCGGTGGCGAGGAACTCCAGCATGCGGTGCTTGAGCTGGAAGAACTCGCGAGTGCCGTGGGTAGCCTCGCCCAGCGCGACAATCCGCGCATTGCCCACTACCTGTTTCAAAGGCTGCATGTCCGTGAAACCGTGGCCGGCCTCGGGGGTCTCGAGCCGGATGGCGTTGGCGCGCATCCACTCGATTACCGGCTGGTCGTCGGCGGACCAGGCGTACGGAGTAACCGCCAGCGCGAGCAGGATGCAGGGCAGAAGCCGCCGCGTCCTGGGCACGAGTAAGTGCCTCTCTATGTCGCTCATGCCCCTGCGCTCCTCCAGTTAGTGGTAGCGCAAAGCCGGGATGGGGTCAATGATGTTTGGCGAGAGGGGGCGAGCATGGGGCGATCTAAAGAGGATGCTGCAAAAGTCCGGAGAAGGTATTTTCGGCCGCCGATTAACGCTGATTCACGCTGATAAATCTGCTGACCCGTCCAAACGACTTTTCTGCGGAACGCAAGAGAGGCCGGCGTGAGTGCCCAGCAAAGCACGGAGGGGCTACTCAGCGCGCCAAGCGTCACCCTCGACGTCCATGAGTTCGGGCCAACCGAGCGCGTAGCCGACGGCGCGCTTCACCTCCGGCACGCGGCCCGCTGCGAGCCTGGAGATCTTCGCGTCTAGCGCCGCGCGAGGCAAGGTCCGCAGGTTGTCGCAGTTGGCCACGCACGGCTTCGCCATTCCTTCCCGGCGGCCCAGCGGAACCTCCACTGGGATGTGGCGGATCTTGGAGATCACTTCAGCCACCACGAACTTGTTCAGGTACTCGTATGCGCTGTCGCGGCTCAACAGCAGCACCGGCCGTCGCCCAGCGGGCGCGGGCAGGTCGGCCCACCAGATCTCGAATTGCTTCACGCCTTGAATTCCTCCGCGGAGGACCAGTCGTCGGCCTCTTCCGCCGAGTCGGGCTGCAGCCGATAGGCTTCCCTCATGCGCGCGAACTCATGGTTACGGATGGCTTCTTTCACTGCCTCGCGAATGAACTCGGCCCGCTTGCGTTTTCGCGCTGGAGCAATCCGTTCAAGCTTCTTGGCGGTCGCATCGTCGAGTTGAATCAAGACAGATGGCATATCTATTTCAACTATAGCATACTTCTATATAGAGCATCAATAGCATGCCTATATAGAGACAGAAGGACGCCTTGCGCATCGCAGGCCGAGGGCTGTATGGCTTACCCCGTTCCACCCACTGTCATCCTGTCGATCTTCAAAGTGGGGATGCCGACGCCGACCGGGACGCTTTGTCCTTCCTTGCCGCAGATGCCGATGCCTTCGTCGAGGCGCAGGTCGTTGCCCACCATGCTGACGTATTTCAGCGCCTCTGGGCCGTTGCCGATGAGGGTGGCGTTGCGCACCGGCCGGGTCAGTTTGCCGTCTTCGATAAGATAGCTTTCCGAAGCGGAAAACACGAAGTTACCGCTGGTGATATCCACCTGGCCGCCGCCGAAGTTGGCGCAGTAGAGCCCCTTGGGCACGGAGCGGATGATGTCGGCCGGATCGCTTTCGCCCGCCAGCATGAAGGTGTTGGTCATGCGCGGCATGGGGATGTGCGCGTAGCTTTCGCGGCGGCCGCTGCCGGTGGAAGCCGACTTCATCAGGCGGCTGGAGAGCTTGTCCTGCAGGTAGCCGGTGAGCACACCGTTCTCGATGAGCACGTTGCGGCGCGTGGGGTGGCCTTCGTCATCGACGTTGAGCGAGCCGCGGCGGTGGGAGATGGTGCCATCGTCGATGACGGTGCACAACTCGCTCGCCACCCGCTGGCCCATGCGGCCGCTGAAGGCGGACACGCCCTTGCGGTTGAAATCCGCTTCGAGCCCGTGGCCGACGGCTTCATGCAGCAGGATGCCCGGCCAGCCGGGTCCCAGCACCACGGTCATTTCACCGGCCGGCGCGGCCACGGCGTCGAGCATCGCCACCGCTTCGCGCGCGGCTTCGCCGGCGAAGTGCTCGGGCGTTTTCTCGCGGAGAAAGAAATCCAGCTCGACGCGCCCGCCGCCGCCCGCGTGGCCCCGCTGCGGCGGCCCGCCATTCACCCGCGCCAGGGCGGAGACGCTAAGGCGCGCCAGCGGCTGGCGGTCCAGCGTCAGCACGCCTTCGCTGGTCGCCACCATCACTTCGCGCAGATTGTCGGCGTAGGTTGCCTGCACCTGGAAGATGCGGGAATCGTAGGCGCGCGCGGCGCGGTCGGCGCGCTTCACCAGTTCCACCCGCTCGCTGAAGGCGGTTTCGGTGGGCGCTACCAGCACCGGGTACAAATTGTGCGGCTGGCCTTCGCTCAGGCTCACCTTATCCACATGGCCGGGGCCCCGGGCGATGTGCGCCGCCACGCGCGCCGCTTTGCGGATCTTCTCCGGGGCCAGGTCGTCCGAGTAGGCGTAGCCGGTCCGCTCCCCGGCAATCACGCGCACGCCAACGCCCACCGAAACTCCCTGGGCGGCGCTTTTGACCATCGATTCGTCGATGCTGATCGAGCTGGTGAGCAGGTATTCGAAATACAGGTCCGCGTAATCGCCGCCGGCGGAAAGCGCTTCGGCCAGGTAGCTTTCCAGGTCGCCGCGCGCGATCTGGAAGCGGCCGGGGAAAATGGACTCTGAGAAGCGCATGTCTCTAGGCTATCATCGCCGTTCGGGGTATCGCATCAAACGCGAAGGCCTCGATCAGCAGTGCAGCGGCCTGCCTGCCTTACCGCCCCTCGTTGATGGCCGCCAGCACCGCGCTGACGCGTTGCGGTGAGCCTTTGAAAATTCCCACCGGCGGCTGGCGGAAGCTCAGCATGTGCCGGTAGATGACATCATCGAGTGTGGAATTGATGCCCCAGCCGCCGAGGTATTGCAGGCGAAGATCGCGGTCGCGGTTCAGCTCCGCGCCGGCGGTCCAGCGGCCTAAATCCGATTTCTGTCCGGCGTAAGTGCCGAACAGGTCGGCGGCGGAATAGACGCCGACCCCGCCGAGCGATGCCACCACCGGCCGGTAGTCGGGGCGTTCCAGACGCGCTTCCACCGCATCCAGATCGATGGAGAGCGGGCCGGCCTGGCCGAGCAACACCATGTCGTAGCCGCGTCCATCCACCGTGTTGGCCCACACCGTGCCGTAAGGGAACGACGCGAAAAAGGTCGCCACCTCGCTGCGCACGGTGCGCTCGTCGCTCTCATAGAGCGGCACGTAGAGCGAGAAGAAGCCGCCGGGATTGAGGCGCTGCTTTATGGCATCGAAGTACTCTTTGGTGTAGAGTGCGGCGGTGCCTTTGACGAAGACGTCGAGCGGGTCGGAGGCGACTATGTCGAACTTCTCCGGCGTGGTCAGCACGTAGTGGCGCGCATCGTCGAAGACGATATGGGTGCGCGGGTTGTACAGCACGTCGTAATCCTGCTGCCCGAAGTAGCGGGTGGAAGTGGGCGGAATCACCGGCTCGATTTCGCACACGGTGATGGTTTCGATGCTCGGATAGCGGGTGAAAGTCCCGGCCGAAACTCCCGCGCCGAAGCCGATTCCCAGCACAGAGCGCGGGTGCGGGTGCAGCAGGGCGGGCAGATGGCCCACCATTCGCTGGAGCTTCATGTCGTAAGGTTCGGTGGTGGCCTCTACATGGCCGTTGACGTCGACTTCCAGGTTGCCGTCGCTCCAGCGCGTGATGGCGACGGAGGAATTGATGCCTTCGGCGGTGTAGAGCAGGGTGGAGGATCTGAGATTGACCGCCGCTCTGCGGCCATAGGCGATGACTTTCCCGGGGAGCGGATCGACCCACGCGGCCAGCCGCGCCGCCATCAGCACGGACACCGCCAGCGCGGCGGCAAGCGGAATCGAGCGGCTGCGGCGGATGCATGGCACCAGCGCGAAAAGCGCACCGGCGAAGCAGGCGGCGAGCAACACGCGCTCGGTCTGCCGGGTGCCGATGGCGGGCACCAGCACCAGGCTCACCAGCAGCGCGCCAAGGATGGCGCCGAGCGTGTTGGCGGCGTAAATGCCGCCCGCCACGCGGCCCGAATCTTCACCCGGTTCGGCCACGGCGGCGCAGGCCAGCGGGAAGCTCGCGCCCCAGAGCAGCGTCGGCGGCAGAATGGCCCACAGGCAGCGGGCCAGATCCAACTGAAAGATGAACCAGGGACTGGAGGCGAGCAGCGGGTCGATGGGCCAGTATGGCAGGGAATCGGCGATGATGCAGGCGGTCCAGGCGATGCCGCCGGCCAGCAGCACCTGGCACCAGCCGAGCGCCAATTGCGGCCGGACGCTGCGCACCATGCCCGAGCCGATGGCGCTGCCGATGGCGAGGCCGATCAGGAAGACCGCCAGGATGATGGAGAAGACGTAGACCGTGGAGCCGAGCAGCATTGCCATCAGGCGCGTCCAGACCACTTCGGCGCCGAGCGCGGCAGCGCCCGAAATCGCGATGGTGATGTAGACCGGCCAGTGCCGGGCCCATAAGCCGGATCGCCGCGGGGCGGCCGGCGCGCTCGGGACCGGGGCCGGCGTGCGTTTCGAAAGAGCGTAGCTGGCCGCCGCCACGGCCAGGTTGACAGCTACGGCGAACCAGGTGGCGGTGGCGGTGTTGTACAGGCGCAGCAGATAGAAGCCTGCCAACAGGCAGCCCAGCACGGCGCCGGCGGTGTTAGCTCCGTAGAGCGCGCCCCACCAGGATGCGGCGGCCGGCGTGGATTCCACCCAGCGCGCCAGCGCCGGCAGCGACGCGCCCATCAGCACCGTGGGCGGCAGCAGGCAGACGGCGGCCAGTGCCGCGCGCAGCAGAAAGCCCGGCATGCCGTGCTCCGCGCCGGCGATGTAGACGCGGTCGACCAGCGGAATACCGGCCAGCGCCAGGGCGGCGAATGCTGCGATGCCCAGCTCCAGCGCCGCGTAAATCCGCAGCGGATGCACCGCCGGCGCCACGCGCGGCAACGCCAGGCTGCCGGCGCACAGGCCGCCCATGTAAGCCGCCAGCAGGAAGCCGAGCGAAACCGCCGTCGATCCGATGGCGAGCTGCAGCAGTTGATACCAGACGATTTCGTAGATCAACGCCGCGCAGCCGCTGGCGGCAAACAAAACCAGCAGCAACGGCAGGCGCCGCGAGGCGCGGGGCGGTTGAGGCTCACCCTGCATGGAACGTCAATCATACTCCAGGGCGCAAGCTTGGCGCCGGAATACGCGCCCGCGGCCCGTGCGCTAGATTTAGCCGACTACCCGCGCGAACGGTTGGTCTGTCGGTCCCCTGGTATCCTTGAAAGTACAAAAACGTGCTGCGGCCTATCCTATTGGCGGTCGCCGGACTCGCGGCTCTGACGGCGCTCAACGCATTCCAAAAACCGTTCCGGGAATATCCGGGGATCGAATACTCGAACTTTCCCATCCCGCCCGATTACCAGGAGAAGACGGAGTGGGTGTTCGCGCGGCTGATGTACCCGCCGGTGGGCCGCTACTATGGCGGCGTCGAGTTCAACGGGAGCTGGAAGAACGGCGGCTCGAACTGGACGATGGACTATCCGCGCTCCGACCGTCACCTTTCGCAGGCGGTGCGCCGCCTCACCCGCATCCACGCACGGAGCGTGGAGGAGCCTATCGACCTTGATGACGACGGCGACGTGTTTGACTGGCCGTGGCTCTATGGCGTGGAAGTTGGACACTGGAACCTCACCGACGCGCAGGCCGCGAAACTGCGCGAGTTCCTCCTGCGCGGCGGCTTTTTCATGTGCGACGATTTCCACGGCGCCATCGAGTGGGAAGTCTTCGCCGCCAGCATGAAGAAGGTTTTTCCCGACCGTCCGATCGTGAATATCGACGATTCCGACCCGATCTTCCACACCATCTATGATCTCAGCCACCGCTACCAGGTGCCCGGCGCACTGTACCTGGAAACCGGCAAGACTTACGAAAAAGGTGAGACCGGCAAAACGCCGCACTGGCGCGCCATCTACGACGACAAGGGCCGCATCATGGTCGCGATGTGCCACAACATGGACCTGGGCGATTCGTGGGAGCACGCCGACAACCCGCAGTATCCGGCGCGCTTCTCCGACCTAGGCATACGCCTGGGCGTGAACTACATTGTGTATTCGATGACCCACTAACAGGGAAGGACAACATGAACTGGAGCATGACGGGAGCCATTCTGCTGGCTCTGGCCGTGGCGTTCGGCGCCTTCGGCGCGCACGAGCTCAGGCAGCGCGTGGACGCCTACCGGATGAGCGTCTACGAAAAGGCCGCGCTCTACCACTTCCTGCACGCCTTGGGAATTCTGATCGTGTCCATCCTGCCGCGCGCCGGTGCGCTGCCGGAAGACGCCGCAGGTACGGTATGCGCGGTGCTGCTGGCGGGAATCGTGTTCTTTTCGGGAAGCCTTTATCTATTGGCCATCACCGGCAACCGCTGGTTGGGCGCGATCACGCCCATTGGCGGGGTTGCGTTCATCGTCGGCTGGTTGCTGCTGGCCTGGCGGTTGCGAAGGTAGCCTCTCGAATCCGCTTTTTTGACATCGCAAATTGCGATGTCAAAACAGGCGCGCTACTGCCGCTGGTGCCGATAGCCGAACTGAGCCCCACGGCAAAGCCTCTGCGCGAGGATGAGATCCGCTATAGTTTGTTTTGGCGATACGGGCGCTGCAAAAAACCAAGCGGCTTTCCTCGCCTGGCGGGCGGCTGCCCGTGCCGGTGGGCTTGATCGAGCGGAGGATTTATCTCATCCGCGGCCAGAAGGTGATGCTGGATTCGGATCTTGCCGAGATCTATGGTGTGCCCACCTTCCGCCTCAATGAAGCCGTCAAGCGCAATCGCAAACGCTTCCCTTCGGATTTCATGCTGCAGCTCAACCGCGAAGAGGCAGAGTTTTTGACATCGCAAATTGCGATGTCAAAGGCGGGCCGCGGCGGACGCCGAACGTTGCCGTACGCGTTCACCGAACACGGCGTGGCGATGCTTGCCTCGGTGCTCAACAGCGATCGCGCCGCGCAGATGAACATCGTCATCATCCGCGCGTTCGTGAAATTGCGCGAGGTGGTGGCAAGCCACAAGGAACTGGCTCGCAAGGTCAGCCGGCTCGACGCTACGCAGAAGCGCCAGGGATCGATCATCCTGGCGGTGGTGGAAGAAATTAAGAGGTTGCAGCAAGGGCCGCCGGCGACCAGACGCCGCATTGGCTTTGTGGCTGACAACTAACATTCGCCAACACTGCGCCGTGTTTCGTGCTCCGGCTTTTGCTACTCTCATCGTTTCATGTCACACAACGACTTTAACCTGCTGGCGGCGGCGCGCCAGGAAATGATCGACCATGGTTTCGCGCCCGACTTTCCACCAGAGGCCGACCGGCAGCTTGCGGCCATCCGGCCGGGCATCCAGCCAGGCTCGGACGCAAGCTTGCGCGATCTCACCGGCCTGCTGTGGTCTTCCATCGATAACGACGATTCGCGCGATCTCGACCAGATCGAATGGGCGGAACGCACGGGCGAAGGCATCCGCGTGCTGGTGGGCGTCGCCGACGTGGATTCGCTGGTGGACAAGGGGACGCCCATCGATTGCCATGCGGCGCAGGAGACCACCACGGTCTACACCGGAGTCCGCACTTTTCCCATGCTGCCGGAGCGCCTTTCGACCGACCTGACTTCGCTGAATGAAGAGCAGGAGCGCGCGGCGGTGGTGATCGAGATGGTAGTGGCCGCCGATGGAGCGGTCGCCAAGAGCGGCATCTACCGGGCGCGCGTGCACAACTGCGCCCAACTCGCTTACAACGCGGTGGGCGCCTGGCTCGAAGGCACCGGCCCATCGCCCGCGAAAGTCGCCGCGTCCGCGGACCTCGCCGCGCAGCTCAAGTTGCAGGATGAAGCCGCCGGAATCCTGCGCGAGGCGCGCCACCGGCTGGGCGCGCTCACCTTCGACCGCTTGGAAGCGCAGCCGGTGTTCGTCGATGGCAAGGTGCAGGACATTACCGCCCGAGCCGCCAACCGGGCGGCGCACCTGATCGAAGACTTCATGATTGCGGCCAACGAAGTGATGGCGCGCACCCTCCGCGACGCCGGGGTCTCTTCGATCCGCCGCGTGGTGAAAGAGCCGGAGCGCTGGCCGCGCATTGTGGAGCTGGCGAAGCAATACGGCGATACGCTGCCCGCCACGCCCGATCCGGGGGCGCTCAACGCTTTCCTCCTGCGCCGCAAAGCGGCCGACCCGGTACACTATGCCGATGTCTCGCTTTCGGTGCTGAAGCTGATGGGGCCCGGCGAGTACGTGCTGATGCGGCCGGGCGATCCGCCGCAGGGACACTTCGGCCTCGCCGCGCATGACTACACGCATTCGACGGCGCCCAACCGCCGCTTCGCCGACGTCGTGACTCAGCGCCTCATCAAGGCGCACGCGGCCGGGACCAAGGTAGGTTACGCGGACGACGAACTGGATGGGATCGCGAAGAACTGCACTCTGAAAGAGGATGCCGCGCGCAAGGTGGAGCGCGCCATGACCAAGCGCATGGCGGCGGTGGCGCTGCAGCACCGAATCGGCGAGAATTTTCAGGCGGTGGTGACCGGCAACACGCCCAAAGGCGTCTTCGTGAGGATTTTCAATCCGCCGGTGGAAGGCAGGCTGATGCGCGGTGAGCATGGGCTCGACGTGGGCGACCGCCTGCGCGTGACGCTGTTGAGCACCGACCCGCAGCGCGGCTTTTTGGATTTCGGTAGAGTATCTTAAATGGACGACAAAACCGCTCTGCTACGACACACGCTGGCGACGCTGGCCTACCGTGGAGGCAAGGCGCTGCGCGGGGCGCCGGCCGAATTCGCCGCGTTTCGCATAGGGGAACCGCCGCGCACGCCGGGGCAAATCCTGGCGCACATCGGCGATCTGCTGGATTGGGCGCTCTCGATGGCCAATGGCGAGCAGGCTTGGCACGATTCGCCGCCGCTCGCCTGGGAGCAGGGCACAGCGCGCTTTTTTGCCGCGCTCGAAGCCTTCGACCGGCGTCTGGCTTCCGATCAACCGCCGGCGTGTTCGGCCGAAAAGCTGTTCCAGGGCCCGATTGCCGATGCGCTGACTCACGTCGGCCAGATCGCCATGTTGCGCCGCCTGGCCGGCTGCCCGATGCACGGCGAGAATTATTTCCTGTCCGACATCGTCGCCGGCCGCGTGGGCGCCCAGCAGGTAGAGCCGGTGGCGGAGTTCTAGGCCACTCACCGCGAGATTCGGTTTCGCCTTGACACCTCTCCCTCACGGTCCCGGCTCCGATGCTTTTCAGAGGTGCGACGGTGAGGGAGCCAGTGACCTGGCCTGAAGGGCGGTCAGGAAATAGCCAGCGCTACGCTCTGGGCCGCTCGCGCCTGCCGCCACATCTCGATATAGGGCGCCAGGTCCCGCATCATGCCGGCGAATCCGTCGAGCGTCAGTGACTGCGCGCCGTCACTGACGGCCTTTTCCGGATACGGGTGCACTTCCACGATCAACCCGTCTGCTCCTATGGCCACGCCGGCGCGCGCCAGCGCAGGCACCAGGCTGCGCTTGCCGGTGGCGTGGCTGGGGTCGAGAACCACCGGCAGGTGCGTCAGCTCGTTCAATACCGGCACGGCGGTGATGTCGCAGGTATTGCGCGTAGCGGTTTCAAAAGTGCGGATACCGCGCTCGCACAGAATCACGTTCGGGTTGCCGTGCGCCACGATGTACTCGGCCGACATCAGCAGTTCCTTGATGGTGGAGCTCATGCCGCGCTTGAGCAGCACCGGCCGGCCGCAGCCGCCGAGCGATTTCAGCAGCGCGAAATTCTGCATGTTGCGCGCGCCTACCTGCATGCAGTCGGCGTACTCCGCCACCAGCTCCACATCGCTGTCGCTCATCACTTCGGTGACGATGCCCAGCCCGGTGGCTTCCTTCGCCTTGCGCAGCAGCTTCAACCCCTCGAGTTCCATCCCCTGAAAATCGTAGGGCGAGGTGCGCGGCTTGAACGCTCCGCCGCGCAGTACGCGGGCGCCCGCGGCAGCGACGCCTTCCGCCGTCTGCATGATCTGCTTTTCGCTTTCCACCGAACACGGCCCGGCCATTACGATCAATTCGGCACCGCCGATTTCAACCCCGTTCAGCTTGATGGCGCTGCGTTCTTTTTTGAATTCGCGGCTGACGAACTTGTACGGCGCCGAAATGCGCACCGCCGTCTCCACGCCCGGCGTGGCCTCGAGCGATTCCAGGCAGGCCGTGACGTCGCCAACCCCCACTACGCCTATCACCACCCGCTCCTCGCCCACAATCGAGTGGACCTTGTATCCGAATTCCTGGATACGCTCGCAAACGTGCTCGATTTCTTCCTTGGTGGCGTGCTGCCGCATCGAAATGACCATCGTCGTTGCCCTCTAAAACAAAAATGCCCGCTCCTTGGAGCGGGCCGGTTTCGAAAATCCATCAACGCCTGACGCAACCAACGCCGCTCTACCGGATCTGGCTAAACCAGAACCGGCCGCTAAACGAGCTGGCGTAATAGCGTGACATCGAAGTTTCACTCTACACTAAGTGGCCGGGGCGGAGCAAGCGAAGGGCGGAGCAACGGCAGCCGATCTCCGTAGGGGCCGGGCATGCCCGGCCCGCCGTCGCACGCGGGCACACTACCCCGGGCATGCGCATGCCCGGCCCGGCCCGCCGCCGCAGCCGGTTATAATTTCGTGTTGACACCGAAAACCGCATTCCTTTTTCCTGGCCAGGGGTCGCAGTACGCCGGCATGGGCAAGTCGCTCGCCGATCGGTTTCCCGCGGCGCGGCGCACTTTCGAGGAAGCCGACGATGCGCTCGGCTTCGCCCTTTCGCGCCTCTGCTTCGAAGGCCCCGACGATCAGCTCAAGCTCACCGAGAACCAGCAGCCCGCGTTGCTCACGGTCTCCGTGGCCGCCTGCGCCGTACTCCGCGAGCGCGGCATTGTCCCCGATTTTGTGGCCGGCCACAGCCTGGGCGAATACGCCGCGCTGGTGGCTGCGCAAAGCCTCCGCTTCGGCGACGCCGTCCGCCTGGTCCGCCATCGCGGCCGCTACATGCAGGAGGCCGTGCCTCCGGGTGTGGGCGCCATGGCCGCCATCCTCCGATTGCCGGAAGGCAAGCTGGATGCGATTCTCGCCGAAGCCGCGCAGGGCGAGGTGGTCAGCGCCGCCAATTTCAATTCGCCGGACCAGGTGGTGATCGCCGGCCACGCCGCCGCCGTCGAGCGTGCCATGGCGCTCGCCAAAGCCGCCGGCGCGCGCCGCGCCGTGCCCCTGCCGGTGAGTGCGCCATTCCATTGCGCCCTCATGAAGCCCGCCCAGGAGCGGCTGCGCGCCGATCTGGATGCGACCGAATTCGCCGATCTCGCCTGCCCGCTGGTCAACAACTGGCAGGCACGCGAGATCCGCACCGGCGCCGAAGCTCGCGAGGGCCTCTATCAACAGGTGCCAAACCCCGTGCGCTGGGTGGAAAGCGTGCGCCTGCTGGCCTCGAGCGGCGTGGAGCGCGCCTTTGAGGTCGGGGCCGGCTCGGTGCTGGGCGGCCTGGTGCGCGCCATCGCGCCTGGCATCACCGTCGCCAAAGCCGGCGAAGCGGCCGATTTCGAGACCATCGACACGTAAAGAATCACGGCCACAGATGAACACAGATAAGAAATTGAAGGCCTTGGTTTCTTGTTCTCCTATCTGCGTTCATCTGTGTTCATCAGTGGCTCGATATCTGCGGCGGCCCTACTCCAACCCCGCTTGCGCCAGCATGGCCAGAAACTGCCGCTGGGTTCGCATGTCGATTGCCTGCGCTACCAGCTTGCCCTCGCGATCGTACACGAAGCTCTTCGGGATGCCTTCCACCTGGAACATCTCGTTCACCTTCCGCCCCGGATCGAGCAGAATCGTGTAGCTGATCTGGTGCTCGGTAATGAACGGCTTTACCTTCGCGGCGTCTTCGTCGGAGATCGCGAGAATCACCAGCCCGCGCGGCGAGAACCACCGATATAGCGCCTCCAGGTCGGGCATCTCTTTGCGGCAGGGCGGGCACCAGGTGGCCCAGAAATTCACCAGCACCACTTTGCCGCGCAGGTTCTGCAAGGTCCAGCCTTTTCCCGTCAGGTCGGTGAGCGTGAAGTCCGCGGCCTGGCGGCGCTGGTCGTCGGCTTCCAGCTTGCTCATGGCGGCGGCGAACTGCGGGCTGTCCGATGATGCCTGAATATGCTCATACCTCACGAGCTGCGCCAGCGTCACATACGCCATGTCGGGCTCGCCGTGCTTCTCCGCAGGCGGCTGCTCCTTCAGCGCCTGTGCCAGTGTGGTCGCCACCTCTTGCAAGGTGTCGTGGCCCGGGTCGCCTTCGGTGGCCAGGTTGGCGAGCTGATCGGCCAGCAATTCTTTGTGTGAAGCCGCGGCCAATTGACGAATCTGTAGCGCGAGCTGCAGGGTCGCTTTCGCCCGGTCGCTATCGCTCAGGCTGCGCAGGCTGCGCAGTTGCTGAACGACCGGCTTCTCTGCGTCACTCCAGGCAATGCGGTTCTGCGCCGCCAGCGTGAGCGGACCGGCGAACAGCGCGGCTACAACCGGCAGCGCAGCCCACGACCTGATGCGGCATCCAAGAGCTTTCATAGGCCAATGGTACCGCCCGCTTGGCTCTACAGTTACAGCACGGTATTTCTTGGTAGCGCCGGCGGTCTTTTGCCGCCGGTTCTTGGCGAACAGACAACCGTGCCCCGAAACGCCGAACCTTCTCGAGAAGCGGAACGCACGCTAATGTTTATGTGCGCCCGCAAGCGGGCGTTGGCAGGTTGAAACCTGCCCCACCTATTTCCGCGCGGGCACTGCTTGGTCCAGCGCCAGGTTCAGTTCCAGCACGTTGACGCGCGGTTCGCCGAAGAGGCCGTATTGGCGGCCTTCGGTGTGGGCGGCCACAAGCTGCCGAACCGACTCCGCGCTCATGCCACGCGCGGCGGCCACGCGCGCCACTTGCACCTCGGCCGAAGCCGGGCTGATGTCCGGGTCGAGGCCGCTGCCCGAAGCCGTCAGCAAATCGGCCGGAATCGGGCCTGTATAGCCGGGGTTCTCGGCGCGAAACTTCTTGACGTCGTCCCTCACACGATCCGCCAGATGCTGATTGGTCGGCCCATAGTTGGAGCCGCCCGAAGACAATCCGTCGTACCCGTTGCCGGCGGCCGAAGGGCGTCCCTGAAAATACTTGGGGCTGGTGAAACTCTGGCCGATCAGTTCCGAGCCCACCGTCTTGCCGTTGACTACCGCCAGGCTGCCGTTGGCCGCGTGCGGAAAGAGAATCTGCGCCAGGCCCGTCACCGCCAGCGGATACACCAGGCCGGTCAACACCGTCAGCAGGATGGTCGCCTTGATCGCAATGATGAGTTGTTTCATCTCGAGTCTCCGTTTACGCCAGGTGCAGCAAGCCGAGCAACTGGTCCACCAGCCAGATGCCGGGGAACGGCGCGATCACTCCGCCTACGCCGTAGATCAGCAGGTTGCGCCGCAGCAGTGAGGCCGCGCTCATCGGGCGGTACTTGACGCCGCGCAGCGCCAGCGGAATCAGCGCGACGATGATCAGCGCGTTGAAGATGACCGCCGCCAACACCGCGCTCTGCGGCGTGTGCAGCCGCATGATGTTCAACTTCGCCATCTGCGGGTAAACCACCATGAACATGGCGGGCAGAATCGCAAAGTATTTGGCGATATCGTTGGCGATGGAAAACGTGGTCAGCGCGCCGCGCGTCATCAGCAACTGCTTGCCGATCGCCACCACTTCAATCAGCTTGGTGGGATTGCTGTCCAGGTCCACCATGTTGCCGGCTTCCTTGGCCGCCATGGTGCCGGTGTTCATGGCCAGGCCCACGTCGGCCTGCGCCAGCGCCGGAGCGTCGTTGGTGCCGTCGCCGGTCATCGCCACCAGCCGCCCGCCGGCCTGCTCCTTCTTGATCAGGTCCATTTTGTCGCGCGGCGTGGCCTGCGCCAGAAAATCGTCCACCCCGGCTTCAGCGGCGATGGCCGAAGCGGTCAGCGGATTGTCGCCGGTGATCATCACGGTGCGGATGCCCATGGCGCGCAACTGCTCGAAGCGCTCGCGCATGCCGCCCTTCACTACGTCTTTCAGGTGCACCACGCCCAGCGCGCGTCCGCCATCGGCCACCACCAGCGGCGTGCCGCCGGAGCGGGAAATCCGGTCGGTAGTTTCGGTCAGCTCGCTGCAGGCGCCGCCGCCGTGTTCCTGCACAAACTCCGTCACCGATTCCGTCGCGCCCTTGCGGATCTGGCGGCCGTCGATATCCACGCCGCTCATACGCGTCTGTGCGGTGAACGGAATGAAGTGGGCCTCGTGCTCCGCCACTTCGCGCCCGCGGATGTTGTAGCGCTGCTTGGCCAGCACCACAATCGACCGGCCCTCCGGCGTTTCGTCGGCCAGGCTCGAAAGCTGCGCCGCGTCCGCCACTTCGGCTTCCGTCACCCCGTTGAGCGGAATGAATTCCACCGCCTGCCGGTTGCCCAGGGTGATGGTGCCGGTCTTGTCCAGCAGCAGCGTGTTCACGTCGCCCGCCGCCTCCACCGCTTTGCCGCTCATGGCCAGCACATTGTGCTGCATCACCCGGTCCATGCCGGCGATGCCGATAGCCGAGAGCAGCCCGCCAATCGTGGTGGGTATCAGGCACACCAGCAGCGAAATCAGCACCGTTACCGAGGGCACCGAGCCGCTGCCGCTGGCGTGCACGCTGAAGGCCGCGAACGGCTGCAGTGTGACCACCGCCAGCAGGAACACCAGCGTCAGCCCGGCGATGACGATGTTCAGCGCGATCTCGTTCGGCGTCTTTTGCCGTTCCGCGCCTTCCACCAGCGCGATCATGCGGTCCAGAAACGTCTCGCCCGGGTTGGAGGTGATCTTCACCTTGATCCAGTCCGAGAGCACCTTGGTGCCGCCCGTCACCGCGCTGCGGTCGCCGCCCGATTCGCGAATCACCGGCGCGCTCTCGCCGGTGATGGCGGATTCGTCCACGCTGGCGATGCCATCGATCACATCGCCGTCGCCCGGAATGGTTTCGCCGGCTTCCACCAGCACCAGATCGCCCGCGCGCAGCATGGTTGCCGCCACGGTCTCCGTCTTGCCGTTGATCACCTTGCGCGCGGTGGTCTCGGTCTTGGTCTTGCGCAGCGTGTCGGCCTGCGCCTTGCCGCGGCCCTCCGCCATGGCTTCGGCGAAATTGGCGAACAGCACGGTAAACCACAGCCACAAAGTGATCTGAAAAGTGAAGCCGCCGAGGGCCGCGCCCGATGCCAGGTCGCGTGCGGCCAGGATGCTGGTCATCAGCGCGCCCACTTCCACCACGAACATCACCGGGTTCTTCATCATCAGCCGCGGGTTCAGCTTGACGAACGAATCGCCGATCGCCCGCTTCACGATCGGCGGGTCGAACAGCGGCCGGGCGCGTGCTGCCTTTTTCGGAATCAGCAAAGTCTCGTCGTTGCTCACGGGCGTTACGGTTGCGACGGGCATGTTAGCTCCACAGCCTCCCCTGCTGCATCAGGAAATGTTCCACCACCGGTCCGAGAGAAAGCGCAGGGAAGAAGGTCAGCGCTCCCACAATCAGAACCACACCGACCAGCAGCGCCACGAACAGTGGCCCGTGAGTGGGGAACGTCCCGGCCGAAACCGGCACTTGCTTCTTGGCCGCCAGGCTCCCCGCCGCCGCCAGCAACGGAATCAACATCAGGAATCGCCCGAACAGCATGGCCAGACCCAGCGTGAGGTTGAGGTACATCGTGTTGGCGTTCAGGCCGGCGAAGGCGCTGCCGTTGTTCCCCACCGCCGAAGTGTAGCCATACAGCACTTCGGAAAGCCCGTGCGGTCCGTGGTTGGTCAAGCTGCTGCCAACCGTGTTCAGGTTGATCCCCGCCGCGGCGAATCCCAGGATGCTGAACGCCAACACCATCACCGCCAGCATCATCATCTTCACTTCCTTCTGCTCGATCTTCTTGCCCAGGTACTCGGGCGTGCGCCCCACCATCAGCCCGGCGATGAACACCGCCAGAATTGCGAACAGCAGAATGCCGTATAGCCCTGAACCGACGCCGCCGAAAACCACTTCGCCCAGCTCGATGTTGACCATCGGAACCAGCCCGCCCAGCGGCGTCAGGCTGTCGTGCGCGTTGTTCACCGCGCCGCAGCTCGCGTCCGTGGTAATCACCGTGAACAATGCCGAATTGGCGATGCCGAAGCGGACGTCCTTGCCTTCCATGTTGCCGCCCGGTTGCGTCGCCGTGGCCTGGGTTTGCAGGCCCAGCTTCGCCAGCACCGGGTTGCCGCCCTGCTCGGCCGGATAGACGACGAACACGCCGCACAGGAACAGCACCGTCATCGCGGCCAGCAGCGCCCAGCCTTGGCGCGTATCGCGCACCATTTTGCCGAACGTGTAAGTCAGCCCGGCCGGGATCACGAAGATCAGCAGCATCTGGATGAAGTTGGTGAACGGCGTGGGGTTCTCATAAGGATGAGCCGAATTGGCGTTGAGGAATCCGCCGCCGTTGGTGCCAAGCAACTTGATGACTTCCTGCGAAGCGGCCGGCCCTTGCGGGATGGTCTGCACCGCGCCTTCCAGCGTCGCCGCCTTGGTGTACGGATGCAGGTTTTGAATCGCTCCCTGCGAGCACAACAGCAGCGCAACCACAATGGAAATCGGCAGCAGAATGTAAACGATGGATCGCGTGAAATCCACCCAAAAATTGCCGAGCGTCTTCGTCGAGTGCCGCGAGAAGCCGCGCACGACCGCGATGGCCACCGCCATTCCCATCGCCGCGGAAAAGAAGTTGTGGGTGGCCAGCGCCGCCATCTGAGTGAGATAGCTCATTGTGGTTTCGGGCGTGTACGACTGCCAGTTCGTGTTGGTGGTGAAACTAGCCGCCGTGTTCCAGCCCAGGTCCGCCGCCACGTTGCCCAGCCCCTGCGGATTCCACGGCAGCCACTGCTGCACCCGCATCAATAGGTACGTCAAGAGGAGGCTGACCGCGCTGAACACCAGCACGCCGCCGGCATAGCGTTTCCAGCTCTGCTCGGCTGCTTCCTCGATGCCGCAAATCCGGTAGATCAGGTTTTCGAGAGGCCGCAGCACCGGATGCAGGAACGTGCGCTCGCCTTGAAACACGCGGGCCATGTGGGCGCCCACCGGCTTCACCAGCAGCAGCAGCACGGCTACGTAAAGTCCGATTTGAAACAGTCCGTTGGATGTCATCGGCTCTCCCTCAAAAACGTTCTGGGCGCAACAGGGCGAAGAAAAGATACACCCCCAGGCCCGCCGCTACGATCAATCCCACGATGTATTCCATAGGCTTAGCTAGTCTCCTGTCTCTGAAGTTCGTCGGCGAAACGCCCGCGAGGCGATCGCACCATTGCAGGGCCTAAAGGCCATGTTTAGTAAATCCGACGCCGGCACGGCTGAAGCCGTGCCCTGATACAAAGCTCCGGAATCATGTTGCGACCCCGTGAGACAAGACACTAGAGAAGGTCGCATCCTTTCGTAAACGCCCAGGCGGCAAGGAAAAACAGAATCGTCACCAAAACGAAGATCACGTCCAGCATGGTTCACCTATTCCACATGGATCAATGCGACGTTGTGTCCGTCGCGAGCCAGGTCGCGCGCCAGGCTTTCTTCCCGCGTGCGCCAAAAATGTTTTCGCGCGCCCACCAGCACGGTTGAGTCGGGATGCATGGCGTACTCGAAGCCCTCTACCCAGCCACGTGCCATCACCACTTGCGGCTCAACCGGAAACGGGCACCGCGATGCCAGGTCCACCAGTTGCTCCACCAGGTGCGCATGTACCGCCGCCGGGCAGCCGAAGGACGCCGCATACGGCACCGAGTGTACCGCTACCAGCCGGACGCGGACATTCAGCCCCGCCGCCAGCACCGCGGCCCGCCGCAGCACCGCATCCGCCAACGCCCATTCCGTGTACGGCACGACGATCTCCAGTTCGCGCTCACCCGGTCCCGCTTGAAGCGCCCCGGGGTCGATGTGCAGCTCGCCTTGCGTCCGCATGTGTGCCTCCGCGTACAAAGAGTAGCTGGCGCGACATAAGGAAGTCGTAAAGGAAAAATCAGAATTGAATTAACCTGGAATCCTGCCGCCGAGCGCGCGACATGAAAGTGGACCTTACGTTTCAACTTGATTTTCCACATCTTCGACACGCTCCCGGCGGAGGCCGGTTGGTTCATCAACTGCGAACAACCCACCAAATCCCCTTTGCCTTTTACTTCTTAGGTCCAAAATAGGCCACCATGCCCAGCAATATGGTGGGTTGGTTCCTGGTCAGATTGCCTTGGCTATTCTCAAAGAACGATTGGCTCGACCAATCGTCGCGGAACTCCAGCCGGCTCAGCAGCCAGCCGGAGAGTTTGTATTCGCCGGTAACGGTGACTTCCTTCACCGCCTGCGCCACACCGGTCGAAAAGCCATCCGCATCGTCGAATATTTCCAAGCGGCCTGCGATCGCGGCCTTCTTGCCGAGTGCGCGCCTGAATGCCCCCGCGATGCCCGTCCATTGTGCCGAGCCCGGGCCCATGTTCTTGTTCCGGCCGTAGTCGAAATTGACGTAGAGAGCGAGATTATCGTTCGGGTTCACCTGCACCACCGAATCGATTAAGTTGCGCCATCCCGGGCTGTCCTGATCGCGCTCGGGGCCGCCATACCACACATTGGTCCAGGTCACTTTTTTCCAGGCGTAAGCACCGTTCAGGCCGATCAACTTGCCCTGGTCACCGGCGTAGACGTTGTTCCAACCGTTGACGAGTTGCACGCCGCCGGTGAAGTGCGGGCCCACCGGAAACGAGGTGCGGATGCCGAAGTGGTAATACGGAACCGCCCAGGCAAACAGCAGCGAGCGCGAATAGTTCCAATCTCCGTTGACGTCGATCACCTCGGCGCCCGCCGAGCTAACGAACTCGCCCACATCCACTTCCGCGCCCTTCCACGACTTCGGCTTGAAGTCCACATAGGCCTGCTCGAAGTACTTCATCCCTTCGGGCGCCTGGTCGGCGGCATGCGTAGCGGAGAATATCTGGCCAAACCCAACGTCCAGGTGAAAGCCGACCGGGCCCGGCGCGCGGTCAATCGTAATTTTCGCCATGTTGAGATGCAGCGTGTCGGCGCGGTAGTCGAAATTGCGCAGCCCATTCCAACCCGAAGCCGGATCGTTGAAGTTGCCGTCCACGTAGCCGTCGAGGAGGAAAGAGAAATCCATGCCGAGTTGGTGGTACGGATTGGGCGCCGCTGGCGCTGCCGGAGCCGCAGCCGTCGCGGCTTGTGCCGCCGGCGCAGGCGTTGCCGATGTCTGTGCGTCTGACGGCGTGCCGGTCTGCGCGGCTGCGATTCCAGCCATCAGACATGTTGAGACAAGTATGGTTGCCCTCGCCGCCCAAAATGCGGCGCGCTGCAGCACCGGATCCGCCACTGACCATCCCGTGTACGGCTCGACGATCTCCAGTTCGGCCTCGCCCGGCCCCGCTTCGAGCGCTCCCGCATCGATGTGCAGCTCGCCCTGAGTCCGCATTGGTGCCTCCGCGTAAAAAGAGTAACCGGCGCGGCGTAAGGAAGGCGTAAAGGAAAAATCAGAATTGAATTAACCTGGGGAGTTGGCCCGCAAGCCATGACGGCTCAAGCGGAAAGGCGGCTACACCACTGGGTCGCGTAGCGCCAGGCGGCGGGAAACCACGCTGACCCAACCGGCATTCCGGCGCGAATTCCGCGCGGTGTTCCGCCCTCAACCCGCTGCGCCGTCCAGGCGCAAGGCGCTCCCGTGCTGCCTCCGAAAGGAGCGCCATGCACCAGGCCGTTTAGGTCGAGGCGGACGTGTTGGCCGCGGTGAGTTGGGAATTGGTGGTGCTCCAGATGCCCTGTATACTGCCACCGGCGGTGATGAAAAGGGCGGCCGAAGCCAGCGCCACAAATGCCAAGAGCAGGGTGTATTCGATCAGGTCCTGGCCTTGGTCAGCCTTCCAAAACGAGTTCGGTAACGACATCGTGCTTACTCCTCGGGGTCAACGATATCAGTCGCGGGCAGCACCAACAAGTAGCCAAAGTTAACTGGGGTCCTAGGCGAGGGTTAGTACGTCTATGCTTTCCAAGGTAGATCGTACCGCAGGCTCGCCGCGAACGCGGTGCCTAGCTCCCCAAGGGCGCCGTCGCAGGACACTCGCGCCCTTTCGCCGTTCGCTACAATCAGTCTTTCCTTAACCTGTGGCCGGCCCCTCTCAATCCGCCGTTGCGAAATCTGGCTCAACCACTTTTCGATCCGTGGCGTCTAATCTCTGGAATCTCTTCATGCGGATCTATATTGGCGCCCTCTTTGTCCTCCCGGCGCTGTTCCTGCAATCCGCCTGCGCGCGCCGCGATCCGCCAAGCGTCCGAGCCGCTTCCGCTTCGGTTCCCAGTGCCTCGCCCGCTCTGCATCCGGATCGTGAAATCCGCATCACCGGCAGCATCGAGGCCATCCACTCCTCCAAGATCGTCGTGCCGCGAATCTACGGTCAGGGCGGCGCCCTCACCCTGACTTCGTTCATCACCAACGGCTCCCTTGTCCACAAAGGCGATCTTATCGCCACCTTCGATGTCACTCAGCAGTTGGACAACGTTCGCGACGCCCAGGCTAAGTTCGACGACCTGGGCCATCAAGTGGACCAAAAGCGCGCCCAAAATCACGCCGACGCCGAAAACCGCGCCTCCGGCCTCCAGCAGGCCCAGGCCGACCTTGCCAAGGCCGAGTTTGAGCTCAAGAAAGGCCCCATCCTCAGCGAAATCGATCGTCTCAAGAACGAGGAGCATGCCGCCATCGCCCGCCTCCACGTTGAGAGTCTCCAACGCTCCAACGTTTTCCACGACCAGGCCGACGCCGCCGCCCTGCGATACCTCGAGCTCCAGCACGACCGCCAGAAGGTCACCCTGGAGCGTTACCAGAACAATATTCAATCGCTCGAAATCCACGCCCCGCTGGCCGGCATGGTGGCGCACGAAATGATCTACCGTAACAACGCGCTGAGCCACGCCCAGGAGGGCGACGAGCTCTATCGCGGCCAGCCCCTGGTCAGCATCTTCGATCCCACCGAGATGGTGGTCCGCTGCACGGTCGAGGAGCCCGACGACATCGCCATCGCGGCCGGCGCCACCGCCAGCGTCTACCTCGATGCCTATCCGGATCTCATGCTGCCGGCCCACCTGGAGACCTCCAGCCCGGTCGCTTCCTCGGCCCTCGGCAGTCCCATCAAGACTTTCATCGCCCTTTTTAAGCTCGACAAAACCGACCCGCGCATCCTGCCCGACCTTTCCGCCGCCGTGGTGATCCGGCGCGCAGCGCCGTCTACGGCCGGAGGCGCCGAATGAGCCGCCCCAGGCTGCGCGTCTGGCTCACCTCGCTGGCCGTCATCGCACTGCTCGCTGCCGCGGCGCTCGGCGTCTCCCGTTTGACGCGTGTCGAGGCCAGCGTCTCCCTTCCCGTGGCGGCCGCTCGCAAAGGCGATTTTCTGGTCATCGTTCGCGCCCGCGGCGAGCTCAAGTCTGCCCGCTCGGTCACCATCTACGCCCCCATCGTCCCCTCATTGCGCATCGCGTCCCTTTCTCCCTCCGGCGAGCTGATCGCCCGCGGCCAACTCGCCGTCAAGTTCGATTCCAGCGCCTCCGAACAGCAGCTCCTGCAGAAAGAGGCTGCCTTGCGCCAGGCGCAGGCCACTCTCGACCAGGCCATCGCCCAGGCCAAAATCACCGAAGAGCAGGATAAGAGCGACCTCGCCGACTCCCGCTACACCGTCGAGAAGGCCCGCCTCGAGGCTTCCAAAACCGAAATCGTCAGCCGCATTCAGGGCGAAGAGGACAAGATCGACCTCGGCATGGCCAAGGAGAAGCTCAAGGTGGAGCAAGCCACCGTCGAGCTGCATCGGGCCTCTGACCGCGCCAAGATCGGCTCGGCCACCCGCCTGCGCGACCAGGCGCAGAACGATGTCAACATCACCCGTTCCCGCATCGGCCAAATGGAAATCCGCGCCCCCATCGCCGGCCTGCTCATTTTCCTGACCAACTATTCACAAGGTTGGATTGACGCCAAGCCATACAAGATCGGCGACAACGTTTGTGCCGGCTGCCCCATCGCGGAAATCCCCGATCTCGACACCCTCGAAATGGAAGGGAAGATCGAAGAAATCGATCGCGGCCGGATCGCCATGGGCCAAGACGCCATCGTCCACGTCGATGCCCTTCCCGAGCTTTCCCTCCCCGCCAAAATCGTCCAGATTTCGCCTCTTGCCGAGCTCAGCCGCGAGTGGCCGCCCAGCCGCAGTTTCCGCGCGCACGCGCCCATCGGCCGCGCCGCTGCCAACCTCCGCCCCGGCATGAACGCCGGCATGGATATCGTCATCAGCCGCATTCCCAACGCCATCAGTATCCCGGCCAAAGCCTTGTTTACGCGAGATGGCAAGCCCATCGTGTACCTGGCGCACAACGACCGCTATCGCGCGGCCGAAGTGCAGGTGCTGGCCCGCAACCCCGATGAGGTGGCGGTTTCCGGCATCGCCGCCGGCACGCTGGTCGCCTTGGTCGACGCCTCGCGGCAGGAGGCGAAGAAATGAAGCTGCGCCTGCTGGTTACCGCCACCGTCCTCCTCGTCCTCGGCGCCGTCGCCTGGGGCACCATGCGCTTCCTCCGCCTCTCCGCTCCGCCGTCCGCGGCCTCCCAGCTTCCCGTCACCAGGGTCAAACGCGGCCCCGTCGTCATCGCCGTCACCGCGCGCGGAGAACTGCAGGGCGGCAATTCCGAGATGCTCATCGCTCCCATGACCGGCGTCGACTCCATGCCCATCACTTATCTCCGCCAGCCCGGCGAGCTGGTCAAGGCCGGTGACGTAGTCGTCGAGTTCGATACCACCCAGCAGGAGTACAACCTGCGCGAGGCGCAAGCCGATTTCGCCGAGGCCCAACAGCAGGTCATTCAGGCCGAAGCCACCGCTAAAGCCACCGACGAGGAGGACCGCTACCAGGTCCAGTCCACCGCCTCCGATGTCAAGCTGGCCGAGCTCGAGGTCCGCCGCAATCCCCTCCTTCCTGCCATCACCGCCCGCCAGAACGATCTGGCTCTCGAAGCCGCGCGCAACCGCTCTCGCCAGGCTCTCCAGGACTTTACCAATAAAAAGGCGAACGCCCTGGCCTCCACCGCCATTCAACAGGCCGCGTTGAACAAGGCTAAAGTCACCGTCGAGACCAACCAACGCATCATCGATAGCATGACCCTCAAGGCCAAAACCTCCGGCTACGTCAACATCCAGCCCAACACGTTCACCAACATGGTGTATTGGGGCCAGTCCATGTTCCCCTTCCAGCTCGGCGACGTGGTCCGGCCCGGCATGGCGGTGGCACAGATTCCCGACTTCAACAGTTGGGAGATCAGCGCCAGCGTCGGTGAGCTTGATCGCGGCCACCTCGCGCCGGGGCAGAAGGTATCTCTTAACGTCGTCGCCCTCCCCGGCAAAACGTTCTCCGGCCACGTCAAAGCCATCGCCGGCACCGTCGGATCGCCCTGGGACCGCCACTTTGAATGCCGTATCGCCGTCGAGCATCCCGTGCCCGAGCTTCGTCCCGGTATGACCTGCAACCTGGTGATCACCGTCGAAACCATGAACAACGTCACCTGGCTGCCCTCTCAGGCGCTTTTTGACAGCGACGGCCGCGCCTTCGTCTACCTCAAGACGAAGAGCGGTTTCATGCCGCACGATGTTAAGCTCATCCGCCGCAGTGAGAGCCAGGCCGTCGTTACCGGCGTCGACGAAGGCGAAATCGTCGCCATGTCCAACCCCGACCAGCAGAACAAGACCGCACCCGGCCGCCAGGGCGCCATGAAGGCCTTGCAGCAATGATCTTCACCACCGATATCGGGCAGGCGTTCTCCAACCTGCGCGCGCAGAAAACGCGCACCCTACTCACCGCGCTCGGCATCGTCTTCGGCGTCGGCTCCGTCATCGGCATGCTCGCCATCGGCTCCGGCGCCCGCGAGGAAAGCCTCCGCTTCATCGAACAGCTCGGCGTGCGCAACGTCCTCATCGAGTCCCGGCCGGCCACCAGCCAGGAGGAATTCCAGCAGCGCCGCCGTTCCTCGCCCGGCCTCTCCGACCGCGATGTCCGCATCCTTCAAGCCAACGTTGACGCCCTGGAAACGCTCAGCCCGCGCCGCACCCTTCATCCCGCCCGCGTCCTGCCCAAGCCCTCGCAGGACCTTCCCGAGCTCTACGGCGTCCGACCTTCGTACAGCGTCATTCACAGCCTTCCCGTCACCGAAGGCCGCTTCTTCGATGCGTCCGATGACGCCGCCAGCGCCCCGGTCTGCGTGCTCGGCGAAAGCGTCAAAGTCAGCCTCCTCGGCTACGGCCCGGCCATCGGCAGGTTCATCAAGGTCAACGATTCCTGGCTGCAGGTGATCGGCGTGTTGAGCGAGCAGCTCATGGCGGGTGCCCAGAATACAGGCGGCGCCATGCAGGACCTCAACAACATCGTCTACATCCCGCTCAACACCTTCCAGTACCGGTTCTGGGACCAGTCGAGCGACATGAAGGACGATCTCGATGGCATCGATCTCCGCCTCAAGCCCGCAGCCGACTCGGTCGAAGTCGCCAAGGTCGTCACCGCGGTCCTCAACTCCACGCACCACAACGTGCAGGATTTCACCGTCACCATTCCCGCCGCCCTGCTCGCCCAGCAGCAGCGAACCCAGACCATCTTCACCTACGTGATGGTCGCCATTGCCGCCATCTCGCTGCTGGTCGGCGGCATCGGCATCATGAACATCGTGCTGGCCACCGTCCTCGAGCGCACCCGCGAGATCGGCGTCCGCCGATCCATCGGCGCCCGGCGCTTCGATATCGTCCGCCAGTTTCTCATCGAATCCGTCCTCATCTCCGTCGCCGGCGGCCTCCTCGGCATCGCCTTCGGCTTCTTCCTGGCCTGGTTGATCGCGCGCACCGCCGAATGGAAGACCATCGTCACCTCCGCCTCCGTCATCATCGCCTTCGGCGTTTCCGTGGCCGTGGGCGTTGTCTTCGGTATCTATCCCGCGATGAAAGCCTCGCGCATCAACCCGATCGACGCTCTCCGCTACGAATGAGCCATGGCGCTTTTCGAGCGCCCCGCCGGCATCGTACAAGGAAACCGCCATGGCGCACTACACTAGATAGAATGGCTCCAACCCGCGAACACCTGCATCCGCTTCTCACCATCCACCGCGATATCCAGTCGGTTCTGCGGCGCGACCCCGCGGCGCGAAACGCGCTGGAGGTGATGCTCTGCTACTCCGGGCTGCATGCCATCTGGATGTATCGTTTCACCCACTGGCTGTGGCGGCACGGATTCCGCCTGGTGGCGCGGGTGCTTTCGCAACTGACGCGGAACATCACCGGCATCGAGATACATCCGGGCGCGCGGATCGGCCCCGGTTTCTTCATCGACCACGGTATGGGGGTGGTGATCGGCGAGACGGCGGAGGTAGGGGCCGACGTCACCATCTACCACGGCGTCACTTTGGGCGGCACCAGCCTGAGCCACGGCAAGCGGCACCCGACGCTGGGCGACCGGGTGGTGGTGGGCGCCGGCGCCAAGCTGCTGGGCGCCATTGAAATCGGCGACGACTGCCGCATCGGGGCCAATTCGGTGGTGGTGAAATCGGTGCCGGCGAACTCGGTGGTAGTCGGCGTTCCGGGCCGGCCCGTGATCCGCTCCAGAGCACATTCCCCCCAGGACGACCCCGACCTGCAGCACACCATTCTCCCGGACGCGATCGGCGAGATGCTGATCACGCTGATCGCGCGCGTGGATCGGCTGGAGAAGCCCTCCGCGGCCGAAGAGCCTCCTCCACACACGCCGGCTCCGGACGCGGAAGGCCGCTGGCACGGCGAGGATTTTTCGATCTGAGCGTGCGCCGTAGGGGCCGGCCATGCCCTGGCTTGAGCCGTGCCGCAAGATGAGCCCCCTTGAGGCTTTAGGCCCTGCCGCTTTTTTCCTTGTCGGCTGTATGCATTCCCGCCGCCATGGGCCGGGCGTGGCCGGCCCCTACAATCGCTCCTGCCAACAGTTCTGAAACCTCTTGATACAAACGCTCGTTAAGCGCGGCACGGCCGTGTAGCCCCATGCCCGCGGTGGAAATGGGATCACCAATGCGCAGGACGACGTCACCGCTGCGCAGGTGGATGGAACCCATCGGCAACAGGCGGCGCATGCCGACGATCGCCATCGGCACCACCGGCACGCCCGCTTTAATGGCGATATATGCGGCGCCTTCTTTGAATTCACGCAGGCCCTTCGGGGAGCGCCCGCCCTCGGGAAACAACAGCACGGAAACGTGGCGCTGGGCCACGATGCAGGCGCCCTCGCTCATGCTCCTCAGCGAAGCTCGCGGGCTGGAACGATCCACCGGGATATGACCGGCGCGCTTCAGATGCCCGCCCAGGAAAGGAATCTTGTACAGCCCCTTCTTGGCGAAAAAGCGGAACTGAAACGGCAGATAGGCCAGCAGCGCGGGAATGTCCATGTAGCTGGCGTGATTGGCCACGAACACATACGTGGCACTTGTGTCGAGCTTTTCCAAACCGTCGGTGCGCACCCGGATGAAACTCGCCCCAAGCAGCATCCTGCCCCACATGCGCGCCAGCGCGTGCTGCGTGCGGCCGGTGCGGTCGACCAGCGATGCCAGCAGCGAGAGGGTCCCCATGACAATGGTGGCGAGCGCGATCAGGGGCGTCGAGAACAGCAGGGAGCGCAGAAAACTCATCGCTTCGCCACCAATCATAACAACTTGGCGGCGTGGACACTCCCCGCGCGAACGGGTCCTGCGCTAGAGCATGCCCGGCCCGCAAGCTTCGTACGGCGCGCGTGCGATACAGTGGAGCCAGGGTCATAGTTCGGGAGATATGCGGATATGGATATCGAACTGTTGAGGGACCTGGCGCAGCATCAGGCGTGGGCTGACGAGCAACACTGGAAAGTGCTTCATGAGAACCCCAGGCTGCTCGAGGACGCCGAGATCCGCAAGCGGCTGAACCATATGGTGACGGCCTGCGAGATGCTGCAGACGCTGGCCCGCGGCGAGGCGCCGAGCGTAGCTGGAAGGAAGGACCGGGAGTCCATGGAGGAGCTCCGCACGGCGATGGCGAATGCGCAGGACGGCCTCGTAAAGACGATAGGATCGGCGGTTCTGGAAGGTTTGATCGCACTGCCACGCGGCCCGAAGGGACCCTTTAAAGCGCCGGCAGGCGTGCTGTTGCTGCAGGCGTTGCTGCACAACCAGCATCACCGGGGCCAGAACGCGGCGCGCATGCGGGCGCTTGGGGTGGAACCGCCGATGACGGATTTCGTGGTCTGGTACGCTGCCGAACGGGCCGGGAACTGAATCCGAAGTTCGCGCAGGCCGCGCAAGGCGCTTACTGCGCTGCCCCGCGCCTCACCAGCCGGCGGCGCATCAGCAAGATCACACCTACAAGCGCCGACAGTTCGACCGCCAGGGTGGCCGGTAGCGAGGCCTCCGGTGTGCTCACGACCAGAAACTCCTGCGATGTATACCCCTTGGCCGGCGTGTAAATCGACACGTTGAGACCCGATGCCTCTCCGTTGAAGGCGTTGGCTAGAGCTTCGGTTCTCAAGGTGTTGACCGCCGTCTGCTGGGCACTCGTCAAGGGGTTACCACCGTATCCATTGATGGCGGCTGGTTCGAAGAGGGTCCATAACGCATAAGAGTATTCGCCGGCCAGGGTCGGATTCCACATATTGACTATCACCTCCTCGGCCAGTAACGCCGCCGCGTCATACTCCTGCTGAATCGTATAATACACGGGCTGAGTCGTGTAGTAATACCAATCCGGCGTGGTGAACTTTTGAGGCCCGCTCGATCCTACATCGGACAGCGAGTATTCATTCGCCTCCCAGGTGTCGCCGACCCACACATCGGTGGTAAAGTCGTCGCATATGACGTAGGTCGGTACTCCACCGATCGAAGCCACGTACGGACTAATATAGACGCCGCCCATAACCGAGCCGGTGCCAACGCCGGTGAGCGTCATCTGGACCTCGGCAATAGCGCCACTGGTGAAGAGAAGCGCTCCCGCGATTCCCCCATAAATCAGCCTGTGAGCTAATTTCATCGTCGTTCCCTCCGGTTCCCTGACCTGACGACGTGCCTCCGAACGGCTTTGTCCGTCCGTATCAAGATTAGAACCCCTTTTGAAAGGCTCGTCAATCGTACTAAATAACAATTTAAATCCGATAAGAATATAAGAAGCGGTCCTCAGCGCTGTCCTCAAAGCACTTAGCCCGCTGAAAAGTCCTGGTACTCGAAGCACTGTAACATCGTGCCGGAACCATCGCCAAGCGAATCGCTGGACTATGTTAAGTGAAGCAGCGGCGGGAACCGTTTCAGCCTGAGCGTGTATCTGCTCAGGAGCGCAAAGGGTATCTCGCCTCGCAAGCACATACTCGCGGTCAATGGAGCAAAGCCACAAAGGAAGATCGCCCGCATTTACCGAGGGCGGGTCGCTATGACCGAACCGTTGCCTGTCGTCGAAGGCGAGACCGTCTCGGATACTCGGGCCGCTGGCTTGCCTGCCGGGATCTAATGGAGCTGGCGGAGGGATTTGAACCCCCGACCCTCTGATTACAAATCAGATGCTCTACCAACTGAGCTACGCCAGCTTAAACAGAGGGACTACCGTGCATCCCCAGGATAAACCGCCGTTCCCGCCGCAGTCAACGCGCAGCGACGATGGCCAATCGGCGCGGTGGAACTGAGTCGGCGTTCCCAACTGATATGGGCAACCTCACTCCACCGCTTTTGCCGCCAGCGTCTCTACGATTGCGATATTTGGCACCAGGTCCGGCGGCAAATCATGCCGGGCCTGCAGGTACGCAGCGCTATTGAAGGAGATCCGGACCTTGCCGTCACCATCTTCCCAAACCAGCACCTTTAGCGGCAGGTCGATGGCGACGCTGGGCGAAGCGATCATGAGGGGAGTGCCGGCTTTCGGATTGCCGAAGATCAGCAGCTTGGTGGGCCGCATCTCGATGCCGGCTTTCTCCGCCTCGCCACTGTGGTCGACCAGAGCAAACAGCTTGACTCCCTTACCTTCGAGGATTGCTTGCAGCTTCTCCACGGTCCCGTTCACCGAGTAATGGCTGGCAATGGTGACGATGCCGTTCTCCGGATGCGAGTTCATTGATTTCTCCTGACGTTTTTCAAGATTTGCCTGACTGGGCTCGCGAACCGAAACCAGGTAGATCGCCATCGCCAGTCCAAGAACTGCGAGCATCACGGCAACGGCTATCGCTAAATAGGACGGACGATTCAATGCGGCTCCGCCGCGATTCAACTCCCGAACCAGACGAATGTGGCTCCAGGCGCAAACGATATTGACGACCACTCCGAGCACAATGAGCGCCGTGCCGAACCAGAACGAAGGGCCGTAGGGCCGCGCCTGGAAATCCGGCTGCCCGATCTGCAATGCCTGCAGGAACAACCCGAAGCGGGCGACCACAAAGCCGAATCCCATGAGCGCCAGACCGGTGCGAATCCATGCGAGAAATGTTCTTTCCGCAGCAAGATAATCGCTCGGGCCGCTCGTGAGTCGATCTGCCATCTCTTTACTATGCCAGTCTGCCGTCAGGATCGTAAACCGGTCGGCCGCCCACGATCTTGAGCCTGGGCCGGAGATCGGAAGTCGATCGGCGTCGGCCGTCCGTAGGGCCGCCCTCGCCCTATAGCGGCACGTGCAAGGTTCCCACCATCCCGGACACAGCGTCCCGGAAACCCAAGCTGAACCCGGTCGTGCCCGGCGGTGTCTTCACTCGCGCAGAAGCAGCACCACCGGCAAGCCATGAGGCCGGGCCGCCAAGGGGCGATGGGGAAGTAACTTTGTTAGAACAGACCGGGGGAACGGGCGAATCCGCATGCGGGCCTCCGCAACAGAGCTTATTTCGAAGTTTATATCACTTGGCACGGCTGAAGCCGTGCCCTGATCCTATCTCCGCGCGCTCGGAAATGTAGAAACTCGGTATCACTTGATGGTACTGGGCGTGCGTGCGTTGCGGCGGCGCTTCATAATAGAGGTTAAGGCGCCAAATGCGCAAATTGAAATGGGGGATTGGCGGCGCGGCGATCCTGATTGCGTTTCTGGGATGGCTGCGGTTTGAGCGGCCCTCGGTGGCGCCTCGGGTCTACAACATAGGTTGGAAAGATTCGCCGCCGTATCAGGTGCGCGGCGCGGATGGGCAACCCACCGGCCTGGCGGTTGACCTGGTGCGAAGGGCGGCGGAACGCCGCGGCATCCGCCTGCACTGGGTGCATTGGACGGGCAGCCCCGATTCCGCCCTACGCAGCAAGAATATGGATTTGTGGCCGCTCTTCACCGTCACACCCGAGCGCCTGCATTATTTCCACATCAGCGAACCCTACCTGGAAGCGGATTATTGCCTGCTGGTGCGCGCCGAAAGCCCTTACGTCAAGGTGCAGGACCTGGCGACAGCCACCATCGGATACGCCAATGGAGCCATCGACGCGTGGCAGCTCGAGCACTATTTGCCACACACACGCAGCCTGCCGGAGCCGTTTCGCTGGCAGGTCATGGAAGATCTGTGCCGGCAGCGCTCCGATGCTGCCTTCACGGACGCATTTACGGCGATTTCGACTCTGATGGAGAAGCCGGGCGCATGCGGGGAGCAGGCGCTGCGATGGATTGCGGCTCCGCAGATCCATTCGCGCATGGGAATCGGTTCTACGTTCGCCTCTCGCGGGGCAGCCGATGCGCTGCGCGACGAAATCGGCGGCATTGCCGAGGAAGGTAAACTGGCTCCGATTCTGGGCCAGTGGGGCTACATGTCCCAAGAACTGGAATCCATCGAAGAGCTTTTGAATGCGAGGCGGCACGAACAGCGGCTGGCGGCGGCGGCCGTGCTGTTCGCGTTTCTGTTCGTGGTGGCCTTTTGGCAGAGCGTGCGCATTATGCGGGAGAGGAATCGCACGCGCCATGCGGAGCAGGCGCTGCGCGAGACGGAGCAGAGGCTCCGGCTGATGGCCAACAACATGAAAGAGATGGTGCTGGCCTACGACATGGAGCGGAACCTCATTTTCGCCAACCCGGCGGTGGAGACGCTTACCGGTTACCGGACCGAGGAGCTGGGGAATGGCGGATTCGTCAACTGGATTCATCCGGACGACCAGGCGCGGATGCTGCCCCACTGGGAAAAGCTGTTCCAAGGACGCGCCTTTGTGGATGAAGAGTACCGCCTGGTGACCCGCAACGGCCGCACGAAGTGGGCCTCGGCCACCTGGGGCCCCATTCGCGACGAGGCCGGCGGGCAAATCGGCGTGCAGGGCAGCGAGCGCGATATTACCGACCGTAAGCTGGCCGATGTAGCGCTGCGCGAATCGGAGCGGCGCTTTCGAGGACTGCTGGAGCACGTGCAATTGGCGGCCGCGATTTTCGATATCTATGGGAATTTCGCTTTTGTCAACGACTACGCTTTGGCCATCACCGGCTGGACGCGCGAGGAATTGATGGGACGCCACGGCGCCAAGCTGCTGCCGCCGGATGAGCGCGAACGGATCCGCCAGTTGGCCGGGACCCTCTTGCAGACGGGTGAGCCTTCGCACTGGTTTGCCGAAACGCCGATCCTGACCAAGGACGGCAAGCTGCGCCGGCTGCAAGTGAACAGCGTGGTGCTGCGCGATTCCGCGGGCAAGGTGGCGGCGGTTGCATCGCTGGGCGCGGACGTCACCGAGCATCGCGCGCTGCAGGAACAGTATCTGCAATCGCAGAAACTCGAGAGCCTGGGAACGCTGGCGGGCGGGGTTGCGCACGACTTTAATAACCTGCTCACGGTGATCAACGGCTACAGCGACATCCTGCTCCGGTCGCTGGACGAGCAAGACACCGCACGGCCCGAGATCGACGAGATTCGCAAGGCGGGAGCGCGCGCGGCGGAGCTCACCCAACAGTTGCTGGCGTTCAGTCGCAGGCAGATCGCCCAGCCGCGGGCGATGGACCTGAATCGGATGATCGAGGAATCCGACAGCATGTTTCGGACCCTGCTGGGCGAAGACATCGAAGTGCTGGTGAACCTCGGCAAGCCGCTGGGGCGCGTGCTGGCGGATCCGGGCCAGATGCATCGGGTGATTATGAACCTGCTGGCCAACGCGCGCGATGCCATGCCGGCCGGCGGCAAACTGATCATCGAGACGATGAATGTCGACATCTCGAAGGGGGATCTGGCGGAGCGCCCCGAGCTGACGCCGGGCCGGTGCGTGCTGCTAATCGTGCGCGACACCGGCATAGGCATGGATGAGCCAACCCGCGTGCACCTGTTCGAACCGTTCTTCACCACCAAAGGACCGGGAAAAGGAACCGGCCTGGGTCTGCCCACCGTGTACGGCATTGTAAAGCAGAGCGGCGGGTGGATCACCGTGTGCAGCGAGGTTGGCAAAGGAGCCACGTTTAAGATCTACCTGCCGTGCATCGATACCGAACCGGCCGCCGAAGAACGGCCCGCGGCCGCCGCGGAGTCTTCCAACAGCGAGACCGTGCTGGTGGTGGAAGACCAGGACGCCGTGCGCCGCCTGACTACGTCGGTCCTGAAATCGTTGGGATACCGCGTTCTGAGCGCGGCCGATGGAGACGAGGCGCTCGCGCTGGAGGCGCTGCATGAAGGACCCATCGACCTGGTGCTGACCGATGTGGTTCTTCCCGGCATGACGGGCAAACAACTGGCGGAGCGTCTGAAGGCGTTGCGTCCCGCGGCCCGCGTGCTGTATACCTCCGGCTATCCCCGAGATGTGATTGCCGACCGCGGCGTGGTGGATCGCGACGTCGCGTATATCGCTAAGCCATACTCGCCGAAAGAGCTGGCGGCCAAGGTCCGCGAAGTGCTGGCCGGGTAGCCCTCGACCACTGCCGCCGCACGCGGCGATACACTTGGGCGAGGAGTGAATCGTGTATTGTCCCCAATGCCTGGTTGAATACCGCGACGGCTTCACCGAATGCTCGGACTGCCGTGTCACCCTGCTGGCCGGAGCGCCCCCGGAAGAGCCGCCGGACCCGTTCGACCCCACTCTCGACCTGGTCGTGGTGCTGGAGACAAACGACAGCATCCAGCTTGCCATGGCCAAAGGAGCGCTGGAGGACGCAGGCATTCCCTTCTTCGTTCTGGGCCAGATTGCCACCTTGGTCCAGGGCGTGGATGGCTTTCTCCAAAAGTGGGTCCGGGTGCAGGTGCCGCGCGACCGCGAGACGGAAGCCAGGGAACTTCTGGAGGGACTGTTCCAGGAGGAAACCAACCCCACAGGCGATGGCGGGGATGGAGCCGAGGAGCCGGGCGACAAGTCATGACGGCGCGTTCGTGTGGTGGGTTGCCGATTGGCGCGTTGCTGGTCCAGCTTGCGTTGGCGGCCTGCGCCGGCGCCCAGCAGACGCCGCTGCGGTCGCCCTGGGATTCCCACGAGGTGACCCTGACGGATACGCCATGGAGTTGCCCGGCGGTCCCGCGGCTCCCCCATGATTTTGCCACCAACTCCTACTACATCGATGCGCACCACTCGGTCACCGATCCGGCATTGAAGAAACGCTACGTGGATTCGGTGGCGCCCATCGAAAGCTTCTCCCGCGCCGTGGTGAAGGCCGCCGATGCATATCGGACGAAGGGGAGCCGCAGCGCGGCAGAGTGCGTGGCCACGCTGCTGGCTGCGGCCGCGGAGCAGAAGGCTTTGACCGGAGACATAGGCGGTCATCAGGCGTCCTACGTGCAAGGCTGGAACTTGGGGTCGTGGGCCGTCGGCTGGCTCAAAGTGCGCGGCAGCGGTGTCGCGTCTCCGGCGCAGGCGGCTGCAGTTCCGGCCTGGCTCAAGAAACTGGCGGAAGAGAATCGCGGCTATTACGAGAAGAAGCGGCATCAAAATGGCCCAAACGATGCCGATAATAACCACCTGTACTGGGCCGGCTTCGCCATCTCCGCCGCGGCCGTCGCCAGTGACGATCACCGGCTCATGCAATGGGGCATGGATGCGTACCGGCACGGTGCCAGAGATATCCGCGACGACGGGACGCTGCCGATGGAGATGGCTCGCGGGCAAATGGCGCTGCACTATCACCTCTACGCCCTCGCCCCGCTGGTGCTGCTGGCCGAGCTCGGCGAAGCGAATGGCGTGGACCTCTACGCCGAGCGCGATTACGCCATCCGGCGCCTGGTGGCGCGCTCGATCAGCGGCCTCGAGGACCCCACTTTCTTCGAGCGCCGCACCGGCGTCCCCCAGGTCACCACTCCTCGCATCGAAGCTTGGGAAATAGGCTGGGCACAGCCTTGGCTTCGCCGCTTCCCCGACCCGGCGATCGCGGCGCTGCTGTCGCAGGCTTCCTCGCTGAGCGACACTACGTCGGGTGGGCTGCCGCCGCCATAGCAGGCTGAATCAACTCGGCCGCATCGCCGGCGATTGCATTCCGAGGAGTGGATGGTGGGCCCTGAAGGATTTGAACCTTCGACCAACGGATTATGAGTCCGCTGCTCTAACCGCTGAGCTAAGGGCCCTGTCTTTGCAGTTCAACAACTTGGGAGGATTTAGTAAAACGTGGCTTTTGGGCTGTAATGACTTTTGCAGGGGCCCTTGAGCCGCCGGCCGCCTCCGCTTTGACTTCGGCCTTCGCCTGCTTGAACTTCACCGCGTTCAGGTCCACCAGGCGCTCGAAGGCGCGTTCCATGCCCTCGGGAGTGGGATCCACGTACCGTTGCGATACAGTGACGCTACTGTGCCCTGCAATCCGCATGATGGTGAAGGCATCCGCACCAGCTTCCCCGAGGCGAGTCAACATGGTGTGCCTTAACGAATGTATCACGAAGTCTCGGGGCAACTTCAGAGCGGTACGCACAGTGTCATGCTGATGATCTAGCGAGGTCCCGAGGATCGGCCCGTCCGGCGGATCGCCGGGAAACACCCGTGTAGATCTGGCCGCGGCCTTGCGGGCCTTCAGAACTCCCGCAGCGCGCGCCGTTAGGCTGAGATTTCGCTTAGCGTTCGTGGATTCTTCGTGGCGGATTGCGATATAGCCAAACTTCGCGCGCACGGCCGGCTGTAGGTACACATCCGACCATTGCAGCCGCCCGAGGAATCCAACGCGCACGGAATCGAACGCGCGATGCGAGGCGTCAAAGCCTTGGCGAAAGCACTACGTCGAACGAATCGCGCGCTCCTCGCCGAGCACGCGGGCCGCGGAGCGCGAGTCCGCGCGAGCACCACGGCGGGCGACTCGACAAGTCCAGATTCAGTTCACCTTGGGCCATGTTTCGGTGGGGCCACAGAAGGATACCTGAGCTGCAAGCAGCGACTCCGGAGTGCAGTGAACGACCGCGTCGGCCTGGAGCCGGAGCGCCAGCGCACCGATTGTTTCCGCTAAGCCCACTTAATGACCGCTGCTCCAGGCAATGCTCTCCAGTCCCAACCGGTTGTTGCTTCTGCGCCCTCTCCAGCCGCTGCTGCAGACAGCCGTTCCCGGCGGCGCGAGCTTGACGGACCGGTCAGCAAGCGCGAAGACTCAGTCTCGAATCGTCCTATAGATCAGAAACACGATCGAAAGTATGATGGGAACCCAACACAGAAGCTTGCGCGACGGGCATGCAGCACCGCAATCGCTACCGCAGGTTCTCGTTGAACCACTGAATCATGCGGAGCAGCACGTCTTTCTGATGCGCCGCGTCGTGGAACGCGTGTCCTTCGTTGGGGTAGACCACCATCTCCGTCTTTACACCCATTGCCTTAAGCCCGCGCCAAAATTCATAGGATTGCGGCGCCGGGCATTCGCCATCGCGCTCACCGACCACGATCAGCGTCGGGGTCTTCGCTTTCTTGATGAACTCGATGGCTGACATCTTGGCATAGACGGCCGGATCGTCGTAGACCGATGCGCCGAAATAGGGAATCATCCACGTGTCGATGGCGTTCTCGCCGTAGTAACTCTTCCAATTTGCGATTCCGGCTCCGGCCACGGCGGCCCGGAACCGATCGGTTTGCGTGACCGCGAACATCGTCATGAAGCCGCCATAGCTCCAGCCGGTGAGGCCGACGCGCTGCGGGTCCACCGGAGCGGTGCGGACCACTTCGTCAACTCCAGCGAGGATGTCGCGCAGATCGCCGCCGCCGAAATCGCGGACGTTGGCGGCGGCGAATTTCTCGCCCTGTCCGAAGCTGCCCCGCGGGTTCGGCATCAAGACGAAGTAGCCCTGTTGCGAGAGGAGCACAGGATTGTAGCCAGGCCGCGGCCACGCGGGCTTCAAAGAGGATGCGGGTCCGCCGTGCACCGCGACAATCAATGGGTATTTGCGATTCGGATCGAACTGGCGAGGATAAAGCAGCCAGCCTTGGATGCGGAACCCCTCGTTGGTCCAGTGCAGACTCTTGGCTTCGCCCCACTGCGCCTGTCGCAGCCGGTTCTCTTGCGTTACGGGCTTCCACTGGCCGGTTCGGCCGGCCCAGACTTCGGGCGGTTTCTCAAACGAGTGGCGAATCACGGCGCTCGCAGAGCCGTCGTCTGTCATGGAGATGGCCGAATCTTCGAACGGGTGGTTGAGGCTCTCGTCGCCTTGCCACAAGCGTTCGGTGCGGCCCGTGGCGGGATCGAGTTGCGAGACGGCGCTGCCGCCATCGTAGTGTTCAGCGAAGTAAAGCCGCGCCGATTTCTTGGGCCATGAGATACCGCTGGCTGACGATGCTATGTCGGGCGTTAGGTTACGAACATCGCCACCAGTGGCTGGAATCAGGAAGATGTCGCCTCCCGTCGAACCCTCGTCGCTCATCAATCCGCCGATAAACACGATCGACTTTCCATCCGGCGACCAGCACGGCGCGGCGAGTTGGCGGTCGACCGGCGGCTTATAGATGGATCGCATGGCGCCCGTTTCGGCGGAGATCGTGTAGAGTTGCGCGATCCACCAATGCGCATCGCCGTCGCCCACCGCCGCGGTAGCCGCGAAGCTGTTGCCGTCCGGCGCCCAATCGTACTCGTAGATGTACATATCGGGCGGCGAAAGCTGATGCGGCGCGCCAGTGGCGGCGTCCACGACGGTCAGCCGCTGCTCAGAGATCTGCGATTGGAGCACGCCAGATTCGGCGGGCACCGGATCGAGCGGGCCTGCCCGGTGCGGCAAGTTCTCCGTGAACAGGATCGCGATCCGCTTGCCGTCGGGAGACCATCGCGGCTGTGCCAGCAGTCCGTTGAGATGGGTTAGCTGCCGACCCGTGCCGCCGGACGCGGGCGCGACGTAGAGCTGAAGTTGTTCCTTCTTTTCGCGATCCGAGAGGAAAGCGAGCTGCCTGCCATCGGGAGACCATGCGATCGAGTCTTCCTGGTACGCAGTCTTGCCGTCTCCCGCTGAAATCCGCGTGCGGGGCGCAATGTAGATTGCCGATCGGCTCGGTACTCCGAGAGCCTCCACGTAGGCTACGTGTGAACCATCCGGCGCAATGGCGGCATCGAGGAAGTGATGCGTGGCGGCAATCTCGTTGAGCGCAGGCTCCACAGGGACAACTGCCTGCGCGTGGACCGTGAGGGCAACGAAGAAGAGTGCGGGTTTCATCGACAAACTGTGAGCTTATCAGAAGATGGTGGTGGCGCGCTCTGCCAAGGCAAGCGTTTCGCCACACCGTTGGTTGAGCGAGCCACTTCCTTCTCACGGCTAAAATCTGAACCGGCCCGGGCCAGGGACAAAGTTGTCACAGCGGCTGAACCTTGACGGGCCGCTTCCGATTGAGTTCTAACATGAACCACTGATTGATCGGTAACGATAGCCGCCGCTCCGGACCGCGGCAGGCGAACTGACGACACCAGCGAGCCAGAGCCTGCACAGCGCGGCGCGCCGAGAAACTTTTCATAGAACCGGACACACCCCTTGTCCACAGGCCGCGACTGTCGAGCGTTTCCTGATTGAGAGCAATAATTGCGCATGATTTCTGACACGATGAAACGAACGATAGGCATTGATATGGCAGGAAAGCGCGTGGGCCGCGGGCGCGACCGTCGCGATCAACGGCCAGGCGCAGGCCCGGTGTCAACCTCGGCGAGTTCTTCCGGGTCGCGCCCGTGGACGTCCGGCGATCACCCGGTGATGTACCCGCCGAAATCCTCAACCCTCGCCAGCCAGCGTGGATTTAGCAGAAATTCACCGGAGGCGCGATGCAAACACTGCATCTGA
>Ga0187848_10000368_pt1 | contig 41535 bp, 35 predicted proteins | sample June2016WEW_4_40_FD_132424 | JGI IMG/M metagenome (GOLD analysis project Ga0187848, IMG submission 132424) | Peatland microbial communities from SPRUCE experiment site at the Marcell Experimental Forest, Minnesota, USA - June2016WEW_4_40 | ecosystem: Environmental > Terrestrial > Soil >... | reverse complement strand
GGGCAGCAGAACGGTGGAGAAGTTGGTACTGGCGGCGCTGGCCATCGAGGCCGTGGGGTTCATCGCCGCGCCGCCGCTCATGTGCGGCATGATGTAGGTGAAGACGAAGAGAAACAGCAGCGGGTTCATAATGACGCGCACCAGGAACGGGACCATCTCGCGCCGCAGCACATGCAGGTCGCGCAGAAACAGCCCCGCGAAGGCTCGCGCGTAGAGCACACCCATGGATGCAGCGGGCCGATGCACTGGCTCCGGCTGATGGGTTGCGTCGATCTCCGGTCTGGTTGTTGCCATGGGCCTCTACTTCCGCAATGAACTTCGCGCGGTCCTATTCGCGCAGGTCTCGCCCGGTGAGCCGGATGAAGACCGTCTCCAGGCTGGTTTCGGTGATGGTGAGGTCGCGCAGACCATACGGGTTGCTGGCGCGAACGATCTCCGGCAGCAGGCCGTCGGCGTTGTCGGCGAAGATGAGGATTCCGCCGGGCGTGGACTCCACGCCACGCACGCCCTGCATCTGCTGTAACAGCGCGACCAGCGGTTCCGCGCTGGCTTGATTGCCGAGTTCGAGTGTGTAGACCTTCTGCGCGCCGACCGATCCTTTGAGTGCGGCGGGCGTGTCCTCCACCAGAATCCGGCCGTGGTCGATGATGGCCACGCGGTCGCAGAGCGCGTCGGCCTCCTCCATATAGTGCGTGGTCAAGACGACGGTGATTCCCTCCTCGCGCAGGCGCCGCACCGCGTCCCACATTGCGATCCGGCTCTGCGGATCGAGTCCCGCGCTGGGCTCGTCGAGAAACAGGACCTTGGGACGATGCGCAATCGCGCGGGCGATCTGCACCCGCTGCGCCAATCCGCCGGAGAGCTGCGACGGGTACGAGTCCGCCCGTTCGCTGAGGTAGAACTGCTCCAGCAGTTGCTCCGTCCGCTGCTTCGCCTCCCCGCGCGAGAGGCCGAAGTACAAACAGTGGAAGTGGATGTTCTCGTAGATCGTGCAGGCGCGGTCGAGCGTGTTGAACTGCGGCACAATGCCCATCGACCGCCGCGCCAGCGCTGGCGATTGCACCACATTCACGCCCGCAATGCGCACATGTCCCGAGGTCGGCAGGACGCGCGTTGTACAGATGCCGATGGTCGTTGTCTTGCCCGCGCCGTTGGGGCCGAGCAGGCCATACAGCTCGCCCTCGCGCACGCCCAGATCGATGCCATCCACGGCAACGACGCGCTGTCTGCCCTCATAGACCTTGCGAAGGCCCTCCACCTGGACAATGATTGCCAAACCTCTCCCCACTCGATTTCATAGTTATCGCATGATCCGATTATAGGCATCCAAGCGTCCGGTACACCACGCAGAGCTGCCGTATGGACCGGCCGCGCGCAAGTTGATCGGCATCGGGACCGGATGCAAGCACGCTGGACGGCGTAAAATTAACCCATGTCACAGGGATTGGGAACAGAATCCGTGAACAAGCAACCGACAAAGACCGCGGCATCCAGGCAAGACAAAGCAGTCGCCCACGCGCGCGAGGCCGAGCGCAAGCGGCAACGTCAGGCACTCGAACTCCAGCGCGAACGCATCCTCTCCGAGCGCACCGCCAGCCCGCACCGGCGCACCGCACTGGCCAACGCGCTGGCCGACATCGAGGAAAAACTCGCCGAACTCGGCTGGACGGTTCACCTGTAAGAATGGCCGTTCGGGCCTGGAGAGTTACAGATTCCGTCGTTGCGGTTGCAAAGAATGCTGTCACGACAAGAACGCAGTGGTTTGCCACGCTGCTTTTTTTCGCTCCGCCCAGCAACAACTTAGCCGTGGCGGTGAAAAACTGTTGAGTTGGCCTGGTCGATCGTGGTCAGCACAATGCTGTGAATGTTCACATGGGTTGGCCTGCTCGCCGCCCAGACGATCGCATCCGCGATGTCCTCCGGCTTGAGCGGCGTGATCTTCTCGTAGACCTTTGCCGCGCGCTCCTCATCGCCGCGAAACCGCACCCGGCTGAACTCCGTCTCCACCATCCCCGGATCGACCGACGTGACCCGCACCGCAGTACCCATCAGGTCGATCTTGAGACCCTCGCTGATGGCCTTCTCTGCTGCCTTCGTCGCGCAGTAGACCGCCCCATTCGCGTACGTGAGGTGCCCAGCGGTCGAGCCCAGGTTGATGACGTGCCCTGCGTTCCGCGCCACCATTCCGGGAACCACTGCTCGGGTGACCGCGAGCAGCCCCTTCACGTTGGTGTCGATCATCTCGTCCCAGTTCTCCGGGTCGTCCTCGTACAGTCTGCTCAGCCCGCGGCTGAGGCCGGCGTTGTTGACCAGAACGTCGATGGCCTTCCAATCCTCCGGCAGGCCCGCGATGGCCGCATCGACTGCTGCATGATCGCGCACATCCAGCCGGAAGAGCGAAACGGCCGCGGCGCCAGCCGCAATTAGCGGCGCTTCCAACTCCTGCAACAGCTCCAGACGCCGCGCACACAGCAGCAGCCGCGCTCCCGCGCTGGCAAACGCAAATGCCGTAGCTCGGCCAATCCCCGAACTCGCCCCGGTAATCAGAACAACCTTGCCTTCGAGATATCTCATCCTTCTCTTATAAACGAGAGCGCTTCCACCCGCATCGGCAACGCGGAGAGGGCAGAACGCAAAGGAAGCCGCACAGGGCGGCCTCCTCAATGGAAAACGATGAATTGTCTGTGCCTCTGCTGCAACTCGGATGCGGGCGCTCCCCAGTCTCGATTCTGAGACCTGGGGTCACTGCGTTATGCGTTGTGCAACGGCGACGCCGAGTGGCGCTGCACAAAGTGGTACGGTGGCCAGGGGCCGGACAACTGCATCCGGCACTCCTTCATCTCCAGCGTCGCCGACGAGTACTTGTTCTGGTAGCGCTCCACTGTCTTGTTGTCAATCAGGTGGGCGATGTCCAGCAGCATCTTGCCCGAATCCGTCCGCTTGCAGGTGATCTCCTCGGCGAGCGGCAGGAACATGCGATGCATTTGCACCGACAGGGCGCGGGCCCGCGACTGGCGCTCCCGCTGCCGGGCCGCGCTCTCACGCAGGCTGGTCAGATACTGCTGGCCGACCGTCATGTTGCGCTCGGCGTTGCCCGGACAGGTGTCGTCCATCAGCACCTTCAGGTGCATCTCCGCCTTGCCGCGCAGCCGCTCCACATTGGCCGTGAAGTGCCTCTGGTTGGAGCGAACCGACCGGCGCAGCGCGTCGTCGTCCGCAAAGGTGGTGCCAAAGCGGAAGGGAAGCACGGTGGAGAGCTTAAAGCAGTCCGCAATCACGCGGGCGTGGTCCTTGGCTGCGTTCTGGTCCATCCGGGCCGCGTCTTCCGGCGTGTGTTCGGAGACGATGACGGCGAGGTCACTTGCAGGAAAGAGAAAGGTCTGGTTGCCAAAGAGACCGGAGACTCCAACCAGTGGCATCGGTCGGCGATGACGGCAAAGCTCAGGAAATGCGTTACGTTCTGCAATGCAGTAGGCGTACCAAGTCATTGTTTCGTCACTCCAAAGCGCGCTGCTATTCAAACCCCTCACCTGTGGATAAGGGTGATTTTGAACTCATACTTACCTGTCCGGGAATTGTCCGAGCGATTCGGGCCATATCCGGCTACAACCTGTTCTTACAGTCCAGCAGTGCGTGATTGAGCATTTATTACGGGATCGAATCGGATAGTAAGCTCATCGCTTGACGATTGGCAAGGCCAATCTTCGAGGAATGCGCACGCTGGGTTGGCGGCAAATTCCTTGTCTTCATAAACATGAATTGTCACGCGCAGCTGGCGGAAGAGATGCGTCAGAAGGTCTATCCCTATATCGCAACAGGCGGTTGAAAGCACAGCATCTCCTCGCGGCCTCGCATGGCCTTCATGCGATTGACCTGCGACATGGATTCCATGCGCGACCAGGGGCATCCGCCGGTGCTACCCTTGACGTATCCCCATGAATCGCAAAGAGACGCCAAAACCGCCCGCCCAATCGCTGCCGGAATCGCCCGCTCAGCCAGCCACAGGAGCCTCTGCCAGCAATCTTCCCAAGGCCTACGACCCCCACCTCATCGAGCAGCGCTGGGCCGAGTACTGGGTGCGCGAGCAGCTGTTTGACGTACCGACACCAAAGACAGGTGAAGAAGCGGGTGCCCCACAACTTGATTCCGAGAGGCGGGATTCAAAGCGCTTTACTCAACTGCTGCCTCCGCCCAACGTCACCGGACGCCTGCACATGGGTCACATGCTCAACCAGACGGAGATGGACATCCTCACCCGCTGGCACCGCATGAGCGGCCAAACCTCGCTGTGGGTTCCCGGTACCGATCACGCTGGCATCGCCACGCAGATTATGGTAGAGCGCCAGATAGCCACGGAAGGCTCATCCTGGCAGCAGTTGGGCCGGGATGCGTTTACAGCCCGTGTCTGGGAGTGGAAGCGCCAGTACGGCTCCGCCATCACCGACCAGATGCGCCGCCTCGGCGCATCCGTCGATTGGTCGCGCGAGTACTTCACCATGGACGACCACCTCAACGTCGCGGTCAAGGAAGCCTTCGTCCGGCTGTATGAGCAAGGGCTGATCTATCGCGGCAGCTACATCGTCAACTGGGACCCCATCCAGCAGACCGCCGTCTCCGACCTCGAGGTCACGCACGAAGACCGCGTCGACAAGCTCTACCACATCCGCTACCCGTTTGCCGACGGCACCGGCTCCATCGTTGTTGCCACCACGCGGCCCGAGACCATGCTTGGCGACACCGCCGTAGCGGTGAACCCTGCCGACGCACGCTACACCGCCTTCATCGGCAAGGTCATCTCGCTGCCACTGAGCGCCGTCGATGGCAGCCCCAACCGCGAAATCCCCATCCTGGCCGACGAGTGGGCGCAGCCCGAGTTCGGCACCGGCGCGGTCAAGGTCACGCCCGCGCACGACCCCAACGACTTCGCCATCGGCCAGCGCCACGCACTCCCCTCACTCACCATCTTCGACACGACGGCCCACATCGACCTGTCCGGCTCGCCCTACCACGGCCTCGACCGCTTCGCCGCCCGCAAGCGCATCGTCGCCGACCTGGACGCGCTCGGCCTGCTCGCTGACATCAAGGACCACAACCTCGCCATCGCAATTTCCCAGCGCTCAGGCGCCGTCATCGAACCGCGTCTTTCGATGCAGTGGTTCCTCGCCGTAAACAAGTCGTCCAACGGTCGCGGCGACTCCATCGCGGCGGATTCCATCGCTTCGAAGGCCATCGCAGCCGTGCGCGAAGGCCACATCCATTTCACACCCGAGATGTACTCGAAGACCTACTTCGAGTGGATGACCAACATCCACGACTGGTGCATCTCTCGCCAACTGTGGTGGGGCCATCGCATCCCGGCCTGGCACTGCGCCGCCTGCCGCGCCATCACCGTCGCCCGCGAGACGCCCACCGCCTGCGCCTTCTGCGGCTCCACGCAGATCGCGCAGGAGACCGATGTCCTCGACACCTGGTTCTCCTCCGGGCTGCTTCCATTCACCGTCTTCGGCTGGCCCGGCACGACTTCAACCAACAACCAGCAACCAGCAACCAACAACCTTACCCCTGACCTTGCCGCCTTCTACCCCACCTCGCTTCTGGTCACCGGCTTCGACATCCTCTTCTTCTGGGTTGCGCGCATGATCATGCTCGGCACCCACTTCATGCTCGACGTCCCCATGCCCGACGGCAGCACGCGCAAGCTCGCTGAAGCCGTTCCCTTCAAAGAGGTCTACATCCACGCGCTCGTCCGCGATGCCGATCGCCAGAAGATGTCCAAGACCAAGGGCAACGTCATCGACCCCATCGAGATCATCGAGCGCTTCGGCACCGACGCCGTCCGCTTCACCCTGGCCAGCATGGCCTCGCCCGGCACCGACATCGCATTCAGCGAAGCCCGCACCGAGGGCAACCGTGCCTTCGCCAACAAGATCTGGAACGCCGCCCGCTTCCTCTTCATGAACCTCGACCGCGCCCGCGAAACCGGCATCGAAGTCACCCTCCCTAATCCCTCAGAGGGTGTCATCCTGAGCGACCCTGAGCGAGCGCAGCGAGTCGAAGGGGATTCGAAGGACCCCGAAGGTGCTGGCCCCGTCCATACCGCTAGTTCCTTTTCAACCTCGAACCCCGAAGCCACACCGCTAGAGACCCGCTGGATATTCTCCCGCCTCAGCTCCGTCTCTGCCGAGGTAGATCGTGCTCTCAACGACTATCGCTTCGACGAGGCAGCCAGCGCGATCTACCAATTCTTCTGGGGTGAGTTCTGTGATTGGTACCTCGAACTCGTCAAGCTTCGCCTCAACTTCGATGAACCCGACGAGAAGGCCGCAACCTCCGCAGCCCTCACCACATTCGTCCACGTCTTCGAGTCGGCGCTGCGCCTTCTCTCGCCCTTCATGCCCTTCCTCACCGAAGAGATCTGGCACGCGCTCTACAACAACGCCACCCCCGCCAAATCCATCGCCCTCACCCGCTACCCGCAAGCCTCCGACTACCCATCCGATTCCTCGTCGGTCAGTGCCATGCAGACGATTCAGGAACTCATCGCCACTGTCCGCGCGCTACGCAAGGAACTTAGCGTTCCCGACAAGGAAGCAGCACGCATTCGCTTGCACGCGACGCCAGAGATTGTTGCGCTCGCGCAATCCAACACCGACATGCTCGCCAGGCTCTGCCGCGTCAGCTCCGTCGACTCCGCCGCCGACTCCCTCACCGGTAACAACGCGCGTAGCACGTCGAGCTTCGACGTCGCCGTCCTCTATGAACGCCAGATCGACGTGCCCGCCGAACGTGAGCGCCTCGCCAAAGACCTCGCCAAATACGAAAAAGGCCTCGCCGCCGCCGAACGCCAACTCGGCAACGATTCCTTCATGGCCAAGGCCCCCGCCCACATCGTCGAAGGCCTGCGCAAGCAAGCCGTCGAAACCCGCACCCTCCACGACAAAACCAAAGCCGCCCTCGACGCGCTGCCACCCAACAACTAACAACCAACAACCTGCAACCGGCCACTCCGACGTAGAATCGAAGACATCATGGACTGGAAATCCCGCCGCATCACTGCACTGCTGGAAGCCGCTCTCATCGAGGACAAGGCCGCGCAGGACATCACCACTGACCTCACCATCGACCCCGGTCTGCGCGCCACCGGCACCATCGTCGCCAAGCAGAGTTGCGTCGTCGCCGGCATCGGCTGCATCTCGGCCTTCCTCAGCCTCTACGGCAAGCTCTCCACCAAGCCAGTCGGCCGCTTCGAGGTCGTCAGCCACCCGGAGATATTCGACGGCGTCCGCGTCAAAAAAGGTCAGGCCATCGCCGTCATCCGCGCCAACGCCGCCAGCATTCTTTCCACCGAGCGCGTCATCCTCAACCTGATGCAGCGCATGAGCGGCATCGCCACGCTGACCAATGAGTACGTCGCAGAGGCGGCCAAGGCGAAGTCGCCCTCCCGCATCCAGACCAAGATTCTGGACACGCGCAAAACCATCCCCGGCCTGCGCGCGCTGGATAAGTACGCCGTCAGTTGCGGCGGCGGCACCAACCACCGGCTCGATCTGCAGGACGGAATCCTGATCAAGAACAACCACATCACGCTGGGCGGCGGGCTGCCTGCGATGCTCGCTCGCGCCCTCGCCGGACGCAAACCCGGCCAGATCGTTCAGGTCGAGGTTCGCACTCCAGCCGAACTAGAGCAGGCAATCGCCGGCGGCGCGGAGTCCATCCTGCTCGACAACATGACCCCCAAAGAGGTGAAGAAGGCGGTGAAGCAGGTGCGCAAAGCGCTTCCCAAGGCCACCATCGAGACCTCCGGCAGCGTGAACCTCAAGACCGTCCGCGACTACGCGAAGACCGGCGTCGACTTCATCTCCGTCGGCGCGCTCACCCACTCCGCCACCGCCGTCGACCTCAGCATGAAGATCACCGCTAACCTCCTCTGAGCCGACCTCTCATGCCGACAGATCCCTTCGACCTTCGCGCAGTGGAGCAAGCCATAGCCAACACTGAATTCGCTGGCCATCTGATGCACTTCCACTCGGTCGCTTCGACCAACGACCTCGCGCTTGAGGCAACGAAGGCCGGCGCGCGCCACGGCGTCTGGATCGCCGACGCGCAGACCACAGGTCGGGGCCGCGGCAGCCACGCGTGGTACTCCGCAGCGGGCACTCCACTGGAGCCAGCCGGCCTCTACATGACCGCGCTCATCGCACCGCCGGTCGCAATGCAGCACGCCCTCAGCCTCTCGCTCACCACCGCCATCGCCGTGCAGTCGGCCATCTCGTCCGTCGCGGGATTCCGCCGTCGCGACCAGATCGACATCCGTTGGCCCAACGACCTCCTCCTCAACGCCCGCAAGTGCGGCGGTATCCTCATCGAGACCGCATCCAACCCCGCAACGCCCACGCAGCCCGTCACCCTTCGCTACGCCGTCATCGGCATTGGGATCAACGTCAACCACACCAGCTTTCCGCCAGAGATTGATGCAGGTGCGACCTCGCTGCGTCGAGAGCTGCCCGACCTGTCGCAGCCATTGCGCCGCGAGCCACTCACCGCCGCAATCCTCCTCGCCCTCGACCAAGAGATTCGCCGACTCACCTCGAATCTCGAACCTCGAACCTCGAACCTCACCCCATTCAGCTCCTGGATCTCCGGAAAGCGCGTCCGTGTCGAGGAGCGCAACGACGATCCCGGCGGCTATACTGGCATTACCGCAGGCCTCGACCGCAGCGGCTTTCTCCTCGTCAATGGAGACGACGGCCAGCTCCACACTGTTCTCTCCGGCGGCCTCCGCGAACCTTGACCGCGCGTTTTCAAACTGCAACTCGCAACCTGCAACTGACAACTTCCCCATGCTCCTCGCCATCGATGTAGGCAACACTAACACGGTTCTCGGTCTCTACCGCCTGGCCACGCCGCAGGCTCCCGCCGCGCTGCTCGCCGACTGGCGCATCGCTACGCATCGCAACCCCACCATCGACGAGCTTGGCATCCTCTTCCGCGACCTCTTCGCTCTTCGCTCGATGGAGATCGCGCAGGTCACCGGCATTGTCATCTCCTCGGTGGTCCCGCCGCTCGACTCTACCCTCCGCCGTGCCGCCGAAATTTACTGCCACGTCAAGCCGATTTTCGTCGAGCCCGGCACCCGCACCGGCCTGCCCGTCCTCACCGACAATCCCGCCGAGGTCGGCGCCGACCGCATCGTCAACTGCGTCGCCGCCTACGAGTTCTTCAAAGACCCGGCTAACTTCAAAGACCCGCTCCCTGCCAAAGACTCAGCCCATCCGCCCGTCATCGTCGTGGACTTCGGCACCGCGACCACCTTCGACGCGATCTCCGCCAAGGGCGAGTTCCTCGGCGGAGCCATCGCCCCGGGGCTCGGCATCTCCGCCGACGCGCTCTTCACCCGCGCCGCCCGCCTGCCCCGCGTCGACATTCGCAAGCCCGCCAAGGTCATCGGCACCGGCACCGTGGACAACCTGCAGATCGGCCTCTACTACGGCTACATCGGGCTGGTCGACGGCATCCTCGAACGCATGATCGCCGAGCTCGGCACGGACACCCGCACCATCGCCACCGGAGGCCTCGCCCGCCTCATCGCCAGCGGCTCCAAATACATCCGCCAGGTCGACGAGTTGCTCACCCTCACCGGCCTCCGCCTCATCTACGAGCGCAACCAGGACCACCATAACCGCCCCCGACACCTGAAGCCCCAGAGTAAAGAGACCTAGGGCACTCTATGCCGTGACACTACTTGTTGCGACTCACTGCCAGGTGGGTAGCTTCTTCGGAGCGAGAAAAAGTTCACAACCGCCGCAAGATTGCGAATGTGCCAACGACAGACGCCGCGCCTCAGGCGCCGCTTCTGCCCCGGGCGTGAAAAAATGCAGACCAGAATGGATACGATCCGCCAATCAGTAATGCGACGACGGCGCTTCCAATCGGTACAGAACCGGATTTAAGAAAGTGAACGCAGCCATAGATCACAAGCGGGAGATATAAGACCACCCCAGTGACCATTCCCGGAGAGTAACTGCTGCCTCTGACTGCCGCCCAAAGATGCCATAGGCCATTGGAGGCTAAGATAGCCGAGACTGCGATCCAATAGGCAACGCCGAAGGACGTACTGGTAGCAAGGGCAGCATTGACGCAGACAGAGAGAAGAATCACATTGACGATGACCAGAAAGCGTGGCGTGATGCTGGAGACTGATGGTTCCCTATACCGCCGATACCAGCTCATGAATCCGCCTGGCCAAACGAACTCCTCAAAGATGTGGGCGGCTGCCGCTGCCAGAGGTGCCCAAAGAAGCCATTGCGGGTGACTCTCGGGTAAAGTCAATGTTGTAGTCCTCCGAATTGAAGCTAAGGTGGTTCGCGAGACAGAGCAGTGACGAATGTCACGCATGCGGGAGGTTGCCAATCATCAGCAGTGCCGCATACTCCCCGCCTTTTCCAGCAACCAACAAACAGCAACTACCAACCGTCTTTATGAACTACTTCAACTACTTCACCGAAATCGAGACCCGTTTTCAGCAGCGCCGCGGCTCGCTGCTCATGCTCTCCACGCTCGACTGGGCGCTGATCGAGACATGGCGCGAGGCGGGCGTGCCGCTCAAAGCCGTCCTGCGTGGCATCGACGCGGCTTTCGATAAGCACGACGCCCAGTCTCTCCGCAGCACGCGCCGCCAACGCTCGGTCAACAGTCTCGCCTGGTGCGCGCAGGCCGTCCTCGAAGCAGTCGAGCGGTCGAAGGAGGCGGCCATCGGCACCGCGCCCACCCAACCCGCCGAAACGCGCGAATCTGGCTTCGAGACTGCCCGCGTCCGTTGCTACCTCGAACGCAACGCATTGCTTCTCACGCAAGCCGCCACCAATCTCGCGCCGCCCGCCAGCACCGCCGCCAATGAAGCCGCCAAGCGCCTTGGCGAACTCGCCGTCCTGGAAGAAACGGCCTCGAACCTCGAACCTCGAACCTTGGACCTCGAAGACCTCGACCGCACCCTCACCGTCCTCGAAGAGAAGCTCTTTGCCGCGCTTCTCACCTCGACACCGGAGGCCCAACTTGTTGCGCTGCGCGAACAGGCCGCGCGCGAGCTTGCCCCCTATCGCGGGCGGATGCAGGCCGTCCAGATCAGGCAGGTGCAGCAGCAGTTCCTCCAGAAGCGCCTGCTCGAAGCCCACTCGCTGCCGCGCCTCAGCCTCTTCTACATGCCCCACGAGGAACAGGCCTGAGATGCCGGAACCTCGAACCTTGAACCCCGAACCCCGAACCTCGATTCCCCCATGCCCGCACTTCGGCCCATGCGGCGGATGCCAGCTCCAGCATCTCACCTACGCGGCACAACTCAGCAATAAAGCCGCTCAGCTTCGTGGGCTGCTCGAAGCAACCGGCATCGCGCTGCCCGAACTTCAGATCCACCCATCGCCGCCGCTGGCCTACCGCAATCGCATCCGCCTCACCCTCGCCGAGGTCGACGGCCAGTTGCGCGCAGGCTACATCCGCAGTCTGACCGACCACGGAGCCGGACGCCCCATAGCCTTCCCCGAGAATACCGAACGGTCTAGTTTCTCAGCCGTGGGTCTTGAAGGCGTCGAAACACTCAACTCGGTCTCCATACCATCCGGTACCTTCTTTCTCCCCATCCGCGAGTGTCCCATCGCCGCACCAATCCTCTGGCGCGCCACCGACGCCTTCCTCGCGCTGCTCAACCAGCAATCCGCTATCTGGCTCCGTAATCCCCACCATATCCCAGACCAGCTCGAACTCTTCACCTCCGCCGACGAGTCTAGCCTCCAATTCACCTTCTACCTACGCACCGCCGCCAAGACCCTCCCCAAAAAACTCGCTGCCAACTTCACCGTCCTCTGCGAAGCCCTCCGCACCCGCATCACCGAACTCGCGGGAGCAGGAATCTCTCTGCTTCCCGCGCACTCCAGGCAGCGCAGCCGCCGCGCCGAGCAGCCTCGTCCAGGTCCGACTTGGGGCAGCCCCGGCCTCAATTACTCCATCCCTCTGCCTTTACCAGCGAGCCAAGTCCCAGCTTCCCATTCGCAACCTGCAACCCGCAACCCGCAACCGACAACCTGCTGGGTGCCGCGCGGGGCCTTCTTCCAGGTCAACCGCTTCCTGCTGCCTGAACTTCTTGCACTCGTCGCGGCGAACCGCACCGGCGGACTCGACCGATCTCGCGGTGACAGCCAACAGGGAGACGACACTTCGCGTGGTTTTCTCTCAAGGAAAACCACACTGCAATCCGGATCATCGGAGCCACTTATACGCGGGACCGGTATCGCCTTCGACCTTTACGCCGGAGTCGGCCTCTTCTCCCGCGCGCTCGCCACGCAGTTCGCCCAGGTCACTGCCGTCGAGATCGCCGAGTCCGCCATCAGCGCTCTCGCCGCAACCAAACTCACAAACCTCCGCGCCGTCAAAGCCACCATGCTCGACTTCCTCCGCGCCGCCGTCCTCGAGCACGAGCGTCCCGACCTCGTTGTCCTCGATCCACCTCGTTCCGGAGCAGGCCCTGAGGTCTGCACGCTGCTTGCTCGCATCGCCGCGCCCACGCTGGTCTATGTCTCCTGCTCGCCCGAAACCCTGCCCACCGATCTCAAAACTCTCACCGCCTCGGGCTACACCCTCGCCAAGCTGCACCTCTTCGACCTCTTCCCCCAGACCACCCACATCGAAACCGTCGCCATACTCACACGCTAAAAAAATTGCGCCACTGCTCGCCCCAATGTGACAAAGTTGTGAGGAAAGAAAGGTGACCTGTTGCGGCAATTCTCTAGCGGTTCCACGTTCGGTTCCAGACCCGAAACAGAAGACGAGTTCGAGCGCCGCTTCTGGCCCCGGTTCCCGCGCGTCGAACCCCTTCGTCTGCGCCGGGCACCGCTGCTTGCAGCCGCACTCTGCTTCGCCCTCGGCGAGTCCCTCGGCAAAATCCCGCCGCCAACCACGCGACCCACTATTCTTCTCCTGCTGGCCGCAATCGCACTCGTTGCACTCACCCTCCTCGCCCTACGCCGAAGCCTCCGCTTCGCCGTCCTCCCTGTAGTCTCCCTATGGGTCGCCGCCGGCCTGTGGGCCGCGCAGATACAGCCCGCTCAATCGCCGCAGACTGCGCTGCTCGCCTACGCCGACGGCCTCAGCCGCACCGTCCAGGGCCGCATCGTCCGCATCCGGACCTTGCCCAGTCACGCCAACAGCTCTGGCAGCCTCGACAATCCCGACGGCGACTTCGATCCCGACCAGTGGGACGAGCACGGAACTCCCTCCACCTCCCTCGACCTCGACCTCACCGCCATCGAAAATGTCACGCCAGATACCTCCCGTATGGTTCCCATCGCCGGCGGCATCCGCGCCACACTACTCGCCGACAACTCCCCAAAGCCCCAAATCCAGTCTCAGTCCCAATCCCAATCCCAATCCCAGCCCCAGCTCCACTGCGGCGAACTCGTCAAAGCCACCCTTCGCCTGCGCGCGCCCGAGCGCTACCGCGACCCCGGCGCATGGCAGTTCGCAGACTATCTCCTCGACCAGGGAATTGCCGCCACCGCCAATGTCCCCGCCGCCAAGCTCCATCCCCTGGCAAACGTCCTGCCCGGTGCCGCGTCCGCAACCGTTCCCACGCACTCCCCGCTCGCAGGCCTGCCTGCGAGCGCCGAATGCCGCATCTTCGCCGCGCAGAGCTGGGCCGCCGCCCGCCTCCTCGACTACGCCCTCTCCACCGCGAACCGCCGCCTTCCGCCGCGGCTCCGCCTCACCCCCGACGACGCCGGAATGCTCAACGCAATGCTCTTCGGCGACCGCTCCCGCCTCACCCATCAGTTGCGCCTCGGCTTCGAGCGCACCGGCTCCTTCCACCTCTTCGTCGTCTCCGGGATGCACGTCGCCCTGCTCGCCGGCCTCGTCTTCTGGATCGCCCGCCGACTGCGCCTGCGCAACTGGCTGGCAACCCTCCTCACCCTCACCCTCACCTACGCCTATGCGCTGCTCACCGGCTTTGGCGTCCCTGTGCAACGCGCCCTCCTGATGACCGCCGTCTTCCTGCTGGCGCGGCTGCTCTCCCGCGAGCGCAACCCGCTGAACGCCCTCGGCGCAGCCGCGCTCGCTGTCCTCATCTGGTCTCCCCGCGCTCTCTTTGAGGCCAGCTTCCAGATGACCTTTCTCGCCATCGTTGCCATCGCGGGCATCGCCATGCCGTTGGGCGAACGCAGCTTCCTGCCCTACGCTCGCGCCGCCCGCAATCTTCACCATCTCTGGCGCGACCCTGCGATTCCCCCGCGCTTCGCGGAGTTGCGAGTCTCGCTCCGCATGTGGGGCGAACCACTCGCCGGCATCCTCGGCAAGTGGGCCTATCTACTCCCCGCAAGGATCGTGATTACAGCCCTCTGGGCCATTCAACTCGTGCTGATCGGCCTCATCGCCGAAGCCGTCATGGTGCTTCCCATGGCCATGTACTTCCATCGCGCCACCGTCTTCGCGCTGCCCGCCAACATGATCTGTATTCCCCTGATTGCCGTGCTCGCCTCGCTCGGCCTCGCTACCTTTCTCGCATCCCTCATCAGTCCCTGGCTCGCCGCTCTGCCCGGCTCCGCGCTGGCGTTCCTGCTGCACGGGGTCACCGGCGCCATCCACCGCATCAGCCACGCGCAGGCCGCCGACCTCCGCGTCCCAGGCCCCACGCTGCCGCACGCTCTACTCGCCGTCGCTTGCTTCGCCTTCTGCTGCTGGGCCGTCCGCCGTTCGCGCGCGACAGCATGGGCCGCCGTCGCCGTTCTGCCTCTTGCCGCCGCAATCGTCCTCTGGCCCGTTCTGCCCGACGTCCATCCCAACCAGCTCGAAGTCGCCGCCATCGATGTCGGCCAGGGCGACTCGCTGCTGGTTGTCGGCCCCACTGGCCGCGCCCTGCTCATCGACGCCGGTGGCCCCGCCGGGGCCGCCGCCAACGCCGAAAACGCCGTCCTGACCTCCTCCACCTTCGACATCGGCGAAGAGGTTGTTTCGCCCTACCTCTGGTCGCGCCAGTTCCGCCGCCTCGATGTCGTCGCCCTCACCCACGCCCACTCCGACCACATGGGAGGAATGCCCGCCGTCCTGCGCAACTTCCGTCCCCGCGAACTCTGGGTCGCCGTCGATCCCGACTCCGCACCCTATCGCGCCCTGCTCGCCGAGGCCGCCACCCTCGGCATCCGCGTCCACCACCTCCGAGCCGGCGACCGCATAGCCTGGGATTCGATCGACTTCACAGTCCTCGCGCCCACGCCCGACTACGCCAACCCCGGCCCGCCCATCAACAACGACTCGCTCGTGATGCGCCTAACCTTTGGCCACTCCTCTGCCCTGCTCGAAGGCGACGCCGAGGCCCCCAGCGAGCGCACCATGGTCGCCGCATCCCTCATCAATCCCGCCGCGCAGATCGGTCCCGACACGCTGCTCAAGGTCGGCCATCACGGCAGCCGCACCTCCACCACGCCAAACTTCCTCGCCCTCGTCGCCCCGCAGGACGCCGTCATCTCTGTCGGCCGCAATAATACCTTCGGCCATCCCCGCCCGGAGGTCATCCAGCGCCTCCACGACGCCCACGCCCGCGTCTTCCGCACAGACCAGTTCGGCCTCACCACCTTCCTCCTCTCCCGCGACGGCCAAATCTCAGCCCTCCCCGCCGCCAGCCCATGAGTTCAGCCTGATCGAAGCAGGTCGAGAGTCAGCGAATCGAATTTTCCGCCACAGTATTTATCGATTGCCTCGATAAAGATTGAATTCGCGGTCGCCGCATGGGCAAACAGGGTCATCGAGGATTTAAATTTCATGTCGTCGGGACTGCCAAAGATCTCCCTTAAACTCCGTCCCTCGATCAACGTCACAATCCGGCTGCATTCGATCAACCGCTCACCCAGGAGGGGATGTTCCAGATACCATTTGGCCTCTGCGAGAGATGTTATTCCGTAATACTCCGCCATCGAGCTGAATCCCAATCCCCTGAGCTGCGGGAAGATGAACCACATCCAGTGGCCGGTCTTCCTTCCCCGCCGCAGCTCCGCGCAAGCGCCCTCATACACACCCGTCTGCGCATCGACAAATCGTTGCAGATTGTAGACATCCTTCATGGCTCATTCCCACGCTCTGTCTGTTTCGCAAGAGCATCCCAGTTCATCGTAGCCGCAGATCGCGGCGACAGCCCGTTCGCAATCTTCCCCGGCAAAGAGTTTGTCTACGAACTCATCAGGCCCACCGCTTCCAGCGCCTCATGCGCGAGCGCTTCCGTATCATGTAAATTTGTCGCTTACCAGGTGTACATCATGTGCCGCACCAGCCACCCCAGCATCCCGAGCAGCACCGCCCCGCTCACCCAGCCCGCCCAATCGTGATCGTCCGGTTCCCGATCTTCGAACAGCACCAACCACGCGAAATATCCGACACAGCCCACCAGGCCCACCACTCTCACCGCGTGCGTAGCTCCTGTGTTGTAAGCAATCAGGAACGCGAAGCTGCTCGCATACGCCCAGATCGCCTGTCGCCATCCGCCGCGCTTGCTGCGTGCGCGCCGTACCTGCACGTTGTCAGGAGGCAGGTTTTTGACTTCCCTCGCCTTGATCTCGGCAATGCATCCCCGGTAGTCATCCAGGAATCTCGGAATCTCAATCCGCTCTCGGCCCTCGCGCGGAATCAATGTGATCCCGCCACTAATGGGCGTCACGACGAAGCCCTCAATCTCCGCCCACCGCAGCATCCGGCTCCGTTCGCCGATCTGCCGCGTCACGCCCATGTCATCAAGGGTCACCGTCCCCCGCGACTTATTTGACAGCATCAGCGACCCCAGCACGCACACCGCCATCAACCCGAAGACCCCGCCGCCGATCCACTCCATCGCAAAAAGCATTAGCTGGCCGCCGGCATCCGCGGGCTGCAGAGCCGGCAAGTGTCCATGCATCGCCGCCCAGCCCGTCAGCCACACTGCGCCCGCAGCCAGGCCGAAGTATCCGAAGTTGCGCCCGGTGCTCCAGCCCGCGTAGGTGTCACTCTCTGCGACGTATGTTGCCATCGCAGCCATGTTAAACGACCCTGCCGCCCCCACAACAATTATTTGCGGACAACACTCCCGAAATAATCGAAAAATAGAACACGTCGGTCTTTGTTTTGCATCTCTCCGTGTCGGTCCGCAATCGATCTCGTCTCATTTGGTGTACGTTAGCCACAGAGCCTATGCCCACCCCCTTCACCTCCCGCGAACGACTCGCCCTCGGCCAGGCCCAGCGCAAGCACACGCACCGCACCGATCTCGCCGTCTGGCAACCCAAGCTCCGCCGCGCCGACCCGATCGCGCTTCTCGCTAACTCGATGCGCGGCCGCGTGCCAGAGCTGGTGCCGATCAAGTACGACCGCATGGCCGCATCGCCCTTCGGCTTCTTTCGCGGAGCCGTGCCCATCATGGCCTACGACCTCTCACTCGGCCCCAACACCGCAATCCAAACCCAGCTCTGCGGCGACGCGCACGTCCGCAACCTCGGTGCCTTCGCCGCCCCCGACGGCCGACTCGTCTTCGACATCAACGACTTCGACGAGACCATCCGCGGCCCCTTCGAGTGGGACGTCAAGCGCATGGCCACCAGTCTCATCCTCGCCGGACGAGAGGCAGGCGCGAAGAACAGCCTCTGCCGCGACGCCACACGCGCCTTCCTCAAACGCTATCGCACCTCAATGCACATCTTCGCGCGCATGCCCGTGCTTGAGCTCGCGCACTACCAGGTCCACCGTCTGCACACGGTCGAGCCCGTCTCCGAGATCCTGCGCCTCGCCGAACGCGCCACCGCGCTGCACAACCTCGAAGCCCTCACTATCGAAGCACGCTCCAACTCACATCCGCGCATCTTCAAGACAATCGACCCCATCCTCACCCGCATCCATGGCGACCTCGCCCGCGCGGTCCTCGACTCGCTCAACCCCTACGCCGAAACCCTCCAGCCCGAACGCCGCCACTTCCTCGCGCAGTACACTCCGCTCGACGTCGCCTTCAAGATCGTCGGTACCGGCTCGGTCGGCCTGCGCGACTACTGCCTCTACCTGCAGGGCAACGGCCCCAAGGATCCGCTCTTCCTGCAAGTCAAAGAAGAGACACTCTCCGCCTACGTGCCCTATCTCGGCAACGCGCCCGCCGAGTTGCACCAGGGCCGCCGCGTCGCCGAGGGCCAACGCGCCATGCAGTTCCAGTCCGACCCCTTCCTCGGCTACACCACCATCCAGGGCCGCAACTTTCTGGTTCGCCAGCTCAACGACCACAAGGCCGCAGTCGAGATGAGCGAGCTGAAGTCCGCTGGCCTGATGGAGTACGCCACAGTGTGCGGCGAGACGCTCGCCCGCGGCCACGCCCGCTCCGGCGACCCCTGCAGCATCGCCGGCTACATCGGCGCCTCCGCCCGCTTCGACTCAGCCATCGCCCGCTTCGCCGCCGCCTACGCCACCCAGACCGAACGCGACTGGCAGGCCCTCCTCCACTCCCGTTGCCACGCTGCGCCATCCTCTGCGAAGAAGCCCGCAACAATAAAGTCCACCACAAATAATCCCACGCCCAAATCGCCGCAGCCGCGAGCCTGCGCGCCTTCGCCGCGGAGGAGTTGACGAGGGCCTGATGGATATTTCGGCGATTGATGGCGAGGATCTGAAGTCGGTGGAGTTTGTGGAGGACTATCTACAGCTCCGCTTTGGCGAGCCGGAGTATCGCAACGCCCTCTGCGCCCAGATCGGCGAGACGGTCGAGAAGGCGATACTAGAGGAAGGCGACGCGCTTACGGTTGAGTTCGCCAACGGCATCGTCTTCGCTCTCTCCCTGCGCGAAGAAGATGTAGACAGTCCGGAGTCCGGCAGTTACTCAGTAACGGGCGACGAAGCCGATGCACAGGAGTTTTGATGATGACAGAGACAAAGTTTGTAGGCACACCGCGCAAGGCGACAACCCACGTCAATCAGAACGAGGGCCTGATCTTCGAGAAGTCGTCGCCAGGCAAAAAAGCCTACCGCCTCGCCGAACTCGACGTCCCCGCCGTCAACGCCACCGTACTCCTCGGCGAACAGGCTCGCGCCGGCCTCGGCGTGATGCCGGAGCTATCGGAGATCGAGATCATTCGCCACTTCACCCGGCTTTCAACGTGGAACTACGCCATCGACCTCGGCATGTATCCGCTGGGCAGTTGCACGATGAAGTACAACCCGCGCGTGAACGAGGCGGTCGCGGCACTCGATGGCATCGCCAACGCGCACCCCTATCAGCCGGAGTCGCTGGCGCAGGGTTGCCTCGGCATCATGAAGCTCCTGCAAGACTGCCTCGTCGAAATCACCGGCATGGACGCCATCACGCTACAGCCGGCGGCCGGCGCGCACGGCGAGTTCACCGGCATCCTGCTCGTCCGCGCCTGCCACCAAAGCCGCGGCAACGCGCGCAGGAAGATCCTCATCCCCGACTCGGCGCACGGCACCAACCCCGCGTCAGCCGCGGTCTGCGGCTATCAGGTCGCCAACCTCAAGTCGAACGCGCAGGGCATGGTCGATCTCGTGGAGCTGGAGCGCATGGTCGACGAGAACACCGCCGCGCTGATGCTCACCAACCCATCCACCATCGGCGTCTTCGAGAGCGAGATTCATCGCATCGCCGAAATTCTCCACGCCCGCGGTGCGCTGCTCTACATGGATGGCGCCAACATGAACGCGCTCGTAGGCAAGGCGCGCCCCGGCGACTTCGGCGTCGACGTGATGCACCTCAACCTGCACAAAACCTTCTCCACGCCGCACGGAGGCGGTGGCCCCGGCTCCGGCCCCGTCGCCTGCAAAAAAAACCTCGAGCCCTTCCTTCCCACACCTGTCGTCGTCACCCGCGCCGACGGCTCGCTCGGCCTCGACTCCGACCGCCCGCACTCCGTCGGCCGCGTGCGCGCGTTTTACGGCAACTTCGGAATGTTCGTGCGCGCGCTGGCCTACATCCTGGCCAACGGCCCCGACGGCCTGCGCCAGACCACCGAAGACGCCGTCCTCAACGCCAACTACATCCGCGCCAAGCTCTCCGGCACCTTCGATCTTCCCTTCACCACGCCGACGCTGCACGAGGTCGTCTTCTCCGACCGCCTGCAATCCGTCAACGGCGTCCGCACCGGCGATATCGCCAAGCGCCTCATCGACTACGGCTTCCATCCCTACACCGTCAGCTTCCCCATGATCGTGCATGGCGCAATGATGATCGAGCCCACAGAGAGCGAAAGTCACGAGGAACTGGACTTGCTCATCGACGCGCTCCAGCAGATCGCATGCGAGGCCGCGGAGAATCCCGAACTGGTGCAATCCGCGCCGCACACCACACGCCTGCGGCGGCTGGATGAAACCGCCGCCGCGCGCAAGCCCGTCCTGCGTTGGAAGCCACCCGTCACGGATTAGTCGCCGCCGAAGAGTTACGCGCCCCCGCGCCGCAGTTCCTTCGTCTTCAGCACAATCATGGTCTCGTATAACGCCTGCAGCGTGGCGTATGCAACGCCCGCCGCGCCGTCCAGCACCGCGCCGCGCACAAACATCATGTAGAGCCACTTGACGAGCGGTCTTCCCGGCATCTGGTAGAAGATCGCCTTCTGGTGCAGCCGCCGCGTGTGGAAGTCCGCATCGAACAGAGCCGCGCGCAGGCTCGGTCGCTGCAACCCCTCCTGGCGGAAGATCAGCTCAGCCTCCATCGTCGAGTAGGCGTTGTGCTTCGTCATCCAGGACGCTATTCCCTTCGAGAACGGGAAGTGGTCGAGCGGATGCACCAGCTCCGAGACAGGTCCGTCGATCTCCAGCACCTCATTGATCGCGCGCGTGTACCTTGCCCGCTCCGGCCGCACCAACCGGATGTAGAACGGCGTGAGCTGCGCGTGCTTCAGCCACGTACCGAAGAGGAAGTCGCGACGGCGCAGGCGAAAGCCCGCAGTGTTCGCCGGAGCCTCGCCCACCACGCGCTGCATCTCTGTGCACAGCTCCGGGGTAGGCCGCTCGTCGGCGTCCAGCAGGAAGACCCACGGATGCTTGAACGCAATCCCCAGCGCCGCATTGCGGTGTGTCGCGTAGTCGTCGAATGCTCGGTTGTGGACCTGCGCGCCGGCCGCGCGCGCAATCTCCGCCGTCGCGTCGCTGCTGCACGAGTCGAAGACATGCACATCGTCTGACCACGCGACCGAGGCCAGCGCGCCAGCCAGATCGCGCTCTTCGTTTTTCGTAAGGATCAGCACGGAGATCATTGCAGAGAACTCATAGCCAATGGTATCGCTGTGCCGCAGGCGATCGGCTTCGCCGGCGGAGTTTTGGTGGGCCCACAAGGACTTGAACCTTGAACCAACGGATTATGAGTCCGCTGCTCTGACCAATTGAGCTATGGGCCCTCGTCTGCCATGCTACTGCATCCACGCTCTCGCCGGGGATTGCAGTAGCGCCGTGCAGCTCCACGAATGCCCCGCTGCGCAACCTGGTGAAGTCGCTCTGCGCGGCTGGTGTGTGATTCAATGTATCCAACGATAATGCAAGGAAGCTAGCGATTATGACCTCAGAGAACACAGCCTTCCGCCGCCTGATGACCGCACAGCGCCGATGGAAGGCAGCGACGCGCAAGCTGCGCGAGCTGGGCTCCATCGCCTCGGCGCTCCTCGACACCGCGCATCCCTACATGGCGCACATCGTGCCCATGCGCCGCTGCAACCTGGCCTGCACCTACTGCAACGAGTTCGACGACGTCTCCGACCCCGTGCCCATCGAGGAGATGGAGCGCCGCATCGACGAGTTGGGCCGCCTCGGCACATCCGTCATCACCATCTCCGGCGGCGAGCCGCTGCTGCACCCGGAGCTCGACCGCGTCATCGCGCGCATCCGCCGCACCGGCGCAATCGCCGGAGTGATTACCAACGGCTATCTGCTGATGCCCGACCGCATCGCACGCCTCAACCGCGCCGGCCTCGACCACATGCAGATCTCCATCGACAACATCATGCCCGACGCCGTCTCCAAGAAGAGCCTGAAGGTGCTGGACGCAAAGCTGCGGATGCTGGCGGAACACGCGGACTTCCATGTGAACATCAACTCCGTGGTGGGCGGCGGAATCGCCAACCCGACGGACGCACTGACCGTCAGCGAGCGAGCGCTGGAGCTTGGATTCTCCTCGACCATCGGCATCATTCACGATGGCAGTGGCCAGTTGAAGCCGCTGGGCAAGGCGGAGCGCACCGTCTGGGACAAGGTGCGGCGGCTGACGCGGCGCAATTATTCCCGCTTCAACCAATTTCAGGAGGCCATCGCCAACGGCCAGCCCAACGACTGGAGGTGCCGCGCGGGCGCGCGTTACCTCTACATCTGCGAGTTCGGGCTGGTGCACTACTGTTCGCAGCAGCGCGGATACCCCGGAGTGCCGCTGGCCCAGTACGGCAGGGCTGACCTGCGGCGCGAGTTCCTCACCCAGAAGAGCTGCGCTCCCAACTGCACCATCAGTTGCGTGCACCAGGTCAGTTACATCGACCACTGGCGCGCCCCGCAGACATCTCACGTGACTCCCGGAGGCGCACATGGCGCCAGCTCGGGGGCCGAGCCGGGCCTGGTGCAGATTCACTGATCTTCGCAACACCTCTGGGTCAGCCGCCAGCTCAAGGAATTCGTTTTCAGCTCTTGTTCTTCAGGCTGTCCGAAATCTCCTTGAGGCTTTCATCCGCACTCTTGAGGCTCGCATCTATGCCTCGAAGCGATTGAACAATCTTCCATAGAACCCAGATCACGAAGATCCAAAAGACGCCAAGCGCGGGGAAGAAAATTGCGGGGAAAATGGGAGGGTTCAACATTGTATCCTCACAGAGAACATATACCAGCAAACACAGAGAGCATATACCAGCAATCTTCCGATGCACAATTCATAATCGTTGTTTCGCAGGGGGCGACTTTGATACCCCACCGGGGGCCGGGACGCTCTAAACCGAGAAAGAGCACGGTTACAAGGAACAAGAAGAAACCCTCCGGCGTTTGCCAGCAGTCCAGAGATCAGTCCCGCGCCGATCGCGACCGCGACAAGCCGAGCCCGCCAGTAAGCAACACCTCCGGGTTGTCCGCAGCCTCTCTGGTGAGTGACAGGGCCTTGGGGAAGAACAGAAAGAGACTCCGAAGACAAGCACCAGAAGTCCCGTGACGACGAGCAGAGGCTTGGCTCCGGCAAAGGGTGACAAGAGGGCGCCGGCCACAATCGCGGGGGTTCCGATGGCGATGCTCCACCATACGATCTCCCAATTCAACAACCGTGGGTCCACGCTGGTGTGCGCAGTTGAACTCAGCACGGGACCTCGACAACGGCATCGTCAAGGCCACCATCAACAAGAAAAACGGCTATATGCCGTCACTCGTCAATCACGGTCTGTTGCTTGCAGGGAAGATCGTGCTCGGGGCCGGTTGACCTGTAGAAGTGCAGGTGCAAAATCTCTCTTGCTCCGATACTCATCCAACTGAAGGGATTGCACCTCGTATGTTTTCCATTTAATATCCCGCAGCCTTGCCGAATTTGTGGCGCTGGTCCTGGCCGCCCATCAGCGTGCCGGAGTTGGGGTCGATGTAAATCATCTCGCTGTCGCCCCAGACGCCGGGGTTCTTCTCGTCGATCTCATTGATGCGGCTGACCGCGTAGCCGCTGGCTTTGAGCGCGTCGAGTACGGGCAGCGGGAAGGACTTCTCCACTTGGAGCACATCGGGCAGATATTGATAATGAAAGCGCGGAGCGTCCGCCGCCTGCTGCACGTTGAGGCCGTTGTCGAGGATGGAGATGATGTCGTTGGCCACGGTGGTAATGATGGTGGGGCCGCCGGGCGAGCCGAGCACGAGCAGCACTTTGCCATCCTTCAGCACGATGGTCGGCGTCATGTTGGAGAGCGGGCGCTTGCCGGGGGCGATGGTGTTGGCCGGGCCCTGGATGAGGCCGTACATGTTGGGCGCGCCGGGCTTCGAGGTGAAGTCGTCCATCTCGTCGTTGAGCAGGAAGCCGAGCGGGCCGGCGGTGACGCCGGAGCCGAAGAGGCCATTGAGGGTGTAGGTGCTGGAGACGGCGTTTCCCTCGGCATCGACGACGGAGAAATGGGTGGTCTCGGTGGATTCATGCGTCGCAGCGCGCGTCGCGACAGGCGGCGGAGGCAGAAAGCCGGCCGGGCGCGTGAGCATGGCCGAGGGCGAGGGCGCGATGGGCTGGATCGACTTGCGCCACGCAGCAGCATACGCGGGCGAGAGCATCTGCGCGAGCGGCATGGAGACGAAGTCGGGGTCGCCGAGGTAATCGGCGCGGTCCTTGTAGGCGCGGCGGAAGGCCTCGGTGATGATGTGGACCTGCTCCCACCCCAACGACCAGGATCGGTCGTTGGGGACCCCGGACTGCTGCGGCGTGCGGTTGCCCATCTTGGCGAGGTCGTAGCCGGAGAGAATATTGAGTATCTCAATCAACACAATACCACCAGCAGACGGCGGCGGCGCGGTGAGGATCTGGCAGTCACGATAGCTTCCGGTGAGTGGCGCGCGATCCTTGACCTCATAAGCGGCGAGGTCGGCGGTGGTGATGAGGCCCCCGCCTTTCTGGATCGAGGCGGCAAGCTCGGCGGCCATGGGACCTTTGTAGAAGCTCGCGGGATCGGCAGCGATGCGCTTCAGCGTGCGGGCGAGTTCGGGTTGAGTGAAGCGGTCGCCCGGCTTGAGAAAAACGCCATCGCGCTGGAAGATGCGGCGCGATTCGGGAAAATGCGCGAGATTCTTTGCGGCGGCGAGGCTGTGCGCCTCCTCGTCGGAGAGGACGTATCCCTGGCTAGCGAGGCGAATCGCCGGGGCCATCACCCGCGCCAGCGTGAGCCTGCCGTATGTCTTCTCCGCGTAGATGAGCCCTGCGACCGTGCCGGGAACGCCGATGGCCTTGTAGCCCGTGGTGGAGAGGCCCGCGACGACGTTACCCTTTGCGTCGAGATACATTCCGGCAGTGGCGGCGGCGGGGGCGCGCTCGCGGTAGTCGAGAAAGTGGGCCTCGCCCGTCTTCATGCGGACGAGCATGAATCCTCCGCCGCCGAGGTTTCCGGCCTGCGGGAAGACGACAGCCAGCGCAAAACCGACGGCGACCGCTGCGTCCACCGCATTGCCGCCGGCCTTCAATACTGCAACGCCAGCGTCCGAGGCGTCGTGGTGGATGCTGACCACCATCGCGTGCCGGGCCAGCGCGGGCGGCGGGCTGACGAGGGCGTATGGGTTGGGCTGGGCGGTCTGTGCGCTTGTCTGGACGCCTGTTTGGGCCGCAATGGAGGCGACCGAGAGCACTATGGCGACGCAGCAAGCGGAAAGACGGGCACAGTGATGCATTGAGGCAACCCCAGAGAACGCAATGGAAGGCTGCTGACAGAATAGCTTGGTCGCCATTTACTGCGTGAGAAAGCTGAATGGACCGCTGACCCAGGGCAATCGCATGAACAGTTAATTATTTGCTGGAAGGTACCCCCCCCGGGGGGTAAGCGTAAAGTATTCAAAAAATGAAAGTTAAGCTCGCGCTAAGCGCGTGAGACGTATTAAAGGCGAAGACATGGGCGGTTGCGGTTGCGCTGGTGCTGCGGGTTCTCTCCTTTGTGTGCAAAAAAGTCTCAAAGTCTTCAAAAAAAGCATGTTAAGTCTAGACTTAGTCTGGATCAGGTCTGGACTTGGTCTGGACTTCGTGGCTGCGGTTGAGGACCGGAGCCAGTGATCCGTTAAAAGCGAAGGCCCGGCGGTTGGCCGGGTCTGTTTGGTTTTGCTTACTAATTTAATTATACGGGATATAGGGAAACTAGTATGCCAACTATTTTTCTGGGGGAAGTGGTTGGTGGGGAGTGGGTTAGTGGGATTTTTTGGGTTCGAGGGGCTTGACAAGGGGATTTGCTGGGAGATTTCGCGGGAGATTCGCAGAAAGAGTTTTCGATTCATGCGATTGCCCTGACCGGGTAACCTCTATATGGATAGTCTTAGAATGATTCGATGGCTACACGTGTCTGTTCGTACTCGAAGATCAACCTGGGACTGGCGATTGGGCCGGTGCGGCCGGATGGCTTTCATGGGCTGGCGACGCTGTATCAGACGCTGGCGCTGCACGATGTGGTGACGGTAGAGGCTAAACCCAGGTCTCAGAATCGAGACCTGGGGCACCCAGGTTCCGGCGAGTCCAGGATCACGCTGACGACGAACCACCCGCAGGTGCCGACCGATGCGCGCAACACGGCGTGGAAGATGGTGGAGCTGGCGCTGGCGCGGGCGAATGTTGCGGCCGAGGTTGCCATCCACATTGAGAAGAACCTGCCGGTGCAGGGCGGGCTGGGGGCGGGATCGGCAAACGCGGCGGCGGCGCTGATCTGCCTGGAACACGAGCTGCGGCTTACGCTATCCGGGACAGACCGGATGGAGTTGGCCGCGGAGGTTGGCTCGGACGTGCCGCTGTTCCTGCTGGGCGGCGCGGTGCTGGGGACGGGTCGCGGTGAGTGCGTCTCGGCGATGCCAGACCTTCCGGCGACTCCATGCGTCATCGCCGTGCCGGAGGTGGGAGTCTCGACGCCGCAAGCCTTCAAGGATTGGGATGCACTGTGCGCGACAAATTCGGCAGCGACGGTCGTCGATCCCACATCTCAGAAGCGAGACGCTCACCCCAACGAGCAAGCTCGCCGGGGACCCCGAGATGTGGGGCACCCAGGTTTGACTTCCCCTGCGCAACCCGATAGGCTAGAGGAGTTGAGTCACGTTTACGCATCTGTCCTGGGGGTTCGCCCCGCGACAGAGCCAACGCCTGACACATCCGGTATCGTTCGTGGCTCTGAAGAGAGCGACACACGGAACGATCTGGCCGGGAACACCCTTCTCGCGCTTGTCCGCACCGGGATCGAAAACGACTTTGAATCGGTCGTCTTTCCTCAGTATCCCCTCCTGCGTGAAATCAAGCGTCTATTGATGGGAACTCCGGCTGGCGTGTCTTTGGACACGACGGGCGATTCGAGCGGCACTGCGTTTTACGCGGCGCTCTCGGGCTCAGGCTCCGCTCTGTTTGGACTTTACCGGTCCGAGGCAGATGCCAGGGCGGCTCAACAACGCGTTCAGGCTTCCGGCTGCAAGGCGCTCCTTACGGTAACCTTGCCCCGGCAAGAGTACTGGCGCAGAATGTTCGCAGAGTGATGATTGCCGGCAGGGAACACCGGCGACCGTACTGGGCGATCGACTAATGGTAGGTCAAGTGCCTTTCTGCCGATTGCGGCGAGCCGCAATCGGGGGCATGAGAAGAGGGCGGCAGGTCGAACGGTGTTGTATTGGGCGATCGACTAATGGTAGGTCAAGTGCCTTTGACGCACTCAGTCCAGGTTCGAATCCTGGTCGCCCAGCCAAAAGTCGACGCACAGTACGAGGAGAGCGAACCAAGTCGGCACGGGTCAATTGCGTGCGCAGACAATCGGCTGACTTCGGTCAGGCGAGCAACTTAGGGTTCTTTGGCGGCAGCAACATGCCGCGGAAGTTGGACGGTTTTTGAAGTTTGCACAGCGCGCCGAACTGGGTGCGAATGTATAGGTTCAGAAGCAGAAGTTTGAAGGGGCCAGTTTCTTAGAAACTCGACTTTGTCGTTTTTTCTTTATTTCGCAGGGCGAAGTAGCGGCGCAGAAAAAATGGCGTCGTAAGACATAAAGCAGCAGGAGCTACCAAGGTCAACCAGCCTGGAGGGTTTCGACGTGAGCAACCAAACCACGACTGCGGTCCATTCCCCTATTTCAGGTCAGGCTGAGGAGACAACAACAACCTCCCAGCCTGCACCAAAGCCATCTCAGGACTCGGCTAAGCCGGACACGCCCAAGTCCGCGACGGATGGAGCAAAGACGGCTGCGGAGCGGAAGCGCTCTCCCCGGCTGAGTGAAGACAAGCGCTTCAAGGTTTTTTGCGGATCGGCCAATCTTCCTCTCGCCGAAGAGATCTGCAAGTTTGTCGGAGTGCCGCTGGGCGAGTCCAAGCTGCAGCGCTTCGCCGACGGCGAGGTTTACTTTCAGTTGCTCGAGAATGTCCGCGGCGTGGATGTGTTTTTAGTGCAGCCCACATGCAACCCCGTGGATGAGCACCTGATGGAGCTGCTGATCATGATGGACGCGCTGAAGCGCGCCTCGGCCGGCAGGATTACGGTTGTCATGCCGTACTACGGCTACGCAAGGCAGGACCGCAAGGACCGGCAGAGGGTGGCGATTACGGCCAAGCTGGTGGCAGACCTGCTGAGCACGGCCGGCGCAAACCGGGCCCTGCTGGTCGATCTGCACGCGGCGCAGATTCAGGGCTTCTTCAACATCCCAGTGGACCACCTCTTCGCCAGCCCGGTGCTGGTGAGCTACTTTCGGGAGCTTGAACTGCCCGATCTGACCGTGGTTTCGCCGGACGCGGGAGGCGTGGAGCGCGCGCGCTTCTTCGCCAAGAAGCTGGAAGTTCCGTTGGCCATCGTCGACAAGCGGCGGACCGACATGAACGTGACCGAGGTGATGAACGTGATCGGCGATGTGCGCGACCGCACATGCCTCATCCTCGACGACATCATCGACACCGCCGGAACGCTTGTGGGAACGGTGGAGGCGCTGCTGGCCCAGGGCGCAAAGAAAGTTTATGCGTGCGCTTCGCATCCGGTGCTATCGGGCCCGGCGGTGGAACGCATTGCGGCATCGCGGCTGGAAGAGTTGGTCGTCACCAACACCATACCGCTGCGCGAAGACGCGCTGCGGGTGCCGAAGATCAAGGTTCTATCGATCGCCGGGCTATTAGGCCGCGCCATCGAGAGTATCCACATGGAGACCAGCGTCAGCACGCTGTTCAACTAACGGCAGGGAACAGGGAACAGGGAACAACCGGCAACTGCCGAGGCCACCCGCTCTATCCAGGAACTCCGCCACCAACGCAACGAAACAGCGGTTCATCCGCAAAGGGAGCGAGACACAGACGAACTGATGAGACGGTAGCGGCGGATTTCTGGTCCCTGTTCCCTGATCCCTGTTCCCTGCACTTCGTGCCCGAAAGGAAAAGAACATGGCAACATCCACTATTTCAGCCGTTGTCGCAACGCCCCGCGAGGGCAAGTTCAACAAGAACGCAGCACGCCGCGTGCGCGCCGCGGGCAAGATTCCCGCCGTTGTCTACGGGGCCGGGCAGGCTGCCGTCGCCGTCACCGTGGACCCACGCATCATCACGCGGATTCTGCACTCCGACTCCGGCCACAACACCATCTTCGACCTCGACGTGACCGGAGCACCCACGGTCAAGGCGATGGTTGTGGACTGGCAGAATGAGCCGATTAAGGGCGCGCTGCTGCACATCGACCTGAAGCGCATTGCGATGGACAAGGCGATTCGCGTCTCGGTACCCGTCCAGTTGATCGGCATTCCGGTCGGCGTCAAGACCCAGGGCGGAATCCTGGAGCATGTGCTGCGCGAGGTTGAGATCGAGTGCCTGCCCAGCGACATCCCGAGCCATCTGGACGCCGATGTCTCCTTGCTGGAGATCAACCAGGCCGTCCACGTCTCCGATCTGCCGCACTCCGGCACCATCAAGTTCCTCGACGACGAGGGCTTGACCGTCGCGCATGTCTCCATGATCAAGGAAGAGGTCGTTCCGGTTGAAGAGGTGGTCGAAGCGCCGGTCGAACCGGAGGTCGTCAAGAAGGGCAAGGGCGAGATGGAAGCCGCGCCCGATGCCAAACCGGAAGCCAAGTCCGATGCCAAGCCGGATGCCAAGCCGGACGCCAAGGCGGACGCCCGGAAGAAGTAAAGAGCAGCGGGACGGTACGTTTTGCATAGGGCAGGGCTTTAGCCCTGCCGCAACAGGCGCGACACCGATGGGGCTTTGGCCCCGGAGTGTTCGCACAAAGGAAGCGCGGCGTGAAACTGATTGTTGGTCTCGGCAACCCCGGTATCGAATATCAGTTCACCCCGCACAATGCCGGCTTTCTCGCGCTGGACCGCATCGCCGAACACTGCGGTGTGGCCCTCGCGAACCGCCGGAGCAGGGCGCTTACGGCGAAGGCGCGGCTTGCAGGACAAGAGGTCCTGCTGGCCAAGCCGGAGACGTTCATGAACCTGAGCGGGCTCTCGGTGGCCGCGCTGGTCCGTGAGCTGGAAATCACGGTCCCGTCGCATGACCTGATTGTGATCTACGACGAGCTGGACCTTCCGCTGGGCACGCTTCGCATTCGCGAGCGCGGCTCGGAGAACGGGCACAACGGAGCGATCTCGGTCTCCGGCGCGCTCGGTACCCAGGAGTGGCTGAGGATTCGCATCGGGGTCGGCAAGCCGCCTCTTGCGGATGGCACGGAGGTGAAGGCAGGCGGCACGGACTACCTGCTCTCGCCGATGCGCAAGGCAGAGCTTGCCGTGCTGGATGAAGTGCTCGACCGCGTCGGAAGCGCAGTCGAGGCGGTCCTCGGCCAGGGGTTGAGCGCCGCGATGAATGAGTTCAACCGCCCACCGGGCGGAGAGTAGTCGGAAGGGTTTAGAGGTAGCAAGATCGGAAGGGCACGGCTTCAGCCGTGCCGAACGAGGCAAGAATCCCAAGGGGGCTATAGCCCCTGAGGACCATTCCAGACCGGGTTGGCAGAGCACACGCCCGCACGGTGCGAAGCAGAACTTCGCAGAAAGAAGTAACCGAATGAACCGCAGCTACGAAATCATGTTTATTGTTCGTCCCGACGTGGAGGAGGCCGACCTCGACAAGCTGATCGAAGGCTTCTCGGCCAACATTACATCCGGCGGCGGCGAGGTCAAGAGCGTGGAGAAGATGGGACGCCGGCGTCTCGCCTACACGGTCCGCAAGTTCAACGACGGCTTTTATGTTCTGCTGAACATCGCAGCCGCGGGCAGCCTGATTGGCGAGATCGAGCGCCGCCTGCGCGTCTCCGAGCCGGTGATCAAGTTCATCACCGTGCGCATGGACGAGGAAGAGAAACGCCTGGCCAAGGTCAAGGCCCTGCGCGACTCCAAGGTGAAGCGCAGCGCGCAGTCCATCGCCCAGCCGCCGGTCGCCATCTCCGCCGCCGAAGCGTCCGAGCCGACCGCAGTTGCAGAAGCTCCCGCCGCCACCGAACCGGAAGCGGTTGTCGCCGCCGAGCCCACCACCGCAGTGGTCTAACCGCCGCCGCGCCATACAAGATCTGCGCAGCGGCATCTGCCGCCTCGCAGCGAACGAATCAACCGCCGCACCCGCTTCCCAACCCGGCCACCAGCGCGGGCGTTCCCAGACTCCAGCGTGAGCCCGGAGCTGGTTCGGCACAACTCGAAAGAGATGAGAGGAACCACAATGGCTGACGAAACAAGCGCACCGCAATCCACCGGCGCACCGCAGTCCTCACCGGAAACAAGACCCTACACGCCGCGTCCCGCATACGCCGGTCCCGGCGGCCCACGCCCGCCTCGCCCCGCGGGCGGCCCAGGCGGACGAAAGTTCTTCCGCCGCAAGAAGGTCTGCAAGTTCTGCACCGAGAAGATCGACGCCATCAGCTACCGCGATGTCCGCCTGCTGCAGGGCTTCGTCGCCGAGCGGGGCAAGATCGTTCCGCGCCGGTTGACCGGCGTCTGCACCCGCCACCAGCGTCGCGTCTCGCTCGCCATCAAGCAGGCACGCAACATCGCCCTGCTTGCCTTCGCCGCGCGCTTCTAACCTATGCGCCGCCGGTGATGCCGGACGGCGACAGAAATCCCGGAGAAATGCAATGGAAGTCATACTCAAGGAAGACGTCAACAAGCTCGGCCACCGCGGCGATGTGGTTAAGATCGCCGACGGCTACGGCCGCAACTACCTGCTGCCCGGCAAGCTCGCCATAGAGGCGACCCCCGCCAACAAGGCCGTCATTGAGCAGATGAAGGGCTCGGCGATCCGCAGGCTGGCCAGGGAGAAGGTCATCGCCGAGGACCTCTCGAAGAAGCTGGAGTCGGTCGAGCTGGTCTTCGAGCGCAAGGTGGGCGAGAACGACCACCTCTTCGGCTCGGTCACATCGGGCGACATCGCGCACCAGCTCGGGGAGAAGGGCTACACCATCGACCGACGCAAGATCTCGCTGGAAGAGCCGCTCAGGTCGCTGGGCGAGTTCCACGTGCCGATCAAGCTGCACCGCGAGGTCACCAGCCACATCAAGGTCACCATCAAGGGCGAAGAACTGCCGGGCGACTCGATCGAGACCGCCGCGTAAAACGGCCTAACACCGATTCACACCGACAGGCACCGATCTACCATCCAGGAGATCGGTGCCTGTATTTGCCTTTACGCGAAGAGTCGAGGACGCCACGAAGCGATCACTCGTACTTCAGGGTCTCAACCGGATCGAGCCGCGCGGCGCGGTTGGCCGGAACGGTGCCGAAGATCACGCCGACGATCACGGAGGTGGCCAGGGCGATCGGCGCCGCCAGCCAGCCCACGGGGATCTTGTACGGCGTCAGAAGGCCCAGCAGGATCGGGATGCCAAGGCCGACGAGGGTGCCGAGAACGCCGCCGGCCAGCGACAGGAAGACCGCCTCGGTGAGGAACTGCAAGCGGATCTCGCGTCGCGTCGCGCCCAGCGCCTTGCGGATTCCGATCTCGCGGATGCGCGCCTGCACGTTGGCCAACATGCTGTTCATGATGCCCACGCCGCTGACAATCAGAGTGATCGATGCAGCAAGCAGCAACACCCACGTAAGGATGGTGGCCACCTTCGCCATATCGTGCAGGACGTCAGTCAGGGTCAGCGCGCGATAGATGCTGTTTGGCCGGTGGCGGCTCTTGATCAGCGCGGTGATCTGCACAGCACCAGGCTCGACCATCGTGGGGTCGGCCATCTTGAAGAAGATCTCCTTGAGGTTGTCGGTTCCGGTGAAGTAGCGCGCCACCTCGTAGGGGATGAGGATGGTATGGTCGTTGATCTCGGACGTGCCGTAGGTGTCGATGCTCTCCTTGAAGACGCCGACGATGGTGAGCGGAATGCCGCGGATCGTGATGTTTTTGTCCACTGCGGCCTGCTCGCTGCCGAAGAGCTTGATCGCCAATGGTTTGTTGAGCACCGCAACCTTGGCGTGCGCTCCGGCGTCCTGATCGTCGAAGAACCGCCCGGCCAGGACCACCAGCCCGCGCACCTCCTTATACTGCGGTGAAACGCCCAGCAGCATGGCGTCCTCGGTGACGCCGCCGCCGATGCTGATGCGGTCGTGGTCCTCCAGCATGGGCGAGTAGGCAACGATGCCGGGCACTGAATCGACCACCGCCTGCATGTCTTCGCGGGTCATGTAGTCCGGCGTGGTGGTGTTGTCGGGGCCAATGATGCTGCCACCGCTGTACTGCATCTCGATCTTGTTCGGCCCCAGGCTGGAGATGGTGTCCAGCGCGTATTGCTTGCCCGTCATCCCCACCGTCACCACCAGGATGATCGACGCCGAGCCGATCACCATGCCCAGCATGGTGAGCAAAAACCGGGCCTTGCTGGCGCGGAAACTGTCCACGGCCAGCGAGATCACCTCGCTGAAGATCATCGTGGTGTTCGCGCTCGCCAGCGTGCTGTCGAACGACTTCGTTTCGAGTTCCGGCTTGGGAACGATTGTGGTCGCCATGGTTTATCCATCGGTCCGGGCGCGCCGGAATCAGGTCTTCGCCAGGTTGATCGTCCAGCGAAGGTCCGTCCGGAAATCCGTGCCCGATACAGCAATTAGACACTCTTCAGTATCGCAGCGGTGCGGCGATTCCTGCTAACCCTGATTATCCCCTCGCGATGAGAGAAATGCGCCCCGGAACCCGCCGATCGATCCCTCGATCTTCTCCAGCGGAACCGTCAGCGAGAGGCGAATGTAACCCGAACGTCCAAATCCTGTGCCGGGGACGGCGAGTACGCCCTCCTCGGCAAGCCGCCGGGTGAACGCGATGTCGTCGGGGATGGGCGTCTTGAGGAAGACGTAAAACGCGCCTTCGGGCCGGCGCACCTCGTATCCGATTGCCTCCAGCGCGTCGCAGAGAACGTTCCGCCTCTGCTCGTAGATTGCCGGGCCGATCGTCTCGTCCATCGACTCCAATATCACTCGCTGCCAAATCGCGGGCGCGTTGACAAAGCCCAGGGTGCGATTGCTGAAGGCGCAGGCGCTGCGCAGAGTTGCTCCATCCTCCAGCCGCGGCGAGAGCGCCAGGTAGCCGATGCGCTCGCCCGCCAGTCCCAGCGACTTCGACCAGGAGTTGCAGATCGCCGTATGGGCGATGCTCGACGCCACCTCCGGCTGCCGCCCTCCGTCGTAGACGAAGGACTTGTACGGCTCGTCGCTGAGGACGGCGATGGGCTGGCCGGCGCGCGAGAGCATCTCGTCCAGATCGCGCAGAGTGGATTCGGGATAAACGCGGCCGGTGGGATTGTTGGGCGTGTTGAGGATCAGCGCGCGCGTGCGCGGAGTGATGGCCGCGGCGATCCTCTCCACATCGGGCAGAAATGAATCGTCGGTTTCAACAATGACCATGCGCCCGCCGTGGTTGGCGATGTAGAACTGGTACTCGGCAAAGTAGGGCGCCAGGACGAGCACCTCATCGCTGGGATCGAGAATCGACTTCAGGATCACGTTGCATGCGCCCGCGGCGCCGACCGTCATGAAGACGTCTTCGGCGGTGAAGTCCAGGCCGGTCTCGTGCCGCAGCTTGCCGGCGACGGCCTCGCGTACCTCGGCGAAGCCGGGGTTCGGCATATAGCCGTGCGAGCCTGCGCGGTTGCCGGCCACGACGCGGCGCAGCGCATCCAGCACGGCGGGCGGAGGTTCGACATCGGGATTGCCCAGCGAAAAATCGAAGACCGCATCGGCCCCGCGCTCACGCTTCAGCCGCACGCCCTCCTCGAACATGCGCCGAATCCAGGAGGCGTTCTCGAGCTGCCGGGCGATGGAATTTGCAACGGGCATAATGCGCGCCTTCTAATTCTTCAGGAGTTCTTCGCTGGCCAGCAGGCTGATGCCCGCCGCCTGCAGACGCGCGATGGCCGCGTCGGGATCGGCGAAGCGAAAGATGAGGATGGCCTGGTCGCCGCGAACATCGGAGAAGGCGTACATGTATTCGATATTGATTCCGGTGCCGTCCAGCGCGCCCAGCACGTCGGCCAGGCCTCCCGGACGGTCGATCACAAGGATGGCGAGGACCTCCGTCACCTTCACCACGAAGCCATGGGCCTCCAGCGTCTGCGCGGCCTTCTCCCAGTCGGAGACGATCATGCGCAGAATGCCGTACTGCTGCGTGTCCGCCAGGTACAGGGCGCGGATGTCGATGCCCTCCTGCGCCAGCAGGCGCGCCGGAGCGGCGATGTGGCCCGGCTTGTTTTCGACAAACAGAGAGATCTGATGGATCTTCACGATGTCCTCCTGTCGATGACTCGTCTTGCCTTGCCCTGGCTTCGCTCGATGGTATTCGCCTCGACCAGCGCGACCCGCACCCGGATACCAAGCACGTGATCGAGCGCGCCCTGCAGCCTGTCGTGCAGCCCCTGCAGCGCCCCGATCTTGTCGGTGAACATCTGCTGCGTCACCTCCACCTGCACCTCCATCTCGTCCAGTCCCTGCTCGCGGGTCAGCACGATCTGGTAGTGCGGCAGCGTCCCCTCGATCTCGAGCAGCGCCGCCTCCACCTGCGATGGAAATATATTGACGCCGCGAATGATGAGCATGTCGTCGCTGCGCCGTCCGATGCGGGCGATCCTCCGCAGCGTGCGCCCGCACTCGCACCGGCCGGACATGATGCTTGTGATGTCGCGCGTGCGATAACGGACCATGGGCATCGCCTGCTTGCTCAGGGTGGTCAGCACCAGCTCGCCCTCGTTGCCGTCGGCCAGCGGCTCGCCCGTGGCAGGATCGACGATCTCGGGATAGAAGTGGTCCTCGAAGATGTGCAGGCCTTGATGACGGCGGCACTCGCAGCCCACGCCCGGCCCAATGATCTCCGAAAGCCCGTAGATGTCGAAGGCCTCGATGCTGCTCATGGATTCAATGTGCCTGCGCATGGAGTCGGTCCACGGCTCGGCGCCGAAGACCCCGGCGCGCAGCGGCAGCTCCTTCAACTCCACGCCAAGCTCGGCGGCGCGGTCGATGAGGTGCAGAAAATAGGTGGGAGTGCAGCAGATGGCGGTGACGCCGAAGTCCTTCATCAGCATGATTTGCCGATCGGCGTTGCCGCCCGAGGTTGGGACGACCGTCGCGCCCAGCGCTTCGGCGCCGTAGTGCGCGCCCAGCCCGCCGGTGAAGAGGCCGTAGCCATAGGCGACCTGAACGATGTCTCCATGATGCAGCCCGCAGCCGGCCAGGCAGCGGACCATCACCGAGGTCCACACGTCCACATCCTCCTTGGTGTACGCCACGACGATGGGTTTTCCCGTGGTCCCGCTGGAGACGTGCAGCCGGACGACGTCCTTCATGGGGCTGGCAAAGAGTCCGAACGGATAGGTGTCGCGCAGGTCGCTCTTCTCGGTGAACGGCAGCTTGCCGATGTCTTCCAGCGAGCGAGTGTCCTGCGGCGCAAGCCTGCGCTCGTCCATGCGCGAGCGGAAGAGCTCGACCTGCTGCCACGCGCGCACAACCACGGCCTGCAGGCGCTTCAACTGCAGCTCGCGCAACTGCGCGACCGGCGTGTAATCCGGCGCGTTGGCTGGATGACAGTCGGCGACACTCGATTCCAGAACTGAACTGATCATTTCTGCCCGATGGCCCGGCCCATGGAAAACGCCCGCAGATTCGCCTCGTGCAGCTTCTCCGGCAGGTTGCGCCCGATCGCGGCGTTCCATGCCTCGACGGAGAATTGCAAGTGGCGGCTCAACATCCCCAGCAGCGCCACGTTGATGCTCCTCTTGTTGGGCAGGCTGGACTCGTCGATCATGGAAGCGTCAATCAGGACGCCGCCGGGACGCAGCACCCATGTATTCACCGGCACCTGGTCGGCCGCGATGACAACCAGGAAATCCGCCTCGCCCTCCGGCACCATGGGGCTGAAGACGCGCTCGCCGAAGCGCACATCACTGGAGACCGAGCCGCCGCGCTGGCTCATCCCATGCAGCTCGCTCTTCTTCACGTCCAGCCCGGCGCTGAAGGCAACGTCGGCCAGAATGTCGGAGGCCTTCAGCACTCCCTGTCCGCCGAGTCCCGCGACCACCACGTTGGTCGGCCGGCTGCTCGCCGCGTTATTCGGTTGGCTGCTCATTGCACCTCTCGTACTCGCGGATCCAGCGGTTTGCCAGCAGGCAGTTCCGGCGGGAGATCACCACCGAGAGCTCCGCCCGGTCCAGGCAGGATCGAATCGTCTCCTGAAACTTCTCCGGCTCCGCCGTGGGATCGATCACGTAGACATTGCGTATACCCAGCGTGCGCGCCAGCTCCTCGAAGACCACCTTGCCCGTCTTCGTGTGGGCCAGCGTGCGCCCGGTGCCGGGATGCTCCTGCAGTCCCGTCATGGCCGTGGTCCCGTTGTCCAGGATCACCACCACGTGGCCGTTCTCCGGTGGGTTGTAGACCATCTCAACCAAACCCGTAATTCCGCTATGCACGAAGGTGCTGTCGCCGATGACGCTCACCACGCGCTTCGCCTGCTCGGGCGGCAGCGAGTAGCGCAGCCCCAGTCCCATCCCGATGGACGCGCCCATGCATATCATCGAGTCCATCGCCTCGAACGGCGGCAGGGCCCCCAGCGCGTAGCAGCCGATGTCGCCCTGCACGATGCAGTCCAGGTTCTTCAGCGCCGTATAGACGTTGCGATGCGGACAGCCGGGGCAGAAGGCGGGCGGCTTGCCGGCCACGCGCTTCGGCTCCGGCGAGCTGTCGCCTTCCAGAATGCGGCGCACCCGCGCGCTGTTCAGTTCGCCGAAGCGGAAGCTCTCCGGCTTGCCCTCCACCGCGATGCACGCGGCGCGCGCTCCCTCCACCAGGTAGGGCTCTCCCTCTTCGATCACGATGCAGCGCTCCACGCTGGCGGCAAACGCGCGCATTCGCTCCAAGGGCAGCGGGTAAGTCATTCCAATCTTCAGCACGCTGGCCTCGGGCGCAACCTCGCGCACATGAAGGAAGCTCACGCCGGAGGTGATGATTCCCAGCTTGGTCGATCCGGAAATGAGCTGGTTCGGCCCCGCCTCGTCGTTCCACGCGGCCATCTCAGCCAGCTTCTTGCGCAGCCGCGGATGCGCCGGGCGCGCGTAGGTCGGAATCATGGCGCGCGAGGGAAGGTCGTGCTCGAAGTGCGCCGCGCCCGGTGGCGGGACCGTGACCGTGCCGCGCCGCACAAGGCCCTTGGAATGGCAGACGCGCGTGGTCAGGCGCAGCAGCACCGGCGCCTGCCAGCGTTCGGAGATCTCGATGGCGCGCACTGTGAACTCGTACGCCTCCTGCGAGTCCGAGGGCTCCAGCATCGCCACGCCCGCGGCCAGCGCATAGCGCCGGTTGTCCTGTTCGTTCTGGCTGGAGGCCATCCCCGGATCGTCGGCCGACACCACCACCAGCGCCCCGTCCAGTCGGGCCGCCGCCACCGTGAACAACGGGTCCGCGGCCACGTTTAGCCCCACGTGCTTCATCGTCACAATGGCGCGCGCGCCGGCAAAGGCGACGCCAATGGCAACCTCCAGCGCAACTTTTTCGTTGGGCGACCACTGCGCCCGTCCGCCCAAGGCCGCGAAGGCCTCCAGTATCTCGGTCGAGGGAGTGCCGGGATAACCGGTGCCAAGCCGCACCCCGCAGTCGTAGGCGGCCATGGCAACCGCCTCGTCACCGCTCAGCAGTGACAACGCGTTCTGTTGCCGATGAGAATCCAAGCTGAAGCCCCGTGAAACCGAGTGTTGAGTTGAGTCTAGTGTACACAACCGCGAAATCCATCCGCTTAGACTCACAATGATCGTGGCGGACGCATCGGGCTGAGTGGTAAGCTGGCGCGGATCAAAACACGTTGATTTTGGCGTTTCCAGAGAGTTCCGGGCAGGAGAAGATCGCATGTCACAGAAGAAGGAAGGCCCGGGACCGCCGATCACGCGGCGGCGAATGCTTGCGCAGACCGCCAAGGGCGCGGCCCTGGCCTCGCTGGTGCCGCTTACTTCCACGCAGACGCTGCTTGCGGAGACTACGCAGTTGCAGGGCGCGAAGACGGGTGCGCAGAGTACCAAGCCCGGCCACCCGACGGCGAAGCTCATCGCGCTGGAGACTGAGAAGCTCAAGCTCTCCGTGGACTCCGCGAACTGCCGCTGGTCGGCGCAACTCAAGGGCAGCGAGATGCAACTCAACGACGTGCACTTCCTTCCCGCCGACGACCCGTCGGGCTGGACGGTGACCAGCACCGTGAATCGCAACGACAGCAGTAACCTGGGATCGTTTGAGACCGTGACGCTGCACGGCACAAAGCATGGGCAGCTCGACTTCGAGTACCGCATCTCCGCAAGCAAGACCGGCAATGACATTCTGGTAAGCCTGGGCCGCGCAAATCACACGGGCAAGCCGGTCGACCTACAGGAGATGGATTATTTCGTCTCCTCCGACGCGCGGTTGGGTGGAACCACCGACAAATGGGTCAGCCTGGGCACGCACTCGCGCAACCGCGACTACTACGAGCTGTTGCCGGTGGAGAGCCTGATTACGCCCAAGATGTACGCGGTAAACCACGTGGTCCACGATCCAACCACCGGCAACACGCTGCTGATGGGCCACGTCACAACCCTGAAGGGCGCATCGCGCTTCGAGGTCTCGGAGGGCTGGCAAGGCAGGACGGCGGACCGGATGCAGGTCCACGGGAGCTGTAGCTACAAGATCACGATGCCTGCGGGAGCGAGCCTCGCCGGCGAGAAGCTGCTGCTCCTCTTCAGCAACGACGGGTTGCGCGCGATGGAGCACCAGGCGGACCTGATCGCCATCGCGCACGACATCCGGCTGAAGCAGCGGCGGCCCATCAACCTCGACGACCGCGAACTGGTGGCCAACAACTACAGCCGCTTTCACGGATGGATGTCGGGCGGCAGCAACGCCCACGCGCAGACGTTCTTTCAGGACCACGGCCTCGGCGACTTCTACTGGGGCATGGGCGGGCCCGGCGCGCAGGGGACATTCGGCTTCTATGGTTCAGGCGGAGGGACGCAGGGACGGCCCGCGCGCATCAACTATCCCGCAGAGTGCTATCTGCCGGTGCACACGCCGAAGTACGGCGGCGAACGCGTCATCGACTTCTCCAATCCGCTTACCGTCAAGCTGGAGCGCGAGCGCGCCTTTGCCTGGGCCTCCGACCACCCCGACCAGACCGGCCGCGCCGAGATGGACTTCGCCGACTGGTGGGACAAGTGGCCGGGGCAGCACAACCCATACATGAGCGCGATGGAGACCTATCATGCGGGCGGCCTGCCCTGGCGCGAGGCCATCGACCAGAGGGCGCCGCGCAGGGTCGTCCGCTCCAACATGCAGCCGGTCGACCACTCCTACGGCATCGTCGATATCTGCCGCATCTCCGAGGACGCGGACCACGGCTACGAGACCGGCGTATCGCCGCTGACGCAGACCGAGTTCACCGGACTCTTCACCGAATCGGTCCTCGGCTCAACCAACCGCGCCTTCTACAACGGCCGCGTCTTCTGGAACGATGGCGACGGATTCCACATCTACAAGTTCAGCCTGTCCGATGGCCAGTTCTACACCTACGGCCAGGCCAAGGTGACCGCGGTATTTCACGCCATCGCCGGAAGCACGCTCTTCATCTCCGAGGCCTTCGACGTGCGCTACCCCGACGACCGGGTCGAGCTGATGAAGCGCATCAGCCCGCCCACCATGGACGTGGCCTACCCGGTGGACCTCTTCACGCGCAAGCCGGCGCACGTCTGGAATATGCCGGTGGAGCGCGCCTTCGGCAGGTGGAACGTCGTCGCGGTCTTCAACTTCACCGGCAGGCCGGGCCGCGACGCGTTCACCACCAAGCTGGATGCGGCGAAAGACCTCCGCCTCGACCCCGACAAGGAGTACATCGTCTACGAGTTCTGGACCAGGAAGCTGATCGGCAGCTTCAAAGGGAGCTTCGCGACGCGACCGTTGCAGCCGTACGATTGCGACGTCTACAGCATCGTCGAAAAGCAAAACCATCCAGTGCTCGTCTCCACCAGCCGGCACATCCGGCAGATGGCCTTCGACGTGAAGGAGCTGAGCTATGATGAGCAGCGCAGGATGCTGCGTGGCCTCTCGCGGGCCGTGGCCGGAGACCCCTACCAGTTGCGCATCTTTTTGCCGGACGGCTTCAGCTCGAAGTCCGTTGAACTCCCCGATGGCGTTCCGCCCGCCACCATGCAGACCGACGGCAACCTGCTCACGGTGGATTTTACGGCTCCGACCGGAAACGACGTGGAATGGAAGGTTTATTTCTAGATGTTTCGGTGTGTTCAAATTGACGGTTGCCGGACGGCAACTCCGTCATCGACAAATGGTTAAAATCCGCGCGCAGAACGCGGGAGAGATGAGGGCTGAATAATGAAGAAGAACTTCGTAATCGCGGCAGTTCTAGTGGCATCGTTTGCAGGCTTCGCAGTGCAGGCGCAGG
>Ga0187848_10000367_pt1 | contig 41584 bp, 39 predicted proteins | sample June2016WEW_4_40_FD_132424 | JGI IMG/M metagenome (GOLD analysis project Ga0187848, IMG submission 132424) | Peatland microbial communities from SPRUCE experiment site at the Marcell Experimental Forest, Minnesota, USA - June2016WEW_4_40 | ecosystem: Environmental > Terrestrial > Soil >... | reverse complement strand
ATCTCTAAGTAGTCTCCTTTCGGGGCTTTCGCCGAACGCAACAACCACCGATGTCAACGTTGCTATCAACAATTTAATAGCGACTCAACCCTACGCTGGTTATCCTTATGTTCCCTCAAGCGCGTTATCGAGCAATTTCGTTAATTCACAGAATAATACTATGCTGATTGTTTTCAGCTTCTCATCCAATCCAGACGCAAACACAATTGCTCATGTAGAGTCAGACGTAAAAAATTCTGGATTACAAAATTTTGGCTCGGTTTATGTGACAGGTGGATCAGTTTTGAGCCAGGATGTAGAAAAGGCATTTGTACCTGCGCTCGAAATAACCGTTGTACCAGCAATAGCGGTTTCCCTTTTAATCGTTGGACTACTGTTTTTTGCACCTGTCGCTGCTTTGATTCCAGTGCTGCTGGGTGGCATTTCAGTTTCAGTTGCACTTGCTTCTATCTACGTTTCAGTTGTAGATATTGGCCATGGAACCTTGACCTTCCTCACCCCAACCTTAACCATACTATTGATGCTGGGACTAGCCGTAGACTACTCAGTGTTACAACTTAGACGCACAAGAGAAGAGCGGCAGAAAGGCAAATCAACTGAGGAAAGCGTGGGTACTTCAATTAAGTGGGCAGGGCAAGCAGTGCTAACCGCGGGTACAACTGTAATTGTCGCTTACATAGTCATGGCAGTTGCTAACGTGCCCATCTTTAGTGACGTCGGAACCGCCATAGCGCTAGGCGTTTCAGTTTTGCTGACGGCATCACTCACATTATTACCTGCTCTTGAGATTGCTTTGGGCGACAGAATTTTCTGGCCGGGACTGAATAAGCAAGGCAAAGCACGGTCCGACCCAAACCAGAACACACTAAGACGCTTGGCACATGGCACACTTAAACGGAAAGTACCGATTGTTATCATCATCAGTATAGTAGCCTTAAGTGCCTTCGTCGTCGTGTATAATGTGCCTACGAACGAGGATTTTCTAAAGCTTATTCCAAACTTCCCAAGCAATCAGGGACTCACTATCTTAGCTAACAGTTTTGGAAGCGGAGCAACGGGGCCAACTTCCATCATTGTGACAACTCCTACACAAATAACCTATGGAGACAACCAGTTTAACCAAACCTTATTGGACCAGATTGAGCAAATCACAGCCGCCGCTGTGGACTCCAAAGGAGTTGCTACTGTTAAAGGTCCAACTAGGCCCTTTGGAAACGCGTTCAACTACTCATCCGTGGAAAGTATGTCTGAGCCACTGTCCCTGCAGTATGAGAGCCAAATGTTTTCAACAATTGGAAAAGATAACAAAACGGCAGTGATCACACTAGGCCTTTCAGATTCAGCCGTAGGTGCAGCTGCTACTAACTCCTTAATTGGGATGGAGAAGAACATCAACCAACTGCCTCTCATGAAAGGTGTAGCTGTTTACTTTGGAGGGGAAACTCAGTCAGCCTATGACAATCACATGTTCATGGTGAACCTGATTCCTGAGGTTGTAGTAATCCTTGCAGCAGCGGTTTACGTGATTTTGTTTTTGCAGCTTCGGTCAGCCTTCACACCTATTCGCCTGATAATTACAATACTTTGCAGTGTTGTTTTCTCCTTAGCTATCGTTTCAATCACATTCTACTTTGCGCTTAACGTGCCAATCTTAGACTTTGCGCCCTTATTTGTAGTTGTAACCATGCTGGGCGTTGGAATCGACTACGACATATTCTTTTTAACGCGCATCCGTGAAGAAGTCCTCAACGGTAAAACCGACAACGAAGCAATAGTAACTGCCATCGACAAAGTTTGGGTAACTATCCTCGGCTTAGGGCTTGTACTTGCCACAGTGTTCGCGTCACTAATTATAACCGGCATTCCAATGCTTCAAGAAATCAGCCTCGCCGTCGCCTCAGCCATCTTAATAGATGTTACCGTCGTCATCCTTTTTTTCGTACCCGCATTGATGGGGTTAGCGCAAAAATTCAACTGGTGGCCGTATAAGTTATCTAGAAACAAAAAACCAGAAAACAATACAAACTGAAAGCCTAGAATAAGCGGTACACAAAAGAAATACAAAAAAACCAAAATGTTTTTTTGTGCAATTTTTTTTTAAAAAAAAATGAAAAAATTGGGTAATTATCCTCGAATTTTATGTTACTATATTTGTTAATTGGGTCCTATTGGATTACACTATTTTTTCTTCTATAGCGTTAATATCGCTATTACTGCTGTAGACGCATGTGTAAAAATTATTATTATTTGAAAAATCGGAATGCCCGCGGTTGTTTTGAGTGATTGAGAAGGTAATTAACCGCAAGTGTTTTATGCTGATTCATATGATTACATTGAACCATAAGGGATAATTATGGCAAAATGCCCAACTTGTGGAAAAGAAGTCAAAACTGCAAAGAAAACTTGGAAGATGGCAGGTAAACCAGACAAGAAAGGAAAAAGAACTCAACTCACCATCGGGCTTTACGACTGCTGCGGTAAGACTTTCCGAGAAGTCCTAGACAAGAAAAAAATCTAACCGCATACTTCCATTTTTTCCTTTTTCTCTTTTTTTTATGTGCTAGTTTATTTGTGACTGATAACCCAATTGCAACAAATGTTTAATTGCTTGAATAGTAGCCAATCCATCGGGGGAAGGCCGCAACGGCTTCTAAAAGAAACGAGACCACATTCATGTTATCACGGAAATACTTAGTTTAAGCAAGAGTCCCAAACTAAAAGCTATGTTAGGCGTCAAACAACTACGTCACATGTTCTGCTTCAAAACTGCATTGTGTAACTGCTTCGGAACCATTGGCTAATGGTTATGGAAAAGGATGGTGGCCAAAAAATTCACGTTAACGGAAAAAGGATTAGTGTTCTTAGAAAAGTACTGGAAGCTTCAAAATATCGTTGGAAAAAAAATAACCAAATGCCAAGGATAACTGTTTCCCAGATTCAAAAAGTGTTGACGCAGTCTATATGACGAAACATTTGGAGTGGGCATTTTATGGGTTGCTAATTAATTATTGTGCACACTGCATCTTGCCCATTTAGGATAGACTCAACCCGGTCAGGATAAAGCCCATTAACAACAAAGCATTTAATCTGCAACCGTAAAAGCAATTTAGGCAAAAACTTGTCAACACTTGTCCGCTTATTCATCCTTAAAAGGTCATTGGCTGATAACTTGCTGATCAATTTAGCATCTGAAAACTTTTTTGGGTCACATGTGTAAACCCCGTTGACATCAGTCACCAAAACAACTTTGCTTGCATGTAATTGACCTGCAATGTAAACAGCGATGGAGTCAGAAGTTACATCCCACGAGTTCTCCAACGGGTCCTCGCTAAGCAGATAATTTGAAGGCAAAAAAACAGGCAACTTACCCAAATCCAAAATTCTTTGCGCATATTCAAGCTGATTTAATATAGACGAATGCGGCAACAAATCAGACAGCAGAAAACCGTATTGATCCATTCCCAAAATCGCCATCCTATGAGACACTGTAAGTGACAAGTTAAATCGCTTATGTGAATTTCTTACAACGTCAGCGAATTCGCCGCCTCCAGGCACCACAATTAGCTTAACCTTCTTGGAGACTTCGCTTAACTTTGCACATAAGGTTCTTAGTTTTTCAGGGTGTACTGCTAAGCTACCTCCTACCTTAACTATTGCCATGTCCATTTGACGATTTCTCCTTCAAGTTTATTGGCAGTCATCAGGGCAACAGCGAACGCAGGAGTAACCACCACAACATCACTATTCAACAACGTTCCCAAATCAACTATGGCATGGACACCAATCTTTTCAGCGGCTTTCCTTGCGATGAAATCTTTGCCAAGCCCCGTTACCGCCACTGAAACCTCGTTTGATTTCAATGTTTTCGTCTTAGAGTACACTTTGTTTAAGCCTTCGGCAACCTGTAGAACTTGTTTATCATAAATGTACTTAGCCATGTTAATGATCTCTGGTTGAGTCAACATTTCCGTGTCAGCACAGACTACTCTAGCTAACCGCGCCAAAGCTTCAGGCAAACTTTTTCCTCGCCCATCAGCCGTTTCGCAAGTATACTCCTTAGTGGTGATGTTGCCTAAGACTAAGTGCACATCGCCAGATAACGCGAACAGTTCTGAAGCGACCCTTGCAACCCCATTCTTAACTGGAACAGAATGCACGATTGCAGCAACATTCGTCCTTAAGCTTCCAGTGTAAACAAGCTCTCCACAAATGAGCTTCTCTAAATCCGTTTTACCTTTCGTTGCTACCTGCCCGTTGACAATGGGAATTATGCTTGCACTTGTACTTCCAACATCAACCACCACGCAGTCTTTCATCCACTGTGCAACTAGCCAGCCTGTTGCAGCCCAATTAGCCGCGGCAACCCCAAGCGGGTATACTTCAGCCCCTTCGATTGACTGCAATTGTGCGCCAGTGTTCAAAACATGGATAGGAACATCGGGAAAAGCGCTTTTAATGCAGGCTAAAATGTGGTGGACGCCTTCTCTTTTGGTTGCGTAAGCGTCGGATAATTCAGCCGTCATGGTTACACCCAATGCGTCTAATCGGTTGGCGCCTAGCCGTTCTTTAAGTGCTAGGAGGACGCGGGTGAGTTTTTCTGGTTCTCTCCAAACGGGAAAGTACTCCACTGCTACCTTGAAATCGCGCAGCTTGCCTTTTTGTGTTTGTATGAAGGCGGCTTTAGTGTTGGCGCCTCCGATATCGTAGCCTAACACGTTTACCAAGCTATTTTCCTCTGCTGATAATGGTGAGTAAATGCTTTTTAGCTTCTTCGAAGCGCAACCGTGCATTGTCCAAGGAGTTGCCGTGCCCAGCGACCAGCGAACAAGCCTTAACATTATTATGAAGTGGGAAAGGCGGCGAAACAACCTCTCTTATTTGAGCCACTTTTTGAAAAACGCTAATCGCCGGCTTAGGAGTTTCCACTTTTGAGAAGTAAACAAAACCGCTAATTTCTTTTTTAGTTGGAAGCTTATCTTTCAAAACAGCTTTAACCATTGCTTCTGCAATGTTAAAGTTGGCAGCCCTGCATAAGCCAGCATAAGAAGTTGTTAACCGTGGATTAACGTCAACTACAAACGGCTTGTCATTTGCCAAAACCAAGTCAACACCCAAATAACCCTTTAAACCAGGAAACGACTCAACAACCATCTCACTCATCCTATACGCTTCTTGCCCAAGAGGATGATTCATGGGAACAATGCCGCCTTCATAACTTGAAACAGCCTCGGGCGCGGCGACCTTGACGTTTTGCTTGTTTAGGCTAATCGCCAAAGCTTTGCCGCCTGTGCAAAGAACGCTAACGCTTGCAGCTTCGCCAGAAATAAACTCTTGAACAATAAAGTGCTTCCCAGAGGATTCAGCCTTTATTTTTGCAACTGCCGCCTCAATCTGGGCGTTTTCTTTAACGATGCTTAAGCCGCCGCAGTTGACGCCATCCATGGGCTTGAAAACTAAGGGATAATTAAATTTGCCACTGATTATCTGCTTGACTTCAGCTAAACCCCCATCAACATTAAACGCCACCGTGTTAGGCGTCGGTAAACCATTCTTTTTCAAAGTCTCATATAGAGTGGCTTTGTCTGCAACCTTTTGGATAGCGCGGGCGTCGCAGTTAAGCGAAACCGTGCCAGTGCGCTCCACAAATTCTACGAGCGACTGCAGCGTTTGTCCCGTTTCAGGTGCAATAACGTAGACGGCATCGTTAATTTTAGCGGCATTTGTGAGGAAATTTTCGGCTTCTTGGAGGCAAAAAACTGGTATTGTGCAGTCTGCATCTATGGGCGGATTCAGCTTTGAGAGTCTAGCATCAAGTAAAACGGTTACCTCGTTGCCTGCCGACTTAAAATCAGAAACAATAGAGCGCAGCATTGCAAAGCCCTCAGACAAAACGTTTGGTGGAATAGGCTGTTCTGAGTATCCGCCGCCTGAAACGTGCTCGTAAACTAAAAGCTTCAAAGCAAAGCTCCTTTGGAGTCGATGGAAACCCACAGTAGCCTTAAAGCTTTTCGATTGCAGCTAAATCTTTCAGAAAAGCCATGGCATGCCGCTTCTTAACGTGGGGCATCACAACTATTCTGATACAGTTGTAACGTGGCACATAAGAGACAAACCAGCCGTTTTCCCAAAGTTTTTCTGCCAGATGCTTTGTGCCTTTGTCACTGCGGAAAGCTAATATGTTCAGCGTTGGCTCCACAACAAGTTTAAAACCCGAATCTCTGAGTTCATCAGCCATAAGTTGGGTGGTTTTCATGCATTTGCCTACCACTTTCTTGAATCCGTCCGTACCGACAAATCTGAAAACTGCCCATGCTGAAGCTGCGGCGGCGCCTGTTCTTGTTCCAACAAACGTATACTGGTATTGGTCGGTTAAGTAAGGGGTTTCTGTTTTGATGTAAGCTAGGTCTTTTGGGTCTCTGAAAATGATTCCTCCAGCGGGGATTGCCGCCATACCCATCTTATGCGGGTCAACCGTCATAGACTTCACAGCGCCTAAAGAGAAATCAAATGTGTATTTGGCATCTGTGAGAAATGGGATTACTAAGCCGCCGAAGGCTGCGTCAACATGCAACCAAACATCATGTACCAAAGCTATGCGCGATAGCTCTTCAATGGGGTCGACAGCGCCAAGTACAGCTGTTCCAGCCGTGCCAACTATGGCTACTGTGTTCTTGCTGACGCATTTTTCAACTGACGAAGAATCAACCCTGAAAGAGCCGTCTAAACCTGCATAGATTGGCTTCAGGTTCAGCATACTGCAGATTTTGGTGAAAGAGAAATGGGCAGACTCGGGCAAAACAACCTCGGGCTGACTGACCTGCGCCTTATTCCTTGCGGCTAAGAGAGCCATTAAATTTGCTTCTGTTCCGCCTGAAACCATAAAGCCAACGCCGTTTTCGCCGTGGAGAAGCGTTGCAAGTTGGTTTATAACTTCTTTTTCAAGTTTTGCGCTGCCAGGGAAAAGTCCTGGGTCTCCCAGATTAGAGCTTAAAAATAATCGATAAGCTTTTTCTGCTATGGGATGCGGTTTTGTGCACATTGAACACAAAATTTTGCCGCTGTCATACCGCTTGTCTTGTTCGCGGGTTCTTTTGAGTTCAGCCAGCACTTTTTTCCTGCTTAACCCGTTAGGCTGCAATAGTTAAGCCCTCTTTTTGGCTTGGCTTTCCGCTTGCTTAACGGTTTCAACGAGTTCCAATACAAGTTTTCGGGTAATTTGCCCCTTGACTCTGTCGCTGTTTGTGCAGGCTGCCCCACGCAACCCCGCTACATCAGCGCCTAGACCATAAACCACATGTAAATCCTGCTTTCTCAGCGAACCAGCCAACGCCACCTCCAAACCCAGTTTATGCGCAGAACTGATGAATTTTTCAAGCTGCTTTGCGGACAAGAAACTGAAGAGGTTTTTGCCGTCTTTAACGGCGGTATCGACCATTGCTAGGTCTACTTGAGCCTTAGAAGCTATTTCAGGGATGAGCAAAGGGTCTATTGCGCCTATTCTTTCCGCGTCAGCGTAGCCTGCGGCGGCGACTTTGATTTTAGGATTGCACGCTTTGGCTGCGTTGTTAACGTTCTGCAGCAGAAACACGGCTTCTTTAGGCGTTTTGAGTCCGTAAAGCCCCACTTTAATGTAGTCAACACCGAGCGATGCTGCTCCCAACGCCGCCAAAGATATGGAGCCTGGAAGATTCGGAACATCCCCCAAAGCGCAGCTAACCTGAATGTTCCTTGGCGTGATTTCTCTTATTCGCTTAATAACCCATGGGAAATTTGCGCCTAAAGCTCCCTCCTGGGGGTTTTTGACGTCTATTATGTCTGCGCCTCCAGCGATGGCTTCAGAGGCTTCTTTTTCATTCATGGGGCTTATGAGTAGCTTCAATTAGCATCCTTATTGATGCGCATTGATGATCCCTTTAAAAGTTTTGCTATAAAAACGGTTAGGTTTTTCTATACGTTGAGAATCAATTCACGGGTGGCTGAATAGCTTGAAGGTTATACCTGTAATTGACATTTTAAACGGCTTAGTGGTTCATGCTGTACGAGGAAAAAGGCAAGAGTATCAACCGCTCCAGAGTATTCTGTGCAAGTCGGTTGACCCGTTAGAAGTTGCCGGAGCATTCAAAGCCCTCGGATTTAGCGAGCTTTACATTGCAGACTTAGACGCAATCATCCACGGCTCTGTGAACTTTCAGGTTTTCAAACTTATCGCCACGGAAACTGGGCTTAAGTTGATGGTTGATGCTGGAGTAGCTGACCTTGAAACGGCCAAGAAATTGCCGGAATACGGAGTTTCCAAAGTTGTAGTTGGTACGGAAACGCTTCAAAGTAAAAGTTTTGTGGGAGAAGCGGTAAGGCTTCTTGGAAGCGAGCGAGTCATTGTTAGTTTGGATTTGAAGGGTGACAAAGTTCTTGTTAAATCGGGGTTTGACGGCTGCAAAGAGTCTATGGGTCTTTTGCGTGAGTTTAAGGAGATGGGTGTCTCAGAGGTCATTGTTTTGGATTTGGCGCGTGTTGGCAGTGATGAAGGGGTTAATGTTGATTTTTTGAAGAAGGCGCTTAAAGAAGATGGGGAGGTTTATGTTGGGGGCGGAGTGAGAGACATAAAAGATTTAGTTGAGTTGAAAGATTTGGGCGTTTCAGGCGTGTTGGTGGCTACTGCCCTGCATTCAGGCAAAATTTCAATTGAAGAACTAAAGCAGGCAGGATTGCTTTAACCAGTCTATTCACGTTTTGCTAAGCAAACAATTCCGCCAAGCTGCATGACGCGGTTGCCCGCGGTTGATTCCGCACTTATTACGCGTGTTTTAACTCCCTTGTTCGCGGCAACTTGCATAAGCCTTTGAATCCTGTATTTTTGCCGGCTTTTTGCAAGATACTCATCCGTCAGCATGAGGTATTCCGGCTTGGGTTTTCCTTCCGCCTGTATGTTGAGGATAAAGTTTTCTGCTTCTTGCAAAGAAAAAAGCACCAGATTGTCTTCTTCGTTTAGCCGTTTTTCGAGGATTTCAAGCAGGTTTTCGTTTTCTTGAGCTGTGGTTTCGCTGATTAATTCTTTGAAGGCGGTTGTTTTAGTTAAGGCAGCTACCTGCTGTGGAGTGCTTGCTGAACCGGTTATCGTTGAGAAAGCTGCCTTGTTTGCGCCTTGAATAAGCCAGGTGTGATGTGCTTTGATGTAGTTGAGCAATTCTTGGGCATAACTGGTTCTGGCTGGAGAAGCTATTATGGTGCTTCTCACCCCTTCTTTTAATGTTGGTCTTAACGCGTTTATGATGGCTTCATGAAAGTTGTATACTGCTTTAGGGTCGCTTCTGTCCCCGTTTAAGGGTATAGTTGGTTGTTGTTTGGCAACTTGGCTAAAAACTTGCCATAGTGCTGCATGATTTTGCTCTATTCCTACGAGAACTGCAACGGGGTAACCGCGTCTGTAAGATTTCGGCGACATGTTTATTCCCTTGATTTATTTAGCGATTATAGTATTTAGGTTCTCTTCGGGTATCTAGGCAAGTAAGTTAAAAACGGTATGTTTATGAAAGCGTAAAACCGATTTAACATGAGAACACATGATTGAAATTGATAGTAAAGAAGAGTTAAACGGCGTATTAGAAAAGACTGAGAAGGTTCTCGTTTTGTTTTATGCTTCATGGTGCCCTTACTGTATGCGTTTCGTTCCTGTCTTTGACAAGAAAATAGGCAGCTTTAAGGTTGGAAGCGTCATTCGCGTCCTCCTTGACGACTATAACAACCCATTATGGGATGACTACGATATAGAAGCTGTTCCAACGGTTATATTTTTTGAAAAAGGCAAGGTTAGCAGGCGGCTTGATGGAAGGTTAAGCGTAGGTCTAAATGAAAAACAACTCAATATTTGGCTGGAAGAGTTTAAGGTCCCCTAACTTAAGCGATAAAAGTGTTTTCAAGCCATCAAGCGTCTCGTGCAAAAACTCTAAAGTTACTTGAAGGCTATTTAAAAAAAGAAAAAAGGAGGGATTTTTAATTTTAAGTAGACGGTGTTGACGACGGTGGTTGTGGAGGCGGAGAAGAGGAAGCTGATTGGAATATTTGTTTTATTTGAACAACTGTAGTTCCTGCCCAGCGATCAGTCAATTTTTGGCGTCGGTCATCTCCAGCTGTCACAACTGCTATCAACCAGTCGAGAAAGAGGAAAAGTACGAAGATTTTGCTTATATTGCGAATGAATGATTTGTCGAGTGGTATCCTGCCGCCTTTTGCCAGCTGAACCTCTAAGCCCATCAGTCTTTTTCCTATTGTTGCACCCCAGTAGACGTCTAAGATAATGAAGTAGAGCAACGAAAGAATCCCAAAAGCTAAAAAGAAAAGCCCAAATCCCACGAACAAAAAGAATGCACCACTTAAAATGATTGCGATTCCTACTATAACCGCTAATATTTCTGCTACTATACCAATTATTATTGCGTCAATTATGTATGCGATTAACCGTACCAGCCAATGCATAAAGTCAATTTGTCCACCACTACTGCTAGTTGTCATTTGATAAAATCCTCTAATTAATTTGTTGTTATAGATGTTATTATCGTTTTCTGTCAGGCAATTAAGCACTAAAAAAGCCAGTAACATTTCAGGGTTTGAAGCCCACAAGAAGGGTCAGTTCCAGCCATTTCCAGTAGCAATCTACATCGGCAAAGCCTATTTGCCTTAGCCACTTGAGCTGTGTTTCCACATCTAACAGCCTGTTTGAAGGGTCTTCTGTTTCAGGAATTAAGCTTGACGTTGCTAGAAACTTTAGATGGAGATTCTGTGTTGGCGAAGAAACGCGTTCTAGATTGCAGAAAACGCCCTTTGGATTTAGCAAGTCGAATACTTCCATGTATAGCTGTTTCTTTCTTGGGTTCGTCAAATGGTGAATAGCCAAGCTAGAAACAACAGCATCGAAACAACCAAGTTGCTCAAATGGAAGCGGAAAACTAAAATCATGTTTCATGACGGTTACACGTTTATCTTGTGCAAATCGTTTTCTAGCTTGTTCAATCATGGGCTCGGAAAAATCCAGTGCTACCCCTTCTGCCTCTATCCTGTTCAGTTTTACAAGCGATAGCAGTCTTCCGTCCCCGGTTCCTAAGTCGAGAATACGCTTGGCATGCGTTGGGATTTGATCAAGCAGCACTCTTTCAGCTTCTGTTCTATGCGGAAGTTTATCTGCCCGCGCCAAATATCCAAGTGCATGGTCAATGGTTTGCCATTCCCTCATTGATTACCCTCTTTTAATTGTGGCTCCTGCTGATTAATGAAGCAGGATATTTTAGGTTGCGCCTTATTTTCAAATCAATTTTTTGCAAATTATAGTCTAATACCGAATGTCCTTTAATAAAAACAATGCTTATATCGGATTACCTTCTATGTAATGAAGAAATAATTGTGAAGGGTTCTAATTTATGGAATTTTGTCCAGAATGCGGTTGCCGGCTTGAACCTAAAAAAACTGATGACTCCATAGTGCTCGCGTGCACAAAATGCAGCTATGTTAAGCAGGCTGCTAATAATAGGGCTCAGGCTAAGGTAGTGAAGGTTATTCAGCCTACATCTCAGCCTTTTATGACTGTTATAAGTGAAGAAGCACAAAAAATCCAGACTATGCCCACGATTCATATGAAATGTGAGAAATGCGATAACAACATGGTTTATGTTTGGCAAGTGCAGACACGCGGCGGCGACGAAGCATCGACCCAGTTCATGCGGTGCACAAAATGCGGCCACACTTTTAGAGAATACACTTAAGATTGCTTGTTTTTTTCGAAAGTTATTAAAGCAGTAATTCGCATAAAGTACCGTCGGAGAATATTAAATGCCGAAAAAAGAAAAACCATTAACTAAAAAAGAGAGAGACGCGAAAAGAAAGGCACGTAAGGAAAAGGAAAGCAAAACACAGAAATAGAAGTTTTAGCCTAAAAAGCTTCTGCTCACTTTTTATTGTTTTTATAAGCCTGTTTTATCTTTTTCTTGTTTTAGATAAGGATTTATGAAAGCAGAAAAAATTGAATACAGAACTGTACCGTTATGCTGAGACCTGCATTAGATCTTTCTCTTTAACGCTTTTGGTGTTTTTCAACCAAGGTTGCTGAAACACCTGAAAAACACGGTTTAAGGTGAATTAATTATTCTTGTGTTGTATTCCTGCAGGTATGCTAAGTTATCGGCGTCATAGGGGTAACTTTCGTTTGATGGGTATGGAAAGCTTGTCATTGCTTGAAATGGAAGCGGATTAACCGTGAACGGAACGTAGGACAAGCCTTCGCCTTTAAACCAGCAGCTGGCGATGATGAAGTAGTCTCTTACCCAGCCTTGAGGAACAAGCGGTAGGTTTGCTGAAAATTGTATTGAAACTATGTCTCCTTCTCGTCCAACAACGAACTGGTTGTCAGCGGATTGCAGTAGCGCTGTAACGTCTCCGTACTTTGTGAATGCTCCGCTGGAGTTTGAGTTTACGCCGAATGCCTGCTCCAAATTAGCGGATGAGGGCGTTATTGTGTGAACAATTATATTCTGTTGAGGTGTCGTGCTGATACCTATGTAATCAAACTGAATATCTTGGTAGTAATTAATTTTCAATTCATAATTGTTATTTGAAAAGAGGCCTGTTAAGTTAACGTCAAATTCACTGTCCGTCACATGAGGTATCGGAAACTCTCGGTCGTCAGGGACATTAACCCAGCTTCCGTTTGGCGCCATTACTTGCATATAGGGCGGCGGAGAAGGCGTTACTCCTGGTTGGTTGGTATACGTTAGGAAGTTTTCGCCTCCGGCTTGGGTGGTTGGCCAAGTAATTTTGGCTGCGACTACTAGGTTGATCTCTTGTGCGCCGGTTAGGTTGCCCAGATTAAGCGTTAGGCTTTGCCATGCCCATGTGGTTCCAGTTGTGAAGTTTCCGTCCAGCTTGGAGATTAATGGCAGAACATTTTGTCCTGTTCCATTTAACGCGGACACTGGTGTAGCTAAGTTGTCGCTTACCGTGTAAATTGTTCCTTGATTTGCAAGGTTATAAATGAATGTGCTCGCGGTAGAGAACACATTTACATCTGCTGGATGGTCCACAGCGATCATTTTAACTGAGTCGAGGAAGAAGATTTCGTCGGACAGTTCAGCGATTTTAAAGTTGGAAAATCCGTTGACCGACTGCAGTTGAGTTGAGTCCAATTTTATGTAGTCATATGGGTAGTTATAAGAGAAAGCCATAGAGCCATCAGGTTGAAAATGCTCCAAGTAGCCTAGCCAGCCTGTACCGTCGTTGACTTCTGCAACGTAACTATAGCCTGTTCCGTTCCAGACTTCCAAGGAGGGACATGAACCTTGCCTAATATAATTTGCCGACACATAAGTCTCACCCTGTACGTTAATCGTCTGAGTAAGGCTAGTACTTCCGGTGTTCCAATTCGAAAAGTCGTATGAAACAAGTCCCCAACCGACGACTTGAATTTTGGCTACCGCGGGAACAGTAATTGTATGCGTTCCATTAGTCACCATTCCAGAAAATGGGGAAACTTCAGGCGTGCCATCCAAAGTGAAGGGAAACCCATAGGCGCTAGAAATATAGTGCAACGTGTATTCGCCTGTTGGGACGATGCTAATTGTATTGCTTTGCCCTCCGGCAGTTAACTGGTAAGTTCCAATACTGCTCTCATTAAATGTAGCCGTTACGGTTCCGGAAGCCCCTTTTGCAAGCTGCACCTCAACAGTTTGGTTAACTTCACCGTTCACTAAGAAGGGTAGCAAATAACTAATGCTTTCGTTTCCAGTGTTGCTGACTTCCAGAGAAGCGTTGACTAGTTGCCCGGGCCAAGCCTCGGTTGGTTCTACGTTTAAATTGGCGTATTTTAATGCAGCTGGTGCAGTGGAGGGCATAGGCGAGGGAGAAGGTGAAGGCGAAGGAGAAGGTGAGGGCGAAGGAGAAGGCTGCGCCGGCATAAGCTGATTTTGATAGAAATAGTTAACTGCTACCAATGCGCCAAATATTACTACAATGAGGAGAATGATTGCTTGCAGTTTACTAACTGCTGAACGTGAAAGCGTTAATTTGTTCATTGGATTTAATATTGATGATAATCGCTACTTTTAACAATTTGTTTTCTTGTCAGAAAGCTGCTAACTCAGACGCCGAACCTCTTGATGGGCGTGTTTATGAAAATTTGCGATTGATTGCTTCTATATTAATAGAAAGTAAGTTATGAATTATGAAATTTGAACATTTTAACGTAAACGCTTAGGCGCCTGTTATCTGTTGTATTAAAATCGAGTTCGTTGGGTACATGGGTTTGATTTGCGAACATTAGGCTTAGCCGTTATAAGAACTCGGCTGCTTGGCTACAGACGACCAAGAGCGCTCTCAACCTAATCGCGTCCTTACCTCAGTTCTTTGTTGATTTCTTTTTGTTGTACGGGGCTTGTCGTCACTTAGGACATTCAGAATCTTTAGATGCTTTATCCCTTTACGTGACAATTTTTATCCCAGCAATATATGTTTCTACCTTTTTCTGAACCAGGTATTGGGCAGGTGCAGTGATGGGTTGGGGTGCTACATTTTGAAAAGCTTTGGTCTGGGTTTTGCTTTTTCGATGCAGGATAAAGATTATGAGAAGGCTTCCTAATACGGCAATAATTACTGTTATCAGCAGGTAGTTTTGGGATATTCCGCTTGAATTGTCGCTACCGGGAATCATTGGGTTTGTGACATACGAGAATGTCACTTGAATCGAGTTGGACAAGTCGTTCTCGAAATTCAGCGTGTAGGTTCCATTTTGCTTCGCGACGAAACCGAATGTCGTGGTTTTATCAATTATGCCTAAGTCCACAATTTCAGCGTAGTCGGGAGCACTCACCCAAAAGCGAACACTTCCAGTGGTAGCGATAGTGCCTTTAAATGTGGTTCCTTGGGGTAGCACGTACTGTAATTGGTTTGATGATGCAGAGAGAGTGAAGGTTGAAAATGTGGAGGCAAACGCTGAAAGAGACATCAACGACGTTAAGAGCAAAGCTATCAATGCAGCATAGGTCAGCAATTTAGTTTTTTTCATTTGCCCAACTCGACAGACGCTTTAGAGATGTAACGGCGGTTCTTAATAACAATCGTGCTGAAAAAGAAAAAAATAACTTTACTGAGGTATGAATTTGCTTTGAAGACTTATAACAATTGCCAGGCTCAATTTTGGAATGGACCGGGCGGGATTTGAACCCGCGGCTTCCGCGTTGCGAACGCGGCGATCATACCAGACTGATCTACCGGCCCCGTTCAGGTGCTTTTCTGAAAAAATACCTTAGTGAGTACATTTAGAGCTTTCGGTAACAAAGTCTTGGCCTAAAAGAAATGAAGCTCTGGGTAGATTAAGGCTTATTCTTCGCCGTACCCATGTTCTAGTCTCCCGTGAGTTTTGCGGTAAGAAAACTCATGTTCTTCTTTACTATTCCCAAAGCAGTTCATGTGTTTTTGCAGGTCGGCTTTTGTTAAGAATATGCAAGCACAGTGAGGGCACTTGTAATAGTGGTTTTTGTTTGTATCTTCCGCCATGTTTTTTCCTTCTACTATTGACTATTTAATGAATGTTTAGGTATATCTTCTTGCCATCCAACTCGGATTGGTGCCATTCGGCTTCAACTTCGTCTCGAGCGTGATGCAGATACACTTTCCTTGCCCTCACCAGCCCAGCCATTGCTTCTAAATACGGCTCCAACAAGGTCATGCTTTCAGCATCCAACTCGGCAATATGAACTGACTCCAAAATATCCGTTGGCACAAACCCCTTTTCTTTGCGGAGCGCTTGGACACGGCGTGCCAAATCTCGCGTAATGCCTTCGCCCAGCAGAGTGTCGTTTCGTTGTCCGCTTATAAAAACGGTAATGTCGTCTTCTTGGCTGGAAACCCAGTTTTCGCCTCCAACGTACTCCGGAACTTGCACCACATATTCGGCGGCTTTCACGTTTGTAAGCTCCAAGAACAAAGCCTCAAGACACTTTAATGCGTCTAGTGTTTTTTGTGGCGCAACCACGATTGCTTTACTAAGTGGCCATCGGCGTTTGAGTTTGCCCTGTTGCCTTGCAGCATAACCGATTGATACGGTTTTAAGCAGAATGTCAAATTGTTCTTCGAGGGCTTTGTCACGTATTTTCTGGTTTGGCGCTGGCCAAGAAGCAAGATTAACTGATTCGGGCAGTTCGGGTTCAAGTTGCCTGTAAACTTTCTGGTATAACGCCTCACTCAGATAAGGCGTAACTGGGTTGAAGAGCAACGTTACAGTCTTGAGCGTATGATGCAGTAGCGCATAGATGGTTTGGCGTCTCTGCAGCGTTTCAGGTTCATCAGTCCAAAGTTCCTTTCGAATCATGGGCACGTAAAGCCTGCTCAGTGTTTCAATTACGAAATCATCCAAAACAGCTACAGCCGCGTTGAATTCACACCTTTCAAGCTTGCTGGTGTAGTCTTCAATTTTGTCTTGTAGCTTAGACAGCAGCCACAAGTCAGCTGCCTCAAACTTATTTGCCTCAAAAGCCCACTGTAGCGTGTATTTGCATGGGTCGAACTCGTCGAAAGTTGCGTTTTGCATAAAGAACCTGCTTAAATGGTACAGCGTTGACAGAACTTGGTATGGGCGGCGGTTTAGTTCTTGCATATCAAAATTCATAAAATCAATCGGTGAGCATTTACGCGTCATATAAAAACGGCACAGGTCAGCTGAGTTCTTCTCTAATAGCTTGTTGGTTTCAACTACGTTGCCTAAGCTTTTGCTCATTTTTCTGCCTTTCGCATCCTGCGTTAAACCTTGAAACAAAAATGACTTATATGGTGCAACAGGGTCTCCGGTTAAAACAACGTATTCAAGCAGCAAAGAGTTCGCCCAACCTCTCGTTTGGTCAATGCCTTCAGTTAAGAAAGCCGTCGGCACAAACTTCTCAACCTCTTCATCAGTAAAGCGCGCGTAAGGTGAAGCACCACTATTATGCCACGTATCCAATACAAAGTCTTCTCGTCGCATGCTTCCGCCGCATTTTTCACATTTAAACGTAATTCGGTCAACCCACGGCTTGTGCAACTCAAAGTTTTCTGGAATCGTTTCTTGAGCGTTTTCAAGCAGTTCTTTTTTGCTTGCGACTATGCGCTTGTTGCCGCATTTTTCGCACGTCCAAATTGGCAACGGTGTGCCCCATATGCGTTCGCGGCTTATGCACCATAGCTTTCCTTCTTTCAGAAAACCTAAAAACCGGTTTTTTGGTTCTTCAAAAAAATATTCAACTTTTTCCGCAGCTTCCAACACTTTGCTTTTTAACTTATCCGTGCGCAAAAAGTATTCTTTTCTAGCAAGCCAAACGAGCTTGTGATGAGAACGCCAGCAAGTTGGGTACTCATGTTTCACCTTCGCAACCTTAACGAAAGCGTTCCGGTTGCGGAGTTCCTCAACAACCAAATAATCGGCTTCACGAGCAAATACACCGACGAATATCCCAGCGTCTTTAGTGAATTTTACTTCATCGTCGAATGGAGCGAAAATGGGAACGCCTCTGCGTCGTGCTGCCCAAAAATCGTCCTCGCCATTTCCAGGCGAAAGATGCACAACACCTGTTGCAGTGTTAACGTCAACGAAGTCTTCGCCTATAACCTTATGCACCAAGGGATGCTTAGTTTCAAGCTCCACTTGTTCAGGAATCAAGTCTTTTAATGGGTAATCGTAGGCTGTTCCTTCCAAGCTTTTACCCAACATGGATTCAGTGACTTGATACTTTATTATATCGAGTTCCTGCATAACTGGCTCGACACGTTGCTTCACCATTATCCAGGTTTCTTCGCCGACTTTCACCTTCACGTATTCAGCGGCTGGCTGAACCGCGAGCATAGTATCGGTTATTATTGTGAAGGGCATTGTTGTCCAAACAAGGAAAAACTCATTTTTGCTGCCAGAGACTTTGAATTTAAAGTATAATGACGGGTCTTCCACTTCCTTGTAGCTGCCTTCATAGCCAACTTCGGCGCTACTCAGAGAGGTTTGGCAGCCGGGGCAGTAAGCAACCACGTAGTGTCCTTCTTCAAGGAGGTTTTGTTCCCATGCACGTTTTAGGATTTGCCATTCACGTTCGATGTAGGTGTCTTTGTAGGTCCAGTAAGCTTTCTCTTGATTGATAAAGACGCCGAGGTTTTTATCGGCTTCAAGCCACAGCTGGTGATAGTGCATGATGGTTTTTTTGCATTCCTCAATGAAGCGTTCTTGACCGACATGTTCGAGGAGTTCACGCTTGTTTTTGACGCCAAGAAGCTTTTCAACTTCCAGTTCCACGGGTAAACCTTGGCAGTCCCATCCAGCCCAAAAAGGCATGTAATAGCCCTGCATGGTTTTCCATCGGTAACGAATATCCTTAATCACTCGACCACGAGCGTGACCGATATGTGGGATGCCATTTAATGTGGGTGGTCCCTCCACGTAACCCAAGATGCCTTTAGCGTCTTTTTCAATAAGCTCAAGTTTGCCACGAATTTGACATTTAATCCAGAAATCGCGGATTTCCTTTTCTAATTCAAGCGGATTGTAGTTTGTCGGCAAGCTTTGGTTTGAATCAGCTTCGGATTGAGCAGTCACTTTTCATCCCGTACCGAAAAATACGCTAAGAGACTATATAAAAGTAATTTGAAATCTGAACTTCCCCAACAATTGGGCAGGCCCGAGATAATTAACGCAAAGTTGCATAAGACAAAGCACTATATCCTGCATGGTTTTAGCGACCTTTCCGAAATCGAGGGAAGCGAAGAAGAAAAGATGACGACTTTCCGTCATACAACGGATGAAATTAAACAGAGGATTATCGAGCGGTTTGCTGATTTGAAAATTGATAATGAACAATAACGATGGGGTATTAGCCTCAATTAATTTTCCTGTTTGCGATTTGGTTTTGAACCTTGCTGCTCAAAAACTAATCGGAGTGTATGCGACTTTATTCGACTTTATTCGACTTTATGCGACTTTATTCGACTTTATTCGACTTTTTCCGACTTTTTTGGACTCAACCTGTAAACAAAGCAAATCCTAAATCAAAAAAGCAACCAAAACCAATCTGTTCAAAAATCCTCAGCAAACCCGTCAACAAAGCTAAAACAACAAAATTAAGACAACGCCACCAGAAGAATACAAAAATTTATCGGCAAAAAAGAATCAGCTAAATATACCCCTTTTCCAAAAGCAGCACAAAGAATAGCAGAGAGTAATCTAACTTATATGTAAAAGGAAGTTAACATTAGCTAAGTTCAATCAACGCGTAACAGAAGTGTAATGAATGGGAAAGTTCCGGTTAGCTGTCTTCAACACTCAGCCGCCTCACTTGTACTTCGGAGGAGTGGAAAAGCGGATAATCGAAACTGCCAAGCGACTGCAAAACCAAGCGGACATCACAGTTTACAGCGGCACCAAGGCAGGCTTCAAAGAACCCGCAACCATTGACGGCGTAAGTTTTGTTCCGTGCTATTCAACCGACAGAATTTTTCCTTTAGACAACTGGTTCTTCAACAGAAGCATCTCCAAAAAAGCCATTGCCATTGACGCTGATGTTTATGAAGCCCATGTGGCAAGCGGCTATGGACTTTTAAAAGCACTAAATAGCGAAGGCATCAAAAAACCATTTGTACACACGATTCACGGCGTCCTTGCCGACGAGTACGAACAAACAAGAAAAAACAGGTACCAGTCATTTAGAGGCAGAATTGCTAACTATTTCATGCACCGACTTGCTAAGTTGGAAGAGGAAACAGCTAAAAAGTCAACGCTCATAGTCACAATTAGTCGGTATTCGCTTGAGAAAATTAAGCAGTTCTACAATGTCGGTGAGGCTAAAGTTCGCGTTGTTCCAAACGGTGTTGACCCAGAAAAATTTAAACCCTTTGAAGACCAAGCGGCAATAAAACGGCAATTTGGATTAGGGAATGAGCCTTGTGTACTCTTTGTCGGCAGTTTGATCCCTCGGAAGGGATTGCCTTTTCTGGTTGAAGCCGCCAAAAAAATTGTAAAAGAATACAAGGAAACCAAGTTTATAATCGTGGGAGAAGGACCATTAAGAAACCAACTGCTAAGAGAACTTGAAGTTGCGAATCTTTCAGGTAACTTTACGTTTATAGGTAACATCACAGGAAACATGCTTCCCCCGATATACAATTGCGCTGACGTGTTTGCTTTGCCGTCTATTCAGGAGGGACAAGGAATAGTACTACTTGAAGCCCAAGCCTCAGCTAAGCCGGTTGTTGCTTTTGACATCGGCGGAGTTAATGAAGCTGTCCACAACGGTGAAACAGGTTTGCTAGTGAAGCGGGGCAACACCGAAAAGTTTGCTGCTGCCATAATGAAGCTACTTTCAGACAAGTCACTTCGAGAAGAAATGGGAGTTAACGGCAGACGGTTTGTTGCTGAGAACTTTACATGGGATATTTGTACTCAAAAAATGCTGCAGGTTTACCGTGAGGCATTAGCAACATGAGACGTTAACTGCTTTTGCTAACCGATTAAAGTCGTATTCACTCATCCACTCAGTCTTCAAATACAAGCAGATTCTCTCCTCGCTGAGTCCAAGCCGTCTTGCTTCTTTGACAGCATAACGGTAAGCTTCAATCTCGGTGGGTCGCTCCACATAATCATACTGGGGGTCAAAGAGTTCCTTTCCATCCATAAACTGCTTAACATGACACAATTCATGGATTAAGTCCAAGTAAATGTCAGTTCTGTTGCCGTTACTTAGGTAGTTTTTGCTTATTGTAAGGTGTCCGTCGGAGCCGTCCACGTACATGTAGCCGAAAATCCAGCTGAGTTCCACCTTGAGGTGACGGAGGACTTCTTCAGTTTTTTCGCCAAAAATACCTTTCACTGCATCAACTTTGTCAAGATCCTTAAAGTATTCTGCGAAAATTACCTTACGGTTTCCAATGCTAAGTGGGTTAAAAGGAAGTTTCCTAAACAAACGCAATATCCTAAATACCGCATACTCTATTGCCGACAAAGCACACAGCTGCTCCTACTTGAACGCTGAAAGGTACTCAATCTTCATTCCTCTATGCACCAAATCTGAAAGGTCATCTACGGTCCCAATGCTGGCGTCAATGTTACGGTGCACTGGGTGGCTCCAAATGCCTTCTGGGGCAAGATTAAACTGCAAAGGCAGTTCCGCTTTAATGTTATATTTTTGGTTCAGATTTTTAATTAGCTTTCCTTCTCGGCAAGCCTTGCGGGCAGATGAATAACTTTGCAACAACTGTGGAGAACCGAAGGCGCCAACTCCATGCCAAATCGCCGCATCTTCAGGTGAACCTATAGAGTAGAGGAAGAATTGGGGCGATGACGGTGTCTCTGAAAAACTGTAATCGCCAAGTTTTTCTCCTGCTACAGTGAAACTGTCATCTGCCTGTGCAATTGCAACATCTTCTGGGTCGATGGCGTTGGGGTAAAGCTTAGTGGTTTTGTATTTGACGGTGACATCCAGCAGTTTACCATCTTCAAAGTGTATTTTGCCGCGAGCTGCCCGTTTGGAGCCATAGCCTTTCTTTGAATGCGGTACTGTCAGCAACGTAGTTCGCTTTGTCATGCTTCTGCCCATGCAAGAGTATGCTTCGTTAATAGCTTCGTAGTTACGGTGGCTTTCACTGATTATGTAGTGCAGTAAGCCGTCTTTTTTTTCCGTTTGTAGGGTTGAAAGAGGCATGCGTAAGGCATAAAGTGACAGGTTCATGCCGAAGAACTCAGATAGCGACTCAAGTTGCTTGTACTTTACTGAATCAACAAAATCCAAGTAAGAACCACTATCGCCTTTAAGGCTGCTAATTATTAGTTCTGCTTCGCCTTTAGAAATTAAGGTCCCGTCATACTTCTTAACGAACGCCTCATCAACTTTCAGTTGATCAGTTTTAACGTACGCAGCTGGAAAAGCACTTTGCTCGCTGGCGACTATGGAATGTTTTAGCGGGTTCATGGAGTACCGGTCTGCCTCCACATCGTCAGTGTTCAGCAAAAAAGGAACAATGCAGTCTTCAGGAGGCTTTTTCAATATCTCCAAGAGCTGAGCAATGTCGTCTCTGTTTGGTTCATGTAAGCCGTATTTTTCAAAGTAGTTGCCGCAAGACTCAAGCAGGCGCGTGCCAATAATTCCCTGAACTTCTTCAACGGTTAACTGAGGATTTGTGTACTCAACTGAGCCTCTTAAGAAAAACTTGTTTCCATCAAATTGAACGTTTACTTTTTGACCGTTAACATAATGAAATAATGTTACTTGTTTGGAGCGTTTCTCTTCTTTGAAACTGCTTAGTTTTTCAACTAAGACTTTTACGCTTGACCAAGAATCTTTGAGAAAATCTTCAAGTAAAATCTTGCAGTAATCTTCATTCATAAGGTTATCCTCTTTCTAAAGATTCAGCCATATATATACAATTTTTTGAGCCAGCTTGACCTAGAAACATTCTTGATACACAAAAATCTTCCTTAAAACCAACACTAAAAAGCATGTCCGCGAGAGCAATTTCTTTTTTCGGCAACAACGTGTAAACGCTCAAACCCGTTAATTTTGCAAGAGCCGCTTTAAGAAGCAAAACAGCACAATCAACGTGATCTGCCTGACAAATTAATGGTCCGAGCTCCGCCATTTTCTCGTAAACCTTAGCCACCGCATATCCAACAATCGCATTACTCTCAGCCAGATAATAGTTTAAATTGCCATTTCTAAGAATGATGGATTCCAGCAGTTTTTTCCTGTTTCCGCCAAAACATCCGCTATCAAACTCAGCTACTGCCTGAATCTGCTGTGTTCCAATTTTGGGCAGAGTTTCATCAGTCAAAGAACCCACTGCTTCTGTATGTAATACCGAAAAATCCGCATCACGTTCGAATCCTAAGTTGCCGTAGAAGCCAATCAAGTTTGGATAAGCGTAAAGCCCAATGGTTTTGACGCCTTTGCTTTGCAAATAGTTGACAGCGTGCTTTACTAGCAGGCTTCCTGCACCTTTGTTCCGAGTGTTTTCTTTAACTATTAAGTTACCAAACCAGCCTACTTTGCCGAAACTGATACTTGTAGCTATGCCTAAGCGTTCAGAACCCTGGAAAACAACAAAGCAACCCTCGGGTTCAAGCGAAGCCATAAACTCAAAATCTTCCGTTGCCATGTTCCAGTTCATAGTGTTGGCTAATTTAGTTGCAAACCGAAAATCGTAAGCGAGCATCGGTTTCACTTGAAACATAAAAAATACACTGTAATCTCTGGGAATTAAGCATTTGAAATTGGTAACAAAGTAAAGTGCAAGTTTTTCCAATAACTATAATAAATTAGAAGTAGTTTTTTCTAGTGCGCATGATTCATTTTTATTAACGGTAAATCGAGGAAAACTGTTTTTGCAGGAAAAAAGAAAGTTTAGAACCAGCGCGGTTTTTCTTATTCTTGTTTGGGTTCTTTTATTAGTGTTATCTTTATTTTTGCTCTCGATTTTGACGTCATTATTTGCTAGTAATCCTCAAGGCGAAGGCTTTTCAAGCTTAAGCTGGGCTGGATATATCATTGAAAAAAATTCTGATTCTAAATTTGAAGTTATTGCTGTAAACGCTTCGTGGATAGTCCCACAAGTTAACGCGTCAGCTGGTGGCGGTTATTCTTCTACTTGGATTGGAATTGGAGGTCAATTGGACAAAAGCTTAATTCAAGTTGGAACGGAACACGATGATGTAAATGGGGAGGAAACCTATACTGCATGGTATGAGTTACTGCCAAGTTTTGCTGTACGATTAACAAGCATAACCGTTTCTCCAGGAGACACTATGATTGCTTCTATAACGCTAGTTAATTCAGAGACAAACGAGTGGGGTATAAAAATAAGCGATGTGACGACCGGGCAAGTCTTCAGCAGAAATGTTGCTTACAATTCAACCGGTTCTTCAAGCGAATGGATAGTGGAAAGACCAACCATAAATAACAAAATCGGCACTCTAGCAGACTTCGGAAACATCGCCTTTACCGATTGTTATGTTAACGTAAGCAATGTCACCGGCCCTATAGCCAGGTTTTCATTTTCTAAAATACAAATGGCAAACAGCCAAAATGCTGCATTAGCATCAGTCTCAGATCTAACCGCCGGTGGATCAAGCTTTAAGGTTAGTTACCGAGCAGGCAAATAAAAAAGGGGTAGCTATTGGCAAGCAGACATAGCTACTTAAAGAACCTCAGAGCTCTTCCGAATTTCCTTTGCTATATTTGAGAGCAGTTTTATGCGGTTCTCTATCTTGCGTTTTTGCTGACTTGTTAAGTTTTTGAATTTTGGCATGACATCTCCGATAACTGCGGTCATGAGGTCGCGGTTTTTTTCTTCGCTTAAATCTTTGAGTTCAAGGTGACTGTCTTCAAACTGTAATATCAGATATCCCGTTGGATCAATATGCGCTTGGACTACATCACCCAATTGAGCTGGGAGTTCTAATTGGTTTACAGCTATTAATGAGGCCAGAGGCTACATAGGTTTAAAAAGGGAGACAAGAATTGAGCCACCAGTATTTTTTCTTCTGAGCTAAGTTCAGTTCACTTATTTGGCCAATGTCGTCTGCTTGCTTTTTAGCTATTCAACAAGTTCTTGAATCGGCACTTGCTTTTCTTCTCAGATTGTTTGAGTTCTTGCGAAGTGAAGAGTTCCACAGGCGCTTCTTTAAGTACTACTTCTTGAGCCAATGTTGATCAAATGTTGTTAGCGTTTTATAGGCAGAAAATTGCTTGTATGTCTCAAATTTTATGCACAAGAATTTTGGCCAAGTTTTAGGTGTTTGCTTAATACAAGTCAGTTATTTAATTTTCCATTTTTTTCTTGAGGAAAAGGAAGTTGTTAGGTTAGCGCGCGCTGCGGCGTTTTAACCTCTTTTTTTTAGGTCTTCAGGTTCTTGGCCCCAACAATTTGTACGCAAAGAAAACCTACGAATAACGGAAACCAGAAAATAACACTTCTCAATACTACCGCCGCAATCCCGCTGAAGCCAGGACTTATTCCATAGAGCACCAAAATGGTTGCCAAAAAATTTCAAGCGAGCCAACTGAAAAGCTTGCTGTTGCATCTTGAAATGCAGTTGTTATGAAGAAAACGACAATATAGAATACTGGAGTTGACGCGGGAATTCCCAGAGCGTAGAAAATGAGAACGTAAACAAATAGACCTAGAAGGTACGAAATCGAGTGGAGGATAAAGGGTTTTACTAGCAGTTTCGGTTTTTTGTGGAATGCTTGAAATCCTTCATAGAAGTTTGCCAGAGATTCTTGGGTTGTTTCTATTTTGCTTACGCGGTAACGCTTTGGACTGAATATTTTGAGTAATTTAAAGTATAGTCTTGCGATGTTTCTTGCCGCTTGTTTAGCAAACGCCAGATAAAGAAGAACCCCCATGTAAATTGTTTCGCCCACCAAAAATAAAATGAAAATATTTGTTATGAATGATGGGACACCTGGTTTGAATAATATGAGTGCTGCACCGCTGTACAATCCGACGGTTACTACCGTGTAGGCAACTATGCGGTTAGTTACAGCTACCGCTCCAAGTGCGCCATAGTTTTTTTGGGTCTCTTTTTGGACAAGGTATAATCTAGTTAATTCACCACACACTGTTACACAAGGAATAACTAAATCTGTAAAGTAACTGACCCAGTGATACAGGTAAGCCCGTCCATAAGAAATGTTGATTGAAAGGCTTTTTAGGATACTGTTCCAGGCTGCTGACCAAAAAAATACTGAGCCAAGCACTGTTATGAGTGCAAGGGAGTAGAAAAATACGTATTGCACAGATTTAATGTGTTTTAGAACATATAAAATTTGGTGAATGCCTATGAAGAAATACAGATACACGCCAAAAACTATCAAGCCTACCATCATAACGAGAACTGACTTTTTGATTGAGAAGTATCTTGCTAAAGACAAATTAGTCACTCATAGTTAAATCTGAAATCCGATGATAGTGTCACTTCAAACTTTTAAAGATATATTCTTTTTCTGCCAAGGCTTACCTATGTTAGAGCTCAAATAGGTAATGGGCTCTTTGCAATTTCCTTGCGTGGTCACAAAAAAATAATAATCGACATAAACTATTTTGTAATAACCTGGAAAAAATTATTGGCTCTTTGCCGTTAACGGGATCGTTTGTTCATTTCTTGTTTCTTTTGGTGGATGGCTGAAACGATGACGTTAACGTTCTTTTCCTCGACCACTATTATTATCTGTGAAGTGTGGGGAGCAAAGATTCCGCGTTTAATATTAATCCCTGAAATAGCGCTAATAGCTAATGATGCGACGCCTGGAGAATCTTTCATTCTGTCGCCGATGAGAGTAACTACGCCTAAGCCATATTCTATTTTCATGTTTTCGTCAAAGCCCTTTATTTTTTCCTCGTTTTTCTTTAGATAATCTGAATCTAAGAAGAGGAAATCGCGAATCCGCTCCCCTGTCTCCATGCTTTCGGCGCCTAAATCTATAAAGTCGTTTCTTCTTTCCCATATTCTCAAAGCATCTTCCAGCGACCTGCTTTTCTCATCATTCATTGACAAGATTGCGCAACCCAATTTACCTGTTAAGCACTTCACTATTTCTCCGTCACTTGTTTCTGCCTCAATTACCGAGAACATTTCAGGCTCATTGATCGGAACCACCCTTAAGGGTTGTGTGAATCGTCTGGCCATAGCGATTGCTGGGCTCTGCACTATTTTCATGCCCATCATAGAAGCTTTATGAGCTTCATTATAAGTAAGAGCCTTAACATGCTCTGTCTTTTGTCCACGAACTACTTTCGGGTCAGCACTTTGAACTGGTACATCTTTGTACAATAATGTTTCAGTATCATACAGGTCTTTTAAGAGGCAGGAAGTGAAAACTGCCGTCAAATCCGTGCCGCCCCTGCCTAATATGGTTTCAAGACCATCGGCTGTAACCCCTAAGAAGCCTGCTAAAGAAACTATCTTTCCGTCTTCCAGCGGTTCGATTAGTGTGTGGATTCTTTTTTTGCTTAACTCGTAATTTGGACCGGCATCCTCAAAGTTGTCGTCAGTTACAATGGGCCAATCTTCAAGTGAGAGTCGGCAAGAGTCTAAACCGTTGCTTTTCAAAATGTAATCTGCCAACGTGGACATGGCGAGTTCTCCGCCTAACGTAAGGATTCTTGCTTTAATGTTACCGCTGAAGCGTTTATTAACTGAGTTCAAAGTAGCCTGCGTTAATGCCCTGTAATTTGCCAACTCATTTGCTGCTTGTTCAATCCATTTACCTTTAACATGCGCCTTCAATAGCCGTTCATAAACATCAAAAACAGGTTCAAGAGGAAGCGAGCACGCTTGCGCATAAGATTCACCTATTCGTATAAGTGCGTCAGTGCAGCCCATAGGCGCTGAAAAAACAACGATTGGGCCAATCCCGTCTTTTTTGCGGGTTTCTTTTATTTGTTTGATGATTTTAGGGATTCCTTTGCCTTCCACGTCTAAGAGGCTACCGCCGAATTTTGCTACTGAAAGAGCTTTTAAAGCGTATTCCACCTTGTACGAGTTAGCAATTGAATCTAGCTTTAATATTTTTCTAAGTTTTCCTTTGCTATTGCATTGTTCAATTAAAATTATCTAGCGGTTCTGTGAACTGTGTTTCCTAAACTGAAACGTTATTGATAATATGGCTCCAATGATGGCGGCGGCAACCACTGCTGCGATGAGATACATGTGACTTTCATAATGCTGTGCAGGGATGCTGAAAGTAGCGGAAGTTGAAAAAAGTTCTATTGATAAAAAAGGGTTTTGTGAAGTCTTCGGTTATTTTGGGTGTTCTAATGCTCAGAATTAAATCTGAGATCACTCTTTTGCTTAGTAGCGGTGATATGGTGGCTAAAGGCAAACCATGGGGCAAAAAGAAAATCAGGACTGTTCTAATTAGCATTCTTAGCGACAATTATTGTTTTGGTTGTGTCAGTTTTTGTCGTTCTGTCCTCGCCGCATAATTCAGTTTCGACTCCCACAGCGGCAAACGTTAAGCCGGTTACGCCACATTATCTGCCTTACAATGGAAATAACAGCAAAATCTTTCTGGTCTCTGCAACTCTAACCTATGGCTCTTACCCTGGACCATCAGTTCCCTAAATGGGCAACACGCTTGGGGTTCAAAAAGGAGATCCATATTTCATAATAAAAGTCACAATCAGAAATGATTACTCAGCAGAAAATCCACTGCCCGACCAAAACCTCTATAACACGAGCAACCCGGATGCAAACGTTCACCTAACGGCACAAATCTTTAACACCCAAGGACAAATTAACGCAACAGATGTAACTCCCCTATCCTGTAGTCCCACTCAGCGGTGCTTACACTTCATTAGTCAGCGGAGAAAACGCAACCCTCACCATTTACATGGCTACAAGCCATTAAGACATTGACCACTTCGAAATAATCCTCGAATACGTCGGATCCGTACCAGCACCGTAAAAACACCACTCGGTTCCGCAGGTTGCAGCTGCACCTAAAAAAGAAAAGGAAATAAGCTCCCAGAGACTTCAAACTAATGGAAGGTAGGTTTTACTAAATATGTATGATGGATATGTGCTTTTTTGCAATAAAGTGTCACAACAACAATGCTTAAGTAGGAAACGCTATACTTGCGCAGAAAAAGAATCTAAGCCTTTAGAAGAAATTAAGGCAGGTGCCGTAATCTTTCTCTATAACACTGATGACAAGAGTTTAGTTGGGCCTTTCACAACGCTGCCTGAAGGAGACGAACTTGATGCAGGTGCATGGACTGAAAATGTTGACAAGCAAACCCCCTACGATGATATCAAAGTAACATGGGAGGATCTTCACATTATTCAAAACGCGCCTGAGACGCTCCCGTTCCTAACTGAACCTAAAACATGCAAACTATCAACTACCCGAACGCAACGAGTTTTAGATTTACTAAAAAAAGGACCACTTTATATTTACACCAAAAACCAGTAGGCACAGCTAAAAATTTATTGACTGGAAAATTTCTTCACTTCTAAACTGACAATTTTATGGCAGTTAATTAATCTAGTAAAAGTCAACTCAAACCCATTAAGTACATCAAAGCATATGTCCGTATACAATGTTTGATTTTCATGATCACAATTAAGCTGGATAATATCAACTAGCTTCTCCTCATCCATTCTCCTTCCTAAATTATTATCAGCTTTAATAAAAGTAATGACTCTTTTGAAATCCAACAGTGTTGGATATAGACTGCATAATTTCTAATCATTTAATTAAATTTACAAAAATCATAAAAAAATGTGAAGCGTTAAATAGCATATTCGCTTTGGATTAGCACATATCCTACGGAGAAACTACGATTGAAGAGTAAGGGTCCATTGTTCATTGTCCCTTGGCGATGCACTTTCGCATGCGACAGCAACTGCCTGCATTGTACTTCTGCAGGCAAACCCGCTGTGGCAGATGAAGTTGACACTGCAGACGCCATGAAAATTGTCGATGAAGTTTACGATTTCGGCGCAAGCTTCTTCGGAATCACGGGCGGACAACCATTTCTGAGAAAGGACCTTTTCAAGGTCATAAGTTACGCTAGAAAACTCGGTTTGACCGCAAGCATCATAACTGATGGACGCCTCATGGACCAGACAGCCTTCGAAAACATTGTCAAAAATGAAGTTAAAATTTCAGTTAGCATTGACGGCGGAAAGAAAACAAATGATGCTATTCGCGGCAAAGGCGCTTATGCAACCGCGGTTTCAGCGATTGAGAAGTTTTCACGTAAGAAACTGTTAAACTGCCTTGTATACACGTTTGCCAACGCTGGTGGCTCCATTACAAACGCAAACGAGGAAGATATGCGGCACGTGCTTGATTTAGCACGCAAATATGACGCCCGCTGGGTGGTTTTTCACGGTTTTATCCCCTACAGCAAAGACAAAAGCAGCCTCAAGACTGACCTCTCACCGAAACAGTACGAGTGGGTATGCAACAAACTCTACGATTTAACATTAGAGTATAAAGGGAAACCAGGAATTAACGTGTACATTCCCTTCTATGCTCGAGTTGCAAAGCAACGAGGGATGACTGATTTTGACAACTGGTACAACAACTTTTTCTTAGGCAGATGCTTCTTCGGCAAATTCATGAGCGTCGCGGAAAACGGCGACGCCATACCCTGCAGCTACAACGACGCTTACAGGATCGGAAACATAAAGGAGAAGTCGCTTAAAGAAATCTGGGCTGAAATGCAAAATTCCCAGTTCTTCACCCAAGTGAAAGATAAAAAGAATATAAAAGGCAAATGCGGCGTTTGCGAATATCGAGATATTTGCGGGGGATGTCGTTCCTCAGCGTTGTTTTACACGGGAGATATTTTTGGTTCAGACCCACGATGTGTTTATATTCCACAAGCCCTAAGGCAAAAAGAATAAGCGCTTAACCTGAAAAAGATTCAGGGCAAACGGGGACTTTATGGTTGCGGTAACGTATAACTATGAACGTGCTTGACTTATAAGAACAACCAAAAACAAGCCCTGTTACTCAAAAGAAGATTGAAACAGACGCTGACGATGTCAAAAAACTTTTATCTTTATTGAATTGGCATATCCATCTTCAGAGTCAATTCTTGAAAATTGAGAAGCGGCATCTTGACCTAAATCAGGTGAAAATCATCATTGATAACTGGGAGCGGCGTGCATCTAAAAAATGTATGGACGAGGGGGGTAATGGGATCTTATCTGGATGCACGTCACACGTTTATGGGCTTCTCGCGTCCTGTCGGAAGAGGGCTGCATAGTTTTTTCTTGATTTGCTATAGTTTAGCTGAGGTTTGGCTTTAGAGTAAACTATTTTTTGCGAATGTTTGCTTGTAATGAAGACTGATCCGCCGTTTTTCAGGTGCTCTTTGACTTGGAAAAAGTTCACTTGTTTTGCCTCTTTAACTTCAATGTCTTCGCTAGCGTCATTGTCTAGCAGTAGAACTTGGAATAATGTAGGCTTGTTTTTTTGTTTGAAATAAAGATTACTCAATAATATTTCCCTTCCCGCAGTTTGAGAGTAATTTATATTTAATTTCAACAATTCTTAAAGCTATCTAATTGTCACTGGCTACCACAACGTTATATTACTGCAGAATAAAAGGAAGGATTTGCTTATCTTTTAACGTTTTAACTATCAAATCAGGCTTCTCTTTTTCAAGTTCCAACCGAGAGTAAACACCTGTTACAACTGCAATGCAACTCATGTTTGCTGATTTCGCGGCTTTGACACCGAAAATCGAATCCTCGACAACCACGCATTTTATGGGGCTTGCGTTTAGTTTAGATGCGGTTTTTAAGAAAATTTCTGGGTCTGGCTTTGAATGTGAAATTGACTCTGCTGTGAGGACTGCGTTAAAGTATTTTTCTATGTCTTTTGATTTTAGCAGGTGGATGATTACTGAGCGGTTATTCATTGATGCCAAACCCATTTTGACTTTTCCATTTATCGCTTCAAGAAGTTCTCTGGTGCCTAGAAACAGTTTCACTTGGTTTGTTAACTTGATTTCAAGCTGGCTCTTGCGCTCAACTAAGTGCTGGATCAATTTTTCATCAAACTGCATTTTAGCGGAACGCAGTATGTCCCGGAAAGTGTCTGCTGCACCAATTCCGATACGGCGTTCAATGTACTCATCGCTGACTTTGCAGTTTATTTCGCTTAACGCTTTTTGAAATGCGATAACGATTACTTGCCGCGTGTCAGCTAGGGTTCCGTCCCAGTCAAAAATAATCGCTTCAAACATGGCTGGTCTGCTAATTTAAGTTTAGTTTTTCCCTTATGGCTTGATTTTTCTTCGTGGCTTCTTCGATTGCACGTATCATTGCTGGCCTAATTTGGCTTTGCTCAATCTGGTATATGGCTTCGATGGTTGTGCCACCCGGAGTCGTCGTCATGTCCTTGATTTTTGATGGATCCGCGTGCAAGTCAATAACCAGCTTGCCTGCGCCCATAACGGTTTGGGCTGCACAGGTTAATGCTATGTCACGAGGTAACCCAACCTTTAATCCTGCATAAGTCATAGCCTCAATTATAATCGACAGATAACCAGGTCCACTGCCGCTAACAGCCGTTATCGCATCTATATATTTCTCATCCATTTCATCGCAAATGCCCATTATGTTTAGTAGCGTTCTAACTTTGTCTTTGTCTTGTTGAGTGACGTTTGATTCACAACAGTAAGCTGTGTAGGCTGCTTGCACCAGCGCGCCAAGATTAGGCATAATACGCACTATTCTTGCGTCAGGAGCAGTCTTCTTCAAAAACTTTAACGGAACCGTGGCAGCTACAGAAATCAACAGTTTGTCTTTAATTTCCTTGCTGATTTCCTTGAGAACCTTTTCAACGTCACCTGGCTTTACAATAATGAAAACTATGTCTGCGTCGCCGGCAGCTTTTTTGCTATCTGTTGACGTTTTTACGCCAAGGTTTTCAAATTCCTTGAGCCTTTCCGGATCAATATCAACCGCTGTTATTTTGCCTTCATATCCGCCTTTCAGCAGGCTTTTGATTACTGCGCCACCCATCATGCCTGTACCAATTATTGTAATTTTCTCGTTCATGACTATTCACTTGTTACTTTAAGGACTGTGGTTTTTGCTCTTTAAAGTTTTGTTGTCTAAAACAAAGCAATCTGTATTTAGCCTACCGTCTCTTTAGTCAAGAACTAGTTGTGGTTTTGATTTTGTCTTCTTATGACTCTATTGTGTAGGAACATATGCAAGAATGATTTTCCCTGTTTTTTGTTCAGGTTGTTTTGGGTTGCTTTTTTGTTTTAGGATTTGCTTTGTTTGCAGGCTGCGTACACAAAAGCACACAAAAGCACACAAAAGCGCAGGGGAGCGCAAGGAAGTATTTTCTGGTTCTCGGAATTGGTCTGAAAGGAGGAACTGTTTAGGTTGCCATTAGGTCAGAGGGTTATTTTTGAATTGGTGTTGCTGAATATGTGCTGATGAGCATTTCAAAAAATTAAGCACTTGCCAGAGATCTGAGAAGCTTGTGCATTGTTAGTGCAGGAGCGTTTGTTCTGATGCCTCTGGGGTTAAAGTGGGTCTGTGCGGTTTGGAAGCCGTTGCTGTGGAGCGCTTTAAGGAAGACTTGTATGGATGGTGATGGAAGACCAAGTTTTCCGCTTAACTTGTCAAGTACATAGTATGTTGTGCGGGCTTGGGCTTCGTCTTTGGTTAAAGCGAGAAGTTTTGTAATTCTAGCGCTGTTTCTGAAGGCTACCGTTTTGTTTTCTTTTATTATTAATTCAATAAAGTTCGGGTCGAAAATGTTTCCCAGCCACAAAGGACCTGCATAATCCATTTTTGAGCCGCATTCAGGGCATTGCAGGCTGCCGAACGGTTGATGTGTGGTTTCTCGGTGAAAACAATTGAAACAGTGCAGAATATACCCAAGGCTTTTGATGCTTTCATCCGCTTTTTTTGCGCCATATGCGATTTCAGCGTAAACTCGAATGTAATGCTCGCTGCTGTGGCTGAAAACGACCTGAATTCCGATATCATGCTTCGCCGCTGAGGTGGCGGTACAACCGGCTAAAAGCCTAACAGCAAGCTCATGGCAGTACTCCGTCCGTAAGGGTCTGCCTCCGTACTTTCGAATGCAGGCTTTAACGTGAACTCCGCACAGCGGTGCCAGGTCGGTTGCTGTTAAAGCTAATAAGCCGTTGTTGCGGATTGCTCGGAGAGCTGAGTCTAAGTATGGCGTTGGAGTTCCAAACGGGTCAACATCAATAATGTCAAATCTTTTCTTAGGCGAGGCGTTGCAGCTTAAAACGCAGTTCGCGTCCTTATGCTTAACAATGACCATTTTTTCGAGCCTGTTGATTTGCACGTTGTGCTTTGCAAGTTTGAATGCTCTCTCGTTAATGTCGCTGATTAACACTTTCTTTACGCCGTCAACTTCTGCTGCGAAGCGGACTCCGCGGATGCCTTGGCTAGTTAAGGGGTCGCAAATTGAGATTTCCTTGCCAACCATGCGTTGATAAACTTGGAACGCTAAAACCGTTAGGTCACGGTTAAACTCCATGACGGGGTTGTAGAAGACGGGAGCTTTAGACGGTGCATAGTCGGAAGGCACAACTCCGTAGGCTTCAAGTTTTGGCACCAGCACTTGCACTTTGCCTTCTCTGATTATTTCGCTAGGAAAATCTGCCTTGTAATCGCTATCAACCATGCGCTTTACTCCAACGACGGGTCTTGGTTATGAAAAGAATTTTATCACCATATTAGACTTCTGGTTAGAGTGGTGAGAATCGTTTGCAGAAGCGAGTTTTGCTTTTAAAAGGCGATCCGGGCGTTGGAAAAACAACGGTGCTCATTAAGATAGTGGACTCGCTTAAAGCCAAGGGAATCAGTGTCGGCGGCATGGTCAGCCGTGAAGCAAGAGAAGGCAACGTGCGGGTGGGGTTTGAAATTATAGACTTAAACAATGGCAAACGTGGCTGGCTGGCGCGCGTTAACCAGAAAAGTGGTCCGCAAATCGGCAAATATCGTGTTAACCTTGAAGACCTCGAAAACATAGGCGCAAAAGCCATTATGGAAGCAGTTGAAAAATGCGTTGTTGTGGCTATTGATGAGATTGGTCCTATGGAACTTTTCTCATCCAAGTTCAAGCAAGCCGTAAAAGAAGCGTTAGAAAGCAGAAAACTCGTGTTAGCTGTGGTGCATGCGAAAGCCCGAGACCAGCTGATTAACGAAACAAACCAAAGAGACGATACACAGATTCTTAAGGTAACTTTGGGTAATCGTGACGCCTTGCCAGAGCAGCTAAAAAACCAAGTCTTCTCACTTCTTTAGACGTTAGCACGTTGTGTGAATTATTGCGATAAATTTTCTTTGCTCTTGCTCTATTTTATTGATTACTTCGGGCGTAGGCAGGATTACAGCATTGTACTTTTTCAAAATTTCAAGAGCCTTGGAAGTTATGGGCAAGGCAGATTCATGACCTGTTCCAACATACAAAGAGTCAAACTGTTCCTGCGACAGAAAATCTAGTTCCCGTTCTGACAGAGGCGTGTGACCATAATCTGGCTTTAGGTCCTTGGATTTCTTCTTTTCCCTTTTTGTTATCGAGCCATCCGAATGGATTACGATGTCTTTTTGGTACTTGCTCTCGTTGACCTTTATCCATCCAAACTTTGCTTTCAACCTCATAGATATCTTCCACAAGAAACAATAGGGACTTCAGTAATTTTTCTTTATCCTTTTCGTTAAATATTTTGAGTGTATTTAGCTTGTGCCTTTTGAGTATGAAATAGTGCGCGGGCGGGTCTTTTTATGGCTGTGCTGAAGTTTGTCTGATAGAACAACAACAGTTGTGTTGCCATTTTTGATGGGTTTGTTTTGGGTTGCTTTTTTAATTTAGAGCTTGAATTGTTTGCAGGTTGCTTCATTATTCGACATTATTCGACATTATTAGACATTCTTAGACATTATTGGTCATAGAAAGGACTAGAAAAGGGGCAAAGTTAAAAATCGTTGCAGATTGTGTATTATAATGTCCTAGGATGCCCTAGATTGTGCTGGAAAAGATGATGTTAGTTGCCGTTAACACAGAGTTGCCTTTTAAAACAATGTAAAAGAAGCAAGCTGCCTTCAAGTTGCTTTTTTGGTTTAGGGTTATACCGCAATTATTGCGTGTTTCTAAATTTAGTTTGAACAATGGAAATAAGGGAGAATGCTAAATATGTACAATATTTTCATTATAAAAAAAGCTACTGCTTTTTGGTTTTAGTCTTACGCTGAGCCTCTTGTCCCTTAAACGGTTCATCCCAGTACTTGTCAAATTCTTCTGGTGACATGATGTCTAAGCTAGCTAGCTGCTGGCTGAAAGCGTCGAGCGCGCAACGGTTATTGAGGTGCGCGTGGTAAACCTCGATTAGAAGGTTTATCGCCATTGACTGCGAAATCGGCTTTTTCGCCATGAACGTTAATTCTTCCGCGGTTTTAGCTAAATCATCATAAATCTTTTCTGGCAAATTAACGGTTTTAGCCATATTAACCACCAATTAAATACTCTTCGCTAATTGTTCCGCGTTCTTTTTAATTTTCGCCAAATCCTCGGTTGTTGGCTTTCCTCTAATGTCTCCGAGCCTACCCTGAGTACTCAAATCCTCTCTGCCATGAAACTCGCCAGCCACATACCATTCACCGACCACGTTAAAACCAAAATGTTCAAAGTACTGTCTCATAGTTTTTCCCGCTGGAGTTGCCTCATCGATACCTGTGTGAGGCCCAGAATAAGTGCAAAAAACCAACGCGTTTTTGCCTTCCACTTTAGGGGCACACGGCTTAATTTTCCCTTGATTCCGGTAAAAAACCAGTTTGCCCTTAAGAAAATCAGCCATTGGTTTAGCAGGTTGCCACTCAATTGATGGAGAACCAACACAAACCAAATCATAACCAAAAAAGTCTATTCCAGAAGCATCCTGAGGCTTTTCCAAATCAACCTTTAACCCCGCGCTTTCCAAGCCTTCCCGAATGGCGCAAGCAACTTTTTCGGTGTTTCCTGTGCTGGACCAGTAAATTATTAACGCTGACTTCAAATTTTGTCACTCCTGACGGACCTATTTCTTCATTGAACGATAAAAAGTATTTTATAGTCTCCGGATTACGCCGAAATTAGCTTACGAGTTTTTATGTAGCGCCTTAAACAATTGTTTAAATTAAAGTATAAATATCATTTAAGCAATAGTTAAGGCAACCCTTAGGTGACGATTTTGAGAATTGGCTTTTTCGTCTATGAATATCCACCTCAAATAGTAGGCGGTTTAGGCACTTACGCTGAAAACATCACCCATGAATACGTCGACATCGGGCACGACGTCTCAGTCTTCACCCTCAACAATAACGGGTTAAAAACAAAAGAAATCCTGCGAGGAGTAGAAGTTCACAGGCCACTTATAGTTGACGCAAGCAACATCTGGCCCTTCTTTGTGGTGGATGACCTCAAAAAATGGGGCACAAACATCAAATTCTTCAACGACATCTTCATCTACAACATCCTAAGCGCAACCAAATTCATCAATGCCTTAATTAAGAAAGAGAAATACAAATTTGACGTCGTCTGCGTACACGACTGGCTAAGCAGTATTTCAGGCTTAGTCATTAAGAACGAAACCAAAATACCCGTAGTTTTCCACACGCACAGTACAGAATGGGGCAGAAGCGGCGGGCAAGGCTCCGAAGTAGTAACCCATTTAGAGGGCGCAATGGCTCAAAACTCCGACCGTATAGTAACTGTCAGCTACGCTATGCAAGAAGACCTCATAAAACATGGCTGGTCGCCTTCAAAAATAAGCGTAGTCTGGAACGGTGTGGACCCAGAAACGTACAACCCGCAAAACGTACAGATAGAAGACGTCCAAGCGATCAGAAAAAAATATGGCATACCAGATGGTTGGAACATGCTACTTTTCGTGGGAAGGCTTACTTGGGTGAAAAGCGTACGTAACCTGCTACAAGCAATGCCTATGGTTCTCAAAGAGTTCCCTAATACTAAACTGGTTATTTTAGGTAAAGGCGGAGAGCAAGCTGATATCGTTGAAACAGCTGAGAGACTAAACATAAGGGATAAAATTGTTTACCGCTTCGACTTTGTAACTGAAAAAGAACGGATTCTCCATTACGCCGCCTCTGACGTGTGCGTTTTTCCATCGACTTATGAGCCATTTGGAATTGTAAGTTTAGAGGCGATGGCCATGGAGAAACCGGTAGTAGTTGGGGCAAGGGGTGTGGTAGGCTTCAAAGAACAAGTGATAAGTCGTGGTACTGACCAAAACGGCGTGCACATTAATGGTGAAGACCCCGCGGACATAGCATGGGGAATAAACCTGACGCTGAGCAACCCTGAAAAAGCCAAAAACTTGGGCGAAAACGGCAGGAGAAGAGTGCTGGAGTATTTTACTTGGCGAAAAGTCGCAGAGCAAACAAGCAAAATTTACGAGTTACTACTCTAAAGCTCCAAAAAATCGATAGCGTTGATAAAACGATAAGTTTATGTTGCAAGCATATCGGCTACTTGTAATAATCTTAGATTAATCGGCTTCCTGCTTTTAGCGGCTTTTTCGAGCTCAACGCCCACAATTGCACCGTTCTGTAATCCAACCGCCATGTTACCCTGTTCTTGGCAAATTAATTCAACCGCTTTCTCCGCGAATAAACTTGCAAGTAACCTGCTGCGTGCTGTGGGGCTACCGCCACGCTGAGCATAGCCAAGAATTGATAATCTGACTTCAGATTCCGTTTGCTGTTGCATTTCTTGAGCTAATTTACTTGTGTCACTGAAGCCTTCTGCCGCAACTATTATTCCAGCCCGCTTGCCTTTTTTAGCGTTTTCCTCCATAAACTTTACAATGTCAGCAATGTTCATTGGGTTCTCTGGAATCAAAATCACTTCGGCACCCACGCATATTCCTACTTCCAGCGCTAAGAATCCTCTTTTCCGACCCATTACCTCCACAATGAATATTCTTTCATGAGAAATTGCTGTATCCCTTATTTTGTCAATGGCGCCTACCGCAGTGTTGACTGCAGTATCAAAGCCGATTGTTTCATCTGTTCCATAAACGTCATTGTCAATTGTGGCAGGTATTCCAACCATTAAGGCGTCGCTTTCTCTGCTTAGGTCTAAGGCTCCTCTAAATGAGCCGTCGCCGCCAATAACGACTAAACTGTCAACATCATTTATGGATAATGTTTCTGCTGCTTTTTCGCTACTGCCCTTTTCCTCGAAAGTCGGGCATCGAAGGGTGTGAAGTATGGTGCCGCCTAACTGGATAATGCCGCCGACACTTCGAGGAGTCAATCTTTTGAACGAGTTATTTAGTAGTCCGTCCCATCCTCTTTCGAAACCTATAACTTGAAACCCGTTCGCGTGGCCTATTCGCGTTACAGCTCGGATGGCGGCGTTCATGCCTGGCGCATCTCCACCAGAAGTAACAATGCCAATAGTTTTCGCCAATTAAACACACCTCTCTTTATCTAAACACTCTACTAAAAGATTAAAATGTTTAGTATGGCTCAACACAGCGGAAAATGCCAAAACACATAAATTCTTTACTCTAATCCTTATGGACTTTGTCGGGAGGTAGCTCAGCCTGGCAGAGCTCTCGAGCCGGCTAACACGCTTAGCTGGTGGAGACGCTGTAGAGGTCTACCCACGGTAGGCTTCATTCTAGCCTGCACAGGCCACAGAAACCGAGCCGTCGCAGGTTCAAATCCTGCTCTCCCGACCAACAATTTTACTTTTAATCAACAGTTCAAAATCCATTTAATGTCGTTAAAGCGGTAAAGTGTGGAATGGCTTGGCTCTGCTGAATTGATTAAATAAGAAAGTAAAGGGGATCGATAGGCCAGCGATTGAGGCTGGCATGTTTACCCATGCGTTGCTTGAGTTTTAGCTCACGACTTTTCTGAATTGGTAGAGTGTGGCGCTCATGGTGATGATGGCGACTAGCCCGATTACTCCCCAAGCGGGAAGTATAGTGTTCCATTGATAACCGTTGACCATTAGTGCTCGGGTTGCGGTGACGCAGTAGCTTACAGGGTTAAACATTGATACATCTCCTACCCATTTTGGCAGGAAACTAAGGGGAAACAGCGCGGGACTTAAGAATAGCAATGGGAAGGTGATGACTCCGCCTATCGCGAAAACCGTCTCAGAACTCCTAGTCTTCATTCCCAACGCTAAAGAAATTCCTGACCATGCAAGCCCGAAGAAGGCAAGCGTGAAGAAAATAAGCAAAATTCCGACAACTCCAGTGGTGACATAGAAGGGTTTGTTTTCTGCAACACCTAAAGCGTATCCTAATCCGAGAATTATAGCTGTCTGTACAACCACCCTAAAGGCGTCACTACTTAACCTGCCAAGCAGAATCGCAGGACGACTCAATGGTGTCACGAGCATTTTCTGGAGAAATCCCGAGTCGATGTCGGCTACTATTGAGTTTCCTGACTGCAGTGCGCTTCCAAAGGCGTTTTGCATCACAATTCCAGCAGCCGCAAACTCTAGATAGGCTATTGGAACTCCATTTATCGTGGGCAGTATTCCTGGGACTTTAGCAAGGTTCGTTAGTAGTTGTGTGAATAGTACGAGGAATAAAATGGGTTGGAAGAGGGAAAAGAAAAGCAGGATGGGGGTTCGAACGAGTTTCGTGAGGTATCTTATGAATATGTATCGTGTATCAGAAAGTAGGGTCATTTTGGTTTATCTCCTTCCACCAAACCTTCCACCCATGGTACTTGGAGCCTTGACGAAGTCTTCAGCTCTTATTCTCCTACCGGTGTGCTTCATGAAAACGTCATCCAGAGACGGCGAAGAAAAAGTTACTGACGCAATTCGAATGTCGCTGCTGTCTAGTGCTCTCACGATATCTGCTATTAGGAGACCGGCGTTTTTGGCGTAAACTGTGAGGCATTCTTCTGAATCTATTATTTCGGTGACGTCTGTCATGCTCTTGATAAGTTCCTTTGCGTTAGAGCTGTCTTTTTGGCAGTTCTCTAGTGAAATTCTTATGGAGTCTGCTCCAATTTGGCGTTTTAATTCGATGGGTGAGCCGCTTGCAACTATTTTTCCAGCGTCAATTATTGAGAGTCGTTTGCATAGTTTGTCGGCTTCTTCCAGATACTGGGTTGTTAAGAAAATTGTTATGTCTTCTTCTTTGTTTAGTTTTTCCAGATAGCTCCAAATGGCTGCCCGTGATTGGGGGTCTAAACCGGTTGTTGGTTCGTCTAGAAATAGGATTTTGGGTTTGTGGACAAGGGCGGTGGCTAGGTCAAGGCGTTTTTTCATGCCGCCGGAGTAGTTTCTGCCGCGCCTGTCGGCGGCTTCTTCAAGCCCCACTAGACTCAGAAGTTCGTTGACTCGTTTTTTGATGTCATCTGTGTTCATCTGGTGGAAATGTCCTTGTAGCGTTATGTTTTCCCTGCCTGTCAGGTCGCCGTCGACGGTTGTTTCTTGGCTTTGAACCCCGATGATTTTGCGGATATCTGCTGCTTGCTTCATAACGTCGTATCCTGCGATTGTAATTGTGCCAGATGTTTTTCTTAGGAGCGTTGTTAGAATCTTGATTGTTGTGCTTTTTCCTGCGCCGTTGGGTCCTAGAAAACCGAAGAATTCTCCTTCCTTTATGCTGAAGGAGATGTCATCAACGGCTTTTGTGCCGTCAGAATAGACTTCAATAAGATTCTCTACTTTAATAATCTCTGACATAACTGCTCATAACTGTTCTTTAAGATTAAAAATAAAAAGCTTGTGATTGACATTTAACAAATACAGCAAGAAAGCGCGAAAATGCCAGTTGAATTTACTAAGGCTGTTGAATTATCATAGGAAACAAAGCAAACTTACGTCCTGTAAGTTCCCAACGTATGCAAGGACCTTAGTAACTGACATTTTTGTATGCTTAATGGTTGGGTGTTTTATGCTCGGAAAAGCAAATAAACCTCGATGTAAATTAACATCGCTAAGTGTTCCTTAAACCAGTAAAATGCGGTCGTAGTCTAGTTTGGTCTAGGACATCAGCCTGCCACGCTGACGACCCGGGTTCAAATCTCGGCGACCGCACCAAACCCTCT
>Ga0187848_10000336_pt1 | contig 42723 bp, 44 predicted proteins | sample June2016WEW_4_40_FD_132424 | JGI IMG/M metagenome (GOLD analysis project Ga0187848, IMG submission 132424) | Peatland microbial communities from SPRUCE experiment site at the Marcell Experimental Forest, Minnesota, USA - June2016WEW_4_40 | ecosystem: Environmental > Terrestrial > Soil >... | reverse complement strand
TGTAAATCCCAGCTTCCCAGCGGCATCGCGAGGGCGTGAGCCAGCCCCAGCCGAGTCGGGTTCATGGCGATGCCCGCCATGGTAGCGGCGAGCATCATCGCATAGCGCGATTGCCGGTCGCGCCCGTTCAGCACCGCGCCCCGCAAATGCCGGCCGATCAATTCGATGGCCTGAAGGGCCAGGGCACCGGATATGGGCTGGCAGGCGTTATTGGTGTAGCATTCAATCGCGTGAGCCAGGGCATCCATTCCGGTGGCGGCGGATATCGGCGCGGGCAATTCCAGGGTCAACTCGGGGTCGCACAGGGCAACGCTGGGATAAATGAGAACGCTGCCGATGGCAACTTTGACCGCTCGCGTGTCATCGGTGAACACCGACCATAAGGTGACCTCGCTTCCGGTACCGGCAGTGGTGGGAATGGCGATCGTCGGAAGCGGCCGGTTCCGCACTTTGTTCAGACCCACGTAATCCAGCGCGGAGCCGGCGTTGGTCGCCAGGGCGGCGACAGCCTTGGCCGTATCGAGAGAGCTGCCCCCTCCAATGCCTACCACCACGTCGCACCGGCTGGACTTAAGCTCCGCGACGGTTTCATCGATCAGCCGCGATCCGGAATCCGGCTTGACGCGATCGCAAACCGTGAATTCCACGGCGGCGTTCTTCAGCGTGGCGCTGACGCGGTCCAGGATGCCGGCGGCGCGAACGCCCGAGTCCGTAACCAGAAAGGCGTTTGTGCCTCCGGCGGACTGGATGCGCTCCGGCAGGGTCCGCAGCATGCCGCAACCGAAATGGATATCGGTCGGAATCGGCAGGAAGTTAAAGCACTGAGAGGCATTCATGTTCATAAGGAACCGTCCGTTGGAACCGAATCGTCGCGGCAGGGCGGAAAGTCCACCCCGGCTTGGGCGCCAAAGGCAACAAGCTGCGCCACGACCTCCTCAGCCAGCGGGATGCCCAAATCCCGGTTGCGGGACTCCATTCGGAATTCCAGCTCGCCGGGAACCAGCACTCTGGCAACGTCCGGCGCCGGAGCGCTCGCCTTGAGCATTCCCAGAATCTCATCCATTCGCGCCGCGAATTCCCCGGCGGGCAGGAAAAGATCGGTGCGGATGGCGGCAAAAACATGACCGAGGTTTTGTTCGGTAGTCAGATCTTCCAGGGTGTTGAGGCGCAGAGCGAACGACGCTCCGGTCAGAACCCCGCAGAGAATGTCGATGATAAAGGAAATCGCGGATCCCTTGGGGCCGCCGAACGGCAATACCGCCCCGGCCAAAGCCTCGTCCGCGTCCGTGGTGGGCCTGCCCTCCGGATCGATCGCCCAACCTTCCGGAATTCTCTGCCGGCGGTGCGCGGCGACGATAATCTTGCCGCGCGCCACCACGCTCGAAGACGCATCGAAGATCAACGGCTGCTCCCGGCCGGCCGGGATGCCGACGCCCATGGGGTTGGTGCCCAGAAATCGTTCGCGTCCGCCGAAGGCAGCCATGTTCGGCGGGGCGTTGGAGATCGCGAACCCGATCGAACCCCGCCGGATGGCTCTCTTCACGTAGAAAGCCGCCGCGCCGAAGTGATTGCTGCGGCGCACGCCAACAAAACCGAATCCGGCCTTATCCGCTAGATCGATCGCCTCGTCCATGGCGCGGCAGCCGACTACGGGCCCCAAGCCGTTGTCCCCGTCCACCATGGCGACAGACGCATACCGGGGTTGCACGGCGATCGCAGGTTTCGCCTTGACGACGCCGGCTTGGATCCTCTTCCCATACACCGGCAGGCGAACTACGCCATGCGAGCCAACGTCGCGCAGTTCGGCTTCCAGCAGGCATTCCGCGACTTTGGTCGCGTCTTCGGGCGGGATGTCCAGGCGCTCCAGAACAGAGCAGCAGTACCGAAGCAGATCTTCGTATCGGAACCGTCGGAAATGCGAAGAAGCGGCCGGCGTTTTCGGTTCACCGAGACTTTCCACGGCCGGCCACCCCCGTATCTTTCAAAGGCGGGAGACCGAGCAGTTCTATGGTCGTCTTGCCCTGGCGCAGCTTAGCCATCATCTCGGCCTCCTTTTGACGCCGCCCGAGGGCGGCTTCATAGATCGCGTCGGCACGGTCCTGTTCGATTATCACAAGGCCGTCGGCGTCCCCGACAATGATATCTCCGGATCGCACGGTCACGCCGCCGAACTGGATCGTAGTGCCGAGTTTCCCCATCCGGTCTTTGGTGCAGGCCCCGATTGCCAAGCCTCGGCTGAAGACGGGGAATTCGTGCTCGGCAATGGCGCCGATATCCCGTACCGCGCCATCCACGGCCAGACCGGCCACTCCGGCTGCTTGGGCGGCCACGGTCAGTATCTCGCCCCAGGCCCCCGTGAGTAAATAACTGCCCAGATTGGCCACAATCACCGTTCCGGGTCCGGCCGCCGCCACCGCGTGGTGCAGCATCAGATTATCTCCCGGCGGACATTCGACGGTGGCCACCACGCCGCACAGCCGTGCGCCTGGCCAAGCCGGACGGATGGTAGGATCCACCATGCCCCGGTGTCCGGCGGCTTCGTACAGCGTGGCCGGATCGAAGTCGAGGAAACGGTCAACAACTACTTCGTTATCGAGTTTCATGATGCGCTACCTGTCCCGATTGCCTGTTCTTGTATCGCAGTTTGACTCAGATTCACGTTCGCCAGGTCGGCCAGAAATTGCGCCGCGGCTGAGAAATCGGCGTTGCCTCCACCAGCGGTGCTGGCCGCCGAAAAGATTTGGGCCGCCACCGACGTCAACAAGAGCGGAACACCCGTTGATCGCGCTGAATCGAGGGCCAAATTTACGTCTTTCTTCATCAGATCCAGCTTGAACCCGGGCTGAAAAGAACCAGCCAGAAGAAATCCAGGCAGCCGAAGGTCCATCATTTTCGAGTAACCGGATGAGGTCTTGATGACGTTGTACATCGTCTCGGCGTCTGCCCCGCACCGCATTCCCAGGGCGAAAGCCTCGCCGATCGTCAGCACGTGCAAAGCGGCCATCATTTGGTTGACCATTTTGACCACTTTGCCCTGGCCGAGCGGCCCGACATGGACAATCCGGGTGCCCATGCTTGCCAGCAGGGGGCGGTATTGTTCCAGCAGAGCGGCATCACCGCCCACCATAATCGTCAGTGTTCCCTCGGCCGCGGCGGGCGTGCCGCCGCTCACGGGCGCGTCCAGTACCCGCACTCCCGCGGGCGCCAGTTCACGCTCCACTTCCTGCAAGCTCATGGCGGTTGCGGTCGTCATGTCGATCAGTGTTTTGCCTGCCGAGAAGCCATGGCGCAAACCGTTCGCGCCCAAGACTGTTTCCTTGAGCTCCGCGTCCGCCGGCAATACCGTGATGACGACATCGGCGGCCCGCGCCACCTCAGCTGGTGTGGACACGACGGAGGCACCCAGAAGGCCCAGCGCATCCGCTGGTTCGCGGCGCTTGTGATAGGTCGTGAAAGTCTGAAATCCTGCCTTCACGACCCTCGTTGCCATGGGCGCTCCCATGGCCCCCAATCCAATAAACCCGACTTTCACCGTTTTCCTCCGTTATTTTTCATGCGACATGGTGCGGATGCTCGGGCCACAACCGCGAATGTGGTCTCGTCAGAAGCTTCCCTGGACTCCCGCGTATAAACTGAATGTCATGCAGCACGAGAATGGGTCCACCCCCGGGGCTGCAGTGAAAATGCCCGGCCCGTATCGCCGCCTTATTGACCTCGCCCAGTGAAAGCGGCTCGCTCTGCCGGACCCGCGTACACCAATCGCAGGCCCCAGTCCGCGTCCCCGGGAAAGTCGGGTAATCTGATCACTCCCGACACATTGGACTGCAACCAGCCGTCGCCGACGTTGGACCATTTTCCAGAGCGCGGGTCGAACCATTGCGCGGCGTACACACTCACCGGCCGCACCACCCGGATCTCGCTCCGGGCACAACCCTTCTCAAAGTAAAGCATAAGAATGTCGTTTTCAGGCGTATGCGCGCTATAGGCCCAACCTTCGTATCCGTGGGTGATCTGTGTCTCGCTGGGCGTCACCATATCGGCGTCCGGAACAAGGTCCTGGTAGCGTCTGCCGATCGAAAACGCGAACGTGTGGAGTCGTTTCACCTGATTCGCCGAATTCCATTGAAACGCGTCCCACATGTGAATGGGCGCCTGCGGCTCGATATCCGCGCCCCAGATGCCTTCGGCGCCGTAAATGAAGCCGGCAAGCCCTCCCGAGAGAAAAGTGCCGTATATCGCGGAACGGACATACTGATCGTCCTTCTCCGTGCCGCCGGGCGCACCATACCGGTAGCCCGCGCCTGGCCGGTCGCGCGCGTCCTTGTACCCCGAGTAATACGGCTCGCCGTCGAGCGCAGGCTGTGGGTCGGCTGAGCGAAAGATCTGAGTCAAGTACCAATAGTAGACGTGCTCGCGCGCGTTCCCGATCTGGTGCAAGGTCACCCACGAGTGCTCGCCCCAGTTCAGCAGCGTCGAAGGGGAGGCATTGCCCGTGAGCAGGTTGCCGAAAGGCGGTGGTCCGTACTTGTCCAGTACCATTTGGATCGCCGATTGATACTGACTGGTGGGAACCGAGCTGCTGGGGGTGTCAAAATGGATCGGGCTCAGCAGCGTGTTGTTCGCCCCGTACCGCGAAAACACGTATTCGATGTATCGCGCGTAGGAATCCGGCCAGGAATAGTATTTCTTCCAGCACTCGCTGACATCCCTCCGCGCAGCCTCGATGAACACCACGAACCCTTGCTGGTTCAGGTAGTCGATCTTGCGGTCGATGTAGTGGAAATACTTTGGGTTGATCCGATCCACGTCGGAGAACATGTCCTCGTAGCCAGGGACTTTGCCTGGAAACAGGAACGGCCGGCCGCCCTCGTTGTCCTCATTTTTGGCGCTGCCGGTGCCGAATTCCAGCCAGGCGGAGCGCACGGTCGTTCCGTCCGGCATGGCGACATGCCAAGGCTTTCCATCTGTGACCCAGTTCGGAAACGCGGCAATCATGCCAACCAGGTTGAAGCCCTGAGCCTTGCGGTAGCGTACATAGTCCTTGAAACCGGCGGTGGGCCCAATCGGGCGCTCCTGGTCGTCATCGTACCAGCGGAAACGGTTGCTGCCGAGGGACCACCACGTGTCGCCAAAGATCAAGAAAGGCGTGCCGTCCGCCACTTCAACGGCATGGTGGTTCGACGTAGCCCGCAGAAAGCCCCGCCGCAACGGGTTTTCCCGCTTTTCCGCTTCGGTCCAGGCAATCACCTCGAACGCCCCGGTCTTGCCGGCAAGCCCTTGGTCCGGCGGATTGGATCCGCTCTGCCAAGTCCACGTGCCCGGCTCGGTGGCGACCAGGCGCACGCGGAACGTGCGGTCGCCATCCCAGAAGCCGTAGACGCGCTTTTTGAAGTTGGGGCCGGCCAGGTCCACCCATACGGTGACCTGCGTGTACGGGTTCGCGTAGGAGCCCGCGGCCGTGAAGGTCAGTTCCTGCTTTTCCCAGACATGCACCTGGCCGACGGCCGACGCCGCCATGCCTAACAGGAGCAACACCAGGCCGGTTCCACGCGTCATCGCCTTCGTCTTCATCTGAAAATCCTCCCCGGTATTCCTTTTTGCGTTCTTTCCGCTACCTTTAGCTGTCAGAGCAGTCTCCCCGACCGCCGAATCGTGCGCGGCGAATTGTCCCGGCTGTTTTGACTCAGAAACCCAGCGCAGCCGGGTCCAGTTCGACGAGCCGAACTGGGCCCGGTTGAGCATGTTGAACGCCTCGGCGCGAAACACCAGGCGCAGACGCTCGCGGATGCGAATCCCCTTGCTGATCGCCGCGTCGAGATTCTTAACCCGGTTCTCCACTCCGCCTCCATCTGCTCCGACCTACCAATCACCGCCCGTGCGCCGTCACCTAGGAACTTCTAGCGTCGTGGACGGATCAGAACACCACTTTCAGAGCCACCTGCATCTCCCGGGGATCATCCGCAGCGGTGATCTGCCCAAAAGTTGGTGTAGCGACGGCGCCGCCGGGAAATTGGAAATTCGGATGGTTAAGCACGTTAAAAGCCTCCCAGCGGAACTGCAGATTCCAAGGCTGCTCCTTAATTTTGAAAAGAGTGCCCTGTTTCTCCAGGGCACAATCAATATTTTCATACCTGGGCCCGATGAGGACATTCCGGCCCAAATCGCCAAAAGTATACGGAGCATTGGGTTGAAAAGCCGCGGTATTGAACCATTCGTGCAGTGTCGACCCGCCCGGAACAGATCTCCAGTTGCCCACTACATTGGCTCGATCAGTTTCAGCTGCGTTGGCGGGATCGCCGTTCACGGTAACGTTAAACGGATGTCCCGTCGTAAAGGTCTCAATACCCTGGAGGCTCCAGTCCCCCACCAATACATTAAGAACACGATTAAGATGGGCGCCGAATCTCCTTCCACGCCCATAGGGAAGGTCCCAAATTCCGCTGATAACCACATAACCTGCAAGGTTATTATCGATAAGACCGCGCTCCGCGCGAAGATCGGCCATATCCTGAAACGGGGTCGATCCGGGAGCTGCTCCCGTTGGATTACCGCCTCTGGTATCGGTGAGCCCCTTAGACCACGACCAAGATCCTATGACAGAAAACCCCCCGGAGAATTGATGTTCCACCTTTGCCTGTAGGGAATCCCAAATAATATTCCCCTCGTACTCCGTTTCTTGAATTGCTCCTATAGGTGAAACCGTAACGCCCGAAGCTGGCCCGGGCGCCCCCGGCACTGTCAATGGAACGAATATACTCTTAAAACGACGCAGTTGATTAATGACTCCAGGCCCCAACACTGGCACATAGTTGGCATCCACCAGATTAGCCAGGTCGGTTCCTTTGGTGCCAAAATAACCAACTTGAACCATCCAGCTCTTAGCCGGCTGATACTGGACGTTCAAATTCCACTGCTGGACGTAAGGCCAGTGGGAATTACTTTGCTGGGCACCCAGAGAGATTGGCGTGCTAGGCGTCAGCGTCACTGCATTGGATGGGAGACCGTTTGCCAGTAGCGACGCAGGAGTAATGCCGTTACTACTGCTGGTGGCCAATACGACATAAGGCGGATTCGTAACAAAAGATGAGGAGTCACCAAACGGAGCAAACCTGACATCCGGATAATAAATTCCGTATCCCGCGCGCAGTACAACTTTTCCAGGCAACAATTGGTAAGCCAAACCGAGACGCGGCTGAAAATTGTTAGAGCGAGTGCCCCAAAATTTCGATGCCGATTCCCCGCTCGAAAGTACTATCTGGGGACTCTGAGGATTAGTCCACAGATCGACATTCGCGAGTTGACGGAATACGGCTTGGAAAGGACGGAAGAACGAATAGCGCAGACCCAGATTCAAAGTGAGTCGGGGCGTCACCTTCCAATCGTCCTGAAAGTATCCTGCCGCCAGAATCGCTCGCTCATCAAGCCTCGAATTAGTGCTAATTGTACTGCTATCAACCTCGCCCAACAGGAAATCGGCAACTGAACTTCCTCCAGCATTGTTAACCGGGCTCCTTGTGTATCTGCCACTGAAGGTAAAGACTCCTGCTAGATTTCGGGCATTCCAGTTAAACGATTGTATCCACTGAACGTCCACCCCGAATTTAAGGTTGTGACTTCCGCGAGTCCAGTTGGTATCGTTCTTGATCTGCCGGTCCTCCCCCGCAGAATAATAGGGTAAATTAGTGCCCGCTCCAAGGCCGCTGTAGCCACTTATACTCATATCGGCGTATGGTTCGGGCACAATCGGTGGGGGAATTTGGAGGCCAACTTTTGCATCCACGTTTCCGAGCGCAAGCACTTCAGGCGGATATCCAATGTCATATCGATCATAGGCCCAACCGACTTTGGAGGTTGTCACAAGTGTCGGAGAAACAACAGCAACCCACGAAAGGCCGGTGTTATAGGCCACAATAGCTGCAAAGCGAGAACCGGCGCCAAATGCTGGCGAGGGCAGAACCTCCACATCCTCGCCTGGTTGATAGTCACGCTGACGATTAAACATCCATGAGAGGCGGTGACTCGGTGATAACTGGTAATCCTCGTTCGTATTATATTTGCCGAGGGTTTCCACGTTCGGGGGAACGTATATGAAGTTTTGAGAAAGCCCGGCGGTTTGTGGAGTGGGATAATAGTTAATGAGTTGGGCTGCCACGGGGTCCATTCGATTTGTGGGAATGATATTGCCTGGGAATGGCTGACGGGTATTCGTCGCAACGTTGTAGGTGGAAGGATCGTAAATGGTAGTACCCGCTCCCGTAAAGTCCCCCGCCCTCATCGCAAGTGTTGGAATGGTATTGTTGAACGTCGAGGATATATTTTTGTCAAGTTTCTCGTACGAGAAAAAGAAGAAAAGTTTGTCCTTGATTGCCGGTCCGCCAACTGTAAATCCGTAGTCGTTTCGCTTGAAGGGGGTCTCTTGCCGTTAACGAAAAAGTTCCTTGCGTCCAGCTTTTCGTTACGGAGAAACTCGTATGCGGTGCCGTGAAAGCGATTGGTGCCCGATTTCAAGGTGAGATTCACAATTCCGCCGCCGGCTCTCCCGAATTCGGCTGAGTACCCGTTGGTCTGTACCTTGAATTCCTCGACCGCGTCAACCGATGGTTTAACGAGGTCGGCTTCGTCTTCGTCTTCGGAGGCGTCATTGCTCAGGTTGTTAAATCCGTTAAGCAAGTAATCGTTGTCAGTGGTACGTTGTCCGCCCGCGCTGAACCCTCCTGCCCTGCTCGCAACACCGGTGTTATCGCCTGTTGCACTGCGGCCCGCACCGGGACCTTCCATGGCACCCTCGGAAAGCAAGGATAATTGAAGGTAGTCGCGACCATTCAGCGGCAGAGCTTCGACCCTGCGTTCGTCAATCACCTGTCCTTGCGACGCCTCCGTTGTATTGATCAAGTCCGCGGCGCCGGTAACCGTCATCTGCTGTGTGCTGGCGCCTACTTCCAGTTGCGCGTCCACAACGGCGGTTTGCTGAACCTGGAGGGTGAGCCCGGAGCGAATCAGATCCATGAAACCGCGGGCTTGGACCTCCACCCGATAGCTGCCGACGGGCAACGGGCCGGACGAATAACGACCCGCACTATCGGTAGCGACGATTCTGCGGCTGTTCGTTTCCACAGCGACTATGGTGACTTTTGCCGAAGGCACCACTGCACCCGAAGCATCGGTTACGGTCCCGCTTATGGCACCTGTGTCTTGGCTAAACAGCTGGCCGGCGCACAGAAGGACCAAAAGGGCCGAAGTAAGTACCGCACCCAGTTTTGGCCGAAGTACAGTTTGGTAAGTGCTGCGCTTAGTTGCTATTCTCATTGTCGACTCCTTCCTATCAACTGCCGGCAAAAGTCCACACCGGCCGCTTGTCTCAGTCGCAAACCACTATCTCCGCGCGTCCTGCTCGTGTTGCTGTGGTCGTAAGTCCGGGTACAGCGCGCCTCAGGCCTCGCTGAGGGTCCCAGCGGCTAACGGCAACTGCGTCGGCAATCAGCACACACACGGCAAGGTGCCCGGAAATCTAACTCGCATCGTAGTTTTGGTCCTAGTGTCGGATCGGCTTGTCCGAAGGAGGCGGAGGCTCGGTATGACCCAGCACCGTCCAGTCGCGAGGCCGGCCAATGCTGTCGTAAATCTTTCCGCGCTTCAGTTCGTCGTCTTCGAAGATCCAGCGCGAAATTTCCGCCACCTGCTCGGCCACCCGCCGGGGCACCACGGCAACGCCGTCGTTGTCGGCCACAATCACGTCTCCGGGCATTACCAGTACACCACCCGTTACGATGGGTTCATTGTAGGACTCCATCCACATCCGGCCCTGATTGATGCCGCGCGGAGCCTCCATGGGGTCCTGATACACCGGGATTCGCGTGAGGGTTAGCTCGTCGGTATCGCGGCACACGGCGTTGCCTACCAAGCCCCGCAGTCCCCGGCCGAACATGGTGAGAGCGTTGTTGGAGCCGCAGAACCCGTTGTCGTGCGCTTCCCCGTCAACCACCAGGATGGTGCCCGGCCGGATCAGCCCAAGGTAACCCGGGCGCCCTCCTTCCGTGCGCATTTCCGGCGGTGGTCCCCAGCCTCCGGCTTCCCACTTGCGTTCTGCCGCATGCGACTCGAAGGCGGGCGCCGTTGCCTGCGCGGGCACGAGCCGAACCGTCAGCGCGATTCCATGAATCCGGTGAGTGATATGCTGCTCGTCACGCCACAGCGGCCGGATGCGCTTGTCCATCATGGTGACTTCCGGCAAACCAACCGCGTCCAAGCCGTCAATGATATCGGCCACGCGGAGGCCATCGTACAGCTTGAGGACCCGGGAATCTTCCTCGGCGCTGTACTGTTGAACTTTCAAGAACTGATGCGAAGGCGGTGGCGGTGTCGCGGCCGGCTGACCCGCTTGGCCCCACGCCATGGCACCCGCAAGCATAAGTAAACCCATTTTTGTCATCGGCATTTATCCTTTTCTTTTGTCCAACGGGCCGAGGCCTGCCGGAAGAGCCGAGAAGAGTCTCGGCGCGGCAGGCTTGATAGCCCGCGCCACAAGCTGGCTGTTATTTTTTGATCGGCTTATCGCTGGCTGGAGGCGGCTCGGTGTGACCCTGCACCGTCCAGTCGCGAGGTCTGCCAATGCTGTCGTAGATCTTCCCCCGCTTCACGTCGTCGTCTTCGAAGATCCAGCGCGAGATTTCCGCCACTTGTTCGGCTACCCGCCGAGGTACCACAGCAACACCATCGTTATCGGCGACAATCACGTCTCCCGACAGAACCAGCACACCTCCCGTCACGATCGGCTGGTTGTAGGACTCTACCCACATCCGGCCCTGATTGATGCCGCGCGGCGCCTCCATAGGATCTTGGTAAACCGGAATTCGCGTGAGCGTCATTTCGTCGGTGTCGCGGCACACCGCATTACCTACCAGGCCGCGCAGTCCCAGACCAACCATGGTTAGACCCACGTTGGAGCCGCAAAATCCGTTGTCGTGCGCCTCCCCGTCGACCACCAGGACGGTGCCCGGCCGGATCAGCCCCAAAAATGCGTACCCGTCTTGTACCCCTTGTGTGCGCATTTCGGCCGGCGGTCCCCACTCCTGTTCTTCCCATTTGCGCTCTGCCGCGTGAGACTTGAACTCGGGCACGGTCGCCTGGGCAGGCACCAGCCGAACCGTCAGCGCAATTCCGTGAATCCGGTGAGTGATCTTCTCCTCGTCGCGCCACAGCGGCCGGATGTGCTTGTCCATCATGGTGACTTCCGACAAACCAACCGCATCCAGGCCGTCGATCACATCGGCTACACGCAGACCGTCGTACAGCTTGAGCAATCGGGAGTCTTCCTCGGCGCTATATTGCTGAACCTTCAGGTATTGGCGGGATGGCGGTGGCGGAGCTGCCGCCGGCTGGTTCGACTGGGCCCAGGCCATCGCGGCGGCGAGAACAAACAACACGATCTTCATCTGGAATCTGTCCTTTCTCTCTCCGGGCTGCCCAGGTCGCCTCCCTTTTCAACGGGGAAACAGGCGGCCACTCTCCGGATTCGTGGAGAACTTTACCTTTTTTATCGAATATCGGATACAGAATATTTGATATTTGATACAGTGTCAATATAAAATAAGCGTCGCTTGCAATCGGCACCATCGCGTGTTCAAGCTTGTGGGGCGGAACCGATTGTGTTCAGAACTACCGGTCCGGAGGAATTGCGATGAAACTCGTTCACAGGTTGGCTTGGCTCGTATGCGGGCTCGGCGCTATGCTGCCTGCTTCGGCCACCGTCCACGTGTGGGAAAAAAACGAACTGACGTTAACATCGGCCCGCTCCTTTGCGAATCCGTATGCCGATGTAACCGTGTGGGTGGACCTGACCGGACCCAGTTTCCGAAAGCGGGTTTATGGCTTCTGGGATGGCGGCCAGACTTTCCGCGTCCGCGTGTTGGCCACCAGCCCAGGCACCTGGACCTGGCGAAGCGGTTCGAATCCGCCCGACCAGGGTCTGGCCGGGAAGAGCGGCTCGTTCGTAGCCGTTCCCTGGAGCGAAGACGAGAAGCGGCAAAACCCCCTGCGAAGGGGTTTTCTTCGGCCGACGGCCAATCGCCACGCTCTCGAACAAGCCGACGGCACTCCCTTCCTGGTAATCGGCGATACCTGGTACGCCGCCGGCGCCAACCGCTTCCGCTGGTATGACGACGGCCGGGAGCGTCCCATCGGGCCAGACGCCGGCTTCAAGGATTACGTGCGGTACCGCGGCCAGCAAGGCTACAACTGGGTGAATATCATCGCGGCGTTTCCGAACTGGATCACGGACGGGAAGCCCTGGAACCTGAGGATGAACGACCCCGAGAAAACCACCATCCGCTCGGCGTGGCTCGAATTCGGCACCGGCAGCGCCAAGAATATGGACAACGAAGGCGGCCGGCCATTTGTCTTCCCCGGAAAGGTGCCCGGGTACGAAGACGAATTTCCCGACGTGGATCGCATCAACCCCGCTTACTTCCATTTCATAGACCGTAAGATCGATTACCTGAACGATCGCGGGTTCGTGCCTTTCATCGAAGTATCGCGGAGGGACGCGAGTCTCTGCTGGAAGAAGTACTATAAGTGGCCCGATTCCTACGCGCGCTTCATCGAATATGTCTGGTCCCGTTATCAGGCGAACAATACCGTTCTGAGTCCGATTCATCTGGACATCATCAGTGAGTCCGTAGGTCCCGACGACTTTCTCCAAGCCATTCACATGGTCATGGAGAAGTACGGCGCTCCGCCATTCGGGACACTGCTTTCCGCCAATGCCAATCCCTCCACGCTGGAAAACTGGGGGGAAGATTCCTGGGTCACATTGCAGCAAACCGGCAACATGCGGGAGCATAACAACTACTGGTACTTGACCGAAATCTTCAACCTGCGGCATCCCGCACCGGCGTTGAACGGCGAACCGTATTACTCCGGTTACGTCGATGCGCGCGGGCTCAACGGCGGCTACCGGTTCGGAGCGCCGGGAGGGACGGAGAAAGACGATCAGTTCGTGCGCTCCGCAATTTACGGCAACTTTCTCTCCGGCGGTTTTGCCGGCCATGTCTACGGGGCCGAAGGAATCTGGGGAGCGGACATCGAAACGGCTGCCCCCATCAAGATGTGGGATGCCTTTCAATGGAATTCCGCGGCCCAGATGCAGTACCTGCGCACGTTTGCCCTCTCGATCGGTAAGCGCTACCAGGAACTCGTACCCATTGCCGATCTGGTCTCGCCCAACAAGACAGCCGTGGTGCTAGGGTACGAAGGCTGGGCCTATTGCGCGCGCACGCCCGACAAAGAAGTGTTCCTGGCATATTTCGAGAAGGGCTGTCCTCGCAGTCAGATCCGCGGCACGAGGCTATCCAGCCTGTATCGCGCGCAATGGTTCGATCCGCGGAACGGAACCTGGCTGGACGTCGGGAACGGAAGCGTCCGGTCCAGCATCATTGGCATCGTCCGGCTACCCGATTTCCCGGCGGACATCGACTGGGGTCTGCGTCTGACCTATGCAGGTCCGGCGCCCTCGGAACAGCGGCGTTCCGGTTCCGCGAACTGAGTCCTATGGAGTGAGGTGACTAAGTGGGTAACGACAAGCAAGTTTGCTTAGCTGTTGGCGGCGACCATGCCGGATTCCCGTTGAAGGGTCCGCTCATCGAATTCCTGCGCAACCAGGGTTACTCGGTCGACGACTGCGGATCCTACGATCCCAATCCGGTCGATTTTCCGGATATCACGCGGGCCGTTTGCGAACGCGTGCGGGACGGACGCGCCGGGCGAGGCATTTTGGTTTGCGGAACCGGCGTGGGCGCGTGTATCGCCGCGAACAAAGTGCCAGGCATCCGAGCGGCAGTCTGCCACGACATCTATTCGGCCCACCAATCGGTGGAGCACGACGATGTAAACGTAGTAGCGATCGGAGCTCAAGTAGTTGGCGCGAAAGTGGCGGAAGATTGCCTGCTCGCGTTTCTTTCCGCAAGTTTCAGCACCGCTGAGGAGTTCCGCAACCGCGTGGCAAAGATCGGAGCGTTGGAGCGTCTGGCAGCCGCGGAGCTTACGGCGCAGCGCTAGCCCGAGTTCGTCACTAGAAAGCGGAGCCGCATGAAACCACCTGATTCACGCCCGCGGCAACCTTGGGGGATACTCATTCTCCTGATCACCGCCATGAGCATAAGCTTTTTCGACCGGGGCAACCTTGCCGTGGCGGCTCCCGTGCTAGTGCCCCATTTCGGTCTTTCACCCTGGGCCTTCGGCCTGCTTGTCTCGGCATTCTTCTGGACCTACGCGGCCTGTCAGATCCTATCCGGCTGGCTGGTGGATCGCATGGAAGTACGTTGGGTGTATGCCGTCGGCTTCCTGATTTTTTCGCTGGCGACGCTAACGACCGCTGCGGTTACGGCATTCTCGGGGCTGCTTTGCATGCAGTTTTTTCTGGGCATCGGAGAGTCGGTGACCTACCCGGCCACTTCCCGCGTTCTGGCCGCGGTTTTCCCCGAAAATCGCCGCGGCCTGGCAAATTCCCTGGTCGACGTGGGCGCCAAATTAGGTCCGGCGATCGGAACCATGTGCGGCGCCTTGCTGGTTGCAAAACTCGGCTGGCGCGGTCTCTTTCTGATCACCGGGTCGGTTGCGCTGATATGGCTGGGGCCATGGCTCCGGTGGGCGCCCCGCAACCTGAGCGCTACTGGAATCAAGCAGGCAGCCGCCAGCCCGGGTTGGCGGCAGTTGCTGCGGCGAAGAGCGGTCTGGGGAACGTGCGGCGGCTTGTGCGGCGCCAACTTTGCGTGGTATTTCCTGTTGGGCTGGCTCCCGTCTTACCTGGTTCGGGAACGGCATTTCTCGCTCCATTCGGTCGCTCTGGTGGGCGCGGCGCCCTATGTCTTAATGGCGCTTTCCTCGGTCAGCGGAGGTGTTCTTGCCGACCGTTGGATTTCTCGCGGGGCGTCGGCTGTCCGGGTGCGCAGAGGTTTCCTGGTCACCGGATTGGTCCTGACCGCATTCCTTCTGCCCTCGGTCCTGTTGCCTCGCATCGAATACGCGGTTGCCGGCTTGTTCCTTTCCTGCAGCGCCTTGGGCTTTTACGCATCCAACGTCTTTTCGTTGACGCAGACGTTGGCCGGCCCGCAAGCCGCCGGGCGTTGGACCGGCCTGCAGAACGCGTGCGGCAACCTGGCCGGCATCCTGAGTCCGATCCTCACCGGATGGATTGTCAACAAGACGGGAGCGTACGCCCTTGCTTTCGTTGCCGCCGGCTTAGCGTGCCTGCTGGGCGCATCGAGCTTCCGGTTCCTGGTCTCCGATCCTACCGACAAGCTGGACCCACGGGCACAGAAGACGCTTGGCTGACTACATGGGGCGCCAGGCTGACTGGTGAGGTGATGCCCGGCGGCGGATGGGGAGTTGTGCCCAGCGGCGCCGGGTTCTATGCTGGCGAAGGGGACCGCTCATGAGAGAAACCAACCGCCGCCGTTTTCTGGGAGCAGCCATGGCAACGGCGGCGTCCTACAGCCGCATCCAGGGCGCCAGCGATCGCATTCGGTTCGGCGCTATCGGCGCCGGAGAACGAGGCCAGTATCTGCTGAGCAATGTGGCGAGCCTGGAGAACCACGAACTTGTTGCCGTGTGCGACGTGTACGAACCGCACCGGCTGAGGGCCAAGAGCCGCTTCGCTGCCGATGCCCGAGATTATGAGGACCACCGGGAGTTGCTCGACCGCAAGGACGTGGACGCGGTAATCATCGCCACCCCCGACCATTGGCACGTGCCCATAACCATCGATGCGGTGCGCGCGGGCAAGGACGTCTATTGCGAGAAGCCCATCACCCATACGCTGGCCGAAGGGGAACCGCTGATCGCCGCGGTGCGCGAATCGAAGCGTATCGTGCAGACGGGAACGCAACAGCGCAGTTGGGAACACTTCATCCATGCCAAGGACGTGGTGGCCAGCGGCACGCTCGGCCAGGTTACTTTCATCCATACCTACTGGTATCAGAACCATATCGCCAACCAGACGGCGGGGCCGGCCGTGGATCTCTCCAAGCTGAACTGGAAGCGGTTCCTGGGATCGGCGCCGGACCGGCCGTTCGATGCCGATCAGTACGCGCATTGGCGCTGGTACTGGGATTTCGGCGGTGGCGCCATGACCGATCTGTTCGTGCACTGGGTCGATGTGGCGCAGTGGTACATGGGCGAGGACATGCCGGCGCGCGCCACCGCGACAGGGGTAAAAGCGCTTCTGCAACAGCGGCAAACGCCCGATACCATGAGCGCCGCGCTTTCCTATCCCAAGGCGCTGGTGGAGTTCGACAGTGCGCTGCTGGGGTATCTGGAAGGGGGCGGGCTGATGATCCGCGGCACGAAGGCGGCCATGCGGCTGCACCGCAGCGGCTTTGAGGTGTACGCGGAAGTGCCGCGCTACACAGAGGCGTTTACCACGCCGCCTCCGATATTGAAAGAGGTCTCGCCGAGGGATGGCGGGCTGGACCACATGAAAAACTTCGTCGAGTGCGTCCGGTCTCGCAACACGCCCACGGCTCCGGTGGAGGTGGGCGTAGCCGCGGCGCGCGCGGGACATGTGGCCAACCTGGCGATGCGCGGCAACGGCGTGTGGATGCCGGAGGCGCACGCATAGCCGCCTTCACACCTTGTACGGTCAGGGCGCATATTTGCGGTTGTGCATTGCCACGAGACCAGCCAGGTGCATGGCATGGACCACGGAAAACGATGGTCTGCCCCACCCGACGGCCTGTTATGAAACCGAACACCTCCATCTCGAATTCGGACAAAATTTCGGCACGAGCCGCTCCAAGAGGCCTTACGCACCGTGTTTTGTTGCACTTGCCACTGGAAGTGCAGTTGCCCCAAACTAGCCTTCGCAGGTCACTCTACTACTATGGCGGCACGGTTGAACCACACTCGTTTTCGAACCTTCGGTTGTTTCGTTGGGGCATGGCTTGCGGTAGCGCCGGCCGCGTTTGCCCAACCGGCGGCGGCGCCGTCGGAAGTCCAAATCGCTACGCCGCCCCCGCTTCCCCTCATCGGCCCGCTGCTGCGGCCGTTCCATTTTGAAAGGCGGCAGGTCTCGGCGGCGCGTCTCACCAATTCCTATCGGCTCGATTCTCTCATCCGCAGCGGCAATCTGTACCTCACCGCGCAAGACGTCATCGCCCTCACGCTCGAAAACAACCTGGACATCGCGGTGCAGCGCTATGGACCCTACATGGCGCGGGAAGCGCTGCGGCGCGCCGAAGGCGGCGGCTTGCTGCGCCAGGATGTCGTCACACCCATCGCTCCCGGCCCGGTGAGCGTCAGCCCGATCGGCGTCAGCGGCAATACCTCCGGCCTGGCTTCGGGCACGGGCTTGGCCGCGGCGGCCTTCCTCACCGGGTACGGGCCCAACCCGCCGAGTTTCGATCCCAACATCAGCGTGTACATCCAACTCGGCCACACCACCATTCCTGAAACCAACCTGACTTACTATGGAACTACCGCGCTGGTAAATGACTACCGCTATTACCAGGTATCTTACAACCAACAGTTTGTTGCCGGAACTTCCATTCAAGGCACTTACTGGACGCAGCACAGCAATGTCAATAGCCCCAACAACACGTTGAACCCGAACATCACCGGCGATATCGATTTCAACGTGACGCAGTCGCTGCTACAGGGTTTCAGCCACGCCGTCAACAACCGCAATATCCGGGTTGCCAAGAACAATATCAAAGTTACCAACCTGAATTTGAAGCTTCAGTTGATTACCACGGTTTCCGCGGTGCTGAACCTGTATTGGGACCTGGTGGCTTTCCACGACGACGTGCGCATCAAGGAACAAGCTTTGGCCACCGCCCAGAAACTACTCGACGACAACAAGGAAAAGGTCGCCGCGGGCGCGCTGCCGGCAGTAGAAGTGACGCGCGCGGCAGCCCAGGTTTCCGCCAGCCAGGAAGCTCTGCTGATCTCTCAGACCAACCTGGCGCAGCAGGAAACCGTGCTCAAGAACGCGCTTACCCGCACGGGCGTGGAAAATGCCGGCTTCGACGCCATCCACGTGGTCGCGCTCGACCATATCCAGGTCCCCGCGGCCGAAGAGGTGCAGCCGGTGCAGGACCTGATCCAGACGGCTTTGCAGAATCGGCCCGAACTGGAGCAGACCCGCATCAGTCTCGAAAGTAGCAAAATTAACCTGCAGGGCACCAAGAACAGCCTTTTGCCCAGCCTCAGCGCGTATGTCGATGTCAACAACCAGGGCTTGGCCGGCGCCTTGAATCCGCAGTACAACAACTGCTGCGGGCCGGCGGGATCGATCTTCATCGGCGGGATCGGCGCCATGCTCGCGCAGGAATTCCAGCGCAATTTTCCCAACTATTCGGCCGGTTTTGCGTTCACCATCCCGCTGCGAAATCGCGGCGCGCAGGCCGATTTCGCCATGGACCAGTTGAAGCTGCGCCAGCAGGAACTGCAGTTGCAGCGAACCGTCAACCAGATCCGCGTGGAAGTGAAGAATGCCGTGGTGGGACTGCAGCAGGCGCGGCTTCGCTACGAAACCGCTGTGGATACGCGCAAACTGGCCGAGCAGAGCCTGGATTCCGAGCAGAAGCGGTTTGAATACGGCGCCACCGGGTCCGATGTGACCACCGTGATTCTGGCGCAACAGGAACTGGCCAACGACCAAGCCGCGGAAGTGCAGGCGCTGGCCGCATATTCCCATGCCAGAATCGATCTCGATGTCGCGCTCGGCCGCACCCTGGATGTGAACCACATCAAGATCGACGAAGCCTATTCCGGGCACGTGGAGAGGCAATCGGTGCTGCCCAGCAGCCTTCCGGGAGCGGGGAGGTAAGCGATGCGGAAGAGTTGCTCACAACGTGGCGCGGGCACTCGTGCCTGCCGTGTCGAGACTCATCTCGACACGGTTTTTGGCTGGAGCAGCGTATTGGCTGGGTTGATGGGCTGTGTCCGCGAAGCGTGCACCCCGATGAGTCGGGGCGCGGCAGGCAGGAGTGCCCGCGCCACATTTATTGCTTGTCTCTGCGCCGCGTCCCTCACCGCCCAGCAAATGCCTCTGGTCGAGAAGCCGCAGGCGCCGATCGGCTATCGTTCCTACCTGGGAACGGCCGTCCCGCCCGTCAATCCGGGTAATTCGCCCCGGATCTACCGGCTGATCCATGCCGGCTCTCTCTACCTGACGGTTCAGGATGCCATTGCGTTGGCTATCGAGAACAATCTCAACCTGGAAATTCAGCGCTACAACATTCCCAGCGCCGATTGGCAGGTGCAGCGCATGCAGGCGGGCGGAACGCCGCGCGGCGTCTCGGGCGGCGCCTCCTCGGTGAACCCGAGCGATCCCGGCGTGGGCGTGCTTGGTTCCACTACGTCGGGTGGAATCAGTACCGGCAGCGGCAGCGGGGGATCGGTGGGAGGCAATAGTTCGGGCGGCGCCAGCATCCAGCAGATTGGCAGCACGGTGGTGAACTTCGACCCTTCTTTGACGAACACTACGGGCTTTCTCCACTCCACAACGCCGGTTGTCAATCAGGCCTTGGCGCAGGTCTCGGCACTGGTCGACCTGGAACATATCTATAACACTCAACTGCAGCAGGCGTTTGAAACGGGCGGCGCAGTCCAATATCGCGATTACGAATACTATCAGAAGGAAGATTCGCCCGGCGACCTGGTCAATCCGGTCACCGCGCCGTACATGCGGCTGCTGTTTTACCAGCCGCTGTTTCAGGGCGCCGGCCGGGCCTTCAACCTGCACAACATTCGCATCGCCGAGAAAGGCAGGCTGGCGGCGCGCGAGGCGTTTCGGGCGGAACTGCTGAATATGGTGGCGAACGTACTGAACGCCTACTGGGACGTGGTGACGGCCGATTCCGAGCTCGGCGCGCGTGAGCGCTCGGCCGGCGCGACCCGGAAATTCTACGAGGACACGCAAAAGGAGATCGCGGCCGGGGCGCTGCCGCGGGTGGAAGAGCGCCGCGCCGCGGCCGAAGCCGCCAGCCGCCGGCAGGACCTGATATTGGCGCGCATCGCCGTCCAGCAGCGGGAAAGCGCGCTCAAGCAATTGCTGGTGCGGCGCGTAGACCCCGCTATCGAATCCGCATCCATCGTTCCTTTGGACCATATCGTGGTTCCCGATCGGGACGATTTGCCGGGTCTGTCGAAGCTGGTTGCCGGCGCCATGGAAGACCGGCCCGACGTGGTACTGGCCAAAATCAACGACGAAAACGCGGCCATCAACACCATCGGCACGGTGAACGGCCTATTGCCCACGATGCTTGCGTTTGGCTATTTCATGAACCGCGCTGTTGCCGGAACGGTTCTGAACCCAAGCCGCGTACCCGAGTCCTTTTCCGGCGGATTCGGAACCGCGCTGGGGCAAATTGCCCGCCGCGATTTTCCCACCGAAGCCGCCGGCCTGCAAGTTAACAGTTTGCCCATTCATAACCGCGTGGCGCAGGGCGATTACGCTTTCGAGCAATTGCAGTTGCAGCAATCGCAGCTCACCGGGCAAATCGCCAACAACGACATTGCGGTGAGCATTTCGAACCAGATGACCGCGCTGCGGCAGGCTCGGGCCCGCTACAACACGGCCGTGAATACGCGTAAACTGCAGGAACAGCTCCTCGCCTACGAGCACGAGAAGTTCACCTTCGGCGCCTCCACGTTCAACAACCTGATCGTCGATCAGCGTGCGCTGGCCGCCGCCGAAATCGTCGAAGTCACCGCTTTGGCCGATTACGCCCACGCGCGCGTTTCGCTCGACCAGGTGCTGGGTCAAACCCTCCAAAACAACGGCGTGACGCTCGAGGAGGGCCTCAACGGCCAGGTAGTTCGCCAATCGCAGCTCCCGGATGTGATCGCCCCGGCCAGGAAGTAAGGCGGGCATTGGACTGCATCTGTGGCATTAGGCTTGACAGCCCGCACCACGTCGCCTCAAGTTCCTGCATCCTCCGCCGGCCGCCCTGCGTAATAGTCTGATAGAGCAGGCAAAACAATGCCGACGTGGATCATTCTCATGCTGCTGGCCGCGGGCGCGGTGAAGCCGCCGGACCTCGACCGCATCATGCACGAGGTGGCCGAAAATCAGGCCAAAAGCCAGGACCTCCGCCGCAATTTCATTTACACCCAAAAGCAACTGCTGCGCCTGATTCGCACCAACGGCAAGCTGGCTCGCGAAGAGCGCCGCGAATACACCATCCTGCCCAAGGAGCGCCGCAGCGAACGGGTGCTGGCGCACTTCGAGGGCCGCTACGCTGCCGGCAAGGGCTTCGTGGCATACGATAAGCCCGGGTACCAATACAAGAACATGGATATCGACGGAGCGGTGATCGATGGTCTCGCGCAGGATCTGATGAACAACAAGGATTCGAACGACGGCATCGGGGCGGACCTGTTCCCGCTCACCTACCATCAGCAGTTGAAGTACGATTTCCGTTTTGTGGCCGCGCAAATTTATCGTGGGCGCACCGTATACCGGGTGACATTCACGCCCAAGAAAGGCGTGGAGGATAGCAACTGGAAGGGGGAGGCGCTGATCGACGCCGAAGAGTTTCAACCTGCGGTGGTGACCACTTCGCTGGCGTGGAAAATGCCGATGGCGGTGCAGATTTTGCTTGGCACCAACATCCGCGGCCTGGGATTTTCGGTCTCGTACCAGAGGTTCGCCGATAAGGTTTGGTTCCCGGTAAGCTACGGCGGCGAATTCGAAGTGCGCGGATTATTTCTGTACCGCCGCACCATCACCATGGCGCTGACCAACAGCAACTTCCAGCGTACAGACGTGTCCAGCGACGTGGCCTATGAGAAGGAAGCCAAGGAAGCCAAGGAAGCCAAGTGACCGCGATCGTGCCTTTAGAAACTGTCGGCATGGATTTCAACCGCTTGGTGAAGGAGCATCAGGCCATGGTGTACAGCGTGGCCTGGCATTTCCTCCGCGACCGGCCGCTGGCCGAGGAAGTGGCGCAGGACGTTTTTCTGAGCCTGCATCGCAACCTGGCGACGATCGAATCGCCGCGGCACGCCACCGCGTGGCTGCGCAAGGTGGCCGTCCAGCGGGCGATCGATGCCGGGCGCCGGCGCAAACGCCAGCCGCGGATCGGGCTCGAAGAAGTGCCCGAGCCGGTGACTTTCGATCCCCGCTACGACCCATGGCTGGGGGAGTCGCTGCGGCGCATGGTGGCCAGCCTGCCCGAGGCGCAGCGCATGGTCGTGATTCTGCGCTACCAGGAAGAACTGGAACCGACGGAGATCGCCGGAGTGTTGGAAATGCCGGTAGCTACCGTCAAAAGTCATTTGCATCGCGCGCTGGCTCTGTTGCGGGAGAAGATGGAGCGGCGCGGTTTGGGAGAACGCTGATGAATGGGCCAGAAGAGACGGATTGGTTGGAACAAGAGCTGAGGCGCGCGTTGGCGCGCGAGATACCGCCGCGCGACTTCACGATTCCGCGGCGCCGGCCGCAATGGCGCGCTTGGGCGGCAGCGGCAGCGGCGGTTCTGGTGCTGGGAACTGGCTTCGGCTACCGCGAATACCGGGGCCGCGAAGCCCGCCGCCAGCTCATGCTGGCATTTGAAATCGCGGCCTCTAAGACCAGCCGGATACAGGCTCAATTGCGGGAGTTTTCCAGATGAAATGGCAACTCGTGGCGCGGGCACTCGTGCCTGCCGCGTCCCGACTCATGGGGACGCGTTTTCATGACCGGTTACCGATGGATGGTTCGGCGGCAACGCGTCGAGAGGAGTCTCGACGCGGCAGGCACGAGTTCCCGCGCCACATGATGTTGAGCGCCCTGATCGCCCTCTCCCTGGCCGGCACTCTCTCCGCCCAGCAGTTCCCCATGCAGATTGATCGCCTGGCGGCGCAAGCGAGCGATAAAGTGGATCTCTCGCTCAGTGGGTCCCTCTTGCAGTTCGCGGCGAAATTTCTGGACGATAACGATCCGGACGAGGCCAAGGTGCGCAAGCTGATCGTCGGACTGGACGGTATTTACGTGAAGTGCTACAACTTCAAAACCGCCAACGTCTGGACCGAAACCGACCTGGAGACCATTCGCCGCCGTTTGCACGCTCCCGAATGGTCGCGCATCGTAAACTTCAACGGCGAAGACGGCACTGGCGAAATCTACGTCCGCCTGGTGGACAAGAAACCTACCGGCGTGGCGATTCTGGCCGCCGAACCGAAGCAACTCACCATCGTCAACATCGCCGGCTCCGTCGACCTGGCGTCCCTCAGCGAGCTGGGCGGGCACTTCAATATTCCGAAGATCCCGGAAAAGAAGGAGTAGCGCTGCCCCAGCCTGTGGGGCAGGTTGGTAACCTGCCGGCCGATTGTCAATCGGCCGCTCTTCGAGTTGAGAATTCTTTCTCGCCGCTCCCACTTCTCTTTCATGGCTGCATTCCACGTCCGCCGACTGCCGCATTACCACTATCTCGACCGGCCCATGTTCCTCACTTGGCGCCTCCGAGATAGCCTCCCGGCGGGACGCAGCTTCCCTCCGTCGGGCAGCTCTGGTCATGCCTTTGTCACCGTTGATCACCTGCTGGACACTGCGTGCACCGGCCCGCTGTATCTGCGCCGGCCGGAGATCGCCGCTATAGTCGCAGAGGCGATCTGCTTCCACGCCTTTGACCTGCAGCACTATCGCCTCCACGCGTACGTCGTAATGGCCAACCACGTGCACTTGCTCGTCACTCCTTCGACCGATGTGTCGAAACTCCTTCAATCCCTGAAACGATACACGGCGCGGGAAGCAAACCGGCTCCTCGGCCAAACAGGCCAGCCTTTCTGGCAGGACGAAAGTTACGACCGCTCGTCCGTGACGCTGCCGAGTTCCAGCGGCTTGTCCGGTACATCGAAGGAAACCCGGTAAGCGCGGGCTTGGTCGCAAACCCGGAGGAATTTCTCTGGTCGAGCGCGCGGCCGATTGGCAATCGGCCGGCAGGTTACCAACCTGCCCATGGTGTGATGCTTCATCACACCCGGGGCAGGCTTTAGCCTGTGCAGCGGAGAGCCCTTTTTTCGAAGTTGGGTCACAGGGACCTCCTTGTGACCCACAAAATACTCCTTCCAAAGCCTGACTGCTACCCTGGGCACCACGCGTAGCGTCCGCCGCGCCAGCGGCTTCGTTCAAACGCCGATAAAGAAACCCGAGGCTTTATCCGCGTTCATCAGTGTTCAGCGGCGGCTCGAATTTGGATTCTTACCACGCACCGGGCCCTACTCTTCGAACGTAACCACAGCCCGCCCAAAGTGGATCTCATCGCCCGGTTCTAGTTTGGCGCCACGCGAGTTGCGATGCACTTCGTGGCTCATGCCGTCGCGCACGATCCAGGTGCCGCACTCGGGCGAGCGCACGCCGCCGCGCGGATACCAGCGGTCGTTGTAGAGGCGATATTCGCCGGTCACTTTGTCGTAGCGGATGTGGGCGTGCTCGCGCGAAACCGAGCGGTTGATTTCGTTGTCTTCCTCGAACGCCAGGTCGTTGCGGCGGAACAAGCCCTCGTTTCGATACACGTCCACGGTGCGGCCGACGTTGGTCCGCGCCTTGTCCAGGCGCAGTTCGGCAAGGTTTGCCGTGCCTTCCCGAACCACCAAGCGGGCGGCGGGGCGGTCGGCCGCGGCGCGTTCCTGCGAGCTCGCTTCCACCTGCAGCCATTCTTCGCCCCGCCGCGGCAAACCGGCAATGGCGCTGACTTCGATTCTCAGATTTTCCGGGTAGCGGCAGCCCGCGTCGCGCAGCGCGTTGCGCGCTTCCTGCTCCAGGTAACGCCGAAAGAAGCGGCCGGCGAAAACGTCCTGCCCTTCTTCATCCACGCCGCGCAGCTCCACCCGGAGCAGGTCGAACGGAAACACCTTCTTGCCGCCGGAGCGATAGCTTTTGGAATGGATGTGATCGATCACGGCCAGGCGGATTTCGGCCACCTCCGGCGGTTCTTCCTGCTTCTGCGCCAAGGGCGCTTCGAACACGGTTTGACCGAAACGTTCGAGAAAATCACCCAATTTCATGGTTGTACCCTCCGGCTCCCGATCTCGATAGCCGGGCTGGCGCCCGGCTGGAGCGATTGACAATCCTGCCCCACGGGGCGGGGCTGGTGGTTCGCGGGTGAATCAGAAAAACGCCGAGACGAATCTCGGCCCAGCAGGCACGCATGCCGGCAAGAATGCCCGCGCCACATAGTTTTCTCCGAACCAAGTGCCTGCCCCGTTTGGGGGGCGGACGCCCTCGTCCGCGCGCGACCCCCTGGTCGCGCCTCGACCTGTCCGGGAAGTTGATTCCAGGGGAAGATGAGCGGGACGAGGGCGTCCCGCGCGGGCCAGGGGGCCCGCCCCACGAGGTTGACCCACGACTGCCTATGGAAAACTAAGTGACATTGGGCAAGAATGCCCGCGCTACGAGCACGGTGACAGACCGCAAAATGCCCTGGTCTGTCCCACCGGCTGTAACACATCGTCATGGCAAAATCCCCAACTGCGCGGCGGCTTCCATTACTTCGCGCGCCACCGGCGCCGCCACGCGCGCCCCGTAGCCGCCGTGCTCCACCACCACGGCGAAGGCAATCCGCCGCGAAACATCGCCATCGTACGGCGCGAAGCCGGCGAACCAGGAATGCGGCATACCTTCCTCGAGCTGCGCCGTGCCGGTCTTGCCGGCAAAGGCGATGGTGGCGCCCGCCATGGCGTTGCGCGCCGTGCCTTCGGTGACCACGCGCCGCATGGAGACGGCCAGAAAACCGGCCTGCGCCGCGGGCAGCACATCGAGCGGCGGATCGTTGCGCGGATTGGCGGTGCCGGAAATCCAGCGGCCCTCCGGCATCCGTCCTCCGGCGGCGATGGTGGCGGCCACGCGCGCCATCTTGAACGGCGAAATTAGCACCGGCCCCTGCCCATAGGCGGCGAAAGGCAGCGCCTTGCGCAACTCGCGGATGTCGCCGGTGTCGATGCCCAGGCGCGCGGCGGTGTCGGCCAACCGATCGCTGCCCACGTCGTGTACTCCCAACTGTGCAAAATATGCGTTGCAGGAAACCGCGATGGCTTGGCCCATGTCCAGCGTGCCGTGGGCGCGGTCGCCAATGTCATCCTTGATTGGACGATTCCAGCCCGTAATAGTATTGCCGCAGCGGCCGTCGGGCAAGGTGTGGCACAAATAGGTGCGATGGGTCAGGCCGGGATTGGCGCGCAACGCGGCGATGGCCGTCACCAGCTTAAATGTCGAGCCAGGCGGATATTGGCCGTAGCGGGTGCGGTCCAGCAGTTCGTCCGGCGTGGGCGCGGCCGTGCGCGTGCCCGGCGGCTCGGGTTCTGGCTCGCTCACCAGCGCCAGCACGTCGCCCGTAGTTGCCGACATCACCACCACCGCGCCTTTTGTCTCCCCGGTCTGGGCCATGTGTTTGAGCAGAATCTCGCGCGCTTTCAGTTGCAATCGAGCGTCCAAAGTCAGGTGCACGTTGCGGTCGCGCGCCAGCACGCGCGCCATCGCCGGATTTCCCGGCTCGTGCCGATAGCGCACCAGACCGGCCAGTTCGGCAAAATCGTAACCCTGCAGCGTGCGGTTGGAATCGTGCTCCACCAAGGAAGCGTTGGTGGCGTGGAAATTTTCAGCGGTGCGCAGATCGCCGGTCACGTGCTCCATGGCGGATCCGAACGGATAATGGCGGCTGTCCAGGCGCGCGCACACCGTCTCGATGGAGATTCCCATACCTTCATATTCCGCGCGATGGCGTTCCAGTTCCTCCCAACTGCCGGTGGCGAGCGGAATGCCGTTGCGGTCGTAAATGGTTCCGCGCGGGATCTCGCGGGCAATGGAGTTCAGCCGAGGGTTGTGCTGCGGCCGCTTGACGCCGTCTTCTTCGAAGGAATTGGCGTCGCGCGCCAGGAACTGGCGGTCTTGGAAAACCTGGTAACGCGCGGCCGCTCCCACCAGCACCGCGGCCATCACCGCCAGCACAACGGTCAGCGAACGAAGGGGAAGGCGCAGCAGGTCGTCGAGCGGTTCGGGGCGGCGATCGGCCGAGATGGCGGCAATGATCGCGAAGATCAGAAAGTTCGCCAGCATGGCGGTATTGCCCGAGCTCACGAACGGCGACACCACTCCCGAAAGCGGCAACAAGCCCAGCACGCCGGAGCTGATCAGCAGCATTTCATAGGCGATGAGGCAGGCCAGGCCCAGGGCCAGAAAGAAACCGAAATGGGTTTCGGCGCGCGCCGCCGCGCGAAAGGCGCGCGACACCAGAAAGCCGAGCAGCAGAATGACCGCGGCCACGCCCGCGAAACCCCATTCTTCGCCCACCGCCGGCAGCACCAGGTCCGTGTTGCCGGCCGGAATCATTTCCGGATCGCCCCATCCGGGTCCCGATCCGGTTGGGCCGCCGGTGGAAAACGCCCAGATGGAATGCGCCAGTTGATTGCCGCCATGGACGTCGTTATCCCACGGCGAGAGCCACATGTCGATGCGCTCTACCACGGTCTTCGGCTGGCCCATGCGGTAGCCCACGAACACCGCGGCCACCATCAGCACGAGCCCCGCCAGCGCCAGCGGGAAGCGGCCGCGCGCCACGCTGAACATGGAAAGGAACAGGAAGATGGTCACCAGCGCCGGCCCCAGGTCTTTCAGCACGAAAAACATCGCCACCGCTACGGCCACTCCCACCCCTACCGGCGCCACGTGCTCCAGCCGATTGAGGCCGATGCGGCGGAACAGCTTCGGGAACAAACGGCGCTCCCGCAGATCGCGCAGCCGTTCCCAATTCCGGGTGCAATACCCGGCCAGAAAGATCACCAGCAGGATCTTGATCAGCTCCACCGGCTGGAACGGCCCCAGATTCACCTTGGCGTCGTTTCCGGCTGGACCGCGGCCGAAGCGCAGCAGCAGGCCGAACAGGGCGATGGCCGCAAATAGCGGCGTGTAGCACCAATCCGAGAGCCGGCGATAATCGCTCCACGGCAGCGCCGCCGCGGCCAAAAGGAGGCACCCCAGAAAAACACCCAGCGCGAATTTGTGGAATTCGAGCGTATCGCGCAGCGGGTCGCGCATGCTGATCATGAGCATCAGGCCGATTCCGGTGAGAAGCTGCAAAGCCGGCAGCAGTGCGCGATCGCCGCCGAAGCGCGCCAGGCGCCAAACCAGCGCCAGCACATAGAACCCGGCAAAGTACAGCGCTACCCACTTTAGATACTGCGATCGGAACTGGACCGGCGTGCGCACGATCATGAACGGCTTCAGCTTGGCAATGGGCAGCAGCGGAATGCGCCGCGGCGGATGGGGGCGCGAGGCGAGTTGCTGGAACTGCTTGCGCAAGCTGTCCCAGCGCGGGTCGGAATCGGCTTCCTCGCGGGTGACGCGCAGCGCGGCCAGGGCGCCGATATTGGCCAGCGGCCGCGAGCGTTCCAGAAACTCGAAGGTTCTCTCCGCCGCCAGCGCGCGCTCGTCGCGATTGGCGAACGGTGCGAGCAGCGGCAACAGTTCGTCCGCACTGGCGACGGTATTCAGATTCACCAGCCGATCGGCGCCGGCGAAGGAATACGATTTGGACGCGAAGACCATCGCCAGCCCGGCAGCCACCAGGATCGAGGCCGAAAGCAGCCAGAGGAATTCGCCGCGCGGCGCCTTCTGCTTCCGCCGGGCTGCCTGGGCATGTTCGGTTAGCCGGCTTTGCTCCAGCCGGTGCTCTCCGCTTTCGGCCCAACTGCGCGTCACCGCCATCGGCCCCTCCGCTCCCCGGTATTGCGCGGCGCCTTGCGGGCAAAACGCAGTTGCGCCAGCTCGCGCAGGTGTTGATCCACGCGGTCGAAACCGCGAATGCGCTGGTAGAATCCACGCGCCGTATCGGCGTCGCGCCGCGCCAACTGGGGCTCGGTAGCCGCCAGGCGCGCGGCCGCCAAACGGTAGGCGTCGCCCTGCTGCTCGATCTCGCGCTTGCCCAGCACCGCGCCCAGCCGCTCGGCTTGCTGAAACTCGCGCATGGCTTGATCCACGTTGGGCAGGAAATAGACGTAGAGGCGCGCCAGGCCAAGATGAGGCGCGGGGTCGGCCGGCATGTGCCGCGCGGCTTGGTTGAAATCGTCGCGCGCGGAGCTGCGCAGCCGTGCCGCCGCCGCGGCGGAATAATCGCCATCGCTCACCCGCTCCAGCGTGGCATAGCCTTTGCTAAGCGCAGTTTCTCCCAGAACCCGATCGCCGTCCGAGCCCGCCGCCGCGGCGCGCCGCAGCAGAATCTCCGCCTGGTACCAATCGAAATCGTACAGCACCGGATCGTCGCTGGTGCGGTAGTCGGTCAGAATGCGCTCGGCTGCGGCGGCGAAAGGCGCGCCCGGCGGGTCCGCGGGCGGATGCGGAACCGGCGCGCTCAATTGCACGCGCGGCGCCGGCGGAGCGGCGGGCTTCGGCAGTACCAGCCGCGCCTGGCGGTCGCGCCACAACTGCCAACCCAGCGTCCCGCCGATCCACAACGCCATCCCCAGCGCGAACCACGCCGCGCCGCTGCCAAACTTCACCACCTGCCGCATGCGCGCGATGGTGCGCGTGGCTTTGCGCAGATACTCGCGCGCCGCTTCCATGGTTGCGGTGGCGCCGTGCGCGGCGCGGTGCTCTTTTTCGGCGACGGTGGTCCGGCGCTCCAGCGCGGCTTGCAGATCGGCCAGAAACTCGTGGGCCGAACGGTAGCGCGCCTCCGGATCCGAAGCCAGCGCCTTTGTCACGATAGCCCGCAGCGCCCGCGGGCAACTTGGCGGCAGCGCTCGCGGAGGCCGCCGCGAGCGAATCAGGTTTTCCAGCTTCCTCGTGTCTTCGGCTCGATAGGGCGGCGCACCCGCCAGCATTTCATAGAGCGTCGCGCCCACCGCCCACAGGTCCGATTGCTGGTCCACTTGCGATCGCGACAGCCGTTCCGGCGCGCAATATCCCGGGCTGCCGAACTGCAGCGACGTGGCTTCGCCCGAAGCGCGCAGCGTCTTGGCGATGCCGAAATCGAGCAATCGTACCGTATCGTTCGGGCCCAGGTGAATATTCGACGGTTTGATATCGCCGTGCACCACCGCCGATTGCCAGGTATGAAACTTAGCAAGCTGCTCGCAGATTTCGAGCGCGATGATGGCGGCGCGGTCGGGATCGATCACGCGGTCCCGTTCGAGCACCTCCGCCAGGTTGCGCCCTTCCACGTACTGCATGGCGACGAAAAAGTAGCCGTCCTTTTCGCCATAGTCGTAGATCTCGACCACGCGCGGATCGAGCGCCCGCATCTCACGCTGAATCGCCGCGCCGCGTTTCTCCGCTTCCACCATCATCTGCGTGACGGCATCGTCGCCGGGGCGAATCAGCTTGAGGGCGGCGCGCCGGTTCTCCACCGTATCGATGGCCAGGTACACTTCGGTCATGCTGTGGCCGATCCGCCGCACGATTTCGTAGCGCCCGATTTTTTGCGGAGTGGTCACCGGTTATCCCTAGCGTTAAACCTTCCCCACAGGCTAAAGCCGCATGCTTTTGTGTCGGTGACACAGCCGCATAAATTGTAGGGCGGACCCCCTGGTCCGCAGCCGGCCCCCCGGCCGGCTCTTCGCCGGTGCCGGAGACTTGGTGCACAGCGAAAGAGCGGGACGAGGGCGTCCCGCGCGGACCAGGGGGTCCGCCCTACTAACGATGCCGTGCTCGCTCGTTGCGAAAAGCCTTTCTCCGGCATCGTCGTTATCCCCTGCTCCGCAGCACGATCCACATCAGCATGCCGATCAGCAGCCCGTAGGCCAGGAACGCCCAGCGGCTGGTAAAGCGCCGCACCCTGCGCCGGGAGCGCGTGGTGGCGAGGCGGGGGCGCGTGGCGCCGCCCGATCCGCGAAACTTCGGCCCCGGCACGAACAGCACGGTGATGTTATCGGCGCCTCCGCGGGCATTGGCCGCCGCCACCAGTTCCGCCGCGATGCGCTCGGCGTCGCTTTCGCGGCCTCGATAGCCTTCCACGATTTCGCGCACTTCGCCCGCCGTCAGATGATCGGTGAGCCCGTCGCTGCACAACAGAATGGCGGCCTCGGGACGAAACCGGCAGCGGCGGATTTCAACGAACCCGGGATCGTCGGCGGTGCGGGGCCGCGAGCCTACGTCGCGGAAAATTTCGTTGCGCCGCGGGTGCCGCATGGCTTCGATTTCGCTCAGCGCGCCCATTTCTTCGTCTTCCCCCACCGGCGAGTGGTCGCTGGTAAGCTTGCGGATCGAGCCGTTCCAGATCAGGTACAGCCGCGAATCGCCCACGTGCCCGATGGTGATCTCATCGCCCTCCACCAGCGCCAGCGTGAGCACGCACGCCATGCCGTGAAGCGCCAGTTCGCTCTTCGACCTGGAGTAGATGCGGTTATTGGCGTGAGCGATAGCGCGGCGCACGCGCTCTTCGGCCGCGCCTTCCTCGAATACCGCCTCGCGGATGGCGGCCACTGCGGTCTCAGCCGCAATTTCGCCAGCGGCCTGCCCGCCCACGCCGTCCACTACCAAAAACACGCCGCGCTCCGCGTCCGCCCAATAGCGGTCTTCGTTGCGCGCCCGCACCAGTCCCGTATCGGTGGCAGCGGCCGGATGCCAAACGCCCGAGCTTACGATTCGCGTTTCCACAAGTGTGCCAGCACGAAGACGCAAACAAAAATCAGGAACACGGCGACGAAGCCCGTGTGCAGGCGGTACAGATGCTCCATGGGGAATTACCTCCGCGCTTGAAATGTAAGCTTAATGACTTCGGCCACGCCGATCTCGGCCCGGTCCGGCAGCTTTTCTTCCTCACCACGCCCGAGGCGCCGGCCGTTCACCCAGGTTCCGTTGCGGCTCTGGTCCACGATCGCGAAAGCTCCGGTGGCTTTGTCTCGCCGCAGCCTGAGATGTTCGCGCGAGACTTCCTCGCTCGCATAGAGCGGCACATCCACCCACAAATCTTCGCCGCCGCGTCCCACGCTGATTTCGTCTTGCGTCATGTAATAGGTCTGCGGTCCTGAATCGTCCCGGTACTGAATCTCGGCGTACACGCGGTCCGGCCGGTGGCGCGTACCGGCGCGGTCGCGCGCCACCCGCGCCGAAGTCACCGAAGGTTCGCGCTCGATCAGAGTAGTTTTGGCGCCGCGATAGCCCGGCTGCACGGCGTCGTTCAGCTCGGAGTGGATCTCCACGTCGCCTGGCGGAACCGAGCCCTCGCCATCGGCGAACCATTCGATCCAAAAATCGTTCTGTGCGATCCGATACTGCTTGCGCGCCGAGCCGCGGCGAAACAGCGCCCCCTTGCGGTTCCATTCCGCCATGCGCGCGTTCAGCGCCTTGCGCGCGTCTTCCTTGATCAGCTCGCCCACGCCGGCCAGCCGCGCGTAATCGTCCGGATGCAGATAAACGCTGAAAATGCACGGCAACAGAACGCTATAGGCCATCTCCAGGCGGCCCAGTTCCATGTTGCGCGTCAGCTCGTCAATGATGGTCTGCCCGCTGATGCGGGTCTCACCCCGCATCCCGCTCCGTGCCATAAGGCTACCCAATCGATACGGTAGACGAAGAGCGGTACTGGGGGTTACAGAATCCGTACCGGCGGAAGATTAAAGTTCGCTAAGACGGAATGACAAGCGAGTGCCCCCGCCACTCGCGCAGCGTGGCCAGAAAATCGTCAATAGATTCCTCTTCCGGCCAGAAGTTGCCGACGAGATCCCGCGGGTGGGACAGACGATCGCTTTTTGTCGTCTGTCGAGCGGCTGGCCTGGCGAGTGCCTGACAGACCAGGAAGAACTTGCGGTCTGTCCCACTTATTACCACTCGGCCACAGGCGGATCATCAGAGCTCGGAGTCACGACGCATAGTAGGGCGGACCCCCTTGGTCCGCGCGGGACGCCCTCGTCCCGCACCTCTTCCCAAGAATCGAATCTCCGAGATCGGCGGAGAGTCGGCCAGGGGGGGCCGGCCGCGGACGAGGGCGTGCGCCTTATCGCGGGATGCGCGGCGTAGCCACGATTTCGAGCGCCCGCGGGAAGCGGATTCACTGGCGTCGCTCTCCGCGGTATATTCGAAGCTATTATAGGAACCCGAGCGCAAATGTCTAGCGTCTTGATTGATAGTAACGCTCTCCTGGCGGCTGCGAATCTATTGCGCAGTCTGGGCGCTACCCAGGTCTTTGTATTTGGGTCCGCTGCCAAAGGCGGGTTGCGGCCGCACTCCGACGTCGACATGGCCGTGTCGGGGCTGCCTGCAGGAGTTTATTTCTCAGCAGTCAGCCGGGCGTCGGACCTTCTCGGAAGACCAGTCGATCTTGTGGACTTAGACGACCAGACACCGCTCGTTCGATACCTCCTTGGCAGCGGGGAGTTGGTTCGTGTCGCATGAGCTTGCGGCATCGGCCGTGATTCCGAACCGAGTACTAACTTTTCCCTCCGCTCACAAACCGATTCCCCCGCACAATAAATCGGTACGGCAGATCCACGCAGTGATTGATATTGATCCGCGGCGTAACCACGATCTCGATCGCCCGTGGTTCAGCCGGCTGTCGTACCACCAGGGCCGCGCGTGACGTCGGCGCCGTAATGCGCCATGGTGATCTCCAGCGCGCGGGTTAGTTTCCCCGGACCGGACGCCAGATCCTCGGGTTTGCGCGCGCCCGGCCGGCGCTGCCGCATCAGTTCCATGCCGCTCACCGGTTCGATGGCGCGCAAGAGCACGCAGCCCGGCTGGCCATCCGGTTCGGCTACCAGGTTGAGACACTCGTACATGCCATAAATGCGATACACATAGGCGTGGCCGGGCGGCCCGAAGATCACCCGCGTGCGATCCGTGATGCCGTGGGCCGAGTGAGAGGCCAGATCGTCGCGCCCCGGGTAGGCTTCGGTTTCCACGATGATTCCCGCGGCCGCGCCGTGCACCAGCACCTTGCCGATCAGATCGCGCGCCACTTCCAGCGTTGGCCGCTGGTAAAAGGCCCGCTGCAGAACAGGACCGAACTTCACAATCACCATCTTCGCGCGGATACAATGGGCGTTCATGCGACTGTTCACCGGCCTGGAGCTCGAAGCTTCGGTTCTCGAAAACATCGAGCGATTGTTGGACCAACTCAAGCACACCGCGCCGATCCAATGGACATCGGCCGCCAATCTGCACATCACTACGAAATTCATCGGGAACTGGCCCGACCAACGCCTGCCGGAGCTCCAAACCAAGCTGGCCGGATTGCCGCGCCGCTCCCCAATTTCGATTTCGATTCGCAATCTCGGGTTCTTCCCCAATCCCCGCTCGCCGCGCGTATTTTGGTGCGGCATCGAAGCGCCGGGGCTGGCGGAATTGGCGGCTGACACCGATGACGCCACTGCCGCGCTCGGCATCCCGCGCGAGACTCGGCCATTTTCCCCTCACCTGACGTTAGCCCGCGTCCGCGATCGCGTTTCCCTCGATAAGCTGCACGCAGCCTTAGTGGCGTTGCCGGGCCGCGATTTCGGGCAATTTGAAGCGCGCCGGTTCTTTCTTTACGAAAGTCAGTTGCGCCGCGGTGGTTCCGTGTACACTAAACTTGCGGAGTTTGCCCTAACTTGATGATCCCGCTCGCGGTTGTGCTGGTCGCCTATTTACTGGGCTCGATTCCTTTCGGGTACTTGTTGGTGCGATGGAAGACCGGCGGCGACGTGCGCGCCACCGGCAGCGGCAACATCGGCGCTACCAATGTCTTGCGCACCACCGGCCGCTTGGCCGGCGTGGTTACCCTGCTGCTCGATATCGGCAAAGGCTACCTGGCCGTTTGGATCGCCCGGCAATGGACCGGCGAGAGCCCATTATGGATGTCGTTGGCCGCCTTAGCCGTGATAGCAGGGCATGCTTATTCCGTGTTCCTGGGCTTCAAAGGCGGGAAAGCCGTAGCCAGCTTCGTGGGCGCTTTCTTGTGCCTGACCCCGTTTGCGGTGGCGATGGAAATGATCGTCTTCGCCACTGTGGTTGCCTGGACCCGCTACATTTCCCTGGGCTCCATCGTCGGCGCAGCCACTTTCCCCTTGGCCGTGTGGCTCCTGGTGCAGCCGCCGGTGCCCATCTGGGTAGCCGCCACCGTTGCCTGCACATTCATTATCTACAAGCATAGAAGTAACATCGAGCGGCTGCGCCAGGGCCGCGAAAACGTGTTCCGTTTCGGAGCCCACAAGTCTTGAGGAACCTGGCAATCGTTGGCGGCGGGAGCTGGGGAACCGCTCTTGCCATCGTGCTTGCCCCGCGCTTTGCCCGGACCACCCTCTGGATTTTCGAGCCGGATCTGGCCCGGCAGGTCCACGCCACTAGAATCAACGATACCTATCTTCCTTCTTTCGAAATTCCATCAAATGTGGAAGTTACGAGCAATCTGGAAAGTGCGCTGGAAGCTGCCGATGTGGTCCTAAGCGTGCTGCCTTCGCATCTTGTCCGCGCCATCTACGGCGAAATGCTGCCGTTCCTGCGACCATCCATGCTCTTCGTAAGCGCCACCAAAGGGCTTGAAAATGGCACATTACTACGAATGTCAGAAGTAATTCGGCAAGTGATAGGGCGAAGCTTCGACCCGCAGGTCGCCGCCATCTCCGGGCCGACCTTCGCCCGAGAAGTCGCACGACTCTACCCTACGGCTCTTGTAGTAGCTTCACCTGACGCCGCCCTCTCAAACGCCATCCAATCCGCCTTTTCCGGCCCGACTCTTCGCCTGTACACCTGTTCTGATACTATTGGTGTAGAAATTGGTGGGGCAATTAAGAACGTAGTGGCCATCGGTGCCGGCGTGTTGGAAGGTATGGGCCTTGGCCATAACGCTACGGCGGCGCTGATCACGCGCGGTTTGGCCGAGATGACCCGTCTGGCCGTAGCTATGGGCGGTCAAAGTTCGACCTTGGCCGGTCTCGCCGGGCTGGGCGACCTGGTCCTCACCTGCACCGGCGGATTGAGCCGTAACCGCAACGTGGGCATTGAGTTAGCTAAAGGGCGAAAGCTGGCGGAGATTATCGACTCGATGCAGATGGTGGCCGAGGGCGTCAAAACCACAAACGCGGCCAGACAATTGGCCGAACGGCACGGCGTGGACATGCCCATTGTCGAGCAAATGCACCAGATCCTGAACCTAGGGCTTTCGCCCAATGAGGCGGTACGGCGGCTCATGCTCCGCTCGCTCCGGCAGGAGTAGGAGATCAGTACTTCTAGACCTTAGACCCCAATATTTGTTAGACTTCACAATAATTTAGGCGGCGTTCGACGCAACACAACATGGCCCAACGGGTTGATAAAGTTATGGGGGGAGCCGCAGTGGCTCTGGATTATGACGCGGAACTGATGCTTCGCGTCAAGGACGGGGATGGTGCGAGCTTTGCCGTTCTGCTGGAAAAGCATCGCTCGTCGGTCATCCACTTTGTGTATCGTATGGTCCAGAATCAGGCAGTCGCGGAAGAATTGGCCCAGGAAGTTTTCCTGCGCGTGTATCGTTCGCGGTCTACCTATGAGCCCACTGCCAAGTTCACCACCTGGTTGTTCCGGATCGCTACCCACCTGGCGCTGAATTCGTTGCGGGACGGCAAGAACCAGAAGTACGAGGAACGCCTGGACCATCAGTCCGACGATCTGCCCGCTCGGCAGGTGGCCGATGTCCGCCCGTCGGTGGAGCAGTCCATGGTATATGAGGCTCGGCTGGACGAAGTCCGCCGGGCGGTCGCATCGCTGCCCGAAAAGCAGCGGGCCGCTGTCCTCATGCACAAGTATGAAGAACTCGAGTATTCACAGATCGCAAAGGTGCTAAATTGTTCGGAGTCGGCGGTAAAGTCTTTACTTTTCCGGGCCTATGAAACACTCCGTGCCCGGTTGGCCTATATGGCTTAGGGAAGAAGAGGAACGTATGAACTGTCCTTTGGAAACAAGGGAAAACGCGGCTCTGCTGGTCGCTCACGCCGCGGGCGAACTGGCGCCGGACGACGCCGTCCGGCTGGAGCGCCACATCGCCGAGTGCTCTGCCTGCAATCAATTCCTGCAGCGCCAACAAGCCCTTTGGGACGCTTTGGATGTCTGGGAACCCGTGCCCATTTCGGCCGATTTCGACCGCCGCTTGTACGCCCGCATCGAGGAGCTCGAACGCCAGGCCTCCTGGTGGCAGCGCCTCGCCGGTCCGCTACGGCCTGTGCTGCTCCGGCAAGCCATGCCGATCGGCGCCACTGCCGTGGTCCTGTTCGCGGCCGGCATGCTTCTGGACCGCGGCCGCGTGCCGGCTGTCGGACCGCAACAGGCCCACGTCGAGATGTTGCAGCCGGAGCAGGTGGAGCACGCTCTCGACGACATGGAGACCATCCGCCAGTTCGACCGCGCGATGCGTTCCGAAAATTCCGATTCGAAGATGTAAGCGGATGCGAGCCCTGCTCAAAATCGGCCTCAAGCTCGGAGGTCTGGCGCTGATCTGCGCCGCTCCCGGCTGGTGCGATCAGAAGGAAGGCAAAACCGCGGCTCCCCCCAAATCGGCCCCCGCCAAGGCTGCCGCGGATAGTCCCAAAGCGCCACCCGCCGGCAATTCCAATGGCGCTCCCAGGATTTACGTACCGCTCAATCCCTTGCAGCGCTTCTTGAGGATGACTCCGGAAGAGCAGGAAAGAGTGATCGAAAAAGCTCCGGCCGCCGAGCAGGCGCGCATGCGCGAGGCCATCGATCGCTTCAATCGAATGCCCCCCGCGGCGCGCGCGCGAATATTCCGGCTGTCCGAGGAACTGTCCTCGCTGCCACCCGCCCAGCAAGCCCTGGTCACGCGCCAGATGAACGCTTTCAATAAGCTGCCCGACGAGCGCCGCGAACCGGTGGGCGGCGAGTTAAGGGCGCTGCTGCGCATGTCTCCGGCCGCGCGCGAGTCACGCTTCGCCGGCGAAGAGTTCAAAACCCGGTATTCGCCCGAAGAGCAGCAAATGCTTCGAGATCTTGCCTGGAATTTGCCGCCAGATTATCCGCTGCCCCGGCCGCCCGCGCCCAAACCGTAGAACGGAGCCCATTGCCAGGGCCCCGGGCGTTACTTTCGGACTGCTTCGTTGGCGGCGCCGACGTGGCAATCGACCATCTTCTGCACGTCGGACTTGCCGATCGCGCCCACCCGCTGCTCCACCACATTCCCGCCCTTGAACAGCAGCAGCGTGGGGATGCCGCGGATGTTGTAGCGCATGGCGGTGTTGCCGTTGGCGTCTACATCCACCTTGCCGACCTTCAATCTGCCGGCATACTCGGCCGCCACCACGTCAATGGTCGGCGCCATTTGGCGGCACGGGCCGCACCATTCTGCCCAAAAATCCACCAATACCGGTACATCCGACCGCAGCACGTCCTGATCGAAGGACGCATCGGTAAAGGTTAGCGTGTTCTGACCTGCCATCTTTTCTCCTACCAGTTATTAGAATACCTACCGTACGGAAAGATTCATTTCCGGCCCAGCAGCTTGGCGTATAACGCCGAATATGCCCGGGCGGAAGCCGTCCAGGAGAAATCTTGCGACATCGCCCGCCGCATCGTATCCCGCCACGTATCCCGGCTGGAATAAGCCGCCACCGCCGCCTGCACGGCTTCACTGAGCGCAGCCGCCGAATACTCCCGGAATTTAAACCCCGTGCCCTCTTCGATGGTATCATCCAGGCCGCCGGTGGCGCGAACCACCGGAATCGTGCCGTACTTCAAACTGTAGATCTGGTTCAACCCGCACGGCTCGTAGTGGCTCGGCATCAGGAACAGATCGGCGCCGGCCTCGATGCGATGCGCCAGGGCGTTGTCGAATCCGATCCGCACCGCCGCGCGGCCGGGATACTCGGCTTCGAGCTTGCGGAAGAACTCCTCGTACTCCGGATCTCCCGTGCCCAGCGCCACCAGGTACACGTCCTGCGCAAAAATATCGGCCGCGGCCTCCACCAGGATGTCGGTGCCCTTCTGGCGCGTAAACCGGGACACCATGCCGATCAGCGGCCGGTCCATCGCCTCCGCCGGCAGTCCGAATTCGTGCAGCAATTGCTCCTTGCAAACCGCTTTCCCGCTCAAGTCGGCAGCCGAATAGCGGGCCGGCAAGTGCGCGTCCGTTTCGGGGTTCCACTGGCTGTAATCGACGCCGTTCAAAATCCCCGTCAGCACGTCGCTGCGGGCCCGCAAAGCGCCATCCAGGCCGAATCCGAATTCCGGAGTTTGAATCTCCCGCGCATAGGTCGGGCTGACGGTCGAAAGCGCGTCGGCATACGCAATACCGCCCTTGATGTAGCTCACTTGTCCGAAAAACTCCATCCCCTCGGCAACGTACAGCGCGGGGTCGAGATCCGCTTCCGCCACGGCCTTCTTGGGAAACAGCCCCTGGTAGCCCAGGTTGTGAATCGTGAAAAGCGTCTTGGCGCCCAGAAACGTGGGGTCGGTGGCATAGGTGGTGCGCAGGTAGGGCGCCACCAGCCCCGCTTGCCAGTCGTGGCAGTGGAACACTTCCGTGCGGAACACCCATCGCGCCACCGCCACCGCGGCGCGCGCCAATACCGCGAAGCGAATGTGATTGTCGGGGTAATCCACCCCCGCTTCGCCATAGAATCCTTTGCGGGCATAAAGAGGCGGGCAATCCACCAGGTAGATGGGCGCCCTTCCATCCCCCTCCGCCTGGTAGATCGTGGTATTGTAGCGGGCCAGCCCCAGGTATACCGCCAGCGAATCGTGCACGCGCCGCGCCTTCTTCAGATCGATCGAACCGTAGCGCGGGATCACCACCGCTACCTCGTCGCCCAATTCCCGCAAGGCCACCGGCAGCGCGCCCACCACGTCCGCCAGTCCGCCGGTCTTGGCCAGCGGCGCAACCTCGGAAGCTACCATCAGCACCTTTGCCACACTGGAATTGTAGCAAGGCGGTCCGTGCCAGTTGTCTCGCAGCTTCGTGGCGCGGGCTGTCAAGCCTGCAGAGCCGAGATTTCGGCTTTTCTTTTCTTCCCCCATTCGTCAAACGGCGCGCCATCAACCGAGCCGCGGCCAAAGGGAGCGGTTGCCGAATGCGTCACCCAACCCGGCTCAAGCCGGCGAATCCTGTCCCCTGCCCCAAAACTCGCTCGACGTCAGCACCGCAACAATCTCGAAATCCACCAAATCGCCCCAGCACCTCACCCACGGCTCGAGCGATTCCCGGTCCGCCGCTTCCATGAGCTGGAAACACCGCGCCCCGTCCTCCTCCACCCAGCTCGCGTGGTACCGGACGCCCTCCGGCAGCATCCGCCCCTCGCGCCGGAACCGCTCGCCGACAGGCCCGGCATCGCCATTCTTGAAGCGCTCCACAACCATGAAGAGCATAAAGCGAGTGTAGCCCACTTGATCTTGGTATGAATTTTAAGTCATACTCAAAAGTATGAGAGTAGGCGAGCGTGGCCAGGTGACGATTCCGAAGGACATTCGCGATCGCTTCGGGATCGGACCCAGTGCCGAAGTCGAGTTCCGCGTCGAGAATGGCTCCATCGTTCTGAAAAAGGCGTCCAGCCGGCTGAACCTGGAAAAGTGGAAGGGGCGCTGCAAGAGCAGCCTGGCAGCGGCTGGCTACAAGTCGGTTGACGAGTTCATGGAAGACGTTCGCGGGCGATGATTACCGCCATCGACACCAACGTTCTTCTGGATATTCTGATACCGAATCCGGACTTTTGCGACGGGGCAGCCGCGGCCATCGAGGATTCCGCGGCGGCTGGCTCCCTGGTGGTCTGCGACTTGGTATACGCGGAGCTCTGCTTTGCTTTCCCCAGCCAGCAAGCCTGCGATGAGTTTCTGGAAGACAATGGCATCCGGGTGGAATCCCTGACTCGCGCAACCCATTTCGCGGCCAGCCGCGCCTGGCGACAGCACCGCCGGCAGGGCGGCACACGTACCCGCATCTTGGCCGGCTTCCTCGTCGGCGCTCATGCCCAACTGCAAGCCAACCGCCTACTTTCAAGAGACCGCGGCTTCTACCGAAAGCTGTTTCCGTCGTTGAAACTCATTGACCCGAGCGCCCGCGCTTAGCCCGAGACCCCCATAACTGGTGGGGCGGACGCCATCGTCCGCGGCCGGCCCCCCTGGCCGGCTTCTTCGCCGGCGTCGAAGTCTTGATCCCTGGAAGAAGGGCGGGACGCCGACGCGCTCTGGTAGATTGACTCTGGTAGACAATCTGCTATAGTAGATGACGATCGCTATGCCGGACCGCATCGAGCTCATGCAGGGCACCCTCGACCTGCTCATCCTTCAGGTGCTTCAATGGGGCGCGCAACACGGTCATGGCATCGGACAGGCCATCCGCGTCCGCACCGAAGACGCGCTCCAGATCGAGCACGGCTCGCTCTACCCGGCCCTCCACCGGCTGGAACGGCAAGGCTGGGTTGCGTCCGAGTGGAAAATGTCGGAAGCCAACCGCCGCGCCCGCTACTATAAGCTCACGCCCAAGGGCAGGCGCCAACTCACCGAAGAGCAGTCCCGGTGGAAACAACTGGTGCGCGCCGTCGCCCGCACCATGAAACCCGTCAAGGAGTGAACCCATGTGGCGCCGTTTCTTTCACAGACCAGCAACCGATGCCGATCTCGAAGAGGAACTCGAAGCCCACCTCGCCATCGAAACCAAGCGTTTGATGGACGCCGGCCAGCCGCGCCAACAGGCCGAAACCCAAGCCCGCCGCCAACTCGGCAGCCAGGCCCTGGCTATGGAGCTCACCCGCGAATCCTGGGGCTCGGCTAGCCTTGCCCGCTTCTGGCAGGACGTTCGCTATGCCGCCCGCGTCCTCCGCCGCGAACGGCATGAATAACTTTACTTCGCACATGACCTCAAATGCGATCGTCTGTGCCTGTATCTAGTGCTATCACGTAGGCATGAGGAAGCAGGCTCAACCCATCCAGTACACAATTCGCGGAGTTCCCCGCGAGGTCGACAGCCTCCTCCGCCGTAAGGCCACGCAGCGGAAGCAAAGCCTCAACCAATTGATTGTCGAGGAATTATGCGCTGCCACGGTCGGAACCCGGAGGCGAGCCGACTTTTCGGACCTGCTGGGACGTTGGACTCCCGATCCCGCCTTCGACGAGATCCTTGCCGCGCAACGCCAGATCGATGAGGATAAGTGGAAATGAGAGTTGCCCTGGACACCAACAGGCTGATGGATCTCTTTGAGGGAGACGCCGCGTTGGCGGAGTGGCTGGGAACTTGCGATGAGGTTTGGCTTCCGCTCTTTGTTCTCGCGGAAATCAAGGCAGGATTCTACGGCGGTACCGGCCAGCATCGGAACGAGATCCTGCTCAATCGTCTCCTGGCCAAATCGACCGTCGACGTTTTAATGCCGGGCCGCGAAACGGCCGAACACTATGCCCGGCTCTTTGTTCAGCTCAAGCGCGCGGGCACTCCGATTGCCGATAATGACCTTTGGATCGCCGCACTCGCCTTGGAACATGACCTCCTCCTAGTCACGCGCGATCGACATTTCCGAAGCATTCCTCAGTTGTTGCAACGTTAGGAACCTGAGGAACCTGGAGCCGTGGCTCTGACCCGCGGTTCTCTCGCAAACGCGAGCATGTTGGCATCGGGATCGAATGTTCGGGTCAGAGCCGCCACTGCCAAAGAGTGATAAAGACTTGGGGGTGCTGGGATCGCTCTGCTTTAGCAAGGTAGGGAGGATCAATTACCAGAAAGATGATCGAGCGAAAAAGAATTTTTGGCCGCCTACCGTTTCTTCTCCGAGCATATGGTGCCAGCCATCCGGCGGATGGAGAAGGTCCTTCCCGTCCCGATAGGCTTGAATCTGACCGCGGTACTGCGTAAGCAGTAGCCCCGTTAT
>Ga0187848_10000323_pt1 | contig 43788 bp, 37 predicted proteins | sample June2016WEW_4_40_FD_132424 | JGI IMG/M metagenome (GOLD analysis project Ga0187848, IMG submission 132424) | Peatland microbial communities from SPRUCE experiment site at the Marcell Experimental Forest, Minnesota, USA - June2016WEW_4_40 | ecosystem: Environmental > Terrestrial > Soil >... | reverse complement strand
CTTCGATGCGCACCTGGTAGCGCGCGTAAACGTCGTTTTCGATGCGCACCGGCACTTCGAAATCGAACTTGTCGTAACTCGAATACGGCGCGTCCTTGCGCGCATCCATCTTCAAACCGGCGGCGCGCAGCATGGGACCGGTCACGCCGAGGTCGAGCATATTTTCGAGCGAGATGAAACCGACGCCGCGGGTGCGGCCGATCCAGATGCGGTTCTTGGTGAGCAGGTCTTCGTATTCGTCGACGCGGCTGGGAAACACGTCGATAAACTTCTTGACCCGCTGCTGCCAGCCGCGCGGCGGTTCCAGCGCCAGGCCGCCGATGCGGAAATAGCTGGTCATCATGCGCTGGCCGGAAAACATCTCGAAGATGCGAAGGATATCCTCGCGCTCGCGGAAGCAGTAGAGGAACACCGACATGGCGCCGATATCGATGGCGTGCGTGCCGAGCCACACCAGATGGCTGTTGAGGCGCGTCAACTCGGTCAGCATGACGCGCATCCACTGGGCTTGGGGCGGGATCTCGAGGCCCAGCAATTTTTCCACCGCCAGACACCAGCCGAGATTGTTGGAGAGAGGCGCGAGGTAATCGACGCGATCGGTCAGGGTGACCGACTGCTGGTAGTTCTTGACTTCGAATTCCTTTTCGATTCCGGTATGCAGGTAGCCGATATCGGGGGCGCACTTGGTGATATTCTCGCCGTCGAGCTCCAGCAGCAGGCGCAAGACACCGTGCGTAGACGGGTGTTGCGGCCCCATGTTGAGGACCATGCTGCGAGACCGCGCACCTTCTTCTTCGACGTCGGCGACGGTCGGAATCATGGGTTCGTCCGTGGTTCCCGGTTGGCTCATTTTGTCAGCCCCATCTGGTTACACCCGCGACCCGGTTACCGGAACGTCGCGGCGCAGCGGGTGGCCCTCCCAATCTTCGGGGAGCATGATGCGGCGCAGCTCCGGATGACCTTGGAAGCGGATGCCGAAAAGGTCGAAGACTTCCCTCTCATACCAGTTGGCGCCGCACCAGACGGAAGTGACCGAATCGATCTCCGGGGCGGCGCCGGCCACACGGCACTTCAAGCGCACGCGCCGATTCCGCTCCACCGAGTGCAGGTGATAGACGACCTCGAAGCGCGGCTCGGCCGGGTAGCGATCCACCGCGGTGACCGTGCTCAAGCGCACGAACTTCTGATCGTACTTGAGAAAGCCGCAGACGCTTACGATTTTGCCGCGCGCAATCTCCAGGGTGAGCTCGCCGCGGTCGAATTTGCCGCCCTGGATCGCATCGGCATCGAAGGCCTGGACGGCAACCGCCAGTTCCTGGTTTTCGAGAGTTTCGGGTAGCATGTTCAGCGTTTGGGCTGCTCGGCCTTTTCCGTTGGCGCCCAATCCAGCGCGCCCTTCTTCCAAATATAGAAGAAGCCGGCCAGAATCAAGATGACAAAAACCAGCATTTCAAGAAACGGAAACATCTTCATCTGGCCGTTCAGCTCGCGATACACCACCGCCCACGGATACAGAAAGATGGCTTCGATATCGAAGACGATGAAGAGCATCGCCACCAGATAAAACTTCACGCTGAAACGGTGGCGCGCATCGCCCGTGGGCACGATGCCCGACTCATAAGGCATGTCCTTGACGCGGTTCCGAATCCTCTTTCCGAGGAGAAAGGAAACCGTGAGCAGGCCGCCCGCGACCGCCATGGCGATGAGCGCCTGCACCAGAACGGGGAAATACACGTCTGTGTAAGAGTTCGGCATCGTTCCAAAATGAAACTGGATCTACTTTCGACTATACTGGTTGCAAAAGAAGAGTGTCAACCTAAGTCATGTCCATCGAGATATTTGTGAACGGGCACACACACGCCACGGCCGCCGGTCAAACAGTACTCGGGCTGCTCGACGAACTGGGCCTCGACCCCGCGCGCGTGGCCGTGGAGCTGGACCGTTCGATCGTCAAACAGGCTCGCTGGGCGGATACGGCTTTGCACAGCGGCGCGCAGCTTGAAATCGTCCAGTTTGTGGGCGGCGGGTAGCTAAAAGCTCTCAGCGATCAGCCGTCAACGGTCAGCTTGGATCGGGGCTGAACGCTGAGAGCTGAATGCTGAGAGCTTTGGTTCACGTGAAGCTCCGCACGGCGTGCGCTTCATCGTCATGGACGTCGAAAACCGTATACAACTTGGTAATTTGGAGCAGGTCTTTCACCCGCTTGCTCAGGTTCAGCAGCTTTAACTGGCCGCCGGCGTTGGTCACGGTTGTAAACCCGGAAACCAACTCGCCGATCCCCGAGCTGTCGATATAGCTGACGTCGCCCAGGTTGAGCAGAATCTTCTTCTGGTTCTTTCCCACCAACTCGCGTAACGAGTCGCGAAGCGCGCTCGATCCTTCACCGAGGGTGATGCGCCCCGTCACGTCAATCACGCTGACGTCTCCGACTTGCCGCGTATTCAGCTTTACACTCACGTTTATCTGCCTCCTCGTTCCGAAACGTCAATTCTACTTCGCCGACTGGTACTTCACCAGGGTCAATTCTATCCCGCCCGTTTCGAGCCGCCGTATCTCGACCTCTTCCATGAAAGACCGGATCAGGAAGATGCCGCGCCCGGAGCAACGCAGCAGGTTGTCCGGCGCCAGCGGGTCGGGCAAACGATCGACATCGAAACCCTCGCCCTGGTCGGCAATCTTCACGGTCAGGCGTCCGGCGCCGCTGGACGCCGCGAACCGGACCTTCTTGTGGGCGCTGTAACGATTGCCGTGCACCACGGCGTTGACCATGGCCTCGCGCACGGCCATACCGATTTTCAAGAGATCTTCCTCATGGAACCCGGCGCGCCCGGCGAGGCCGGACGCCAACTCTTCGGCCCTATCCACGCTCTCCAGCGTCGAGTCAAACGAACGCTCCACGGTTTCCCCCACCGAGGGTGAATTTTCCGGCATAACAAGGATTATCGACCCGGCCCAAACGAATCGTCAGGATATATGAGCGGTAAAGGGAAAGTCAAGATTAGACCTCCGCTTGGACAGGCCAAAGCCCGCGCTTGACAGGCCAGGAGGCCTGTCCCACCGGCTCAAATCATCTCGTTCAGCAGCTCCGGACGAGGGCGCGGGATGACGACTTTATTGACCAACATGCCTTTCTGGCCGACAACCTGCGCACCGGCCTCAATGGCGCTTTCGACCGCCGACACGCTGCCCGTCAGGGTCATGAAGGCCTTGCCGCCCAGCGCCATGGCCAGCCGGATTTCGATGAGACGCACGTTGGCGGCTTTTACGGCGGCATCGGCGCCTTCGATCAGGGAGGCCACGGAGAACGATTCCAAGATGCCCAGCGCGTCCATATCTTCCACTTTGGCCGCGCCGCGGAGCGCCGGGAACACGGCTTCGTGCAGATTGGGAATGACGAAAGAATCGATGACGGAGAAGCGGCCTTCCGACACACCCGCGGATACGCTGGCGCTCACGGCGCCGACTTCGCCGCCTACCATCACCATATACTTGCCCGAGCAGATGGAGCGGGAAAGGAGCAGCTCCACGGCCGCCGCCTTCAGCATGGCGTCGCACACCTCAAAGCCCGCGGCGATGCTGGTCAGCTCGATCAATCCAATCGAATCGTTCGCCATTTTGATGTCCTAAAAGGCGGGCGCCGCGCAAGTGGGACAGACGATCGTTTTTTGTCGTCTGTCAGCCGGTTGTGGCCGGGCGAGGGCCCGACAGACCACGAAAAACGATGGTCTGTCCCACTGCTTGGTGTCCCTATGCCACAATTTCTACCGCCTCGGCGGTGACCGCCTTCACCTTGCCGTCTATGCTGGCGTGCACGGGCGCGCCCAGCTTGCCCTCCTCGACGCGCCCCACCACCTGGCCCTTCTTCACCTTCTGGCCCTCTTTGACCGAGGCCGCGGCCGCTTGGCCGGCGTGCTGCTTCAGCTTGATGCGCACCGCGGCGGGGCGCAGGTCCACCGGTTCGAACGGCGCTTCGCGCTCATATTCCTCGATCTTCAGCCGCTTGCGCAATTGCGCCAGCGGAATGCGGCGATACTCCTTCATGGGGTGAACTTCCACCGGCTTCTGCTGCACGAATTTCAAGCCCGCGGCGCGCCGGTCCTGCTTTCCCATGTCGCAAGCTTCCTTGGGATACAGATCTTCGGGGCACGCGTACAGCGTGCAAATGCCGCAGGAGCAGCACAGCTCCGACCATTGGTTCCAGATCTCGCCGCCGGTCACAGTGAAGCCCAGGCTGCGCATCACCTTGTGCGGCATCACCTCGTAACCCAGCAGGTAGCGCGGACAGAACTCGGTGCAATAGCTGCACTGGTCGCAGGCCGACTTGCCGATCTGGTTCATCTCCTGCTGGGAACGGGTCTTGCGGGTGAACAGGTAATGGTCGCGCGGCAGAACGATGATGCCGCCGGTGGTCTTGGTCACCACGTCGTCGAGGTCGAAGGTGGTCGAGCCCATCATGATGCCGCTGACGAAGATTCCGAAATCGGGCACCGTCGCGCCGCCGGCTTCGGCCAGCAAGTCGCGAAACGGGGTTCCGACCGGCGCCCAGAAGGACTTGGCTTGCGCGACGGCGCCGCACACCGACAGAAATTTTTCCGTTACCGGTTTTCCCTGCCCCGCCAGATGGACGTTATAGAGCGTTTCCACGTTGCTGACCACGCAGCCGACCTGGAGCGGAATCCCCGCCGGCGGAATGAGGCGGCCGGTAGCGGTGTAGACCAGCTCGTATTCATCGCCGGAGGGATAGAAATCGCCCAGCAGGACGAATTCGATGCGGTCGTTGCGGTTGGCATGGCGCAGGGCTTCGACGGATTCGGCGTTTTTGGTTTTGACGCCGAATTTGCCGGACTGCGCCGCGGTGGCTTCCATTAAGGCGCTCATACCGGACAAGATTTCGCCGGGATACCGCTTCATGATTTCGGCGTCTTTATGGATGAGCGGTTCGCACTCCGCGCCGTTGGCGATGAGGAATTCCACCTGGGCCTGCGCTTTGACGTAAGTAGGGAACCCGGCGCCGCCCGCGCCCACCACGCCAGCTTCGCGCAACTTGTCGCTGAGCATCAAGCTTTCAGGATATCGCAGGGGGGTGCAGGCTGTTGGGATGGACACGCGCAGGTACTCCGGTGCGCAGCATTCGGATTTCAACGAATCACGACAAAAGCTCGCCGGTGGTTCGGACCGAATCGGAAGACGGCGAAGTGGTTGTCCAGAGAGGCGGCGCGCTCGATGCCGAGCCGCCGCATGATGGCGAAGCTCGTCCGGTCGACAATCGAGAAGTCTTGGTCGCGGTATGAAATCCCGATTTCCCAGGCTGCCTCTAGATCTGCCATGCCAACCCCCTCCACGGTTGCCGCACCATTGCGCAAGCCATCCCAGAAGCGTTCGGCGGCCTGGCGGCTCAGCCGATGCCGAATCAGTGTCCAGGTCTCGATCAAAACGTGATCGGTGGTAACCAAGGGCTCGCCCCCTGAGAGTATGGCCTTTGCCCGCACGTTGTTGCGGTCCGACCGGTCCGCCGCGGCGTACCAGATGGAGGTGTCGACGAACAGGCTCATGTTACCGGCGGCGTGATTTTTGGCCGCGCGAAGTAAAGGCCTCGAAGAGCATGGCATCCTTGTTGTTGGCGATGTCGGAACCGCCCGAAGCTCCGAGATCGAAGACCGCGGCAGGATCCGCTACCGTCTGCGGCCGATCCAGGTCGCGCGCGACCAGGCGCCGCACATATTCAGCCATCGATACACCCAGATCGCTGGCGCGACGCCGCACTCGGTGCTGCATTTCGGGGTCAAGCGTAATCTGGGCTCGTGACATCATGATGGTACCATCATACCGCTTCGGCGCCGGCGGCCGGCACTGCCCAAACGCCTTCAAAATCGACGAAGTAAGCCTGCACATCGATAGCCGGAATGGCTTTACGCAGACACTCGGCGGCCCGGCGCAGTTCCTCTTCATGGTGCTGGCTCTCCGCGCCGGCATCGCCGCCGAAGGCGCCGGCCAGTCCTCCGTAAGCGCCGCAGTCGGAATGAACCATAAGGATCGCAAGCCTGGTCCCGTGGAGGCGGACGGATTTTCGGATCTGATCCAAGACGAACTCCGAGTCCGTTTCGTGCTCTGGAGATGCGAGGCACTTGGCGCCGCCGGCGATCTTGATCTGATCTGAAGTTGCGATGCCAATCCGCTTCAGAAATTTCGCGAAGCCCAACTGAAAGCGGTGGTCGAAACAGCAGACGACGACGGCGTCGCATCGATAATGCTCGCGGGGTGAATCGAAATGGAAGAGCTTCTTCATTCAACGCCTATTTTCGGGCATGCGGTCTGTGAGCGCAACCAAAGGCACATGGAATATCGGGTTCCCGGGTTTCGCGCAGCCAAATGCGGGGCAGGCTGGTAAACTGATGTTAAGGGACGGTATGCAGACTATTTCCGTACGACGGGCGGACGAGTTGGGCAGCGCGGCCCGAACCGCGGTAGAGGGTCTGCTGGGCCGGAAGGTAGCGGACGAAGAGCACGTTACGGTTATGGCGTATCGTGCCGGCGGCGCCGCCGGCGAGCCGGACCACAAAGCGGCTGTTCAGGACTTGATCGAGGACTTGGACAGCATGGCAGCCAAAGCCAGCCACATTCCACCCGAAGAGATGGAAGTTTTGATCGACGAAGCTACCCGGCACGTACGCAATCGGCCGCGGTAATGCGGGTCGTCCTCGACAGTAACATTCTGGTTCGTGCCGCCGGAAACGCTGACGGACTCGCCGGCCGATTGCTTCGGTGCGTCCTCCAGGAACCGCACCGCTTGCTCGTCTCCGCATTCATCCTGGGAGAGGTTTCGCGCGTCCTTGCGTATCCTCGCCTCCAGTCTCGCTGGGGACTCACCGATGAGCGGATTCAAGCACACGCCAACCGCCTAGCTTCGGCGGCGGAGGTCGTGATTGTCGCACTCGCCGATCGGGTCGTGCCGGACGATCCCGACGACGATTTCATTGTGCAAACGGCCGTCGTCGGACATGCCGATGCCCTGTGCACGCGGGACACCCACCTGCTCAGTCTCGAGGTTGTGCAGTATTGCCACAGTCACGGAGTCCGGGTCATGGATGACATTGAGCTGTACCGGGTACTGGCTCGGCAGGTTTAAGAATCGGAATTGGCTGGCTATTCCACGTCCTACTGCTGATCCTTTGCCGTGGCGTCCGCCAGGCTTTTTTCCACCTCGCGCACGAATGCGTGCAGGGCGGTGCGATCGGCGGATTGCCATTTCACCACGACGAAATACGGGCCGCGGCTGAAGAATACGGTATCGGCGGAAGGCTTCCAGCGCTGGGAAAGCTCCAGGCCGACCACGCCGGACCCGAGCACGTACAAGCGCGCTTCGAGCTTGCCCGGGCCTTCGTAGCTGGCCACGAGCAGGCTGTCGATCTCATTGCGCGGGACCGGGTCGGGCGCTTCGGAGATGCTCAACCGGCGCCGATCAGTGCGCCGCCATCCGCCGGAGGCGTTTTCCGGAAAAATATTCGGCGGCACGGACGCCGGCTTGCGGCAGGCAATCCCAGCCGACGCGGCGACGAAACCGGCCGCCGCCAACCAACTTCGTCTTTTCATGTTCCTTTCGATTCTGCCATGCGGCGCCCAATTGCGGATGTTACCATCCGAGTTATGGCGAAATTCAAGCCGGCGCGCGGCAAGAAGAAGGCTTCCCCAGCGCCGCCGGGCGGCTTGCCGTGTGTGATCCTGGTGATCGCAGGCATTGCCTTGGTCATGCTATTCCTCTATTACGTGTTGAGCCATGCGAACGGATAATCGACTCCCCACCCAGATGCGGCGGGTAGAAATCAAGACGGGCGTGCTCGCGGCAGCCGAAGGCTCGGCCTTGATCCACGTCGGCAACACACAGGTGCTGTGCGCAGCCACGGTGGAGGACGGCGTGCCCCCGTTTCTGCGCAACAGCGGCAAAGGCTGGGTGACGGCCGAATACGCCATGTTGCCTCGGGCCACCGCCAAACGCACGCCGCGCGAGGTCACCAAGGGCCGCGCTTCGGGGCGCACGCACGAGATCCAGCGGTTGATCGGCCGGTCGCTGCGCGCGGTGGTGGATATGCCGGCGCTGGGCGAGCGCACCGTAATCGTGGATTGCGACGTGCTGCAGGCGGACGGCGGCACGCGTACGGCGTCGATCACCGGAGGCTTCGTGGCCCTGGCCCTGGCGCTGCGCCAACTGGTGGATTATGGGGCCATCAAAACCATGCCGGCGCGGGATGCGCTGGCCGCCATCAGCGTGGGCCTGGTGCGCGGCGTTCCGATGCTCGACCTCTGTTACGAAGAAGACTCCCAGGCCGAAGTGGACATGAACGTGGTGATGACCGGGACGGGCCGCTTCATCGAGGTTCAGGCCACCGCCGAGCACGGTTCCTTCGACGACGCGCAGATGGGCGAGTTCCTCACCCTCGCCCGGCGCGGCATTGCCGAACTGGTGGAACTGCAGAAGAAGGCGGTACGAATCTGATCGAGCTCGCCTGCGCCACTTCGAACCCTGGCAAGCTCGCGGAATTTCGCCTTGCGGCCGAAGCCGTACCGGGCCTGCCGCCGGTCGAAATCAAGCTGCTGCCCGGTTTCGCCGCCATCCCGGTCCCGGTCGAAGACGGCGCCACTTTCGAGGAAAACGCGCTGATCAAAGCGCGGCATTATGGGCGGCATAGCACCGGGCTGCTTTTCGCGGACGACTCCGGACTGGTGGTGGACGCGCTCGATGGCGCGCCGGGAGTGCGCTCCGCCCGCTATTCCGGCGCCGGGGCCACCGGCCAGTCGAACAACCGGCTGCTGCTCGAAAAACTGCGCGGCGTGGAGCGGCGCACGGCGGCGTTTGTGTGCGCCATCGCGCTGGTCGAAGGCGGCGAACCAGTGGGCGTGTTTCGCGGGCGGGTGGAAGGTGTGATCCTGGAAGAACCGCGTGGCGGCAACGGCTTCGGCTACGATCCGCTGTTCTTCTATCCGCCCTTCGGGTGTACATTTGGCGAGGCTGGGGAAGAGGCCAAATTCGGCGTGAGTCATCGCGGGCAGGCGATGCGGGAGATGCTGAGGTATTTGGCAAGGGTAGCGCGTTAGAAGAAAAGCCGAGAGGACTCTAATCTCGGCTCAGCAGGCTCGATAGCCGGCTCGACAGCCCGCGCCACGATTATTGTCGGGCGATGGCGTACACATCGGTCTTGTCGCCGTACGCGACGGTGTACTGCATCGCGGCAAGGTCGACGGTGACAACGGCTGTTCCGCTGACGGTATCCCAGCCGGGGAGAGGCGCGGCGCCGGCGCCCTGCTCGGTCCAGTAGGTACGGGTGCCGGCATGGTGCAGGCGGTTGAGACAAGCTTTGGTGGGATGGCCGTAGGTGTTTCCGTTTCCGGCGCTGACGATGGCGATCGTCGGCTGGGTTATGGCAAGCCACCGGGCGTTGCTCGAGTAACTGCTGCAGTGGTGGTGCACCTTGTAGACGTCCAGTTTGCCGACGGCGGCGGCAACGCCGCTTTCGACATCGATGTAACCCTCCTCGTTTTCTCCGGTCAGGTCGCCGCCAATTTCGGCGCGAAAAGCGCCGTAGCCGATGCGGGCGGAGAGACTGAGGGAGTCCTCGTCGGTGGTCCGCGCGCCGTTGGCGTTTACGGCGACGATCTGGATGCTCACCGGGTTCGCAGAGCCGGCGTCGAGCACAAACGTTTCGCCCACGCCGGGGGTGGTGCGCATGCTTCTGACGGCCGCCGCGTACGCGGTGTAGTAACTGCTCTGGTAGGATTGGCCGCGGTCCACCACCTGGACGCTGCCAGCCAAGGCAAGAATGTTCGGGACGCAGCCGATGTGGTCTTCATGATAGTGGCTGGCGAACAGGTAATCGAGCTGGCGGATTCCAAGCTGGGCGTAGTAGGCCACCGGCTTGTCGCAAGTCTGGCTGACCATGTCCCGGCCGATATCGAATGCGACCGCCTGGCCTCCGGGAGAAATGAGGATCGCCCCGTCGCCCTGGCCGACGTCGATAAAGTGAAGCTGGAGCTTGCCGTTTGCCTGGGCCCAGATAGGAGCGGTCGCCAGGATTAGGCAAAGGAGGAAGCGGTTTCGAGTCGTCATGGTGTCAGGCCACAATGATCTTTTCGGCCGATTGGGGGATTGGAATAGGGCCAAGTTGCAGGCCAAAGGCCTACTCCACGAGATCGGTTATATTCTGTTTAATCCTATGAGCAAAGCCTCGGTTCTATTTTTCGCTTCCGTGATCTTCGCCTCCGGCGCCGTCTGGGGCCAATCGCGCTTCGAGTTCTGGCCCGGCGCGGTTTACGATCCGGCGGTGCCCACAGCCCAAAAGGTCCTTGGGTACGACTTCGGCGAGCGCATCGCCAGCCCGGCGGACATCGTGAAGTACTTCCGTGCGCTGGCTGCCGCCGAGCCCGCCAGAGTCAAAATCTTCGAGTACGGAAAGACCTGGGAGGGCCGGGAGTTGATCTACGCCGCGATCGGGTCGGAAGCCAACCTTCGGCGGCTGGCGGAAATTCGCGCGGGCATGCAAAAGCTTCACGATCCGCGCAAGACATCGGCCGCGGAAGCCCAAAAGCTCATCCAGGATCTACCCTCCATCCTCTGGCTGGCGTACGGCGTGCACGGCAATGAGATTTCCTCTCCGGACGCCGCCATGGTAACGGCCTACCATCTCCTGGCGGCGCGCAACGACAAAATGGTGGCGGACATTTTGGCCAACACGCTGACCATCGTCAACCCCTTGCAGAATCCCGATGGGCGGAATCGGTTCGTGCACGATTTCGAAGTGAACGCCGGTCTGGAGCCGGACGCCAATCCGCTGGCGGCCGAGCATTCGGAAGCCTGGCCGGGCGGGCGCACCAACCACTATTATTTCGACCTGAACCGCGACTGGATCGGCATCACCCAGCCGGAAACCATCGGGCACGTGAAGGCGCTCGAGGAATGGTATCCGCAAGTTTTTATCGACCTGCACGAGATGGGCACCGACGCCACCTATTACTTCACCCCCGAAGCCGATCCCTACAACCCGTACCTGACCAAGGAGCAGCACGACGACCTGTACTGGTTCGGCAAGAACAATGCGAAATATTTCGACCTGTTCGGATTCCGCTACTTCACGCGCGAGGAATACGACGCTTTCTATCCCGGCTATGGCGCGAGCTGGCCGTTTTATCTGGGCGGTCTGGCGATGACTTACGAGAACGGCTCGACCCGCGGCCTGGTGGTGCGGCGCGCCGACGACACCACCGTCACCTTTCGCGAGACCGTGCGGCGCCACTTCGTGACTTCGGTGGCGAGCTGCGAAGTGGCGGCCACCAACCGCGCCAAGCTGCTCGATATGTTTTATCGCTACCAGGCGACGGCTCTCGAAGAAGCGGGGAAGCGCAGCACGCGGGAATACATTCTGGCGCGCCGCGGCGACACCTCGGCGGTAGACAAGCTGGCGCAGTTGCTGGTGTTGCAGGGGGTGGAAGTGAGCCGGCTCAAGGCTCCGCTCACCGTGGACGGCAAGCAGTATCCGGCCGGCTCGTACATCGTCCCGTTGGCGCAACCGGAGGCGCGGCTGCTGGAAGATTTGCTGGTGCCGCAGGTTTCGATGGACGACAAATTTCTGACCGAGGAAGAGCGCCGCCGCAAGCTGCGGCAGCGGAGCGAAATCTACGATGTGACGGCGTGGTCGGTGCCGCTGCAATTCAATGTCGAGTGCGTGGCGTCGAACACGCGCACCGAAAGCGGAATGGAAGCGGTAAAACCGGGCGCCGCGCCGGCGGGCAAAGTGGAAGGCAAAGCCTCGGTGGCGTACCTGGCGCCGTGGGGAACGGCGGCGTCGGCGCGGTTGCTGGCCGGTGCGCTGCGCGCCGGATTGCGGGTGCTCTCGACCGACAAGAAATTCACCCAGAACGGCCGCGTGTATCCGGATGGGACGCTCATTGTCATGGTGAAAGACAACCCTCCCAACCTTTTTGAAACTCTGCAGAAACTGGCGGCGGGCACGGGCGCCGAGGTGGCCGCCACGGACACGAGTTGGGTAGACGACGGACCGAACTTCGGCAGCGGGCGCGTGGTTTACATGAAGCCGCCGGCGATTGCGATTGCCTGGGACCGGCCGACCAACGCGACCTCCGCCGGTGAGACCCGGTTCGTGCTGGAGCGGCAGTTCGGATATCCGATGACCGCGGTCCGCACCCAGCAGCTTGCCGGCGCCGATTTGAGTAAATTTCAGGTGATTGTTCTGCCCGAAGCCGTGGGCGAAGGCTACGCGGCCGTGCTCGGCGCCAACGGAGCGCGGCGGTTGCACGATTGGGTGCAGGCCGGCGGCACGCTGATCGGAATCGGCAGCGCGCTCTCCTACCTGGGCAGTGCCGGATTTCTGGCCATTTCGCGGGAGAATGCGCCCGGCGCGCCGGGTAGTGGGAGCGGCGGCGGTCGGGGCGGAAGGGGCGCAGCGGCAGGCGGCGAAGCTTCGGCGCCAGCGGAAGGGCGCGGCGGCGCGGGTGCGGTCGCGGGGCAATTGTTCGCCACCGAGAGCGACATGGAAAAAGCCACTCAGCCCGACGCGCAGGCGCCTTGGCCGGCCCATGGATTCCTGGCTAAGGCCAAGGTGAATCCGGAACATTGGATCGCGGCCGGAGTCCCGGAAACCGTGTACACGCTCGTCAGCGGTTCGAACATTTACACGCCGCTGAAGGTCAATCAGGGAATCAACGCCGCCTACTTCGCCGCCGCCGATCAGGTGATGGCCAGCGGGTACTCCTGGGAGGAGTTCCGCAAGCAACTGGCTTTCAAGCCGCTGGTGGTGGTGGAGCGCGCCGGGCGCGGCAACGTGATCGGATTTACCGCCGACCCTAATTACCGCGCCTCCCTCGACGGCATGAACCTGCTGTTTCTGAACGCCATCTTCCGCGGCGCGGCCCATGCGGGCGTGGGCGGGCGCGGCGGCAGGGAAGAGCGGTAAGCTGGCTTCCATGGCGTCGAATTCTGAAATTGCCAATGTGTTGACCCAAGCGCTGGGCCTGGCACAACCGCCAGTGGCTGTCTGCCTGACCGATAACCTGCCCGCCGGAGTCGATTTGTGGTCGGGCCATGCCCCGGCGGGATGCCGCTTCTGGCAGGAGGCCGCCACCCGCGTTTTCGCTACCACCGCCGCCGATCATGGCCTTTGCTCCATCGGCCTCTACACTCATAACCTGGGCTTGACGCCCGCGGCCCAAACCGATTTGAACGACGCCCTCAAGGTTTTCGCCGATCTGACCTATGTCCGCGCCGAGGACGTAGCGGCCATCCCGGTTCTGAAATCTCAGCCGAAATATGTGGTCTACGGGCCGCTGGCGGAGGCGCCGCTCGCGCCGGATGTGGTCTTGCTGTTCGTCCAGGCCAGCCAGACGCTGATTCTTTCCGAGGCATCGCAGCAAATCGAAGCCGGCCTGCCGCCGGCCATGGGACGGCCCGCCTGCGCCGTGATTCCCCAGGCCGCCAATTCCGGCCGCTCGGCGCTAAGCCTGGGCTGCTGCGGTGCGCGCGCCTATCTCGACGTGCTCACCGACGCTGTCGCTCTTTACGCCGTGCCCGGCCCCACCATCGCCGCTTTCGCCGAACGCATCGACGCTTTATCGAAGGCCAACCAGATTCTGCAGAAATTCCACCAGATCCGGCGGCGCGAGGTGGAATCCGGCCAAACGCCCAGCGTTTTGCAGTCGCTGGCGGCGCTGCAGGCGGAGAGGTAGTCTCAATCCTATCGACGCAAGGCGGGTGCTGGGTGGCGTCCCCATATTGTCGTAGCGCCAGCTGCTGGCGGGGGCTGCGCTATCTTCCCGGAAGGTCACGGTACGCCTACAACACACAAAACAAAGGAAGGGCGGAACTTCCAGTCGCAACGTCCGCCCAGTCTAACCCCAAATAACGCTACACTGATTTAAATCTCCGACACCATTCGGGACGGTTAAAGCGAGAAGACATCATGCGAGAAGTCATCGTGAGAGCCATGCGATGGTTGCGTTTTCCTTTATTGGCCATCAGCCTGATCGTTCCAGCTCCGGCACAGCGCGGTGGGGCCGACAACAAGGAGCTGATCGCCAAGCGCAACAGTATCGAGGCGGAGCTGGAATCGGCAGCCATCGTCGAGCGCAAGGTGATGGTGCCCATGCGCGATGGGAAGCGCATGGCCGCGGATATTTACCGGCCCAAGGACACTTCGAAAAAATATCCCATCATCTTTGTCCGCACACCGTACAATTTCAACTTCTGGGACGTCCGCCTGGGCGCGCCGCGCGATCTGTCGGCGGAGCTCACGGCGGTGAAACGCGGCTACGCCTATGTGGAAATGAACGAGCGCGGGCATTTCTTCTCCGAAGGCACCTACGACATCCTGGGCGCGCCGCTGACGGACGGCACCGACGCAATTTCGTGGATGAGCTCACAGCCTTGGTCGAACGGAAAGGTCGGCACCATCGGCTGCTCGTCCACCGCCGAATGGCAGCTTGGCGTGGCTGCGCAGGGAAATCCGGCGTTTGCCGCCATGATCCCGCAGGGGTTCGGCGCCGGGGTGGGCCGCGTGGCGCCCTATTACGAACAAGGGAACTGGTACCGCGGCGGCGCGGTGCAGATGCTCTTCATCGCCTGGCTATACGGAGAACAGAACCAGGTGCGGCCCATGTTCCCGGCCAATGCTACCCAGGAGAACTTGATCGAGGCCTCGAAAATGTTCGACCTGGCGCCGCAGATGCCCCCGGTGGATTGGTCGCAGGCGCTTACCCATTTGCCGGAGATGGACATCATCAAGGCGGTGGGAGGTCCCCAGGGAATCTTCGCCGATCGCGCCGAGGTTTCCACCGGCGGCGCCATGATCAAGCGCACGCCCAACGACCCTGCCTGGTACCGCGGCGGCCTCTGGCACGACGACATGAAGATCGACGTGCCGGGCTTCTGGTTCATGTCCTGGTACGACGTTTCCATCGGGCCCAACCTGGCGGCCTATAACTACGTGCGCAAAACCGCCAGCCCCGAAATCGCCCGCGAACAATACGCGGTGATTGCCCCAACCCTGCACTGCCAATATAAGCGCGCCACCGAAAACACCATCGTGGGCGAGCGCAGCATGGGCGACGCGCGTCTGGATTACGACGAGCTCACCTACGGCTGGTTCGATCGTTTTTTGAAGGGCGAAGACAACCACGTGCTGGAGACTATGCCGCGCGTGCGGTACTTCACCATGGGCCTGAACAAATGGCAGTCGTCGGACACCTGGCCGCCGGAGGGTGCGCAGACCATGACCCTGTATCTCGCCAGCGGCGGCAAGGCCAACACCCTGAATGGCGATGGCGGGCTCGCCACGACCGCGCCGGCGGCCGATGCCCCCGACCATTTCACCTACGACCCCATGAACCCGGTTTCCTCTTACGGCGGCAACGTGTGCTGCACCGGCAATGCGGTCACCGGCGGCGCTTTCGACCAGCGGAAGATGGAAACGCGGCCGGACATTCTGGTCTATACCTCCGAGCCTTTCCGTGACGGAACCGAAGTCAGCGGCCCGATCGACGTCACGCTGTTCGTCTCCTCCGACGCCAAAGACACCGATTTCACCGTCAAGCTGATCGACGTCTACCCGGATGGCACGGCCTACAACCTGGACGAAACCATCCAGCGCGCGCGCTACCGGGAAGGCTACGACAAACCGCCGGTGTGGATGGAGCCGGGCAATGTATACCGGGTGTCGCTGCAGCCCATGACCACCAGCAACTACTTTGCGGCCGGGCATCGGGTTCGCATCGAAGTATCCAGCAGCAATTTTCCGCGATTCGACCGCAACCTGAATACCGGCGGCAATAACTACGACGAGTCGCAAGGCATCGTCGCCCACAACGCCGTGCATCACTCGAAGCAATACGCTTCCAAGCTGACGCTGACGGTGGTGAAACGATAAGTGTATGGACGAGAGTTCAGGCTCTAAATCCTACGTGGCGCACGCACTCGTGCGTGCCGTGTCGAGACTCATCTCGACACCTCTTCGCAGCTGTGACCCACTCGCGGAGTCAAGCCTCGCCAAGAGTGCCCGCGCGACGTTATCGTTGCTGGCGATCATCGCCGTGGGTGCGTTCGCCTTCCAGTCCTCACCGCCCATCCCCTCCGATCGCGTGGCCGATCCCTTTGCCTTCGGCTGGTTCCTGGAAGATACCAACGGCGACGGCATTGCCGATGTCCTGAACGGCAAAATTGTCGTGCCGGCCAGCCCTTCGGCCGCGCAAAATGCCGCCGCGGCGAACCTGGCCGCGCGGGCCGCATTCGGAACCACCGGGTTGACGCCACCGGTGGTTATCGCGGCGGACGAAGACCGAGGTAGCGGGCCGCGCATCTGGGTGGGGAAGGAAGCCGTACCCGCCTCGGCCGCGGCCGAGCTGGCGGCTTTTCTGCTGGCTACCGATGAGGGCGGCGTTTTCGCCATCGGCGGCAACCTGGCGGTGATCGGGGCCAATGACGGGGGATTATTGGCGGCAGCCGATTCTTATTCCGCGCGCGCGCCGTATGTGTGGCGGCCCTCCGGCGAGAAACTGGCGGCAATCGCCGATGTTCTGCGCGAAGTTGCTCCGGGCAGCACCGTGGAGCTGGCCGGTGTCTGCTATCTGCGTGGCAAGGCCGGCGTGCATCGGGCGTACCTGCGCGCAAGCGGGATCGCCGCCGATGCGCTGAAGCGGGCGCTCGAGTCGCCGCGCCTGGCGGCCGTGCACAGCCTGGCCGTGGTGGGCGGCGAATCCGCGGAAAGCAGCAAGCCGGAAATGCCCGCACCCGCGCCAAACGGCCCCGGGGGACAAAATCGCGCCCCTGCCGATCAGGCGGCCGAAGCGGGCGGGTCGTCCAGTTCTGCTGATGGCGCTGCCGCCGCCGGTCCAGCCCGGCTCGATCTGGCCACGCTTTATACCAGCCGCGGGCTGTTTGGGCCCGCCGGACGCATTCCCATCCCCGGTTCCACCAGCGCTCGCCTTTACGTACCGTCCGGCCGCGCGGGAACCGCCATGGCAAATCTGGCGGCGCGCATGGGGCTCGAAACCACCGGCATCGGCTTGCCCATCGCCGCGCCGGCCGAATCCGTCAGGTCGCGCCAAGTTCGTATTCACGCTATCCTGGCCGGCGACTCAACCCTCGCCCGTGAGGCCGAACGCAAATTGCGCACACAGGATACGGCTGCCCCATTTTCGGAGATGCCGCTCGCCGCCGGCGAGGGCGAAGTGCGCATTGTGGACGACGCTTTCGGACGGCAGTCGGCCGTGCTGGCGCTGGGCGACGAGCCCGGCCAGGCAGCCGCCATCGGCGCGCTCGCCGACCGCTTCCCCAACCTTTGGGAGCAGGGCAAACAGTTTCTCTCCATTGAAGAAATCCGCTACGATTTGCACCGCTTCTTTTCGCTGCATTCGAGCTCCGGCCAAACTGCCGCCGCGCTCTATCACCTGGACCGCTGGATGAAAGCCGCCGGCTCCGGAACCGGGGTTCGCGAAGTCACCGCGGAAGTTTACACCGACCTCGCCGACCCGCATCTGGCCGAATTCATCCGGAGCCAGATCTCGAACCGCTGGCATGTCGCGGCCGAGGTGAAGACCGCCAGCCTGCGCGCCGGCACGGCCTGCTGCTCCAGCAATCCGGACCTGCATTTCGAATCGCCCGGCTACCCGTTTCATCAGGCCGCGCCTACCTTCACCGAAGACATCGCCATCCCTTGGGAAGGCCGGCGCCTGCTCGACACGGTGCGCGGCGCGGCGGCCAAAATCGGGCCCGGCCAGGAAGTCGCGCTACAAGCGCGGCTGAGCGAAGGCCCCGCCGAACGCCGCAAACTCGAAGCCCACGTTCGCGACATCCTGGCCAAAGCCGGCGCCGATCCGCGCAGGCTCTCAGTGGAAGTGCTGTGCGCGTATAAACAAGGCTATAGCTGGCTGATGGACGAAATTGCGCCGGCGCTCTCCGGCAAACCGCTTTCCGCCATCAAAATCGATTTCGTCAGGGACATCGACCGTACCGACATGCGCGCCATGCACACCGACGCGCGCTGGGTGCAGGAACTCTATCCCGTGGATGAAATGCTGGCGCGCAAGCTGAATCTTCCGCTCGACCGCATTTCGCTGAATGAGATCGAGCCCGCGCCCGATGGCGCCACCTACCGCATCCACGCCTTCGATGCCTTGGGTAAGGAAATCCTGGCGCGGTCTTTCCGCGTGGCCACCGTGACCGAACCTTACAACGGGGTGCTGCCGCGTTATGAAGACGTGGAGGTGGAAACCGGCTGGGTACGACTGGTTGCGGGTGGCAAACCGTTGCTCAACGAGCGCGTCAAGACCGATATCGAGGAGTTCTGGGAGCATTATCAGAACCAAACCTTGCCGCGCATTTATCGCCTGATCATGTCCCAGGCGCACGGCGAGATCCGCCCTGAATACCTGCCGCCGTTCGACACGCTCACGCTCGACATTCACATGAGCGAGCCCGATTACAACCTCGATCTGGACAAAGAACGCATCTCCACGCTCGAGGCGCTGCAGGAGGACACGTTCTACTCCACCGCCAATTTCATCAGTATGGTGGGCGATCTCGAAACCGGCCGGCCCGTCGGCTACACCGGCCGCATCATCCCCATCGTGCACCCGTCGGAAGACGGCAAGGACGGCCGCGTGCACATCGAATTCTACGCCAAGGCAGCGGCCAATCCGCTAGTGCGCCTGGCCTGGACCGATTCGAAAGGCGAGCGCCATACCGAAGAGCGCAACTTGCCGCCCATGACCGGCGAATTTCAGCCCCGTCTGATTCAAGCCCGCGTGAAAGCCGGCGAACAAGGAGTGGAGCGGCTTACCTGGCTGCTGCCGGCCGATTTCCTCGAAGATCGCTATGACGACTGGCTGAAGCTCGAAGGCCAGGACCAGGTGGACCGCACCATCTTCCCCGCCGAACGCGCCCGCGCTATGCTCGACTGGCTCGCCCGCATGCACGCGAGCGGAATCTATCCCGACGAATTGGCGTACCCGCGCTTGCACGAGATCGGCATGGTATTCGAGATGCCGCGGGAAACCGCCGCCGCTCCGGATAGCCCCGCTCCCCGCGTGTTCGCCAGCTTTCCCGTAATTCCGCCGGCAATCCCGCGCCCCATGATCCGCGATTTCGAGGCGCTTCGATCCAACCCGATCGTGCAGTGGAATGAGCCGATTTCGCCTGGCGAAAACACCGCCATCCTGGCGCGCTTGGCGCAGTATCCCGGCGTCAACGTGTATTGGATGGGACGCAGCTACCTGGGCCGCAACATCTGGGCCGCGGATATCACCTTGCCTTCCCCTGCCCTGCTGCGGTCCTGGCCCAAGGAAACCACCCTGAAGCCATCGATTGTCTATTCCGGGCGCCAGCACGCCAATGAAGTCTCCAGCACCAGCCACATCGATAAGCTGGCCGAACAGCTTGTGACCGATGCCGGCCGCCACGAGCTGCTCAAGAAAGTCAACGTGGTGGTGCATCCCATCGACAACCCCGATGGCGCCCAGCTTTCCGTGGATCTGGCCGGTATCACGCCCGACAACCTGCTGCACGCCGGCTATCACGGAGCGCTTTCGGCCGACGTTTCGAGCGAGGCTACCGCGCCCGACCCGATGTATCCGGAGTCGCGCACGCGCAAACAGTTAACCGACGCCTGGCGGCCCGACGCCTTCCTGAACCCGCACGGCTACCCGTCGCACGAATGGGTGCAGCCGTTTTCCGAATACACCGGTTGGGTACAAAACCGCCAGGGCGCCAATGCGGGCCGCGCCTGGTGGATTCCGCGCGGCTGGTTCACCAGCATGGGGTATCTCCGCGACGAGCAGCACCCGTACAGCAAGACGGTGGCGTTCGCCCTCGAGGACCGCATTGTCGAAGCCGAACGCAGCGTTCCCGGCCTGTTGGAGCTCGAAAACCGCATGAACGCGCGCTACCAGAGGTTCGGCCAGCGCTGGCAGCCTAGAGATATGTTCCAGCCGATCATCAACGGCATCCGCATTTATATGTCGCTCAAGGGCGCGGCCGGCGGCGGGCGCGGCGGCGCAGGCGGAACCGAAGCTGGGGCGGGAGCCGGCGCCGCTACCCCCGGCAGCGGCGGCGTGATGGGATTGTCTCCGGACGTCACCTGGGACGCGGCCTACACCGAAGCTCCCGACGAAACCTCCCACGGCGATTACATGCAGCTCATGGCCGCCGCCGGCCTGGCTTTCGATTACGTTCACCTGAAGTACCTGGCCGAAGGCGATCCGCGCGTGACCCACACCGAACGGGAGATGGCAGGCGCAGTCCAGTGGCGCATAGAGCGAGCCCGCCCGGTTTTGCCCGTGGGAGTGAAGGCAATGCCGGCAGCCAGCGAGGGCCAGTAGAACAAGCCCGCTTCTACGTGGCGCGGGCCTCCGGGCCTGCGTCGGCTGTCAAGTCGACGTTCCGTAGCGCCGGCGATCTTGTCGCCGGTGCCTTTTCCCGCTTAGCGGTCACAAGACTTCCAACTTTATTTCAGCTCCCAAGTCGTTTCCCCTCATCACTCCACCGTCGGCGGTCTTAAGCCCGCTCCCGTCGTCGTGCTACATCTCGAATTGGGAGGCCGAGCTGACACAGCCACCGATCTGGGGATCTCATAGCCCGGGGCCGTCAACCGCTCCCTTACGGTCGCGGCTCGGTTACGCTTGCCGTGTGTTTGCGGTCACTTACCGAGCCGCGACCGTTAGAACGTGTGCAGAAATATAGCCGCCGATGAACGCCGATGAACACCGATAAAGAAAACAATGAAGTTATCGGCGTTAATCGGTGTTCATCGGCGGCTCGAATTTGATTTTTCAAGAGCTTCTTAGGGAGCGGTTGTCGCGGGCACTCCCGCATCGCCAAAATGCTAAAAATTGCACAAAAATGCACAAATGCCTCATCCACAGCTCGCGAACCCATCCGGACACCAAAACCCGCCCATTCCACCCCTCCTCGCCGAAACCCACAAACCTGCACAAGAATGCACAAAGGACCGAACCCTCCGCGCCGCCCGTCTCTTCGCCCAACCCCCTGTTAGAATGGGCCTCATGGCGGATCAACCGGCCGGCCCGGAGCCAGCCGCATCTTTCGAAACCTCGCTCGACGAGCTCGAAAAAGTCGTCAAGCAACTGGAAGGCGGCGACCTGTCGCTCGATCGTTCGCTCGAGCTGTTCGAGCGCGGCATGACGTTGAGCGACGTCTGCCGCAAGCAACTCGAAGCGGCGGAAACCCGCGTGGAGATGCTCATTCGCAAGGACGGCAAAATTGTTGCCGAACCCTTCCGTCCCGACAAGCCAGAAACCGCATGACCCTCAAGGAATACCTGGCCCGCGAGCAGCACCTCGTGGACGCGGAGCTAGATCGCTTGGTCCCGCCCGAAACCGCCCCGCCCGCCACCATTCACCGCGCCATGCGCTACAGCCTGTTCGCCGGCGGCAAGCGCATCCGTCCCATCCTGTGTCTCGAAGCCGCGCGCACCGTTTCCGGCTCGGCCGATGGCGCCGCCGTGCTCCCCGCCGCCTGCGCCTTGGAGCTCATCCATACCTACTCGTTGATTCACGACGACCTTCCCGCGCTCGATAATGACGATTACCGCCGCGGCAAACTCACCAACCACAAAGTTTTCGGCGACGCCATGGCCATCCTCGCCGGCGATGCGCTTCTCACCCTGGCGTTTGAAGTGCTCGCTGCCATGGATGCGCCCGCCGATCGCAAAACCCGCCTGATCGCCGAACTGTCTGCCGCGGCGGGCACCGTGGGCGGCATGATCGGCGGCCAGGTGGCCGATCTGGAAGGCGAAGGCAAGCCCCCCGAAGCCGAATTGCTCCACACCATCCACAGCGCCAAGACCGGCGCCATGCTGCGCGCCAGCCTGCGCATGGGCGCCATCTTCGCCGGCGGCTCCGAAGCCGAATACAGCGCGCTTTCGGCCTACGGCGAGCACATCGGCCTGGCGTTTCAGATCGTCGACGACATCCTCGACGTGGAGGAATCCTCCGCCGCCCTCGGAAAAACCGCCGGCAAGGACGCCGCCCAGCACAAGATCACCTTCCCCGCGGTTTACGGCCTGGAATCGTCGCATCGCATGGCCGAGGAACAATGCGCGCTGGCGCACCGGGTGCTGGCCCCCTTCGGCGATCGCGCCCAGCGCCTCAACCAGCTCGCCGATCACATCGTGCACCGCAAGTCATGAAGGCGAGGCTCGAATTCGCTGTTGTGGATTGTCAATCGGCCGCTTGCTCAGCAGCAACCGCTCCCTCACGGTCGCGGCTCGGAAAGGCCGCTAAACCGAGCCGCGACCGTGAGGGAGCGGTTGCTGAAATACTTCACCATACTTGCATAAACGTGTCGACAGGCCAGGAGGCCTGTCCCACCCATGCGCGCTAGGCTGGATCGCCTGCTGGTGGACCGCGGACTCGCCGAGTCGCGCGAAAAAGCCCAGGCTCTCATCATGGCCGGTTCGGTCACCGTCAACGGCCAGAAAGCCGCCAAACCGGGCCAGCCGGTCGATCCCGCCAGCGCCATCGAGCTCCTCGAGCGCCCGCCCTACGTCAGCCGCGGCGGCCTCAAGCTCGCGGCCGCGCTCGATCGGTTCGCGATCGCGGTCGAGGGCAAAATCTGCCTCGATATCGGCGCCTCCACCGGCGGCTTTACCGACGCCCTGCTGCAGCGCGGCGCCTTGCGCGTTCACGCCGTCGATGTCGGCTCCGGACAACTGGCCTGGAGCCTGCGCACGGATCCGCGCGTGGCGGTGCACGAGCATCTCAACGCCCGCCAGCTCACCGTCCAAGCGCTCGGCGAAAAGGTCGGCTTTCTCTGCTGCGACGTCAGCTTCATCTCGGTCACCCTCATCCTGCCCGCGGCCGTCCCCTTGTTACAACCCGGAGGGCAAATGGTTATACTAATCAAGCCGCAGTTTGAGGTGGGCAAGGGCCAGGTGGGTAAGGGTGGCATCGTGCGCAACCCCGATCTGCACCAGGCGGCTTGTCAGCGGGTGGATCGGGCGGTTCGCGAATTCGGATTCGAAACAAGCATCATGCCAAGTCCCATTCTGGGCGCCGAAGGCAACAAGGAGTTCCTTCTTTATGCCCGCCATTAACACCGTCGGAATCATCTCGAAGCCCAATTCGGAGGCCGCTCGCCAGATCGTGCCCGCCTTGATCGAATGGCTGCGGGCCCGCTCCATCACGGTCCGTTGCGACGGATTGACCGCCGGCTACGCGCCCGGCGAAGCCGCCATCCCGCGCGACGACGTGCCTGAGGGCTCCGACCTGGTCATCGTTCTGGGCGGCGACGGCACACTGCTTTCCGCCGCCCGCTCCATCGGCCGCCGCGAGATTCCCCTCTTTCCGGTCAACCTGGGCGGACTCGGTTTCCTCACCGCCATCGCCATCGACGAAATCTATCCCGAGCTCGAACGCGCCTTCCGCGGCGAGCAGCGCATCGCCAAACGCCAATTGCTCCATACGCGCGTGCTGCGCGAAGACCGCAGCGTGGCGGAGTTCGACGCGCTCAACGATGCCGTGCTTACCAAGGTGGCCCTGGCGCGCATGATCGACCTCGATGTCTTCGCCGCCGAGCAATTCCTCTGTTCCTACAAAGCCGACGGGCTGATCATTTCCACCCCCACCGGTTCCACCGCGTACTCGCTTTCCGCCGGCGGTCCCATCATTTATCCTTCCGTTCCCACCATCTGCCTGACGCCGATTTGCCCGCACACCCTCACCAATCGGCCCGTGCTGGTGCCCGAGACCATGCCCATTCGCGTCATCTCGCACAACGCCGATGAGAGCGTCTACCTGACCATCGACGGACAGGTGGGCACGCCGCTCATGGATGAAGATACCATCGTCTGCCGCAGCACGGATTTCGCCCTGCGCCTGGTCCGCCCGCCCCATGCCAAGTTTTTCGATGTTTTACGCCAAAAACTGAAATGGGGAGAACGATGAAACGGATTTCGCTCACCGGCTGGATCTTCATAGCCATGGTAGCCGGTGTCATCCTGGGGATTGCGGACCCGGCCGTCGCGCGCCAGCTCACGCCGCTCAGCAACATCTTCTTGCGCCTGATTCGCTCCATCGTGGCGCCGCTGGTCTTAGGCATCCTGGTGGCCGGTGTGGCCGCCGGCGAGCTCAAACACATGGGCCGCATCGGCGGCAAGGCAATCCTCTACTTCGAAGTGGTCACCACCATCGCCCTGTTTCTCGGCTTGGGCGCCGTGAACCTGGTGCGGCCGGGAGTTGGCGTGCCCATCCAGCGAACCGCCGCCGAAGCCTTGCCCGCGCCTGCCGCAGGACAGAGCACCCTCAACACCGTGCTGGAGCATACCTTTCCCACCAGCATTGTCGACGCCATGGCGCGCAACGATGTGCTCCAGGTGGTGGTGTTCGCCTTCCTGTTTGGAGTTTCCTGCTCTAGCGTGGGCACCAAGGCCAAGCCGGTGGTGGAGTTTTGCAGTGCGCTGGCGGAGGTGATGTTCCGCTACACCGGCTACGTGATGTACCTGGCGCCGCTGGGCGTGGGCGCGGCGCTGGCGGTCACGGTCGGCTCCAAAGGCGTCACCGTCCTATTCGGACTGGGCAAATTGGTCCTCACCATGTACGCCATTTCGGTCCTCTTCGTGGTAGTGGTGTTGGGCGCGGTGATTGCCATGGCCCGAATCCCCGTGGGACCGTTTTTTCGCGCCGTCCGCGAGCCGTTTCTGATCGCGTTTTCGACTGCCTCGAGCGAAGCCGCACTGCCCCTGTCCATGGAAAACATGGAACTGTTCGGGGTGCCGAAACATATCGTGGGATTCGTCATTCCCACCGGCTACAGCTTCAACCTGGCTGGCACCACGTTGTACCTTTCCTTGGCCTCGGTTTTTGTCGCCCAGGCGGCTGGCTTGTCGCAAACCTTCGGCGAGCAGCTCGTCCTCATGCTTACCCTCATGCTCACTAGCAAGGGAGTTGCCGGCGTGCCGCGCTCCGCTCTGGTGATCCTCATCGGCACCCTCACCATTTTCCACCTGCCGTTGGAGGGCGTGGCCGTGCTGATGGGTGTCGATGCGCTTATGGATATGGCGCGCACCGCGGTAAATGTGCTCGGCAATTGCCTGGCCGCCGCCGTGGTGGCCCGCTGGGAAGGCTACGAGTTCAAAGCCGGAATTCCAAACCCATCTGCATCTCGCACGTTAGAGTATTGAAAGGAGCTGACTCCGTGCTGAAACTTTCTTTTTTGAATCTGCTGGGGCTGGCAGCCGTGCTGGCGCAAACCCTCGCGGCGCAGTCCGCCTCCCAGCCGAACGCGCTGGAATTCGGCGTGGCCAATATGGATCCGGCGGCCAACCCGTGCGTGGATTTCTACCAATACGCCTGCGGGGGTTGGCTCAAAAAGAATCCCACCCCGCCAGATCAGGCGCGTTGGGGCCGCTTCTCCGAGCTCGAAGAACACAACCGCGACGTGCTTCACGCGATTCTCGAAGACGCCGCCAAGCCTTCGCCCTCGCGCGATCCGGTAACTCGCCAAATTGGCGATTATTATGCCGCCTGCATGGATGAGAAAGCCGTCGATGCCCGCGGCCTCAAGCCCATCGATCCCGAGTTGGCCCGCATCCGCGATTTGAAAGACAAGGCCGCTCTGGCCGAGGACATCGCGCATCTGCACGAGATCGGCGTGGGCGCCCTGTTTAACTTCGGCTCCGGCCAGGATTTCAAGGATTCCAATCAGGTGATCGCCCAGGCCGATCAAGGCGGCTTGGGAATGCCCGACCGCGATTACTATTTCAAGGACGACGCCAAATCCGTCGAGCTCCGCGCCAAGTACGTCGCGCACGTGGCGCGCATGTTCGAGCTGATGGGCGAACCGGCGGAGAAAGCCAAGGCCGATGCCGGCACCGTCATGAAGATCGAAACCGCGCTCGCCAAAGGCTCTCTCGATCTCGTCTCGCGGCGCGATCCGGCCAAGGTCTATCACAAGCTCGAAGTAGCCGACGTTCAGGCGCTTAGCCCGCTGTTTTCGTGGAAGGTCTATCTCCGCGACAGCGGCTCGCCCGAGCTCCAATCCATGAACGTGGCATGGCCGGACTTTTTCAAGACCGTGAACGGCGCCATCCAGGACTTCTCGCTCGCCGAATGGAAGACCTACCTCACCTGGCAACTCGTCCACTCCACCGCGCGTCTGCTGCCCACGCCGTTCGTCGAGCAGAATTTCGACTACTACGGCAAGACGCTTTCCGGCACCGAGCAGATGCGGCCCCGCTGGAAGCGCTGCGTGGATTACACCGACGCCGAGCTGGGCGAAGCGCTGGGCCGCAAATTCGTGGAAAAGACCTTCGGCGAAGAGGGCAAGCAGCGCACCTTGAAAATGGTGAGCGCGCTCGAAAAATCCCTGGGCCAGGATATTGACGGGCTCACATGGATGACCGCGGCCACCAAACAGAAGGCCATCGAAAAACTGCACGCCATCGCCAACAAGATCGGCTACCCGGATAAATGGCGCGATTATTCGAGTGTGGTCATCAACCGCGACGACCCGGTCGCCAACAATTTCCATGCCGATAATTTCGAATTCCACCGCGAGCTGAATAAGATCGGCAAGCCGGTCGATCGCGGCGAATGGGAGATGACGCCGCCTACCGTCAACGCGTATTACGACCCGCTCATGAACGACATCAATTTCCCCGCCGGGATCCTGCAGCCGCCGTTCTTCGATAAGAGCGAAGACGATGCCGTCAACTTCGGCGGTATCGGCATGGTGATCGGCCACGAGTTGACCCACGGCTTCGACGATCAGGGCCGCCAGTTCGATGCCAAGGGCAACCTGCAGGATTGGTGGACGCCCGAGGATGCCAAGGAATTCGAGCGGCGCGACGCCTGCATCGATGAGGAATACTCCAAGTTCGAAGTCGCCCCGGGCGTGCACGTCAACGGCAAGCTCACGCTGGGCGAAAACACCGCCGATAATGGCGGCATGCGCGTCGCTCTAATGGCCCTGAGCAATACGATTGGCAGCGACAACAAAAAGATCGACGGTTTCACGCCGGAACAGCGCGCGTTTCTCTCCTTCGGCCAGATCTGGTGCGAGAACGCGCGCCCGGAGATCCTGCGTATGCAGGTGCAAACCGATCCGCACTCACCGCCCCACGACCGCGTCAACGGCGTGGTGCAGAACATGCCCGAGTTTCAGAAGACATTTTCGTGCAAAGCGGGACAACCCATGGTGAGTGCAAACGCTTGCCACGTGTGGTAGAGGGGGGACGGGCTGAGGAGCAATGCTGCTCGTCCACGGAGCAGTGGCACAGATTCGCGGCGGAATGGGAGGCGGCCCGGTCCGAGTTCGGAGCGCCGCCCTTTCACGCTAGCTTCTAGACTAGAGGACGGCGACAACCCGCCCCCGGAATCCTCACATGTACATGCCGCCGTTCACCGCCAGCACCTGGCCGGTGATGTAGCCGGCTTCCTCCGACGCCAGAAACTTCACCGCCTCCGCGACATCTTTCACCGTTCCCATCCGGCCCAGCGGCACCGCGGCCAGAATCTTCTGCTTCACTTCATCGGGCAAGACTTTGGTCATATCGGTATCGATATACCCCGGCGCCACGGCGTTCACCGTAATGCCCCGGCTTCCCATCTCCTGCGCCAGCGCCTTGGTCAGGCCGATCAAGCCGGCCTTCGATGCGGCGTAATTGGCTTGCCCGGCCGCTCCGGCCTGCCCCACCACGGAAGCAATATTAACGATGCGTCCCCAGCGGTTTTTCATCATGCCCGGCAGCGCCTGCTGGACGCAGAGGAACGCGCCGTTCAGGTTGATTCTGAGCACCAGGTCCCAATCGGCGGGCTTCATGCGGACCGCCAGGCCATCGCGCGTGATGCCGGCGTTGTTCACCAGCACGTCGACCCGCGTCTTGTCCTTGAGCGTTTTGGCGAAGCCTTCCTGGACGGACTCCAGCGACGTGACGTCGAAATTCAGGGTCGTGGCCTCGCCGCTGCACGCGCGGATCTCTTCGGCAACCGCCTCGTTGTTTTCGATTTCCGGTGACGCCACCACGATTTCGAAGCCCGACCGGCAAAGCGTCAGGGCGATGGCCCGCCCGATGCCGCGGCTCGCGCCCGTGATGAACGCAACTCGATTGAACATGATTTCTCCTGAGACACGCCGGTATTAAACTCAATCATAACTTATGGCGGAATCGCCCCGGATATGGGTGCTTAACTGGCCTGGGGAAACCCGTTCCCGGCAACAGTAAGTGACTGCAAACACGCGGCATCCGTAACCGAGCCGCGACCGTCAGAAGGCGGAGGCAGACGCCTGGCGGCGGGCGGTTCGGTGGTCGAATATACCGGCGGCAGCACTGGCGTGTCCCTGTCTCTGGTCTGCGCGGTCAAGGGATACCCTTTGCATATCGTGACTTCGGATGCGTTTGCTCAAGAAAAACTTGATCACATGAGAATACTTGGCGCCACGCTTCAAACCGTGCGCAGCGAAGGCGGGGGAGTGACCGAAAAACTGACCCGCGACATGATCGAAGCCGCCCGCGTCGTCGCGCTAAGAACCGGCGCCTTCTGGACCGATCAGATGAACAATCGCGACCAGCTTGCGGCCTATCGCAAATTGGCGGAGGAAATCTGGAATCAGACAGACGGCCAGATGGATGGCTTCGTTGGCGTGCAACCGCTCCCTTCGGTCGCGGCTTGGGAACAAGCCGGCGAAGAGCCGGCCAGGGGGCCGGTCGCGGACGAGGGCGTCCGCCCTACCGGATGACCGAGATCGCCATGCCGTCGATCCTTTTACGGACGATGGGCAAGATCAGCGATTCGAGCCGCGGATGGCGCGCGATGGCTTGGTTGTAGGCGCGGACGCCGCGATCGGTGGCGTCGTCCGGATGTTCGTCCAGCACGAGGCCGTTGCGAATCACGTTGTCCGCCAGGATGAGGGTTCCGGGCCGGGAAAGCTGCAAGGACAGCTCCAGGTACTCGACGTAGCCAACTTTATCCGCGTCAAGGAAGACGAGGTCGAAGGGTTCGGCGCCCTTGCGGATGAGATCCTGCAATGATTCGCTGGCGGGGCCGACTCGGATATCTACCGCGCCGCCGACGCCGGCCCGCTCCAGGTTCCGGCGGGCGATTTCGGCGTGTTTGGCCTCGCGTTCCAGGGTGACGAGAATCCCGCCGGGAGCGAGCGCACGCGCCAGCCAGGTGGTGCTATAGCCGCCCAGAGTCCCGATCTCGAGAATGCGCTTGGCGCCGACGATCTTCACCAGCAGATACAAGAGCTTGCCCTGATTGGGCGAAACCTGGATGGGCGGCAGGCCGGCGGCATCGGCTTCTTTCAAGTCTTGGGTTAAGGCTGCGTCGGCGGGAGTGAAGAGATGCTCGATGTATCGGTCGATTCGCTCGACCAGTTGCTCGTTTAGCGGTTCCATGGGCGGGTGAGGTTTTTGGGGTGGGTGGAGGGGTTCGAACCCTCGGCCACCGGAACCACAATCCGGCGCTCTACCAGCTGAGCTACACCCACCGTATCGGGAAAGCAATTTTATTGTAGCGTAGGAACCGGCGCTACACGCAAGCGGCTCTTGGGCTATCGCCACAATGCCGCCACCCGCTCAGCCGCCTCGCGCCGCCCTTGCGCGCGGCCAGCGCGCGCCGCCGGCTGGCATACCATCGGATCCAGCAGGTTGCCGCCAGTAGAAGCAAACGCGGATTCGGTGGCTTCATCGGGATGGACAACTTCCACGCGCGCACCGGCGCCTCGCAACGTCTCCACCGCGGCATCGAGCGATACCAAGCTCAGCGGCGGCAAACCGGCACGGAGCGCGGCGAACCGCCACTCTGGCGCCGGCCGATGTGCCCACGAACAGATCGGCGTTGCGGACGTCGACGCCAGCCTCAGCCATGCCGGCGATCAAGCCGATTTGCCACGAGCTTGCGGCGTGTCCGCCCGCTCCGAGAACTAATGCGCGCCGCAACATGCCGGTTTGCGTCTCCGACCTACCAGCGTATCGCGAACGCGGCTTGTACGGCGGGTCAACCGCTCTCTTAAGAGGTCAAGAAATATGGCCACGGATGAACACAGATGGACACGGATAAAGAAATGAAGTTATCTGCGTTCATCGGTGGCTTGAATTTGATTTTTCGATCGCGGCTTTCGCGGAGGTTAGGTTCGAGAATGCGACCTCACAGGCCCGCCCGCTTCCAGAGGTCGTCCACGCGGCGCTTCACTTCGTCGGACATGGCGATCACGCCGGGCCACGGCCGCGTGAAACCCTCTTCGGGCCATTTGCGGGTTGCGTCGATGCCGACTTTGGAGCCGTAATTGGGCAGCCGGCTGGAATGGTCCAGCGAATCGATGGGGCCTTTGACGAACTCCAGGTCGCGTTCCGGGTCGATATTGTTGAGCGCTTTCCAGAGCACTTCGCGGTAATTCTGCACGTCCACGTCTTCGTCCACCACCACGACGACTTTCGAAAACATGGCCTGCCCGGTGCCCCAAATGGAATGCATGACTTTGCGCGCGTGGCCGGGATAGGACTTGCGAATTTTCACCAGGATCAGGTTATGGAAGACGCCCTCAGGCGGCATGGCGATGTCGCGGACTTCGGGCAGTTGCAGGCGCATGAGGGGAAGAAAGATGCGCTCGATGGCTTTGCCCATGAAGTAATCTTCCATGGGCGGCGGTCCGACGATGGTGGTGGCGTAGATCGGGTCTCTGCGCTGGGTCACGCAGGTGACGTGGAAGACCGGGTAGTCGTCGGCCAGGGAATAGAAGCCGGTATGGTCGCCGAAGGGGCCCTCGGTGCGGAGCTCGCCGATTTCCACGTAGCCTTCCAGCACGATTTCGGCATTGGCGGGGACTTCCAGGTCGCAGGTTTGGCACTTCACCATCTCTACCGGGCTCTGGCGCAGGAAGCCGGCGATCATCATTTCGTCCAGATCCGGCGGCAGGGGCAGAATGGCGGAATACATGGTGGCGGGGTCGGCGCCGATGGCCACGGCGATGTCCATGCGCGGGGCGGCCTGCTGCTGGTTGCGGCGATAGTGTTCAGCGCCCTGTTTATGCGTCTGCCAGTGCATGCCGGTGGTGCGCCGGTCGAAGATCTGCAGGCGGTACATGCCGCAATTGCGTTTGCCGGTGTCGGGATTGCGGGAGAAGACGAGCGGGAGGGTGACAAAACGGCCGCCATCTTCGGGCCAGCACTTCAGAATGGGGTAATCGAAGAGCGAAAACTCGGTGCGCACGATTTCCTGGCAGGGGGCCTTCGAAACCGTCTTGGGAAAAAACGCGCCCATTTCCGCCAGCTTGGGCAGCATTTTGAGTTTGCCGACGATGCCCTCGGGCATGCGCATTTCGAGAAACTCGACGATGCGCGCGGCGATTTCCTCCACCGAGCCGACCTCCAGCGCCAGTTCCATTCTGCGCGTGGAAGCGAAGGCATTGATCAGCACGGGCGTGCTATATCCCTTGGGCTTTTCGAATAGAAGCGCCGGGCCGCCTTGTTTCACCGAGCGATCGGCGAACTCGGTAATTTCCAGATCGGGGTCGACTTCGAGCGAAATTCGTTTCAATTCGCCATTCTGTTCGAGGGCGCGCACGAACTCGCGCAGATCGCGGTAAGCCATAAGCTATGAGTATAGTAGCAGCCTATTGATTCCACGCCGAATCGGCAGGCTTAAGTTCGGTTTCGCAATTACGGTTACTTATTCGGCAACCGCTCCTTGACAGTCGCGGCTCTGACCCAAACATTCAATCCCGATGCCAACATGCTTGAGTTTGCGAAAGAGCCGCGGGTCAGAGCCGCGACTGTCAAGGAGCGGTTGCCGAATATGTCACTGAATTTCCGAAACTGGGTACGTAGGTTTAGCGGGCGAATCGAGCGTTGCACTTTGCCCGCATTACATATACCATGTCCTGGGGGACTTTCTTAACGACTCTGTAAAAGATTTCCCCCGGCGGCACCATAGCTGGGAGCATGGCCGGCAGTTCGCGGACATGCCACGTAGATGCCCGACTCCATTGCGACCTTCACCGTCGAGCCCGGCAGCCGGCACAGACCGGCCAGTCGAGGTCCAAGCGTCCTGCGCGATATCAATCTGCGGGCTATCCTGCAGTTGCTCAGGGAGCAGGGCTCGTGTTCGTGCTCCGATCTAGCTCGCAACAGCGGATTGAGCATGCCGACGGTGTCGAGCAGCGTGGCGCGGCTGGAGCGGATTGGGCTGGCCAAGCGGGTAGGCACGGGATTTTCGAGCGGCGGCCGGCCCCCGCGCCTGGTTCGATTTAACCAGGAATACGGCTACGCGGCCGGCGTTGACATTACCGAGAGTCTGATCCGCGTGGGCATTGCCGACCTGGCCGGGAAGATCCTGGCGGAATCCGAGATGGAAGTCGGCGAGAAATCATGGCCGATGGCGGTAGTGGAGCGCGTGGTCCCGCTGGTGGCGAAGCTGCGCGAATCGTTGCGGATTCCGGCTAAACGTCTGCTGGCAATCGGCGTGGCCGTGCCGGGAATTACCGACGTCGACGCGGGCACGGTGGTGGCGGTGCCAAGCATGCAGGGCTGGGAAAATGTGCCGTTAAGGCGGCTGCTGGAAGAGAAAATTCGCGTCTCGGTGACGGTCGAAAACGATGTGAACCTGGCCGCCCTGGGCGAGCACTGGTACGGCACCGCGCAGGGTGAGCGAAACTTCGTCTTCGTACACATTGGGCGCGGCGTGGGCGCGGGTCTATTTATCAATGGGCATCTCCATCACGGGCCGGAATGGACCGCCGGCGAAATCGGTTATCTATTGGTACCCAGCCCAGGGATTCAGGCGGTGCGTAAGTCGCAGGGAGGAGCGCTGGAACGGTTTATCGGAACCTGCGGCATCGAGCGCCAGTGGAGCGAACTTACGGCCCAGGCGGGCGGGCCGGCCGCGGAACCGCTGCGCGCGGTCGAAGTTTTGGACCGCGCCGCCGCGGGCGACCCCCTGGCAGAACAGATTCTGAACCGGGTGTCCGAATGCGTGGCCCTGGTGTGCTCCCATTTCAGCCTGATTCTGAACTGCTCGCTCATCGTCTTTGGCGGCGAACTGGGCGTGCATCCGGCGCTGCTCGAAGCTGTCAGCGCGCTGCTGGAAGCGCACGATTTCGCGCACCCGAGGCTGACCACTACGCAGCTCGGCGTTAAGGCGGAGCTCCACGGCGCCTTGCGGCTGGCGCTCGAATCCGCGTCGGCCGCTTTAACGTAATCGACGGCGGCCGGCCTGGAGTCCCTGGGAGTAACATTTCGAGGCGATTACAAAAACACCTTGACGCCTTCGCAATTTCGGCGTATGTTTTTCATGGATCTTACAAAAGTTTTCGGTTCACGTCCGGCGCATGATTCCAGGGGTCGATTCAGGCGGGCGTCAACCGGCTGGCCGCGTTAGTGTCCGGCTCGGCGATGGAGGCTCGCCCATGAGCGGTCTTCATCCCGTAGCCCCAGTTCCGCGTAGGATTAAAAAACCCAGGCTAACGAAGGGAGAGTGTATGGCTTTGCGAATTAGGTGTTTGCTGGCAGTTTCGCTCCTCACGATTTCCATCCAGGTTCTGGCTCAGACGCAGGCGATCAACGGCAGCATTCGCGGACGCGTCACCGACCCGTCCGGAGCCCCCGTTACCGGCGCCACGGTCGTCGTCGAGAACGTCGCCACGAATTTTTCCAGGGATGTCGCGTCCAGCGAAGACGGATACTTTGTGATCCCTAATCTTCCCATTGGGTCGTACACCGTCACCATCAAGAAGGAAGGTTTCGAGCAGCAACGGCGGCCGGGCGTGGTGCTGGACGCGGGAACCGAGGCGGTGATTAATGCCCCGCTCGTGGTGGGCGCCGTGAGCACCACCGTGGAGGTGACGGGCGGCGCGCCGGTGATCGAACCCACCCGCGTGGAAACGGGCCGCACCATCGACCCGGTCGAAGTCGACAACCTGCCGCTCACCTCCCGCAATCCGTACAATTTCGTACTTTTCCAACCGGGCGTGAGCGGGCATCCGAACCCGGAGCTCGGCATACCGCGGGTGGTCAACACCAACGGTCTCGATAACCGCGTGCAGTACCAGATGGACGGCATGGTGGACACTGAAAGCGACCAGTACGGCCTCCGCCTTTTCGCCATCTCGGACAGCTACGTGCGTGAAGTGCAGACCGTCTCCAATAGTTTCGCTCCCGAATTCGGACGCACCGCCGGGGATATCTACAACGCCATCACCAACTCCGGCTCGAACGATTTCCACGGCGAGTTCTACTTCATCGGCCGCCCGCCGGACGGCGCCCGCACCATCCTGCTCGCCGCCAACCAACCCAACACCAGCATCGACCTGCACGATATTTCCGGTAACGCCGGCGGCCGGATTAAGAAGGACAAGCTCTTCGTCTTCGGGGCCTACGAACACTTGCTGCGCGGCACGCCCACGCCGGTCACCATCACCCCCGCCAACGCCGCGGCCATCGGCCTGCCGGCCTCGCAGCTTGTCACCGCCGCCACCGTGCAGCACGTCCAGTTCGTCGATATCCGGGTGGATTGGAACATCAACTCGAAGAACCAGTTCTTCGCCCGCTACAACTACTTCCGCAACGAGTATCCGTTCAATTCCCAGAACGGCGGACTGAACGCTTTGAGCGCGGCGTCGGACTTCCACGACCGCGCCCACATCGGCGGCTTCCAACTACTTACTACCTTTTCGCCCACTGCCTTGAACGAACTGCGGGCATCGGAGCCATATCGCAACGAACATCACGTCGACGACCCGCTAACCGGCCCCGGTCCGGCCATTACCATCACTGGCATCGCCACTTTCAATGGAACCACCAGCGCCGAATCCCGTTTCGCCGAAAAGATCCCGAGCGTCAACGACAACTTCACCAAGATCAGCGGTACGCATACGATCAAGGCCGGGTTCGGCTTCCAACAGAACAACGACAACCAGTTGAGCGCCGTCTACAGCCAATATACGTTTTCGAGCATCGCCAATTACCTGGCGGCCGAGAGCGGCGCCAATCCGTATAGTTACTCGTCGTTCTCGACGATTCTAGGCGTTCCCGGCGACTCTTATAAGTCGAATTTCTATGACTTATTCGTGCAGGATAGCTGGCAGGCCCGTCCCGGCCTGTTAGTTATCTACGGCGTGCGCTGGGACCGTTTCCAGGGCCCTCCCGGCGAGGCCAATGCCCCGTTCGCGTACACCGACAGCTTCCACACTCCCGGCAAGGACTTTGCTCCGCGCCTGGGCATTGCCTGGTCGCTGAACCCGAAGACCGTGGTGCGGGCGAGCTCGGGAATGTTCTACGACGCACCGTCCACCAACCTGTGGTACAAATCTCTGACTACCGACGGCTCCACGCGCGCCTTCACCGATACGTTTTCTCCAACTTCGGCGAACGCGCCGGCTTTCCCGCACGTCTTCACTTTCCTGCCGGGTGCCACACTGCCCAGCCCGGCCAGTATCATCGCGCTGACTCCCAACTTCAGAAACCCGTACACCATCAACACCAGCGTGCAGATTACGCGGCAGCTAACCCAGAACGACGCTCTAACCGTAGGTTACGTCCGCACCAGCGCGCGCGATTTGACTTATCAGCGCAACATGAACCTGATCGATCCGACCAGTTACCTGGCCGATGGCCGCCCCGTCTATTCCAGCGCCGTCAACGCGAGCACGCGCCTCTATCCGCAATTTAATTCAATCACTCTGCAGGATACCGGGGCCAGCATGAATTATAATGCGATGATCGTCAATTACTCACATCGTTTCTCCGCCGGGTACCTGGTCAGCGCATCTTACACCTGGTCGCACTCGATCAGCGACGCTCCGGAAACCTACGGCTACGATCAAAGCGCACTGATCGAGGATCCCACCGACCGCGAGCGCGATCTGGGTAATTCGGTCGTCAACCGTCCGAGCGCGTTTACCATGAGCTCCGTGCTGATGCCCACCTTCACTCTGTCGAACCGCGCCCTCAACCGCATCGCCAACGGCAACCAGTTGACCCTGTTGGCCAACCTATCCACCGGCGACCAGCTCAACGAAACCACCAGCACCCTGCTCAACGGCGATTCCGCCGCCTCCGCCGTCCAGCGGCCTCTGTTTGTAGGCCGCGATACCATCCGCGGGCCCAATATCTACCAGATCGATATGCGCTACACCCGCACCGCGTTCACTTGGCGCGAACGTCTGCATGTGAAACTGTTGGTGGAGGCCAACAACGTTTTCAACATCAAGAACGTCACCGCTATCAACACCACCGCTGTAACAAACTCCGTTGGCGCCATCACCACGCAGCCCACGTTGGCGCCGACTTCCACCGTACTCGAGGGACGGTTGATTCAGTTAGGGATCAGAGCCGACTGGTAATCTCGGACAAAAAGGGCTAATAACGCCAGCATCGCTTCTTTCGGGAATTACATCCAGGGTACTTATGAAACGGGTTGTAAGGTTTGTCCTTATCGGGGTGGCGGGCGCTGTCTTCGCCGGCTTCGCCTATCTATCTGTGGCCGCAAACTGCGTTCCTGTTTTGGCACAGAACCGAATGACTTACTCGGTGGTTGCGCAGGACAGCGGCCATATTGCGTTGGGCCTGGCGCTCCGCAAACTGAGCGTTTCCGGGACCTTCATGCAGGCCCCGGCCCATCCGGACGACGAGACCAACGCGCTGCTCGCTTTTTTCGGCTACGGCATGGGCCTCCGAAGCATCGACCTGCAGAACAATCGCGGCGACGGCGGGCAAAATGAAATCGGCCCCGAGCTGTTCCGCGATATTGCTGTGCTGCGCACATCCGAACTGTTATCCGCCCACCGTATCGATGGCGCCGAGCAGTACTTCACGCGGGCCATCGACTACGGATACTCGTTCGATCCGGAGGAAGTGATCTCGAAGTGGGGCAGGAAGGAGATCGTGGGCGATTACGTGCGGTTGATCCGCACGCTCCGGCCCGACGTGATCGTCACCATGAGTATTCAGGGCCGTGGCGGCGACCGGGCTCATGAAGCGACCACCGTGCTGACGCGCGAAGGATTTCTGGCGGCCGGCGACCCGGCGGCATATCCGGAACAAATCGCCGAAGGGCTTCGGCCCTGGCAGGCGAAGAAGCTTTACTTTGCCGCCAATGCAGGGGTTGTGGCCGCCGCGGGCAGAGGCTCGAATGCCGCGGGTAGAGTCGCGGCCGATATCGCACCTGGTGTCAAAGTAACGCCGGTAAACACCGCGGCGTACGACCCGCTGTTAGGCCGCACGTATCAGGACATCGGCTCGGACGCCCGCAGTTTCCACAAGTGCCAAGGGCTGAGCGGGCTCTTGCCGGCGCTGCCGGGCGTTCCCGGACGGGGCTTCTTCGGTCCCACCGGCTACCGGCTGATGGAAACCTCTATTGCCGGGCAAAAGGATAAAGACGAAAAGTCTCTGTTCGATGGCATCGATATCAGCTTCACGGGAATGGCGCAGTATGCGGGCCCCAATCCCCCGGAAGCGCTCACGGCCGGGCTGGCGGCCATTCTGGCGGACGCGAGGGAAGCGCAGGCTGCGTTTGCGGCCGGCAACGACCCCGGTACCGCGAAGCCGATCGAGGTGGGATTGGCAGCCGTGCGGGCCTTGCGCGCCGGGCTTGCTTCCATGGGTCTTTCCGACACGGCCCGCTACGAGATCGATTTCCGGCTCAAGGCGAAAGAAACCGACTATGAGAATGCCGTTCTCGCCGCGCACGGTCTGACGTTCGATGCAGTGGCCGATGACGGTATCGTGATCGCCGGCCAGCCGGTGAAAGTCTCGATCTTCGCTCGCAATCGCGGCTCGTCCGATGTCGCCGTTACCGGCGTAACCCTTGCCGGGTTCGAGAGCAGCGGCAAATGCGAGCTGGGCGATGTGAAGCAGAACGCGGCGTTCACCTGCGCCATCGACGCCCACATTCCAAAAGACGCAAAGCCCACCACTCCCTATTTCCACGACGACTATTGGAAACATCCCGAGAACCACGCCATTCAGATCTTCGATCCGGGCGTGCCATTCGGCGCGCCGTTCGCACCCACGCCGTTCCGCGTCACGTTTCATCTAAAGGCTGGCGAGGCCGAAGTCGCCCGCGAGATCCCCGTCGAATTTCGTTACGTGAAGGACACTTTCTTCGGCGATAAGCGCATGGAGCTGAGCGTGGTGCCGGCGTTTTCGGTATCCCTTTCACCCTCCCTGATGGTGATTCCCGCGCCGCAGGCGGGAACCGCGCCCCTCACGCGCGAAGTGCATGTCTCGGTGACCAATGGAGCCAAGAGCGCGGCCCATGTGAACGTGGCGCTCGAGTTACCGCAGGGATGGACGGCCACGCCGGCGAGCGTTCCCATCGACTTTGTACACGAGGACGAATCGCTGTCGGCCCGCTTTCAACTCGCCGCGCCCGGCCGCGTGAAGACCGGCGAATACAGTTTGCGAGCTGTCGCGACTTCCCCCGCCTGGCCGGGAGAACGGTTCACCGCCGGATACGAGGTCATCGAGTATCCGCATATTCAGCGGCGGCAAGTCATGAAACCCGCCGAGACTTCTCTCAAAGTGATCGATGTGAAAACCGTTCCGAATCTCAGCGTGGGCTACGTGGTAGGCGTGGGCGACCAGGTGCCCGCGGCGATTGATCAGTTGGGCGCTAGGCTCAGCTTCATCGAGCCGGAAGAACTGGCGTGGGGCGACCTTTCGAAGTACGACACCATCGTCACCGGTGTCCGCGCCTACGAGCGTCGGGCCGACCTGCGCGCTTACAATCGCCGCCTGCTGGATTACGCCGAGCGCGGCGGGACGGTGATTGTCCAATACAATAAGATGGAGTTTAACGAGGCGGAGTACGGGCCGTTTCCAGCCAGAGTAAGCGGGAACCGTGTAGCCGACGAAACGGCGCCGGTAAAAGTGCTGGTCCCCGAAGGTCCGGTGTTCCACTTCCCCAACAAAATCGGCCCGGCAACTTGGGATGGATGGGTGCAGGAGCGCGGTCTCTATTTCCTCGGCGACAAGGACCCAAGGTACGTGGACCTGGTCTCGATGGTGGACTCGTTCAAAGACAATCCGGGAACGAAGCTCGGGTCGTGGGTCGAGGCGAAAGTGGGCAAGGGAAGGTGGATCTATTTGGGTCTTGGACTCTGGCGCCAACTGCCGGCCGGAACCGACGGCGCATACCAACTCCTGGCAAACCTGATCGCCTTGCCCAAAGCGCCGGCGGCAGGATCGCGAACAGCCAAGTCGATCGAGGACCGGGCGAAGCCCTCCGCCACCGCCGGGCGCCGCGGGAACTGACAGATGAGCACATTTTCCCCGGAATACGTCAGGTACGTGCTTAACCAGAACTTCGAGGACGCAAAATCGGAGTTCCTTGCGCCGTTGATGGCGATTCACTACGCGCACCTGGCGATGCTTCGCGCGCAGGGCATCGTCTCGCCGGGCGATGCCCATAAGCTGCGCACGGCGCTCGATTCCATCTCTCAGGACGAGGTTCGCCGGACGATATACGATGGCCGGTACGAAGACCTTTTCTTCTATGTCGAGCGCCTGATCATTGCCGCGTGCGGCGAGGATGTGGCGGGGCGGCTGCATACAGCGCGCAGCCGCAACGATATCGACATGACGATGTACCGGATGCGCCAGCGCGAATACGTGCTGGAGCTGGCGGGCGCCAGCTTGGAGCTGCGGCGGGTGCTGCTCGAGCTGGTGGGCCGTCACCACGGCACAATTTTCACGGTGCACACGCATACGCAGCGCGCCCAGCCGACGACGGTGGCGCATTACCTGCTTGCGGTCGTCGAACAGCTCGAGCGCGATCAAAGCCGGCTGATGAGCGCGTACGACCGCACCAATCGCAGTCCGCTGGGGGCGTGCGCGATCACGGGCACGGGCTTTCCGATCGACCGCCAACTCACCTCGGACCTGCTGGGCTTCGCCGGCCCGACCGGCAACACATACGGAAGCATCGCCACGGTGGATTACCTGCTGGAGAGCGTCTCGGCGGCGGCGGTGCTGCTAGCCGGCCTCGGCCGCTTCGTGCAAGACCTGCTGCTGTGGAGCACGGCGGAATTCCATTACCTGCGGCTGGGCGACGGCTTCGTGCAGTCGAGCAGCATCATGCCGCAGAAGCGCAACCCGGTGGCGATCGAACACGCTCGCGCCATCTGCAGCAAGGCGTTCGGCGAGGCGCAGGCAATCGTCACCAGCGTCCACAACACACCGTTCGGCGACATCGTGGATACCGAGGACGATTTGCAACCCCTGGTCTTCGCGATGTTTCGGGACGCGACCCGTGTGCTCAAGCTTGTGGCCGCGGCCCTGGCTACCGCGGAGTTCGACGCCGGCGAGCTCGAGGCGCGCGCCGCCGATGGCTGGACCACATTGACCGAACTGGCGGATACGCTGGTGCGCGATCACGGCTTGCCGTTCCGGACCGCGCATGCCATCGCCGGACGCTTAATGGCCTTGCGACAAGATTCTCCGGCCCGGCCATTAAGCGAATTGCTGGCGGAGGCTTCGCGCGAGGTCGTGGGCGCTCCTCTGGCGTATTCCGAAACGGCGCTGGCCGAGATTTTGAGCCCGTGCCACTTCGTGGCGGTGCGCGGCACGCTGGGCGGGCCGGCGCCGGAGGAAACTACTCGCGCGGCTGGCGCTTCGTGCCGCCAACTCGAGGCCGACCAGGCGTGGCGGCGCCTTGCGGCCGAGGCGCTCGCGAAGGCCGAACGGATTCTAGCGGAGCGGAGCGCGGCTTTGTGAGGCGGGCGCTACGCACCTCCTGCGGGTGCGGGACCTGGCGCAGCTCAGTGGGGCGGACCCCCTGGTCCGCGGGGGACGCCCTCGTCCCGCACTCCCCGAGAGTTACGTTGATGGCGGCCAAGGCGCTGCCAGGGGCGTCCGCCCGACAGGCTGGGAGGCCATGATCGTCGGCGCGGTCGACATCGGCGGCACCAAGATCGCCGTTGGCGCGGTAACCGAAGACGGCACGATCTTAGGCCGCGCCACGCGCCCTACCGCAACCGGCAGAGGCTTCGCTGCCGCGATCGAAAGCACTATAGAGATGTTGCGGGAAGTGCGCTGCCGCGTGGGCGCCGCGTACGCGGGTATCGGCGTCGCCTGTCCCGGCCCGCTCGATCCGTTCACCGGAATCCTGGGCGCGGTGGGCACGCTGCCCGGTTGGGAGGGCGGCAACATTGTCGCCGAGCTCGAAGCCGAGTTTGGGATCAGGGTGGTGGTCGAAAACGATGCCGACGCGGCCGCCTTGGCGGAGGCCAACTGGGGAGTGGGCAGGGAAAGCAGCCGGTTCCTCTACGTCACCATCAGCACGGGCATCGGCGTTGGCATTATTTTGTCCGGCGAACTCTACCGGGGCGTGGCAGGCGCCCACCCCGAAATCGGGCACCAGGTGATCGATCCGTCCGGCCCCCGCTGCTATTGTGGCGCGCGCGGCTGCTGGGAAGTCCTGGCGAGCGGCCCCGCCATGGCTGCATGGGTGCGCCGGCAGGATCCGGGCAGCGCCGAATTGAGCGCCGCACGGATCTGCGAGCTGGCGCGGGGCGGGGACGAACTGGCGCGCCACGCCGTGGAACGCGAGGGCTATTATATCGGGATCGGACTGGCGAACCTGATCACCATTTTCGCTCCGGACACGGTTGCCGTTGGCGGCGGCGTGATGAAGAGCGCGGACCTGTTGCTGCCGCGCGTGCGTAGAGTAATTGGCGAGATTGCCACCCAGGTGCCACTCGAGAAGATCCGTATCGCGATGGCGTCCCTTGGACCGGACGCGGGACTTGCCGGCGCTGCTCTAGGCTGGATGCACCGTTGCCGCGAGCCGCGCGCCTTCCGACAGGAACCTCCCACGGACTCTCCCGTACCGGCTTGAGCTTCAATAATCCTGGATCTTCGCACGTCGGGAGTCTAGCGGCGAAGGGCTAACGATAATAGGGGATATCGCTCCCTCAGTTGGCGACGACCCGACATGCCCTCAATCGATCATGGCCTGATAGACCATCGTCCGCGTTTGGCGCCAGGTTGCGTTGAGCACGGCTCGCGGAATCTGAGCCATCAGTACAGCCACCAGCTTGGCTTGCGGATCGACCCAGAACAGCGGGCCGGTAATTCCGCCCCAGGAAAAGTCGCCGATTGAACCTGGCATGGGATTGCGGCCGGCATCGACGCGAATGGCGAAGCCCAGGCCAAAACTGGTGCCCATTTCCGGAACCGGACCAAAAGGTCCGAGCACCATGGCGACCGGCGTGTGACGTTCGACGGTGGCCGGGAGTTGGTCGGACGTCATCAAAGCGATCGTTTTTGGCGCCAGAATGCGCACGCCATCGAGTTCGCCGCCGTTGAGCAGCATCTGGCAGAAGCGCGCATAATCGCCCGCGGTGGATAACATGCCGCCACCACCGGAAAACACGTTGGGCTTCTGCTTTGCACCCTCGAAGTCCGCGTTGGGCGGGCCATCCGGTCTTGCAAGACGCGAGACAGCCGTCGGCTTCACCCAAAACCCGGTATCGTTCATCTTCAGCGGGCCAGTGACGCGCTCTCGAACGAAGATATCGAGGTCCATTCCGCTCGCCACCTCCACTACGCGCCCCAAGACATCGGTCGAAACGCTGTACTCCCAAAATTCGCCTGGCTGGTGGAGCAGCGGCAAGCTGGCGATTAGCTTCACCATCTCGGCGAGGGACTTGGAAGTGAAGATGTTCGCCTTGCGATACATCTGGTCCACCGCCGAGTCTCCAAACAAACCGTAGGTCAGGCCGGACGTGTGGCGCATCAGGTCCTGAACGGTCATCGGACGCTTCGGCGGCGCACCCTCCGTGCCGACTCTTACGTCTTTGAACTCGGGAAGGTACTGCGCCACGGGCGCTCCCACGTCGAGCTTGTTCTCCTCGGCCAGGATCATCGCGGCAACCGTGGTGATCGGCTTCGACATGGACGCGACGCGGAAGATGGAGTCCTTCTTCATGGACGTCTCGGACGCGCGGTCCTGATAGCCGACGGCATCCCAGGAAACGATCTTGCCGTTGCGCGCGATCAGCAGCACTGCGCCGGGCAAGCGCTTGGCGTCAACGTCGGCCTCGAGTACTCCCCTGGCCGTTTCCAGGCGCCTTGAAGAGAACCCGACATCCTCCGGGCGGTTGGCCATCGGGAGGGGTTGAGCGAGCGCGGCGGCGCAAACGAGGACGCCGGCCAGCAACGTGGGCAGTTTCGATTTGTGGCAGAGCATTGGGCTTAGTCTAGCGCAGGAAGCCTTGGCAGAAAGCCGCATATTCGTGAGTCAGCAAGTTTACTCGGTCGGGAAGCGGCTAAGTCCTGGATGACGCGCTTACTCGGGAACTGCCCGGCACCCGACCGAACGCTACCGATATCCAGATATCGCCGCGAATCGGGGTCTAAGCCGGATCGCCCAGGAGCCGCTTCAATCTGGTCTTCAGGGCAACCTCAGCGGGCGATCCGCCCAGACGACGGAGCCATGTGTCGAACGTGTTTCTGGTCAGTCGCTGTTGGGTACCGGGCTCTCGCGATTCCACGATGAATTCGTGCAGCCCCTTCGGGTCCTATTTCACGTGCTCGCAGCGACGGAACCGATCGATGGCCAGCCCTACGTTCCAGGAACCTTCGGCGCTCGCCAAAACTGACCCACCCGTGCTCTCCAAAAGTGACCCAGGTATTCTGACGCCCGGGCACAACGGGCTACGGAAGGCAGCAGGGGTACCCTTTTCCTCCGCCTTGGTGGGAAACTTTCACTCCGCCAAACTTTCATTCCGCCCTTGACTATGGCCAATTTTTGAGCTTCAATTTGGAAAGCCGATCAATG
>Ga0187848_10000322_pt1 | contig 43963 bp, 40 predicted proteins | sample June2016WEW_4_40_FD_132424 | JGI IMG/M metagenome (GOLD analysis project Ga0187848, IMG submission 132424) | Peatland microbial communities from SPRUCE experiment site at the Marcell Experimental Forest, Minnesota, USA - June2016WEW_4_40 | ecosystem: Environmental > Terrestrial > Soil >... | reverse complement strand
GCAAGTCCATAGATCATTCCTCTTTTCAGAGCGCTTGCGGGGTTCAAAACAGCGAGAGCTGGGAGTCCGCTTCGACAATCAGCGGTTTCCTTCGCAGCGGCTCTCTCTCAAGCCGGGTCCCAAAGATCAAGCCGTTGGCCGGGCCGCCGGCAGCAACCAATTCGTTGAAGGGCGAACCGGCAAACTCCTGTTCGACCTCTTCCTCGTGGGAAGGCGTAGCTGGCAGGAGTCGGGCGTGTTGCTCTTGAACGGCCTTCCACACGCTTGCCGCCGACTCGCCAACTCCTTTCTGGGTCACCAACTCGCGCGCCATCGCGGTGAGCACGTCGTCATCGTCCTCGATGCCCTGCAAGCCCTCGTTGGAAAACTTGCCCTCCATGGCCAGTGAGACCAAGAGCTTCTTGCCCATCAGGCGAAGACACGAAGTCTGCATCGTGTCGTTGTACGTCAGGAAATGGACGACGACGTTCGACCGCTGGCCTATTCGCCAGGATCGGCGGCTTGCCTGCCGCAAGGTGTAGATGGAGTATCCGGTCTGCACGAAGTAGATTGAGGGCGCCCACAGCAAGTCCATGCCCACGGAAACCAGCCGCGGGTGAGCGATGCACACCTGCATGCCGTCACGGAGCCGGCGCTCGTACCATGCCTCCCGTTGGTCGGGGGGCACCTGACTCGTGAGCACCGAAACTCTGATGCCCTCGTGTGACAGAACCCGTTCGAGCCGGCCGGTGACATCACGCTTCGCCGTATACACCGCATAGATCTGGCATTTTCTGCTGCGGGCAAGGTCGGACTTGATGCATTCGATCAGCTTTCGCTCCTTCGCGTATCTCACATCCTCGGGAAGGTCTTGAGTATGAGCGATTAGAAATGGTACCCTGCGATGCGACCCCGGATCGTATTCGGTTCCGATCAGGTCGCCCAGTCCGTACGGCCGGTCCGGATACGAAAGCAACGCGTTTAGCGCCGTGCTGATTACCGAGTGATTGCCTCGATGCTCTTCGAGCGCCTCTTTGATCTGTTCTTCGAGGCCCGCATACGCTTTCGCCAGCGGTTCGTCCATGTCGACGCCGATCACTTCTTCGCGATACGACGGTAATTCACTCGATATGTCTTCCAGTGAGACGAATGCGCCCAGTTCCATGAGGAACTTTCCAAACAACAGTGGGGATGCGCCTGGCTTCCGTTTGACCTGCTTGGTTACCTTTGCCTTCGAGCACGCATTCTCTTCCGGCGCAATGATCGTTACTCGTTCGAGTACGCCATAAGATTCCGCGAAGCTGCGGACTCCCGATTCGCCCCATTCGTACCCTTCCGCGACCATCTTGTGGGGTTCCAGCCGGTACAGCACGTTGAAGAGATCGTCCGCGTAGCCGCCCATCAGGGTTCCGGTAAGCACGGCGATTTTATCGACTGAACGCGCCAAGGTCCCGAGCGCGTTGCCCTGAGCTGAGTCGTTCGATAATTCATGCACCTCATCCGCAATGCCGTAGTCAAAGAAATCCTTCATGTAGCGGCCGATAAATTCGAGCGGCGCGAAGCGGCGAATACGTTTACCGTCCGCCTGCCAAAGAGGGCTATAGATCGTGCGCCGATCTTTCCCGCGGTCGTCGCCGCCGTTGCCGAGGATCTCGCTCCGGCGTACTTTTTCAAATTCGGTGGCAAGCACTCGCTCATCGTTCACGATCAGCGATGCACCCGAATCGGGATTGATGACGCTCCCCAAACATGGGCCGGACTGAGCCACCGAATACGCATGCTTCCAAAAGTAGGACAGCTTTGCTCGGTCCCTGCCAACGATCCAGAATGACGGACCAGAACAGATCTTCTGCCATCGATCGCGTGCCGATTTCGAGTTCTTCCGAAGTCTGAGATCGGTTAGTGTGGTGTGCAGCCCTTCCCGAACGATCCGGCCGTTCCGGTAGCGAACTTCATTCACTCCATGGGGAACGGTGCCCGACCGCCCCGGGGCCCGCAAGCCATCAATCGTGAAAACGCGTGCGCCGGGGATCGTAATCAGGACCTCTCGGCACCACTTTCCGACGATATTCGGGGGCGCCATGACCAACGCCGTGTAAGGCCGGCCGCCAGAATGCACGTGGAGCGCGGAAAGGGCCATTAGGGTCTTGCCGGTACCACATTCTGCAATCACAGCGGCGGCCTTGGCCATCTCCCAGCGCCTAACGATACCCATCGTGGCTAAGCGTTGCGCAGCGAAGGGGCTCCGCAACAGACTATTGAATCGATCCGAGACGGGGTCGCCCGGAGCTTGCAGTGCGGGATAGACTTTCAAGATTCGTTCGCCCAGCTCCTGCGAGCACCGGCGTAGATAATCGGCGATCGTTGAGGGAATATTCATGCTTCACCTCTTCAGAGGATCGGGAACGTGCCTCTCGAGTTGGCGGGAGCGACGCTAGTGGTCCTTCGACGGTGACGCGTGATTCGGCGCAGTGTCCGGCCCACTCGTCGTCGGGAACATGCAACTCGCAGGACCAAGGGATGGCGGTTTAGTTTATACTGAATCAGACCTGGAAGTCCAATACGGAAATTCCGGGCTAGGAGTCCCAAAATGAGAATGCTGCTTATCGTGCTTTCTCTTACCTTGAGCGCAAATCTCTTCGCCCAAGTCGCGCATGTGGCTGTTTGCCAGGCAACCCCACTACCAACCACATCTAACGACGCTTCCTTATTGAGCAGATTGGTCGCTGATCTCGGTGACCCCAGTGCGCTCGCATCTCTCAAAGCAATTCGCTACACAACGGTGATCTCGACGGGTACCGAAGCCAACCCAGTCAACGTAGAAGTGACGCAAACGCGAGCCTATCCAGACCGTTTTGTGATGAGTACTCGCATTCTAGGGGCAACGGAAAGTTACCTAGAGGCGTCGCCTACAGGTGCGTTCGTGCAGCCGTCGGGAGGGTCAAGGACTAGTCTTCCGGAGGCGATGCGTGATGAGCTCCTAAAGACCGTGCGGCTTGACCGCTTCTATGTGGGCCAAAACATCGGTAGCAGCACAGTCACGGTGAAGGACACGGGGACCGAGCAAATCGACGGTGTGGAAGCTGCGGTTTTACACATAGACGTGGAAGGGGCAGAGGCCACGTGGTACGTCGGTCGTGCGGATGGAAGACTGTTGAGGACTGTCGCAAAGGTCCCCGTTATGGGCGGTATGGTGGATTCAGTGGTGGACTATTCGGACTGGAGAAGCTGCGATGGCCTTACGGTCTCGTTTCAGCGGGCTATCACGCAGGGCGGGAGGGCCAGTCAGGAGAAGGTTCTCGCCGTGGAATTGAACCCGAGCATGGCTGCTTTGCCATCCGCAGGGGTTACACTGCACTCACTGTTTGCGACGAATGTACTCGCGGCGGGTTATAAAGGCATCAAGATTGGGCAACCCATAAGCGCTTTGCCTAGCGAAGTCAGTTGCTCTGTCGTCTTTTGCGAGGGCACATATAAGGGCGACTTCTGGCGAGTCAGTACCCTTGACGGGAAGGTGTTGGATTTCGATGTCATTTACGTCGGGGCATCCCTTGACAACAGCAGCAGGGTGTCCAAAAACATGACTCTGTCCAAAGCCATTCGTATCCATAGCCTGCAACCCGGCCTTGCGGCACCCGATTTCGGCTTAGCCAAGGATAATCAAAAGCGAACATATGGCGTCGTTGACAAAGCAAACGCCATCCTTTACAAGGTCGTCGGCGCGGCAACAGACCCGACCAGTGCGGTAGCAGAGGTCAGCTATTTGAGCCGTGATGCGCCGGTTCTGCGCGCACGCACCATCCCAGAGGCTGCCGCATTGGTTAGAGCCGCGCAAGCGGAGGAGGTCCACGACGAAACAATCCTTGCATCTGCACCCGATTCTCCCAAGGTTGGAATGGGGCAAAGCCCGACAACGATGCCCAAGCCCTTCACTCCACCACCCAGTGACCCCTGGTCGTGGGTAATCGCGCAATCGGCGGCGCAGAAGAACCCGGACCTGCGGAAGGTGAAATGGGGGATGACGCAGGCGGAGGTGCTTGCCACTGAACCCACCAAACCAAGCAATTCTCATCAGGATCAGGGTAGGCTGTTCCTCACCTATGGAGACATCAAGCTCGTCAATTTGGATGCTCGCCTGGTATACATCTTCGTGAGCGACAAGTTGCTCCGGGCCAAGTACATCTTTGTAACGGAGCACACCAACAAGAATGACTTTCTTGAGGATTATTTCAATATCGATGATGGCCTGAACGACAAGTATGGCAAGGCAAAGATGAACGCCGATTGGAAGAATCAGCTTTACCTCGACGACAAGAGCCAATGGGGTTTTGCGATTTCACTGGGCCACCTCGCGCTCAAGACTCGATGGGAGAATCCACGAACCAAAATTGGTCACTATTTGGATGGAGAGAACTACCAGATCACTCACCAGATCGAGTATGTCAGCGTCGGCTTAGAAGCGCTCGAAGATAGCCTTCTTTCCAGTCAAAGTAAGGACGCCTTGTAGAATCGCGTGGGTACGCGGGAGGCTGCCCGTCTGCTAGTACAGGACAAGGGAAAAGCGTGAGGCAGGAGATATGAAGATGACACTCGCAAAGCGCTTGGTCGGTTTAGTTGTAGTTACCGTTGGTTTTTCAGGTGCGGTGCGGGCTCAAGACAAGCGGCCCGACCAAGCCGCTATCGTTGATTCTTTCAAGCAGAAAATACAAGATGTCTTGAAGGTAGAGAATTTTAAGAGAGGCCCTGAACACCCGGAGTTTGTCTCAAGAAACGCGGAAACACTCCCGACACCTGCTGCGCCTGTCATTGTGCCTATTCAGGGTAAAGGGCTAATGGCGGGGTATGTGCTTAAGGATGGTTCGCCTTGCAAAACTTGGCATACCGGCCGCTGTTATGAAGGTTTTACGGACAACTCCGGGGCATTATACGTCAATAGCAAAGGCGTGCCATGTAACCCTGAGAAGAACCCAGACAGCTGTAGTGCTAATGGAGTGACCGCTGCCGCGAAACTGGCGGCTGCGAAAGTCGCTGCGAAACCGATTGTCAACGTCCTATGGCGGAAGCGGTATACCGCAACGGTGTCGGAATTCGGCTTCGACGTAAGGGTGACTGATTCGCTCGTTACGCCCTATACTGGGGTCTTTACCTATAGCGAGGTTGTTTGGCTTACCGCAGAGCACCCCACTAAGGAAGAGGCGGAACAGGACGGCAATTTCACTTCTTCTTTGCAAAGCTCGCACACGCTGACATACGGATACCAAGACGGGAAGTGGGTATTTCTAAAGTAGTAGAAGTCTCCTCGCTTACCGCCGACGCCAGCGTTTTCAGCGCTGCACTCCGCCAACTGACGGCGATAAGAAACGAACGCGGCAGGTTCCGCCGATCCACCTGGCCGCGCCGAGTCGGCACCTCGGATAACAGCCGTCCTCAGCGCCCGGCGGATTCCTCGCGAGGTGACAAGAAGGCTTTGGCAAACGCTCGCTAAATACTCGCTTGCGCTCGGCGTGGGCCGCTGTCAACCAGGCGTACTCGTATCAGATGATTTCCAATCGACCGAGTTGTTTTCGTCAGGAATTGTGATTGACTTATCCTTCACCGCAGTTCCGATCCACTGCAAGAATTCCTCCTTCGTTCCGGTCACCGCAAGCGGTCGATAGCCCAAGCCATCCAACGGCTGCGTGCGTTTCTGCTGGACCAATGCGCTCCAAAACCAATTCGCCCATGTAGGATGAACCGGAAGTCCGAGCCGTTGCGAAATCCGGTACAAGACAAACTCTGGATTACCCTGGCTCAAGATGATTCTCCCGACGTCGGTATCATCAGCCATCTGGGAGGAAAGGGCCACCAAGTGGCGCACGCTTCGGGTCCGTCCCACGACGGTTACCGTCCCACGCAACACCCGAGGATCTTTTCCCAACGATACTCTTCTTTGGGTAAGGCCCGGACCGGAGACCGTCAGCCATTCCTGGCCCGCGATCGCCGCCCAGATGGCGCCGATGTCGACATCGTTTCCGCAGACGGAAACAAGATGGCAGACTCCGGATGCCTCTTTGTTCTCGGCCGGTTCCCCAATGAACCGGTCCAGTGCGACGCGAATCCTCGTTCTGGTATCTCTGAGCTGTTTGTCAAACTCCAACCAGCCAAAGCGCTCATGTGCGTTCTTCATGGGTATTCGCCTTCCAGTTCGTGGCGCGATTCCGCGTAAGCCGGACAAGCTTCGGGGACTCGGCCGGCTCTTGCGAGAACCGAGGCTCATTCGAGCGTGCCAGTCTCTCCGGTAGCGAACACGACGGAAAGTTCCTGCACGAAACGTTCCCGCTCGCGGATGATGGTGGTCCCGTCCGTCTCTTCTTCAGTAAACCTCGTCGTGACTTTCTTGCTCTTCCAAGCCGCGATGTGGCGTTCCTCGCCCGAGCCGAAGATGCCGTTGATCAGACCGGAACAAGCCACCAGGCCAACTTGGCCGGCGTGCAACGGCGTGAGAGGCCTTCCTCCGATTACGGTTGGCTCCGGAGCAAGAATTCTCGCCGCCTGCCGAGACGCCAGCGACGTTGGGATCAAGTCTTCCAACTCGTCGAGCGGCAGCCCTTTGAAAGTCAGTGTGACCGGGCCGGTCGGCGGCACGGCGTATGGATCTTCGCAGAACTCAGGCAACTCCGCTAGACGCTCGTATTGGCGTCCGAGCGTGGTGAAAAGGAGACGGCCTTCGCTGATCTCGCGATCGCGAAGTTGCTCGCGCTCGCGGCGGGTGCGCCGGACGCCAGCAATGAGGACCTGGCGATAGCGGACAGATGCCGGATCGCCAAGGCGAAAGATCCGGCAGCGCTTAAAGTGGGAGGCCAGAACCGCACACTCCGCCGCCCGCTCTGCGGGAATAACGAGAAGAAGGACGCCGCCCGGAATGAGCCACCGAAAAGTGTGATTCAGGAACACCGCCTCAAGTCGTTCCCGCGCGTTTGCTGAGAGCGCCCAGTCGTATGGCGGATTTTCGTAGATGAATGAAAAAGACTCAACTGAACAATGGGTTTCAAGGCAGTTGCCCTGAACGATCTTCGTCAGCATTGGGGCTGCTTGTTCCGCGCGATAAGCGTCCAACTCTATTCCATAGCGCCGGGCGCTGGAATCCCTGGTGATGGCGGCAAACGCTATGCCTTCTCCAACGCACGGGTCCAGAGCGGAAAATGGCTCGGCGGGAAACTGCACCAGGTTTCGAATTCTTTCCGCTTCTCTAAGCGGCAGGGGGTAATAATTGCAGCGAACTTTTGCAGCGAGGCGAGACACGCGAAACTCCTAAAATCGGCGGACCGACGTGTGACTGGACACATAAAGTTGCCACTTTGGCAACATTATGCGTCCCAGATCAAATTACTTTACAGTTATTAAAGCGGAACACTTAGTTCTACTCCTGCGTTCCTGGCTTCCTGGCCACCGCGGCCAGGGCATCGAGAGTATACTAATCATGAACGGATCTGCCGGAACAATTGCTGCTCGCGCAATGCACCAGTGCGTAAACCCTAGCTGTCGGCGCGAAACAGGCGACCGTCTAGTTTGCCTGAACTGCGGCACGCCCTTGCCGCCCAACGCGGCAGAGCCGCTGCTCGAAGCGGCCAGCGACACATCACGACGCTATAGCATTCCCGTCTTCGACGCCACCTCGGGACTGGGGTGGAAGCTTACCGTGGGACGGCTGCCGGGGAGCGACATCTGCCTTTCGGGGGACAACCAAATAAGCCGGCACCACGCCAACCTGTGGTCTAGCCCTGGCGGGCGACTGACGCTCGAAGACCCGGGTTCGATGAATGGCACGTGGGTGGATGGCGCACGGTTGAGCGAGCCTGGCCAGCCTGGCACAGCGCACCTCCGGCACGCTTCCACCATTTCATTTGGCGATCCGGAGCGGAACGTGTTCAGGGTTATCGTTCCCACGGCCAAGTCTGGCCCGGACACGCCACCCCCCGAGGTGGAAGTCGCGGTCGCTGCGGACGCCAGCGTGACCGGTCCGGTCGATCCCGCCGCCACCCTCCCCGCTGGCGAGAACTTGACGGGGCTGCTGATCTTCGTCCTGCGGACCCTCGCCGGGCGTGTGGAGCCGGAGAGTGACGCGATTATCTTTGGTGGCGCCGAGGCGCAGCGCCGCATGAAGGTGCCGTCAGGGCGGCGCGTGGTGGGACTGCCGATCACCGGGTTGCCCGCCGATGCCTGGCGCGTCGAACGCGCGCCCGATGGATGCGTCCGCCTCAGTGTATCGGACGCTCAGGTCCACCTTTCGGTGAACTCGACCCCGGTCGACGGGCACGTGGATCTGCACGACGGGGATGCTATCAAGCTGGCTGGTGCGAGCGCGCTCGAACTGATTTACTGCGATCCGCCTGCGCGCCGGGTGCGCTCGCTGCTCGACAGCCGTGATTGGCTGCGACCCAGAGTATGTTCTGTTTTCCCGAGGGCACCGCGATTACGTGAGAGCACCGCCACGCAGCCTCAAAGCGCTTTCCGTCGAAGTCGAGCAAGTCGGGACGACAGAGCTGTGTCCACTTCACGTGCCCGTCGGGCGTGAAGCATGTGAGCTCATCGATCCCGGTTTGCTCTGTGGTGCCTTGTGCGACACGACTGCAAACCACCAAGACGCTCGGACTACCGCTACCTTCAAGATCGACCACCTGAACCCGCCACGACAAATCGTCAGTCCGCGGTTGTAGATCTCCCCAAAAGCGGTGTTCCCAAATGGGCCTGCCCAGTCCGTCAAGAGCGGTTAACAAACTGCCCGCGAGCACGGCGCGTTCCACCCGCGGCTTTCGCGTACCGAAAATTAGCCTGACTCCAACCGCCGCCGCGGCCAATCCGGCAGCACCGACGATTGCCCGCCGACCCCACCGGATCGACCGGGTGTTGCTTTCCTCAACAGGGCGTGGGGAAGCTACATCTGGCGGCGGTTGGTCAGTTGCAGGATTGGTAGCCGAAGCGGCGTTGCCCGCGCCAGCCTTCAGTCTCCATGCATCCAATTCCGACCGCAGCGCCCACACCCGCGGCTTCTTGCCTACACCCCGGTGAACCGGCAGCCCTTCGTTCTTCGCCCGGTATTGTGCCTCCCGGATACTGACGCCCAGATACCCAGCGATCTCCGGCCAAGTGTCGAGTTGTTCGGCACTGTAGGGTTCAGACATGGAGTTTGAAAATCAAGGTTATCAAACTCTGTGCAGGTTTGTGCGCATCTTTGCGCTTTGGCAAAAGTCCGCGCTTGCCGTACCATCGATGCAAGGGTGTGTGCGTCCCTTTGATATTTGCAGAGTTTAACAGCATAAGCGGAACGCAGTTCCCGATTCCGCTGCATCCCCCTCCTGCTCGCCGCAGCAGTGAAGCGATCTGCTAGCCATTTCGATCTTTTTGCCGTTCTTAGGGTGCGCGGATGCTATCTTTTGAAGATAAAACGGTACCTAACTCTAGTATTCTTGTGAAACTCATTTCGCCAGCACATAGTGCAGTTGGCTGTGGTTATCAGGCATCCCGGCGGACCGGAGACTGCCACATCCGTCGACTATTTCGGGGCGCGTGTGGCGTTGTGCTGGCGATCCACATACAGAAAATGGAGGCATTATGAAGATCTTTCGGCTGTTGTTCGCCGTGACTTTTCTGGCGGGCGCCCAGGAGGCTCTGACCAACGATGCGATTGTGAAGATGTTTCAGTCCGGGATCTCCGACGAGGTTGTTCTCAGCATGGTGAAGACCCAACCGGCGCACTACGTCATCACGCCGGACCAAATCCTTGCGCTCAAGTCGGCTGGCGTGACAGACAGGGTGGTGGCTGCGATGGTAGAAAAAGCGGCCGAAGTCGGTGCGCCTGGCGGTACGAGAGCCACTGGCGCGACCCCCGTCGCCGGGACCGTCGCCGCGGGCGATCCCAACGACCCCATGTCGCCTCATGATTCGGGCATCTACTTGAACGCTATGGATCGGAACGGCGAATGCAAGCTGACAGCTTTGGAGCAGGCGTCCTACCAGGGGTCGAAAACGGGCGGCTTGCTGGCCACCGGCCTCACATACGGCATCAAGAAAGCGAAGATGAAGGCGGTAATTCCCGGTCAACACGCCAGCATACACACACCCGACGCCGAGCCGGTCTTCTATTTTTATTTTGAAGACAAGGCCGCCGGGTTGGGCAAGGGCGGATTCGGTGCCGGATCTATTTCAAATCCAAGCCAATTTGCCCTTATCAAACTTGAGGTTACCAAGTCCAGCCGGGAGACCGTCATCGGAAAGTTCGGCGCATTTGGCAGCGACTTCGGCACAGACGAGAAGTCGATGATTACATTTAAGGCGGAAAAGCTACGAGCTGGGCTGTACAAGGTTGTACCGAGCGGGCCCCTGGGGGCCGGTGAGTACTGTTTCCTTGCCTCACAATCGATGGGTGCATTCGGAGCCGGCGCGGCGGGTGCTGCGCAGATTTTCGATTTCGCCGTGAACCCGAATTAGTAACCACTGAACCAGTGAACCTCGAATACTGCCGGAACGTTCAGCTCAGGCCAAACGATGGCGGCAGATAGTAGGAGACTCGCAATGGCATATCGCGTCAATTGTGGGAATGCGATTCGGCCCGCCAACTTGGGCCACCAGTTTCTGAAATCCCTATACGGGCAGTTGACACGCTTCCTGATTGGGCTGGTATTGCCGGCTTTTTCCTGCCTCGCCGTCACGGCGACCAACCAGATGGTTACAAAGGCCGTGAATACCAGCGCTTGCTCGGTTCCCACGGCAACAACGGCCTTTCTCACAACGGACCAAGCGGCGTTCCTGTGGTTCGACGTCAGCGGCGCGAACGCCGGTGATGTGCCCTCTGCAACTTGGTATGGCCCAAGTGGAGCCGTTTACGAGACCACCAGTTGGAACCCAGTGTCGTCAGCGGGCAGTTGGTGCTACTGGGGGTCCGTATATATAGCGGGCTATCCGCCGGCTTCGACTCCAGGGAACTGGAGCGTGGCCGTTTTCTGGAATGGTTCTGCGTTGTTCACACTCAGTTTTACGATTGCCACGCCGTCTTTGGGGCCGACAATCAACTCGGGCGGCATTCTGAACGCCGCCAGTTATGCCGTGGGTTCACCGGTGGCACCGGGTAGCATAGTGGCGGTCTACGGCACTTTCTCATTAAACTCGCCGTCGGTGGCGCCCGGGCCATCGTGGCCGACGAGCCTTGGGAACCTATCCATGCAGTTCGCTGGCGGGACGGCGGCGCCGCTGTACTACGTTTCGAGCTCACAGGTGAATCTTCTGGTGCCGTGGGAGTTGGCCAACCAGTCGCAGACGTCGCTTACAGCCACGGTGAACGGTCAGAGCGGTCCCGCGCAGACGGTGATCCTTGCGCAGTTTTCACCCGGCATCTTCGCCATGAATGGCCAAGGCACCGGACAAGGAGCGATCGTGGATGCGATCTCCGGCCGGTTACTGGACTCCTCCAACCCCGCGATACCGGGCAGCACCTATGTATCGATTTATTGTACGGGCCTTGGTCCTGTGTCGAATCAGCCGGCTAGTGGTGCACCATCGCCCAGCAACCCCCTCGCCCAAACCCCGACACTTCCGACTGTGACCATTGGCGGCGCGAATGCTCCGGTCCTTTTTTCTGGCCTCGCCCCTGGGTGGGTCGGCGAATACCAAGTCAATGCGCAGGTGCCGCCCACGTCGACCACGGGCAATGCGGTGCCGGTCGCGCTTTCACTCGGCGGTGTCACTTCCAACACAGTTCTGATGGCAGTGCAACAAGTCCCCATAACCACAACCCCTGGAATCAGTTCGGTGACTCCAAACTCCGCCAGTGCCGGGCAGATTCTCACCGTGGCCCTTAACGGCACGAACTTTGTCCAGGGCGAAACGCTTGCCAGTTTCGGCGACGGGATCAGCGTTGCGGGTGCTCCCGAAGGCCAGGAGGGCTCGGTGACGGTGATAAGCCCGACCACCGCCACCGTCACACTGACAATCGATCCAGCCGCCGCCACCGGTGCGCGCACCGTCACTCTGGCCACCGGGTCGCAGACAGCCACTTTGAGCAGTGGCTTCACCGTGCAGGCGGCTCCAGCACCGATGGCGCCGCTCGCGGTGGCATCCACGTCACCCGCGAATAACGCCACAGGCGTCTCCTTAACGCCTACGGTCCAGATCGGTTTTAACGAAGCACTAGATCCGGCTACCGTCGGGCCGTCAACCTTCAGCATGGCAAACGGAGCGACGACCGTACCAGCGACGATGATCTATAACTCCGCCACTTACCAGGTTTCAATGACCGCCGCCGGCGCCCTGCGTCCGGGGACCAACTATACCGTGACGGTTGGGGCACTACTCCGAAATGTCGCTGAAGACTCCCTCGGTACAGCTTACAGTTTTTCCTTTACAACCGTTGAACCCATCTCGGTTGCCGGAAAGATCACGCCTATCGCGGGGCTCGATCCCACAACGCTCACCGTCCTGAGTTACGGGGGAAAGGCCTCGGCCCCGGACTCGAACGGCAACTTCTCCGCCCTCGTCAGCCCCGTCGGCAACAGTCTGGTGGCAGCCGTGTTCCCGGGCAAGAATTTCGCCCTGTTGGGCGTTTTGAACGGCACCGGTACATTGGCCACCCCCAGCGGCGCCGACCTCACCGCGCTGCTCCATGCGTCTGCCGCATCGCCCTTACTCGCACCGCGGGTTCACCGGACGCGCTGGCAGATCACCGCGTCGGCCGCCGCTGCTACTTCGTCCAATCCGGTTCTGGATTTCCAAACGACCGCCGAATCATTGCTTTTTATGTCGCCCTACCTGTACACCGGAGATCCACAGAAAAGCATCGTCACCCAGCAGGCTATCGCGCAAAATGCATCAACCCAACAGCTTGCAGCGACGCTCCAATCAACGATGACGGTTGCGAATGCCCCGCTTGATCCGATGACGATCGCAGCAATACAGACGGCGTTTCAGGGTGCCATGCAGGGCTCGCTAAACCCGCTGCTCAGCTTGCAGTTCGTAACTCCAACCAACGCAAATAGCACGGCGCCAACAATCCTGGATGCGAGCTGCAATCCATCGCAGGCATCCTCCACTTTTCCACAAACGGTCGAGGTGACTCGGTATTGCAAGGGTTTTGGCAGTTCAAGTGGCGGACTTCCGTGCCTCGATCTCGACTTTGTCTCATTCTGTGATGCGGTGCAGGCAGACCAAAGCGGAAAAGGCTACACATTTAAACCGCACAACTGCACCAGCAACCCCGGAAATGCCCGGTCCTGGGGTTGCGCGGTGGGATGGCTGGCGCGAATCGCCACCATATCGCCCCCCAACCTGGATCCAGCTAGCATTGTTGCTGGCGGTTCGAATGCCTACCAGCCGGAAAGCCCAGTTGTGAATACTCAACCGTGCAGCACAAGTTTTCCTTGTTACGGCACGTGGATAAGCGGTAACAGCGGGTTTGCAAAAGCAGATGTATTGGGAGCTTTTTCCGATTGGGTGACTAGCAAGATTATCCCGGATAACAGCGGCGCACTCAGTTTGTCGACCCCCTCGAACTACCTCGCCAGGTTCTATAGCGGCGGGTTGGCCGACACCCAGGAGACCTCGGACATCGCAAAAGCTGAATACACGGATGGCGCAACGCTATCGGCCTTGGCGACAGGCGTCAACCTGGCGGAGACAGCCTTGAACATAGCCGATGTGGCCTTTGATTTGTCTCCAGATCCCCCGTCAGACCTAGCCACATGCGCGCTCAGCAACCTGACCCAGGACGCCATTGAGACTGCGGCCGGACAAGTCGCTGGCACCGTCAGTGGCGGCGTGAAGGCAATTGCCAATTTGGGAAGTTCGATCCTAACGAACGCGGCCACCGGTACGGCCGCCAATTGTGCAGTTTCGCAGACGGTGCAATCACTCTTCAAATTCGGGGCGGAGGCCCTTTTGGCTTCAACCGGCGGAGGGGCTGTTGTGGATGCGGTCGTCAACGGCGCCGCGTCGGCGGCCAACGCCGCGGAGGCGCTCCAGCGCTCCTACGAGTTGACGAACGAAGCTAGCGCTCTTGAAACGGCCGTGATCGAAATTCTGCCAGGCTCCGGGGTTCCGAACAACCCGGTTCCCAAGATCACTTCGCTCTCGCCGGCTTCCGCTGCGATCGGTGGGACGTCCGCTATCGTCACCATCAAGGGCAATTCGTTCCTGCAGAGCGCCACCGTCCTGGCCAACGACGTCACCCGCACGTATACCTACGTGGACAGTGGCACGCTCACATTCAGTCTCACATCTTCAGACCTTGCGCAGGCAGGGACCTTTTCCGTAGCAGTGCGAAATCCGACCCCCGGCGGCGGCACCTCCACGGCAACTTTCACAGTGGCTTCGGGGAATGGCTCCAATCCGCAACCGCAAGTCACAAGTCTCACTCCCTCCGCTGCGGTGGTGTCGGGATCAGCCCCGATGACCCTATCGATTCTGGGCAACAACTTCATGTCGAATTCCACTGTGTCCTTTGCCGGATCGCCGCATCCGATCACTACGCCGAACGACGCCGGCCAGTTGACCATCAACCTGACTGCCACGGACCTCGCAAAGACCGGTTCGTTCCCGGTGGTTGTGACGAATCCGGGCCCGGGCGGCGGATCGACCACCTGCGCGCCCACAACCAGCAGTTGCAATTTCACGGTGCTGAGTCCGACGCCAAGCCAGCCTGCGGCGACCGCCATTTCGACGACACAGAGGACCTATGTTGCCGGCGATCAATTCCAACTGAAGTATGCCGTGCTGGCCAATCCGGCCTCGCAGACCAAATACGACTTGATGATCACGGTCCTTTCGCTGGCGAGTGGCACCACGTACTACTACTACGACAATCCTTCGGATACGAACGAATGGCTCCACACCACGGCGGGTGCTGCGGTTCCCAACTATGTTCCCCAGTCGGGAAGCAACTATCAAATCCCATCCAACCCGACCGCGTTTCAAATCAGCGGCAGCGTGCCGACCGGCTACTATCACGTCAAGGCCTATTTCTCGCCGGTCAACGCCAATCAGCCGATCGGGACTTCCGCCGAGACGGACTTCTCGGTCGCGACGAGCACGGCGGCGGGAGGGTGCTTCGTGGCAACCGCGGCCTATGGCTCTCCGATGGCCCATCAGGTTCAATGGTTGCGAGCATTCCGCGACCGGATTCTCCTTGCCGGCCGGGCTGGCCGGGCTTTCGTGAACTGGTATTACGGTTGGTCGCCACGCGCAGCCGGATGGCTGGCCCGTCACCCCATCGCGCGAAAGTTGATACGTGCCGCCCTGTGGACGCCGGTTGCCTTCGCCTGGCTCAGCCTGCACACGAACGTAGTGTCCGCCCTTCTTGCGCTTCTTGCAGTTATCGTGTTGCTGGGTTGGAGTCTGCGGCGCGGTCCGTCGTGGTGGAGAGTGCTTTGCCTGCTAGTCCTGGCCATCGGAGTTGCTTCGGCTTCGGATGGGCGGCCTGCGTGGTTTGCGCGGAGGAACAACGGCGGGACGGTGTGGATGGTCCGACGGGTGCAAGTGGTCGACCAACCCGGCGCCCGGACTTCGAGTGCGGTCACGTCCACGGTCCCGAAGGAGGTTCCGATACCCTGTTACCAAAGCACCCGAACAGGCAGAATCCAAGCACGTGGAGTTCCACTCTATGACCTGCCCTGTGTTCCGCGAGAATCCGCCCTGTGTCTGGTCTTTATTCGCGAGTGTTCTCGCCGAACTGAAGCAAGTAATCAGTGCGGTTGAAAGGAGGCTATTTCAGGAACCGCCACAGCGCGACCAGTTCTTCGTAAAGCCAGTTTGAGGACAAAGGTCTCAACGGTGCGACACATCGCTCTAGAGATGTGCAGTGAGTGCCAAGTGAACAATAATAAGAGCACCTTGTACTTGGCGTGCACGTGAAGGGCCTTCCGCCACCGTGACTCCGGAGAAGCCGCGCGGGTGGAACAGGAAACAACTAAACGGAGTTAGTATTGGGTGTATAATCACCGCCGGGTGCAGTGCCCATGAGGCGTGTAAATGGTCCGTTAGAGACGATGTTCGGTGTGGCCTTACGAGCCTCATGTCCTCGTCAACCGAAAAGCGAACTGAGGAGTACAGAAAAATGAAGATTGCTGATCGCGTGCTCACCGGGTTTACGATCGCGGCTCTATGTGTCACGATTATAGGAACTCCGGCGCAGGCCCAGAACCGCAAGGAGAAACAGGAAGCGCGTCTCGCTGAATCCGAAAAGCCCCGCGACGTCCCTGGGGGTGTCTCTTTCGTTGCCAAGATGCCAGCGGACAAAGCCTTCGACGCAGCCGTCAGGTATTTCCAGATGCATGACGTCGCCCTCGATGAGTCGTCGAAAAAGGAGCTCGGACAGCTCACGACAGCCATGCGAATTGTAGATGTGGGCGGGTTCCGAAACAACAACAAGGGGTATCGGACTTATGTGACGTTCATTCGGGATGACGATTCCACCACGACGCTGAAAGTGAAGGTTACAGAGCAGCAGCGTACCAAGCACGCTCAGGCCGAGCCGTGGAGCGATCCTAAGGTCCTGGATAAGGAGACGGCCGAAACCGCGGACCAACTGAAGGCAGCTCTGACAACGCCGTAGTCACCGCCTTGAAATTCTAAGCTGTCAGTCGATTCACAACGGCCAACGTCGGCAGAAACGAGTTGTCTCGGCGGTTCCGCCTGCTCACCGCGGCGATACGGCTCGCGACAGGAGAGCCCGTGAGGGCTGTCGGATGGCTCTTGGCGGATGCTGGCATCATGGGATGGCATCAGCGGACATTAACATCCCATGGGTGTGCGACGCGGAGCGGGTTGTGAGTCAAACAGGCGATTGTGGCGATAACGTCAAAGCGCTATCAGAGCGCTCACGCCCCGGACGGTCTGCAAAAAGCCGGGGCGCTAAAGACGAATTGACGGAGACTCCAGGGAACTTCGTGGGACCGCTATGTGTAGCGGCTCCAGGCCGATGGTTGACAATGTGCGGATTCCGGCGAAGGCGAACGCTTTTCCGAAGGGAAGCCGAACGGCGTTCCGGGCTGAAGCCGGACACCATCGGAGCGTAGCGACGCTGGCCTTCTGATTGTGCAAGAAGTGTTCGGCTTCGTCAAGAGAAACCGTCCGGAGCGAAGCGGAGGCGGCCGGCCGCAAGCCAGGAAAGGGGTGCGGGGAAAGGGACGGCAGTCCCGTTCCCCGCTCAGCGCTGCAGTGACCCGGCGGGCGCCAACTCGCCGGCTACGTCGCACGTTTCTTCCGCATGGAGTCGCCGCGCATCTCGATGCGGTGCGCGTTGTGGACCAGGCGGTCGAGGATACCGTCGGCCACCGTCGGGTCGCCGATCTGTTCGTGCCAGCGCGCGACGGGCAGCTGTGACGTCAGGATCAGCGATCTGGTCTGGTAACGATCTTCGCAGATCTCCCAGAAGTCGCGGCGCTCCGGCTCGCTCAGCGGAGCCATCGCCCAGTCATCGATCACCAGCAGATCGATTCGGCTGAGCTTGGCCAGCAGCAGGCGCAGGCTGCCGTCGGCGCGCGCGATTGTCAGATCTCGAAATAGCGCCGCCGCCCGAGTGTACAGCGCCGAGTAACCGTCACGGCACGCTTTCTGTGCCAGGGCACTGGCGACGAAACTCTTGCCCACGCCGGTCGGGCCGAGAACGAAAATGTGTTCGTGATTGCGCACCCATGCCGACTCCTGCGTCAGGGCGCGGATCACGCTCTTGTCGAGTCCTCGCGCCGCGCGGTAGTCGATCTCTTCGACACAGGCATTGCCCCGCAGTTTGGCCACGCGCAGCCGCCGCGTCAGCGCCCGATTCTGACGCCAGTTCCATTGGTGATCGACCAGCAGCGCCAGCCGCTCCAGGAAACTCAGCTCCCGTGTGCCCGGATCCTGCTCCTGCGTCTTCAAAGCATCGGCCATGCCTTGTAACCGCATAGCCAGCAGTTTTTCCATCATCGGTTCTTGCAGCATGTTCGCTCTCCCTACTCGAAGTACTCCGCGCCGCGGATGTTGTCGTGAGGTGGTGGTGGCGGCGCCGGTGGCGCCGAAGACGATGGCAGAGACTGCTGATCGAGCGAGTTCTTGAGAATCGACTCGATGCTGCGGTAGCGGCACGCACCGGTGAGCAAGGCGCGCTCGGCGGCAGCTTCCATGCGGGCATGCGAGTACTTCCCAGCCAACCGGATGACACCCAGGCAACCGCGGTAACCCATCTCCGGGTGCGGCTTGTCCACCATCATCCGCTCGAACAGTTGCGCGGTGTGAGGCCCGATTTTCTGCGCCCACTGCACCATGCGCGACGGGGTCCACTCCAAGTGGGCCTGGTGGCTTTTGGGCCGGTGCTCGTGATTGGTGACGGTTTGCCCTCGGCCGCGGCTGCGCAGGTGCGAAGCCACCCGCGCGCCCTTGTGCAGGATTTCCACCGTCGACGACGTCGAGCGGATCTCCACCACCTCATGCACCAGGTTGTAGGGAACACTGTATAGGTTGGTATCGAAGGCCACGTGATAGTCGATATTGACCCTCGCCCGCGACCATTGGCTCATGTCGAAGATTTCGCTGGGCAGCGGTTTCAGAGCCGGCTTGTCGAGTGCTTCGAAGACACTCGCCCGGCTGCCATCCCGCTTGCGGAAGGGTCGGTGATTGAGCCGGTAAAGTAACTCGCTAATCGCCTGGTTAGCTTCTTCCAGAGAGAAGAACTTGCGATGGCGTAGTGCCGCAAGGATCCAGCGCTGGGCAACTTGCACGGCACTTTCCACGACCGCTTTGTCCCGCGGTTTGTACGGCCGCGCCGGGAGTACGCCGAAGCCGTAGTGGATGGCGAAGTTGTGATAGGTCGGGTTGACATCCGGATCGTAGCGGTGGGCTTTGCTCACGCCCGTCTTGGTATTGTCGGGAACCGCCAACGCCGGAACGCCACCCCAATAATCGAAAGCGTGGATATGTGCTCGCAGCCACGCTTCCATCTGCTGGTCGCGCGTGGCTTCGGCCCAAGTGTAGGAGCTGGCACCGAGGGCGGCGACGAAGAGCGAAGCTTGCCAGACCACACCGGTGACGCGATCGTAAATGGGAATCGTCGAGCCGGCCCAGTCGATGAAGGCTCTCTCCCCGGCCTTGTGCTCCTGGCGCATCACCACGTCGAGCTTCTTGCGCCAGCGCTGGTACAACTCACAGAGCCGGCTGTAGCGATAGCCGTCCGGGTTGGCTTCGCGGTACTCCTCCCAAAGCAACTGCATCGTCACGTGGCGGTGACTACGGAGTTGCTCATGGACCATGGCAAAGTCCGGTGGTGATTTCTTTGGCTGTAGCTTTGCTTCCGAACCTGGGTACAGGGCCGCTTCCAGGCGGGTGTCGTCCCAGCCATCCGGCAGCGGCCAACTTAGCTTCGCCGCTTCGGCGCGCTTCAGATACTCGTGCACCGTACTGGCAGAGACGGAGCAACTGCGAGCGATTTGACGCTGGTCGAGCTTCAGTTCGTATCGAAGTCTTAAGACTTCCTTGATCTTGCGCACGGACATTCTCCTGGCCGGCAATGGACCCTCCCTTTGGAAGGGTCGCTCACCGGCGCTGATGTCCAGCGCCGCTACCTGTGGAAATCATTCCGGGACCAAGCCGAACACCATTCCGGGGCCGCCCGAAAAATGTTCGGCTTCCGCCCGGAATCCTGTTCGCCTTCAGCCCGGAATCGTGTTCGGAATCACCCCGGAACGCTGTTCGCCTTCACCCCGGAACCCCGTTCGCCTTCGCCCGGAATCCCCATGTGGTGGTGGTGGTTGATGATGATGATTCTCTCTCGGTGGTGTGTGACTGGACCCGTAATGTTGCCTGCAAGTAAACGCCGTTGAAGACTTTCCTTGGATCTATCTGAGGCTGCTTGGGAACGCTACACGCTATCAGCCGCGCCGCCCGCGGTTGAATGTTGAATGAGCGTTGTCCGGCGAGGACATAGGCCTCCCGCAGTTGTGCGCCCCGGTCCAACGCGGTGTAGGGCCTTGAAGCGCGTAATTCCCTAAACGCACTCAGGCCAATACGTCCGGAATCCGAGCGTGGACCACGCACTCAGGCTCGATCGAGATGAACCATCCCAACGCGCCCAGGGCAGCGGCGACTTCCCGACTGACGTCCAATTCAGGACGGCCGTCATCTCCGATGTATGTAATCTGAAATGGTCTCCCGAGGCAGCGTCGATATATCCACGCAACTCGCCTGAAGTCGCGATTCGTGCTTGAGGCGTACCGAGCGGTCGCCGACGGAAGCGCCACCATCTGGACCCAATCGCCGACTTTGAGTTTGTCCCGTCTACGGAACGGCAGCAGTGGCGAGACTGCCAATGCCAGCAGAGTCCTTCGATCCATCATCGGAATAGCCTAACGGAGAACGACTGGGAATACAAACATTTTAGTAGCGTGATGTTGCACACAGCGCAATGGGCTTTCTCATCGTCTTTAGTGCTTGGCGTGCTTGGACGTCCGCAAGAACTCAGCCGTTTCTTTAGTCAAGATCGGGCAATGCAAGGGCCCCCATTTCCGCAGCCAGTTTACCGCTGCGCGCACGTCATTGAATCTCGGCGAAGTGACCCAGAGGCCCAATTTGTCGTTCTCGTCAATTCTCAGTTCGCAGTGGGGGACTCCGACCTTGATCTCATCTGCGGCGTCGAGCGGTGCGGTGAAGTACCCAAACAGCGAGTGGGCCTTGCTCGTAAGCACATTCACTGATGACTCGATGCTGAACCACGCATTCTCTAAAGTTCGGGGATACCATACACTGCAGTGATACGAGCAATATGAATGGGCCATGGGCAGATTGAAGGACTGTTTTAGTGCCGTCTCGATTCTCTGCAAAACCGTCTCCGATGCAGTACAATCCTGATACCTGTTGCTCTTCTTTGCCATAAGACCTTTCTTGGTACGCTCCCATGGACCCCATCGGGCTGGGCGCACGTCCTCTACGCTCAGCCGCAGTTGACCGCGTGGACGCCGACTTCTTCTGGCTCGTTCTCATTCACCGAGAATCCGACGTCGTTGCCATCCCCGTTCGTACTAAGGCGCCGCCCTTCTCTCCTCATTTGATGAACAGCCTGGATTAAGTCACCAGGCGTGACGTCGTCGCCACGGTCGAAGGCACACTGGCCAGCCAGAATGTATGCCTCCCGGACCTGGGCGAACGAGAAACGGCCCATGATCGCCGCCGCTGAAGCAGCTGCCAGTGCATCAAGCCTTCCGGCGCTAAGACGCACCAAGTAGTTCTTGCGGACCTCTGGGTTGGGCGGCGCAAACAAAGCTACCCGGTCGAAGCGGCCTGGGCGCTTTAGGAGGGCAGCACTCAGCGGCGCTGGGTCATTTGCGGTGGCCACCACAATAACGCCGTCTTCCGTGGCAAGGCCGTCCATGCAGGACAGGAGGCTGTTTAGGGTATGCCGCATCGCGTCGGGATCGCCGCTCCCAACCTTGTCAACGTCTTCCAAGATCACTAGGGAAGGCGCTTGCGCGGCTGCTGCATCGAACAGCTCGCTGAGTTGACCGGGGTCGTACTCCGCCGTCCTGAAATCCGCACCGAAGGCCTGAATTGCCGGATGGGCCGCCATGATTCGGGCGGCGGTCGTCTTACCATTACCGGGAGGGCCATAGAAAAGGTAACCTCGCCGGTACGGAAGGTTATGCCGCCGGAACCACTCTTCCCGGCGAAAGAAGGACTCGAAGTCTTGCCGGACTACGCGCTCAAGGTTGGCATTCAGGGTCACGGAATCCCAGCAGTATTCATCGCTCGACAGGTGGATGTCACGCCCACCCATCATGGAAATCCTCTTGGGCGGCTCGATTGATTCCAAAATGTGGAGAACGGCAGCCATGTCCCGCTTGTTAACGATCAGGAGTGGTCGGAAGTCCGTGCCGTGCTGCTCCGTGTGTGACGTGTAGGCGACCTTGGCGGACACGAGTGCGTGGGAGCAGTCCTTCAGCCATATTGCGAGTGGCGTCCCGTGCCAGTGGGGATCCCAACCGAATCTTCCCTCCGAGATGGCCCCTTCGCGGTTTCGAGACATGCACAGTTCAATTCGGGGAGTGGATTCGGGTGGTATCTCCCATTTGACGACGACCGGCTTGAGCACTTTCCTGTACGAGACGCACCGGCTGTCGACCGGGATGTCTGCAAACATCTCATCCAGCACCAGATGATCAAAGGGCAGGTGAAATTCAAAAGTGACGGCTTCGGCAAGCGGACACCCGATAACCGCCTCAATCCAGGTCCGGTGCTGGCTGAGGAATTCTTGAATCGCCACTGCGGGCGGCGCAAGCAGTAGTTGAATGGGCTTGGAGGTGTTCAGTGGGTTTGGCATTGACATAACTGTAAGGCGCCGGTGTGCGACCTAACGCCACAGGCACGTACAATATTGGAAGCAATGTCGTCAGGATCAAAGCGACGGGACCGGCAGGTGGTCCGGATTTTGGGAATCCTCGGCGCTCTCCTGGAGGACGGGCGACCATCCGTGCATGAACTGGCTCGACGATTTGGAACGCGGCGCGAGACGATCTACCGAGACCTCCGGGCTTTGGAGGATGCTGGATATCCTGTCGTCGGCGACGAAGGCGGCCACCTCAGCCGCCCGCAACTCCTGACGGATCGAAGGCGGACCCCGCAGGTCCGATTCACGCCGGAGGAAATAAGCGCGCTCGACTGGGCGGCAGCTCAGGCGAGTGCTGGACCGTTTTCGGAGGTTCTCGACGGTGCCCGGCAGAAGCTCCAGGCGATATCTGCAGCATTGGGCCAAGAAGCTGCGGGAGTAGCCAGGGTGACAGACTCCTGGGGTCCAACCGCCCCACCCACGGCACCGGAAGTGCTCCTTCGGCTAGCTGAAGCGATCCTGCGGCGGAGGACGTGCAGGGTCACATACCGAACGCCGGACGCCACAGAGCCGAAAACGTACGCCTATCATCCCTATCGCCTGCTGAACGTCGCTGGTGCGTTCTATTGCGTAGGGAAGGTGCCGCCCCACGCTGGCCTCACGACGCTCGCAGCCCACCGCGTCGGCGCAGTCGAACTCCTGTCTGATTCATTTACAGTCGATCAGGCCCTCGACCTGAACCGGCATCGCGAGGAGGCTTTTGGTGTGGTCTGGGAGGAGCCTGTCCGCGTGGTCCTGCGCTTCCGCGCTGACCAAGCACCGTATGTGGCTGAACGCCAGTGGCACCCCTCTCAGGAGTTGCAATTGCTGCCCGACGGCAGACTGGAACTGACGTTCAGCGCGGGTGGATCATTTGAAGTCCGCAGGTGGATTCTGGGGTGGGGAGATGCTGTTGAAGTCATCGCACCCGACGAGGTGCGACACCAGATCCAACAAATCCTACGTTCAGCAACGGCTTTCTATGCGTGATGAAGGCTGATATGATAGCCCTCGCCCCAGCGGATACCCGACCGATATCCACGGCCCCGGCAGCCAGTCGGGCAGTCGGGCAGACCACTCGTTCACCGACTCTGCTATACTCTGCTCGGCAGTCCTTTGGCGGGCTAACGGCGCCAAAGGAGCCCCGAGCGCTTGATTCGGCGGGCGCACAGGTCGCCATGTCGATCCATCTGTCATCACTGCTACCGATCTCGGACACCAGAGACTACAAGGTTCACCTCGCCTGTTGGAACGGAGAGATTCAACCCCTCAACGTCTTCGTTCGAGATCGAAAAGAATGGGATAGTTGGAATTCTTGGCGGTCCGCAAAGGACGAGTTCAACAGGACCTACATTCTCTCTCTGATCGACTTCTATCCAGAACCGGGGATTTGGCTTTTCGGAGGGATTTACAAAGTTCTTGATCGATCGCTCTCGAATCAGTCGCACAGCTATACAGTAGATCTCGTGCTCGACCATGAGGATCTGGTGGGCCGCCTCAAAGTCCGCTTCGCTAGGCCGGGTCGGATCCGGTCTATCAAGCTTGAGAATTACTACTCGCAGATGACCGTGTCAGAGCTGCTGAGGGAGCCGTACACCGGCGAACCGTTCCCCGGCTACGAAGGGATCAACCATGACTTTGGCGCTCTGGAGGCAGTTTTCAAGACGCACCGTCCCGACTGGAGGAACGCTCTTGAGCACATTAAAGGAGTGTACCTCATCGCGGACAAGAGTAACGGCAAGAAGTACGTCGGCTCCGCCTATGGTGAATCTGGAGTGTGGGCTAGATGGAGTTCCTATATCGAAACCGGCCACGGGGGGAATGACGAGTTGACGCAACTGATCAGCCGTGAGGGTCTAGACTACGCAAGACGCAACTTCCGGATTTCCCTACTTGAATACCGCCCCGCTAAGACTGACGACAAGGTCATTATTGAGCGCGAGAGTTACTGGAAGGAGGCGCTCTTGTCGCGCGGTCCATTTGGCTATAACAAGAATTAGCAGTAGAGATTTGGCTGGTTAGTCCCGCCCAGTCGCGCAGGGTTGTTGATCGACTCACCCCGAATCGTTCTGACGGTGCCCCGACAAGTAACTGGGAATTCGATTTGTGTACAGGTTCGGCGACCTCAGCCTGAGACACCCAAGCCGGCTGCCTCGGATGACACTGCCAGTTTCTGCGTAGCACGTAGTAGTGGAAGAAGGCAGGCGCCGGATCCTAGGCTTCAGGCTGGCCGATTCAAGTGAAACTCTTGATGAAATAGACCACGATCTGCTGGAGGCGTTGCCACCGCAAGGCGGTCGCGGCGTGTACCGGAGGTGGCGGTCATTCAAGTCCTGGGCGCTTGCAGAACATAAAGCCTTTCGGCCCGTTCCATTTCTGACGCTGCTCTACAATCCAGCGCTGCAGTGCCACTCCGGCGACGTGATACACCTTGCCGTTGGCAACCACCTCAAAGACGGTTGCTAGCGTAGGCTTGTGGGCAATCCGACTGCGCGCTCCTTCTTCGCTTCAACAACGAACAGATGGGCGGCGTCGTAGGTCGAATCTGCAAACACATCCAGACTGTGCCGGCGTCCGTCTGGGTCGGTGACGGTTACGGTGCACCATCTGCTCACGAAGAACAGTATACTAAATGAGGCGAATAGAAGGCGAAGATCCGGCGAAGCGCAAGGACCCGGCAGCGTTCCCAACGTTCGCCCTGCTGTCGGGCTTCCGTTTCCTGGCAAACCGCCGGTCGCCTTGGTTTCCTTGAAAATGGGATTATCCCTCGCGGCAAGTTCCGGTCTTGCGGCTTCCGTGAGGTCCGTGGAGAGAATCTGGTTTGTACAGCCTGCACATCAGGCAATGGCACGGCTCGGGAATGAAGGCTGCGTTGGCCCATTTCGCGAGAGCCTTCCGCGGAACCATCACAGCCAATCCGGAACTCTTCCTGCCGGTCGCTTGCCTCTTTGTTTGGCAGTTCACGGCGATCGCGGCGAAGCCGGCCGCATTCGGGTTCGCCCTTTTGCTGACCCTGCTCCTGTTCATCTACGGCTATCGCGTGCTTGGAAAAACCGGATGGCTGCGCCGCCTAGGCTGGGTGCCGCCGCGTCGAGGATTCTGGTTTTACAGCGTCATCGCAGGCTTTGCCGCTGCCGCCGTCATCTGGTGGGTTGCCCGGATCTTCCATCAGTCCTTGGGAGGGGTTCCTCCCCCGCAGCGTATCCTCCTGGCCGGTTTCTCTGGCCCAATGATCGAGGAGATGCTCTTCCGTGGCCTCCTCTTCTGGCTGATTTTTGAGCTTTTCAGGCGCAGAGGTGTGCCGCAGTCGGCAGCGGTCGTCGCGGCAGTCTGTCTCACGGCGGTTGCCTTCGCGTTCTCCCACAATGACTGGCATGGCCTCCGCCTCTACGCCACAATCCTGACCGGCCTTGCGTTTGGTTGGATGCGAGTACGGTCCGGCTCTACGGCTGCAGCAACGCTGATGCACGCCGCCTATAACCTTGTGCTTTCGTTGATCGCGGCGCTTCCAGGTGCGTGATCAGAGCACCCGATGAAGTTCAATCAGTAGCGGCCTCGACCGCTCGCACACGACCGTTTTCCGAAAGCTCCGCTGTCTGATTGTCGTCATTCGCCTTTTCCTCCCCAGCGCGATATGTTCGCCGAAACTGGCACGATCCTCGATGGCGCAGGTCCCTTCCGCAAGGGCACCTGTGATCGATCTGCCGCCAAAACGCCACCATTTTCCTGAACCAGTTGTCACCCGTGCTCGTGGAGAGTCCGAGTGCGTCGCACGCTTCGCGAATTGTTTTGCCTTCGACAAAAACGAGGCGGTGAAACTCTGGTTTCTTCGACTGGGTTGGGTGGTTAATTCCACCCTGGTAGCTGCGATCTATGACGAAGCTTCGCTGGCATTCCGGGTTTACGCAACGCCAGCCTCTTGTGCCCGAACTGTTGCGTCCCCGGCTTTGGGTTTTTCCCCCGCAAAAGATGCACGCTGGATTGAATGCCGCAGCCACCACGCGATTCCTCGCGAAGAGAAGGTCGAACAGCGCGTTCAAAAGATGCTCCTGGCACTCTTGGGGATCGCGCGCCCAGACGATCAGAGTGCCTTGCGCGTCAGGGGCCGTGACCGGAAACCTCCGAGCGCCCTTGTACCGCCGGTTAAGGCAATGGACAAGCGAAATTGCCATCTGCGGATTGATTTCAAGATTGAAGTAGCTCACGGCGGGTTCTCCGTCCTCGCACAGCACCGAGTCGCTTTCGACCGCCAGAGGCCCGATCAATGTTCAGCGCGGTGGCTGCAGGCTCGGCCGGCCCACTGCCACCGTCGTCGCACCGGCTCAGAACTTCCGTGCGAGCCGCTCTTCCAGGAATCCGCCCAGTTTCGCCGTGGCTTTGAATTGCGGGATTGGGTCGAGTTCCTTGAAGGCCGAGGTGAATGCGTTGGACAGGCTCCACAGGGTCCGGGGCCGGAAATCTTCGTACTGTGGCTCAAAATACAAGTCATGCACGCGCCGCGCCAGGTGCTTCGGGACATCGAGTTCGCTCTCGATAAACGCCTCGTAGACGATCATCTTCGCTGCGACGTTGCTCAGTTCCATTCCTCGCCACGACTCCACCTGCTTTTGCATAGGACCGAAATTGCGCTGCATTCGATCGACGCCGACTGAGATAGAATCAAGGAGGTTCAGCGACTTCGAGTGCTTCGCGAGGACCGGCGTAAAATCGCCACTGAAGGCCATATTGGAACAGACGAAGACGCGCAGTCCACAAGTCAGCGCGAGCCTCATACTCTTGTCGTGGCTGTTTTTGAGCCCGATCGAGAAACGCGCTCCGTGCATCTCGGTCTCCAGGTCGAGTACGCCGAACATCTTCATGCCGTCCGGCGATACTGCGTATTCGTCGTGAACTACGCCAATGTGACGGAATCCAAGCGTTTCCACGAGCGCCTGGACGATTTCATGATGCGGTACGGGTTGGTGAGTTGCCGTTGCCGGCGGTGTGGGAACGAGGGCCAGGTCTTCTCGATTGATGGTTCGGCCTGCGTACCCAATTAGGGTGCTAGTTTCTGACATTTTGTCTCCTGTGTTGGTGAATTGAATTGAAAGATGTGTTTACCCAACGGCATATTCATGCCGAGGTGAAGAGACCTGCATTGAACAGACGTTGACTGCCTTATGGATTGGTGGAATAGCTGTTGTGTTTAGTCCGGCTTCCGCATTCTGCGTCGCATTCGTCGCCAGACTTTCGGTTCGGCTCGGAGGGCGACCAACGCTCCGCTGGTCAAGTTCAGGAAGCCGCCGTGGTGCGCCATCGGCTCACACCGAAATAGACGGCTCAACAGCGCAAGTGCGTGGTTTGCCAGTGTCTGGTTGATGAACGGATGCTGACGCTCCAGCGCCTCGGCAGCGCTACAACTGGGTTGCTGATCGTCATCGAGCGTCGGATTGATGATCTCGGGGAAAAGCTCCGAAACGGCGCGAAGCCGGTGGGCCTTATGCCTATTGGTCCGATTGAGAGGCTGTCCGAGGACGAACTGCCCCGTGTCCGCATTGTTGCCGAGATCGAGCCAGTAGGCGATGCCGCACCACGTGGCCGTGAGCGCGTCATGTATTTTGGCTCTGGCGGCGCGGCTGTCGACGCAACCGATGACGAGATCAAGATCGTTGTCCAGGTTGTGACGGGCGCCCAGATGCTGCGGGATGGCCTGCCAATTGAGTCCCCAGAATAGGTTTATCCGGTTGATCAGAACGACCGATTTGAAGAGCCCAATTTCGCTCGCGGAGAAGGGTTGGCGGACGCAGTTCGCGGCCGAGATCCGGTCACCATCGATCACGGTCACCGCCAGGCCAGACGGATGCCCGCCGGCGACGAGCGCTTGGTGAAGATGCGGCAACCCGCCAACAACCGCGCTGCCCGTTCCCCCGCAACCGACCACTGCCACTTTGATGGTCCGCCGAAGCAAGTACGGGAAAATTACGTGCATTCAGTCCTCCCGGCCTTGAACGAAGGAGTCCAGCGTATCACCGCTCTTGACGAGAAACTCCGAGGGGAACGCTGCCGCAGTGCTTATTAGATCTCGCCACAATCCGAGGAAACCCTCCGGGTGCGTAGTCAGCCGAGCGCCAATAGCAGCGTGGGTGAATTCGCTTTCAAAGAAAGCCCTCTCCCATGCCTTCATTGCCTCAAGGCACAGCGCTCCCGGGACACGCATACTGCCCTGACACACGCGTCCGGCCCCGTCGCAGTTCCAGTACGGTGCAAACATGAGCGCCGTGTCGGCGGCAGGCCGTCTGTTCTGGGCCAAGGCGCGCACCGCCAGTTCAGATCCGCATACTCTGAAGACCAGTGGCGGCTGGGGAAACACTTTCCCGTTCAGCGTTCGGCCGTCGCTCGATTCGCTGTAGAACATGACGCGTCGTTGCGGCTTGGTCCACCAAACGACCATGTCTGGCGTGCGCGCGAGGACATTGGCCGGAAGAATCTCCCGCTGCACCGTTTGCCCGAGCGCTCTTGCCAAATCCCTCAAGAAGCCCACGGAGAGCGGCTCGCCGGCATCGAGATAAGGCGGCCCGCCATCCGGCGAGTCTTTGGGCTCGTGGACGGTCGCGAATGCTTCCTGACCGTCCGAATAGAGCAGGATAGCCTTCGAAAGGCCATAACTTCGATTCGAACCGAAATGCGTTGTTTTCATCATGGTCTTTGACGCTCCCGCCGCATCGCCTCCCAGTCGGGCACCAGTTCGAGCACGCGGCGAGCGGCTGCAAGCGTCTCAAGCGCGCCACTCAAGCAGCCAAACGCCCGCTTGGTGCTTGTCGGATCGGTCCCGTCAAACGGAATCAACGGCCACGGTTCGGGCGTCTGTTCGAGCATGGACTGGCTCTCGTCGTCGAAACACGTTTCAATGGCGTCGCCTTGTCGATAGATCGCCAGCAGGATCGGAACCGGTGGATTGCAATCGCAGAACATCTCCCGGACTGTTTCCGGGATCTCCGGAAACCGGACGCGGCGCGATATCCGATCCAGTTCGAGCGTTGCTTGGAGCAGGCGCAGTACTCGATTCCGCGGCGCCATCCGGGCCAGTATTGCCTTCAGCGCGCGGCGGCCTAGTGGCCGTTGGTTCATGCACGCCGGCAAGATGTTTTTGCGATCAGGCAGAGCCGCCAGCGCCTCACGATCCTCCTCGGGATCGTAGCTGCCTTCAAGGAGCGAGAGATGCTCCTCCGCATCGCGATCATCGTATATTCGGAAAAGCCGCCCGAGGCCCCGCAGGAAAAGCCGGGCGAACGTCACTGGCAGCCGTGGGTCTTCCTTTTCGCAAAGAGTGAGGGCCGGCCCCAGATTCACGAACCCACACGACGCCGCCTCCATGTAGATGAACATCTGCGAACCGTCAGGCTCATCCTCGGTCTCGCACCATTCGTGCGGGTCCGTCGAAAGGGTCACGGAAAGGTCGAAGGCGCCGTCGATAGCAGGCTCAGCGTGGCGCTTCACAAACCGGTCGAGCGTCCGACGCAGGAACTTCGCGGGTTCCCGGCCACATGCGATCCAATCGGATGGACTGCCGATGCCGAGTTCGATCAGAACGGTTGCGAATTGCGCCGCGGCTGCATCGCTTCCGAATGACGAGTGTCGAAGGCCAACCTGATCGAGTCGCGGAACGCTCAGGCTGTATCCGGGCGCAATCAGCCAGGGGGCACGAGTCCGAGCGGCGCCTTCATGGCCGGAGTCTTGCGCCCGTAAACGTTGTACCGAAGCGCGTGCACCAGAATTTGGCAGGACTGTTGGAACTGTGGACATCTCTTGAACTCCCGAACGATCTGGCTGGTCCTGCCAGTCTGTCCTTCGATTACGCGCTGGAGCTCGGTGAGTACGTTCTTCTTCGTCATCCTTTTGTGCCGATCGCCTTCGCGAAGTAATAGACCAGTTTGTTCCCGACCGCCTCGGGTCCGGTAACGACAGCCGTCGCGATCTCTGGATACGTCGCCGAAAATGCAGTGCGGACTTCCTCTATACTGAGCCGCGAATTGGGGTCCGGAAGCCGGACTGAATCGTAGCGGAATTCTCGAGTCATGGTTTCGATGGTCATTGATTTCCTCACCTTTGCTTCCTATTTTTCTTTTTTGCAGGAGTTCAGAATTAGTGACATTATTAGTGACATTCGTGTCGAAGACATTTCCTGCCCTTCTTGAAGCAACGCGCGACGGTTGGTGAAAGTGATACTGCGTGGCGCCGTCGTGGTGCGTGACGCTTCCGCGTGAGTGAACTAGATGTTCACCGGGCGGGCAGTTAAACGCTGCGACCATACGCTCGCGTGATCGTTGTGGACACATCGCTCCACGTCGATTCGACCCGAGCAGCACATCCACTGCATGGGCGTCTCCTGCCGAGTTGATGTGCGCGGACTTTCATGGGATCTATCTGGGGCGGGCGGAAGCGGATACGTCCCGTCCGTCCCTGCGCCGCTCCCGGCACATGCCGCGACAGCCACGCCGCCAACGCAGCCATCTGCACGCGCTAGGTCGATTGCTCGGTGCGTTCGCTCTGGCGCGCCGTGCAAGTCGCCGTCGATCAAGTCCTCAGCAAAGCCGCCCTGCGCGACCTGCTGCAAAACGAGCGCGAGATGAACTCCTGCGTGCGCACGATCCCCGGTCCCAGCGTGCTAAGGGTGATGTAAGGGGCGAGGGCGGATTGCCGCCGGTGTCATCTTGAGGGATCCTTCAGAGATGCTTTGAGAACGCTGAGCGCGTTGGCAATTACACTCGAGACGACATTATGGCCTCCGGAGCGCACAGCGCAGGGCCGCAGTGAAACCACGGCAACCATCAACTGCGACGTAGGTGCCGACCAGCGCCCTGATGCGCCGAAGCGCGAAGTGCGCACGTGCGGGCCGGTGACTTTCGCCCCACCGGGGGACTGGGAATCGGAAATCGGGCATTCGGAGCCGCTCCTCTAACGGTGGGCCGATCCGAAGCCAGTGCCGCCTTGCGACTCGCCCGCGTGATGGCAGAAACGCGGCAGTCTTAAGCAGATGATGCCACGAATCAGGCCCCCCGATCTGCCCCATCTGCGAATAGCCCATCCGCCCGCGAAGAGTGCTATAGTGCGTGTCGGTGAAAGGAGTGCCCCACATGCTGAACCGGACTGTAGTTGCCACGCTTGCCGCCCTACTGCTGTTATCTTGCTCTCCATCTTGGTCCGCCGACCTCACACGTCCTCTGGCGAAGGGAATCCTGTCCAAGACCAAAGCGTTTACCTCGACATACAATCAACTCTCATGGCTACCTAATGGCTATCAGGAGTTTAATGCGGAAGGTGGACTAACTAACCCTGAGTTCGCGAAAGTCGTCGCCGCATCAGATGGCTGGTCGCCGACCCTGACGGTGAAAACACCACTCACAATATCCGTTGATGAGATTACTGGAATAGCCGAAGGTCCCCAGCAGGGGATGAAAGAGGTCTTCTTCCGCTGGTCGATGACGAGCGTGTCGGATGTGCTGAGACCACTCGTGATTGTGGGTGGGACGGGCGAGGTAATCATGAGGCTCTACGATGATGGTTGGAGAGTGGAGAGCGGGCCCAACCTCACCAACGATGCGACGCCGCGTACATCAACAGCGGCGCAACAGCGCCAAATGGAGGCGTTCAGAGAGGGAGTACGCAACCGTCAGAAGGCTAAGGATGACTCTCTGCAGGACGCGCTGAACAGAGCAAGAGTAGTATTGGGACAGCCTGGGGAGACCACCACCGTCGTTGCTCCAGCGGACGGAAACTGGGTTAAGGTGGCCCAAGCGGTGGCGGGGCACTTTAACGTGTCTCCCACGGCCCGTATTTACATGAGAACGGAGAACGGCGACGAGATCCTCGCCATACCGGGAATGAAACGCAAATTGATGAAGCCGCAACTATGGCTGGCCCTCCGGTCAGCCAGTGCTGAACCAGTGGAAGTCAAAGTGACATTCGAGCAACAGCCGGGTCGTTAGATAGGTCTTCTAACCGGTTTCTGGCGTGTGGATGCGCTCGCCTGGAGTCTCAGCCTGAACTCTAGGAAGGTGGAAACACGCAGCCTAACAGGTCCCTTGTTTCCGCGCCTCAAGGATGGGGTTCACTTCCTTTCCGGAGATCGACCTCGTCCTTCGCGCTGATGCCACTCTTGTGCGCAGCGGCAAGTGCCATCGCGAATGATTCCACACTAACTTCACATGGCTAGATGAACCATCCCCAGCCAACGCCACTGGTTGTTTCCATCCTGGCTGAAGGCGATCTGGCGATCTGGACCTGAAAGATGTAGTTAGGGCAGGGGTGCTGATCCAAGATCAAGTTCACAGTCTTGCCTTTGGAGGAGACCACCGAACTCTCCAGGCCCCGCCAGAGCCTTGTCCAGTTGATCACAGTTGACACTGGCCAGAGCCCAGAGCCTCAGCAGGAGTCCGGAAGCTCTGGTTCTTAGGTAAAAGCTCCGCGCCATCGTGCCGGCCAGCACGCCAAAATCGCGCCGCTTCACTGCCTCCCATCGGGCGCTAAAAAGGGCGGCGACCGCCGAAGGCTGCGACTTCCCTGGCTTCGGGCCGCACTCCCTGCGCCGCCGCGCCACCATCACGTGGCGGCAGGAAGTTGGCGGCAGCAGCATCGAAGCCAGCAAAATTGCCGGCCACGCCAACACGAAGATCACGGAAGAGTACACGATCGTACAGTTGAAGCGGCAAGACGAACTAACGCGGCGGATTCAAGGCCGGCGCGCGAAAGCCGAAGAAGGCCAATGAGAAAAAGGTCTTCCAAATAAAGAAGGAGTCGGCAGCTTAGCGACATCGTGGAGGCAATCGCTTGGCACCGCCAGCTCCAGCTCCTATCTTTGCCTGGGATGCGCAGCAAGCCAACTCGCGGCGCGGTTGCGCGCCGCAGAGAGCTCAGCCGGAGTCAACTTAGCAGCGATCGCATCGCGAGTTTTTGCAACCCCCTCCTGTTCCGTCCCCGTTAGCCCAGTTACGGCAACAGCCAGCCAGAAATAGGCTTCCGAATTATCTTGCGGAACACCCTGGCCAAGCATGAGGAACGCGCCAAGGTTCTTCTGCGCCGTGGCAGAGCCTTGTTCGGCTGCCTTGCGAACCCACGCCGCGGCTTGCGCAAGATCCTGCTGGACTCCTCGGCCTGTGTAGAAGAGCACCCCAAGGCTGTTTTGTGCGTTAGCCTCCCCTTGCTCAGCCGCCTTGCGATACCAGATTGCTGCCTGCGTGAGGTCCTGTGGAACGCCCTGGCCATTTTGATAGCGCACGCCAAGGGCGTTTTGCGCGCCTGCGTGCCCTTGCTCGGCCGCCTTCCTAAACCAAACGGCCGCCTGAGCGTAGTCGTTTTCAACGCCTTCGCCATCGCGGTAAAGCAAGCCCAGATCGTATTGCGCAGATGCATTCCCTTGGTCTGCGGCCTTGCGCCACCAGATTGCAGCCTGTTCATAGTTCCGTGGGACGCCCTGGCCATCGTAGTAGAGCTTGGCCAGCGACCTTTGGGATTGAGCATCTCCTTGCTCAGCCGCCTTGCGAAGCCAAGCTGCTGCTTGAGCATAGTCCTTCTGGACGCCTTCGCCATCGCGGTAGAGCAAGCCCAGATCGTATTGCGCAGATGCATTCCCTTGGTCTGCGGCCTTGCGCCACCAGATTGCAGCCTGTGCAAAGTTCCGTGGGACGCCCTGGCCATCGTAGTAGAGCTTGCCCAGCAAATTTTGGGATTGAGTATCTCCTTGCTCAGCCGCCTTGCGAAGCCAAGCTTCTGCTTGAGCATAGTCCTTCTGGACGCCTAATCCCTGCAAGTAAATGAAGCCTACGGTTCGCTGCGACAGTATATCGCCAGCGGTCGCTTTTCTCAACAGATCCGGGTCGATGGCCTTGGCAGGCGATGCCTGACCGCGTTCTGGCGAGGGCGACACCTGCGCGAAAGCCGCCGATGCAAATGCCAATAGGCCCACCATTACTAGCTGAGGGAACGTACGAAATTGCTTGTGCATACTTCCTCCTTGTTCCTCCTAGATCACGCGTAGCAGCGAGGATGCTCCGGCGGCCGCATGAACTGATCGCCTGCATCACCTAAGGCACGCCCACCCTGGACACTTCGCAAAGACGACTGGCCCGGTATGGCCTTGAGCATCGCGGTACTGCCCGTGGAAATTAACTCGGTTTGCATCCAGTTCTAGGCGCAATGTGTCGAGACTGTATGTGCTGATTGAAGACGGGCCGACTCGGGTTGCGCCGGTGCCGGTCAAAACCAGGGTTCCGTCCTGGAGCAATTCACAGTTGAATGCCTCGCGCCATCCGCTCGATTGAAGCGTAGCCCCGATGGCACTTCCACTACTGCTAATCGCAAGCCGTCCTCGCGGGTCGTTGTTGAATCTTCCCGCCCACTCTCCAGCAATCCCGTGCTCCACCCGAGAGCGATTGGCGGCATTTGCCAATGCCATCGCTTGAGCGGCCTTCGCCGCAGCTTCGGCATTGGCCTGCGCCGCCGCTTGGGCGGCCTTCGCCGCAGCATCGGCAGCCTCCGCCGCCCGGCGCGCCTTCTCCGCGAGTACAGTCGTCCCTGGGAACGGGTTGACCACGAAAGAGCCGGCCGTGGTCACATATCCTTCCTTGCCGAGTGCCGTCACATGCGCCAGACCGTTTTGAAAAGACTCCGCGCCATCGAACTGCGGGCTGATGACTAACTTGCATGTCCTATCGATGAATCCCCATCCATCTTCTGTCTGCGCTGGCGCCAACCCGTCACTGAAGTCTCCAACCGCCAGAAATTTCGCGGCGCAGACTTCTTGGCCCTTTGTGTCGATGAAGCCCCACTTGCCGCCGTTCGCGAAACTCGCGTAGCCCTCGTCGAACGCATTGCCTTGATCGTACTGCGGGTTGACGACGAATTTTCCGGCCAGATCGACGTAGCCGATTCGCCCTCCAACCTTCACCGGAGCGCGGCCGTCGGCGAAGCCGGCCACGCCTTCAAACTGGGGATCGATAACCCATTTGCCGGTTGTATCCATGAACCCCCACTTCCCGCCGGAAGCGGCTGGAAGAAGGCCGCTGTTGAATGCGTAACCCAGTGTGTCAACGTTGGCCAATAACACCGTTTTCCCGGATTGATTCACCAGAGCCAACGCCCGGTCTGCCGTCTGGACGGCTCCAAACTCCCCGGAGAACTCTGACGCCCAGAGAAAAGTTGGGCTTCCAATGTACTTTCCTTCCTGATCGATGTAGCCATACCGGCCTGCGAGTTGCACTCTGGCTCGTCCGTAGCGGAACGGGAAGGCGAAATCGAACTGCGGCGTGATCGCTACAACGCCTTTTGTATTGATATAGCCCCACTTGTTTCCAACCCGCACGCTTGCCAGTCCTTCGGAGAATCCGATGACTCCATCGAATTGCGGCGGGATCACGGTCTTTCCGGAACGGTCCATGAAGCCGTACTTACCGTTGTCAGCAATGCGGTAGAGGCCGCCGTTGTCCGGTCTGTACAGTCCTGGTGGCCGGTTCATCCACCAGTAGCCTGCCGCTGCGACGACAACAACCACGGCAATGATCGCGAAGGTCGCGCGGGGAAGCGGGCGTGTCGGCGCTCTCCCACTTCCAGTCGCAACCGGCGCCGCGGTTGGTGCTACAGTCGCGTTCGGAATAGCGCCGCTAGGCGCATCTCCAAGAACCGATCTGCAGTTGCCGCAAAACCGAGCGTCCGCAGCGTTCTCAAATCCGCATTTGCATTTCATGGATCGTCACCTTCTATCTGATGATCCCACCGGTCTTGGCAAACATTACCGTCGAGTACCCGTCCTCTTCGGTTCCCCACATCACGTACCAGACCGGCGCCGCACTCTTAAATGCGCCTAACCGGAACCTGGCATCTTGGTTCGGGTGGGTTCCCAGCCAGACCCCCGCCCTCTCAACCGACGTCTTGTATGCCGCATCGGAATCCACTACAAGCTCACCGCGCGTGAACGGAAAGGTCTCGGGCGTGGCGCCTTGCCAGGGCGAGGCGCTGCCCACGTTGGATCCTTTTCGGATGTCGGTTCCGCTGTCGGCTGCCGCCCAGGTGAAACTCCGGGTCTCCTTGCGGCTAGCGGAGAAAAAGGTGGCAGTCCACATCCCAGCCTTCCCGTTCTCGTTCTTGACATTAGGCACTTCGCCGCTGGTCATGCTGAGCGGCAGCAGATCGGTCGCCCAGTTGAGTGCTGGCTTGTACAGTTCGTAGAGTGCCCGCTTTGCGGTGACGGCCTCTGGAGCGTTGGTCATCTTAGGAAACGGCTCCACCACGAACGCTCCGGTCGTCGTGATATAGGCTTCCTTGCCGAGAACACTGACTCGCGCCAAGCCGTTCTGAAACGCCTCCACATAATCGAACTGCGGGCTGATCACCATCTTGCCCGTTCGGTCGATCGCCCCCCATCCTTCTTCGGATTCCACCGCTGCCAAACCATTGCTGAAGCGGTAGGCTTTCAGGAACTTCGCCTCGACCACCACGCGGCCTTTCGTATCGATAAAGCCGGACTTGCCGCCAGTCAAGAAGCTCGCATAGCCGTCGTAGAACTCACCGCCGAAATCGTACTGCGGGTTGACGACGAATTTGCCATTCTGATCGATGTAGCCCCATCGCCCACCGACCCTCACCGGAGCAAGCCCGTCAGCGAAGCCTGCGACGCCTTCGAACTGGGGATCGATAACCCATTTGCCGGTGGTATCCATGAATCCCCACTTCCCACCGGCAGCGGCTGGAAGAAGGCCGCTGTTGAATTCGTAACCCAATGTGTCAACCTTTGCCAATAACACGGTTTTCCCGGATTGGTTCACCAGGGCCAGCGCCCGGTCCGCCGTCTGGACGGCTGCAAACTCCCCAGAGAATTCTGACGCCCAGAGAAAAGTTGGGCTTCCAGTGTACTTACCTTCCTTGTCGATGTAGCCATACCGGTTTGCAAGTTGGACTCTGGCTCGTCCGTAGCGGAAGGGCATAGCGAAATCGAACTGGGGCGTGATCGCCACCACGCCCTTCGTATTGATGTAGCCCCACTTCGGCCCAATCTGCACCGACGCCAATCCTTCGGAAAACCCACCAGTGCCGTCGAACTGCGGCGTGATGACCGTTTTTCCGGAGCGGTCCATGAAGCCGTATTTGCCGTTGACATTGATCGGGTACAGGCCGCCGTTGTCCGGTTTGTATCTTCCCGGAGACCTGTTCATCCACCAGTACCCAACCGCCGCGACGACAACGACCGCCGTCACAATCACAATGCGCGCACGGGAAACCGGGCGTGCAGTTATTGGTCCGCGTCCACTAGCGACCAGCGGCGCGGCGGGTGACGCAGCCTCGTTGGGGACGGCGCTAGCGGGCATGTCCCCAAGAGCCGCCCTGCAATTGCCGCAAAACCTGGCGTCCGCGGCGTTCTCAAATCCGCATTTGCATTTCATAGATCCTCACGGCCGGGTAGGCGTAGATTTTGTGTAGGACATGGTGACACAGTCCGTTCCGGTGGGGCTGTGACAATTGAGTTGCAAGTTGACGCTTCGATCTAGAGTCAAGCGGAATTCCACTGGCTGGTTATTTAACCGGAAGGTCGTAATGAGTGTGCTGCCATCCCAACGCCCGTCTGCCTCGCCATCATCGCAGTTCTGTGGCAAACATGAGCCCCAAAGGTGCACTCTTGGTTTTTCCGGGCTTCCCGAGATTATCACCTTCACATATCCCCCGGTCTCCGTTTTGTCCCAAATCCCAAAGTAAGCAGCGTTGGCGGCCACCAGACGCGCCCTCTCTGCACGCACGGTCGTCCCTGGAAACGGATCCACCACGAACACACCGGTCGTCGTGACATAGGCTTCCTTGCCGAGAACCGTCACCCGCGCCAAGCCGTTTTGAAAGACTTCAGCACTATCGAACTCGGGGCTGATCACCATCTTGCCCACTCGGTCTATGAATCCCCATCCGTCCGCTGTCTTCACCGGAGACAATCCATCACTGAAGTTGCCAGCGTCCAGGAACTTAGCCTCGACAACCACGCGGCCTTTCGTATCGATGAAGCCATACTTGCCGCCACTCGCGAATCTCGCATAGCCATCGTAGAACTCCGAATCCCAATCCGGATCGTACTGCGGGTTGACAACGAATTTGCCTTTCGAATCGATGTAACCCATTCGCCCCCCGACAACCACCGGAGCACGCCCGTCGGCGAAGTCACCCGCTCGCTCGAACTGGGGATCGATGATCCACTTACCAGTTGCATCAATGAACCCCCATTTCCCACCAGAAGCCGCCGGCATAAGCCCACCCGCGAATGCATAGCCGAGCGAATCAACCTTGTCCAACAACGTCAGCTTCCCAGATCGATCCACCAAAACCCACACGCGGTCTGCGGTCTGAGCCGAGGCGACGTCGCCAAAGAATTCTGCGGCAATGAGAAAGGTCGGGCTGCTGATGTATTTGCCATCCTTATCGATGAAGCCACAGCGGCCCCCGAGGAAGACGGTCGCTCGCCCGTAGCGGAAGGGATGCGCGCCGTCGAATTGCGGCGTGATCGCCACCACTCCCTTGGTATTGATGTAGCCCCACTTGGGCCCAACCCGCACCGCTGCTAGCCCTTCTGAGAACCCGGCGGCAAGGTCGAATTGCGGGGTGATCACCGTCTTTCCGGAACGGTCCATGAAGCCGTACTTGCCGTTGACATTGATCGGGTACAGGCCGCCATTGTCTGGCTTGTATCGTCCCGAGGGCCGGTTCATCCACCAGTATCCTGCCGCCAAAATGATCACGACCGCAGCCCCAATCGCCAAGCGCACCCGAGACAGCGGGCGCGCGGGCACCCTCCCACCCGCAGCCGTAACGGGCGCCGCAGCCGGTGACGCAGCCGCATTGGGAACGGTGCCAACGGGCTCATCCCCAAGAGCCGACCTGCAATTGCCGCAAAATCTAGCGTCCGCAGCGTTCGGGAATCCGCATTTGCACTGCATGTATAGCCACCTTCCCGGGTTCGCTTACCACAGAGCCACCACGATGATCTTCGTAAGCCACGCGCTCAACAACAGAATGATCGGAACCGCCGGAGCCGCTCCCGCCTCGGAAATGCAACCGATGCGCGAACATCCGGCATATAGGATGAGAATCGAATACGTTAGAGCGAACAGGAAAAGAATCGCAATGACTTCGAAGTTCGCCGCGCCGAGCAGGGAGGCCAGCAGTACGAAGACCGCGGTTGGAAGCAACACGGCGCCCGCGGTATAAACGTCGCCGGCGAATCGCCCTTTGCCGCGGAAGATCGCGCGGGCCAGAGCGCACGCGCCGGTCAGGCTGGCGAACGGGACAAGCCCGAGAAAAAGCACCTTGAATAACTGGGCAGCGGTCAGTTCGCCCATCAGTCGGCCGACCGGGAGAATGCCGCCAAGCACAGCCTCCGTTTTCGATTTGATGATCAGAGCGCCTATCAGGACTGCAATCTCATACACGATCGCGAAGACAATCCCGACCTGTATGGCACGCCGGTCATCGAACAATGCGAACGATTCCGGAAGCCCGCCGACGGGGCTCTTGGCGAATAGCTTGACGCCTTGCCAGGCATCCAGCGACCGAGCCTTAACTTCGCTCTTGAGTTGTTGGGAGAGTGGAGCCGCCGCACCCGCTCCTCCACCGTTCACGTCCGCGCCGCAGCCGTCGCAGAACCGCAGGGTGTCCGCTAGTGCCCTGCCGCACGACTTACAGAACATGTTGGCCTCCTTGTACGAAAATCGCTTGGGCACGTCGCGCGCCCTGCGTGCCCGAACAGGCAGACAAAACACTGAATATAGAGGTCGCGGCGGTATTGTAACATACCACAAGATCTGTTTACCTTGTTTGGCTGATGGCGTGTCGTCTAATCACGACGGATTTGGCCCACCCCATTTGGTGGAAACCCGAGGGACGTTGCCTTGGCCGACGTTCTGGTCGTTCTGGTTGGAGCTTTACAGGAATTGGTGGAAGCTTGGGCACGCAGAAAACCATTGTTTCCACGATCGCTATTGCTCTGGCCGCGAATGCCCAGAGGAACAGGACGGTGAACTCGGATCGGCACACCGTGAGCGGCGTCGAAACGGCACCGAACCATTTGACCATCGAACTGGCGTAGCCCGTCCTCGAGGTCGCGGCAACGTTATGTCTTCGAACTCGCTGATGCGTTGGGATGTTGCGGCTGGGGCGCTGACGGGGCTTCCCCAGCGGCGTCCTCAATCGCGGTATCGTCCGCCGACGGCGGATTATCGAACAGGCTTTCGCTTTCAACCAGGGGTTGGGGCGCTTTGCTCCCGAAGATCGGTTTGCCCTCCCTGAACTCCGCGGTTGGAGTCGGCGGGGTTGGAGGTGTGCTTGCGGGCCTCGGCGCGTTTCCCTTCTTCTTGTCGTCCATCTTCTTCCTGTTCTCAGCTTCGACCGCCTTAATCGCGGCCGCGTGTTGGGCCCTCAATTCGTCGAGGTTCGACCCGGTCTGAGTAACTGATTCGGTAAACGAAGCCAGTTGGCCCGGCAATTCACGGTCGAGTTCCTCGGCTTTGCCCGTAATCGAGATCGGCACGGTGAGCGCGCCGTTCTCGTCCGTACTTCCCTCCAGTCTTCGCGGGATGACGTTCACCCTGAGTAATCCCGCGCCAACATCCGAAATGGTGATCATGACAACGCGCTGTTTGAGCAGCGGCATCAATTCTGTAAACACTTGGTTTTTCTCTCCTTTCTTCTCGCTGAATGCGGGCTTTCCGTCGCGGAGCCCGGTTGAAACCTTTCGCAACCGCCAACGCGGCCACCCGCGTGTCCGGCTATAATCCAGCCAGAATATGAATCACGCAAATCCCGACATCATGCGCGCGAGGGCGCGGCAAGCCATCGAGCTTCTGAAGACCCAGCTTGTTGACACTGGAACCGTTCAACCCTTGGTCGCGCTGTATTTTGACGACCACATCGAGCAGGTTCAGTTCGAAGATCCATCCGTCCTGGACCACTTCGATATCCGGACCGCGCGGAGCTTCGACTATCTGCGTACCCTGGTAAGAATCAAGGCACCCCAAGCGGCCATCATGACGTTGGATGTTCGAATGGGACCGTTCGAAAACGACGAGCGGGAAGTTGTGCCCGAGCAAACCGCCATCTTCCTGATGCTCGATTCTCCCCTTCTGACGATTCAGGCGATCCTGCCCTACACACGTTCCGGTGGGAGTGTCGCCGTGTCAGGCGTTCAATACACGGAGGTGCCCGGCGCCGAGGAAGCCACGCCCTGTCAGATCTTCAAGCTTTTCGCCGATGCTCCCGTGGGCGTGTGCTGATGAGCGCTCATCCTCTGCCTCAGCTCACCTGCAATTTGAAGCGGTTCAGCGCGAGGTCCGCACCCTCGACAGCCTGCTCAAGATTCAGCGCCTGCTTGATCGCCTCCAGGTCCAGCGAGATTTCCAGCTTCCGAACGCCCGACAGAACGGCGTTCCGCGCGTCCTCAGGCGTTCCCGCGAGAAGCTGCTGCCATTGAGGAAGGGGGAGCGTAACCGTCACCCGTTTGTATTCGGCCGGGATCTTCTGCTCATCGATGACGTTCACCGAGGGCGGGCACTTCCGCTTTTTCAACGTGTTCGTTCGACCCTCCAGCTTCTCCGCGCCAAGCCAGTCGAGAACACGCAACACCATGCTGCTCAAGCGCTCGGCAGCCGCCTCAAAGTGCTTTTGCCTGGCCTGGAGACGTTTCACTTCCGCCTTCGCCAGTTCCGCCATACCTTCGCAGAAACGGATGAACTCCGCCACCCGGTCGCGTTTCTCTACCGCTCCTTTCAGATAAGCGGCCAATGCACTTTCGATCTCCGGGGTCAGCCCGTCCGCTTCGGCCGACTCAGCCAACAGCACCAAGCTCTCCTCGATTTGAAACAGGCTTAAGGTCTTCGCGAGGTCGGTTGCATCCGTGACCTCGGCCACAGCCGCACCGGTCCCGCTGTTACTGTCTGACATTGAGGGTTTCCTCCATGCGATTGAAGACCCGCACCGCCAGTTCGGGATTCAGCTTCGCCTTCGGGTTTAAGCGCAGCTCCCGCAAGATTTGCGTGTACTCGCCGCTGCCCAGCGCCCTTTTGGCTTCGCCAAACCGGGCTCGAAACGCATCCAGCAGCACCTCATAGACCTCGCGGGCCTTCTCCAGGCTGGGAATGCCCGTCACCTCGGTATAACCATGTCGGCGGAGAATTTCGCCGTATTCGCGCGCGCCCAATACCGTCCGCATGCTGCTGAAACGCGCCGCCATGTTTCGGCTCGTCAATCCAGTTGGAGACGCGCCGTTACGGTGCGAACCGTTCTGTGCGGACGCTGCCTTTGGCGCCGGCGCCGGTGTTGCGGGCCTTGCGCCATTCCGGCCAGCGCCGCAATCTCGCGGCCGCTCGTCATACAGTCCCTTGTAAACGTCCATGCCGATCCCGAGATAGCTGGCGCATTTCGAGAGCGCATCGGTGCAGGCGCCCTTGTACGCATCGCCACGGTCGGGATTGTCATTGCCGCCGAACTGCTCGATAGCGATGGCATACCGCGGGACCGACAGCGTCGCTCTCACCACAACCATCGGCCCGGTTTCCACAACCTCGTTGTCCACATGCCAGCCGTTGAGGCCGAACACGTCGTTCAGCCGTTCGACAACGTAGATCACTTTGATCGCAGATAGGCCTGGCCTCTGCGGATTGGGCGACACCGCCTCGCGCGGAAGCGGCTCCTTCAGCTTGGTCTTCACATCCTCAGGGAGCTGGCCCGTATCAGTGGAGTTTTCCGTGGACGGCATCAGTACCGCCACGCTGGAATCCGCGTGCTCAACACCGTTTGCTGGTTGCATGTTTCCCCCTTCCCAATCGGGACCTTGGTTCTCCTGCTACTCCCGCCGTTCCTCGGCGGCCGGAGGCGTCAGGTCCAATAATTCCTGATTCCTCAAGAACATACGACCAGGATTGACGCGATTCGGAGTTCGTTTGCGCACTTCTGGAATCCGGGCTATGCTCAGGCAGCAATGAACTCCCTGATCGAAACGGTCGTGGCTGCCCCGGCCGAGCCTCAAACGCCGATGCTGGTTCGGGTGCTGGAACTGAAACCCCAAGACTCAAAATTCGCATGCGCGACTGCCGACGGACGCGAATTCACGCTCACCCGCCTCGTTGGTGCGAATGTGCGGATTGGCGATGAAGTGGCGGTAGCCGATTCCACAGCCGCCGCGACCGCGAGTACAGAGGTCTACATCCGCAAGCCTTCTGCCCGAGGAGCCGACGTCTACCAGATCAAGGCCGGCTATGCTGCGTTGCCGAAACAGGACAAGCGAGAAGAGTCATTCGTCCGTGTTCAGGTCCGAGACGGCCAGTTTGGCATCGATGCAGTCCACATCCCGTGTCCGGTGATTCGCGACTACTTCTTTGCTGTCAATCGAGGGGTCTTCTGGCCAAAACAGCCGACCTTCTACTACCTGCTTCGCCTCCCGCGGGACGTGACGTTCAAGGAATTGCGCCTGGCCTATCGCCTCCGCCGCATGGAATTGCAGAAGGAGAACGTACCGAAGACCGATTTCGCCACGCTCGAACGCGCCTACAACATGTTGGCGGACCCGAACATCCGCGCCCAGTATGACGGCGTGTTGAGGGATGCCGCGACCCCTGTTGCATTCCCCTATTCGGG